>Ga0315902_10000496_pt1 | contig 65456 bp, 32 predicted proteins | sample LakEriMetagenome_9_FD_203523 | JGI IMG/M metagenome (GOLD analysis project Ga0315902, IMG submission 203523) | Freshwater fungal communities from buoy surface, Lake Erie, Ohio, United States - Buoy 12 MA117 | ecosystem: Environmental > Aquatic > Freshwater > Lake > Lake biofilm | place: USA... | reverse complement strand
GGTCCCGAGCAGCGTGTCCGTACGTGCTCGTACCAGGTGAGCCGCATGGTTCCGGAGCAGCGTGTCCGGACGTACCAGGTGTGCCGCATGGTTTCCGAGCAGCGTGTCCGCACGTGCTCGTACCAGGTGTGCCGCATGGTGCCCGAGGTGCAGGTCCGCCACTGCACCTACCAGGTGTGCAAGATGGTTCCGGAACAGCGTGTCCGGACCTACCAGGTCTGCAAGATGGTGCCCGAGCAGCGTGTTCGCACCTGCTCGTACAAGGTCTGCAAGATGGTGCAGGAACAGTGCTCCCGCGAGGAGTGCTACAAGGTCTGCACCATGGTGAAGGAGACCCGCACCAAGGAGGTGCCGGTGTGCACGACCCGTCCGGTCCACTACACGAAGACCGTGGACGTGGTGCGGATGGTGCCGAAGCAGGTCGCCTACACGGTGACCCGCTGCGTGCCCAAGACCGTGTACCGCGAGGTGCCTTGCTGCGAGTAGTCGCAGGCTCCCGGCCGCGGGTGAACGCCCCCGCGGTTGGCTGAAAGCTGATTCGAAACGATTGGGAACGGGCACGGCCCGGGTCAGCAATGGCCCGGGCCGTCGCTTTTTATGCACCCAGACACTACGCCCGGAGAGGCTCGAACTCCCAACCCTCGGGGCTCGCTTCACGCAAAGCCTCGGCATCGTGCCTCGCTTTGCTTGGCCGGCCTCCGCCGGCTCTCGAGAGGCCGCCCTCCCGGCGGCCGGTCCACTGGCCAGTACGCCCGGAGAGGCTCGAACTCCCAACCCTCGGTTCCGAAGACCGATGCTCTATCCAATTGAGCTACGGGCGCGTGGTCCGTGAGTATAGGGCGGGAGATCGTCGGCTTCTTTCAATCGCTCTTTTGCCGATGAAAAAGGGGGGCGGAAAAGCTCTCCCAGCCGATAAATTGCCCGGTCCGGGCATTTATTTTATTGTCGATCGGTTTCGTCGTACCCGTCGGGGCGCATCGAAGAATTGATCGCCCGAGGGCGGCGTATCGCAGGCATGTATGGCCAAGTCCCCGAACCGTCGCCGTGAGCAGGTGGAGCGCGACCGCCGGCGGCGGGCCGCGCGGCGGCAGGCCATCGCCGCGGCGGGCAGCTCTGGTCTCGACCTGGCGCTCGAGCAGCTCGAGGCCCGGCAGCTGCTGGCCGGCCTCGTTGTCTCGAAGAGCGTGCTCTCGGACGGCAAAGACATCGTCTACACCGACACCGAGAGCATCACGGTTGATCCGGGCGTCATCCTGAACGCCGGTGGCGGGAAGATCTCGCTTACCGCACCGGTGATCAAAATCAGTGAAGGGGCGAAGCTGCTCTCGAAGGGCACGGGCGGCGCGGCCGACGGCGCGATCACACTCAAGGCCGCCAACCAGACCACGACGTCGCCCCTCTCGCTCATCAACCAGTTCGGCGTCAACCGCCAAGCCTTCAAGGAGTTGGACCAAGGCAACGGCCAGGACGCCACGATCGACGTCGGCCGCGGGGCGACCATCGCCGGCGGCGACGTGAAGCTCGACGTCGTCTCCGGCGACGCTTATCCACAGTGGTGGCAAGACGCCGTCGGCACGCCGCTCGTCGGAGCCTGGCTCAAGCAGGCGTCGAATACGCTCAATCACGTGCTCGCCCTGCCGATCTCGATCGTCATCAAGCAGCCCGAGTCACGGATCACGGTCGCCCAGGACGTTTCAATCTCCGGCTCCGGCGACATCGAGTTCGCGTCGAAGGCGGTGGCCCAGGCCGATGCCCGGGCCCGCTGGTCGGTGGTGATGGACTACCTGCAGAAGGCGACGATGCAGACGAACTTTAGTTTTGCAGGCGGTTTCGCCTACAGCGACGTGCGATCGAGCGTGAGTCTCGCATCGGGGGTGAGCGTCGTCACGACGGGTGGCGACGTGAGCGTGACATCCGACATCGTCAACTCGACGACGATCAAGGCTCGCGTCTACCTCAACCAGGGCGTCAACCCGACCAACCCCAACAATGTGGCGTCGTCGATCGCCGTGGCGGTGCAGAACTCGACCTCCACCATCGACCTGGCCGCCGGCTCGACGATCCACGCGGCGGAGAGCGTGGCGGTGACCGCGTCGGGTACGGACACCGCGATCGCCCGCCCCAAAACCTCCTCCTATAAAAACGGCCTCGTGGGCGTCACGCTCGGCGTGGCCACGGGCAGCTCGGTGGTGGAGGTGTTCGCCAACGGCACCATCCGGGCCGACCGGGCCACGCAACCGGCGACCCTCACGTTCGATCCCGCCACGGCCGTCGATTTCGCCGCCGACACGATCAAGCTCCCGTCGGCGACGACGTTCGTCACGGGCGACGCGGTCGAGTATTCCGCCAAGGGCGGCACCGCGATCCCAGGCCTCGAAGACGGCACGACCTACTACGCCGTCATCGACAAAAACGACGCCACCCTGCTTCAGCTCGCGCGGACGCCGGCGGACGCCCGCTTCGAGATCCCCGTGACGATCGATTTCGGCCCCGGCTTCCCCACGATCACCGGCTCCGGAGCCAAGGGCCGGCTGCCGATCGTGTCGGTGACGGCCGCTCTCGACGACACGATCAATCTCGACGCGACGGCCTGGCCCGACGGCTCAGCCTTAACCGACGGCGAGACGATCACCTTCCAGGGCGTGGCGGGCCGATTTCTGGGCCGCAACGACGCGAACGGCCAGCTCGTCGGCTCGCTCGCCGAGGGCGGCACCTATCGGATCAAGGTGCTGCCCCGCGAGGCCGGCGCGACGAACACTCGCATCCAGCTGCTCGACATCGGAGACTCGACGAACACGCCGATCGACCTGAACGCCTCGCCCCACTTCGTGACGGCCGACGGCACCTGGCTGCGAGTCAACGAGTTCGACGCCGATTTCGCACAGGTGAACTTCACCTTCCCGGCGGCCGAGCCGGGCGTGGCCGACCCGCCGCCAAACCAGGCCGCAGCGGTGCGGGCCATGGCCAACGCCGCCCCGCTCCGGTACGTGGAGGGCTACGACGCAGCGGTGCCGTTGCTCGTCGATGGCGCAACCTACTACGCGATCGTCGACCCGACCGACCGGGGGCTGGTGCGGCTCGCGGCCACGGCCGACCAGGCCCGCGCGTCCGACCCCGCCGTGCAATTGGCGAGCCCCACGCTCACCTTCTCCGTACCGGCGGTGCGGGAGGGCGATCCGCCCACGACGAAGTCGGTCGAAATCGCGGCAGTGCAGGGGCCGACCACGCTCATCTTTCTGGGCGATCCCGGCATGGCCGACGGCACCACCGTCACCTACCGTGCGGTGCCCGGCCGGCCGGTGGTCGGCCTGACCGACGGTGGAGCCTATGTCGCCTATCGACAGACCAATGCCGACTTCGACGCGTCGGTGCCCCAGTTCTTCTACGAACTGCGGCCGACGGCGACGGCCGCAGCGGTGTCATACGACCAATCGCAGACGATCGAGACTGCGGCCGGCGTGCGACTGCCGATCGAGGCGGTCGATACCGAGATGGGCCTCGTCGCCCTCGAACTGCCGGTGGCGCCGCGGCCGGTCGCCTCGGCGGTGAGTCCGGCGGGCGGAAGCGTGACAATCTCCGACGTGCCGGCAGGCTCGGTGATCCTCCGCACGTCGGCCACGGGTGGCACGTTCCTGCTCAAGGCCGACGCCGCGGGCACGACCGTCACGACGCCGCCCCTCGCCTGGAACGCGTCGGCCGCGACGGTCGCCGATGCGGTCAACAGGCTCGGCATCATCGGCATTGCCGTATCCCGGGCAAGCGGCAAGGGAACCCTCGATGAGCCCTGGCTGCTCATCGGCGAGGGGCTCACGCAGCTGCGGTTCGAACAGGAAGGGCTCGACGGCGGCGGGATGTTCGGCGAGTTCACCGCCGAGGGCCTCCGCGCGATCTCCACGGCAAGTGCGACGGCCACGTTCTCCCTTTCGGTTGACGTGGCGGGCACGCTCCGTACATCGGCTCCGCTGCCGGCCACCGCTGCCGCCGCCACGGTTGCCACCGCCCTCGGCAACGTGCCCGGCCTGCAGGCCACCTGCCGATTCGGCCGGGGCACCCCCGATAGCCCCTGGCTCGTCGACGTCAGGCTCCAGCCGCTCGCCTCGGGCGATCCGGTTGTGTTTCGCGATGCGTACGGCGCCGAAACGCTCGGCCTCCTCGACGGCCAGACCTACTACGCCGTCGTCCGCCCGGTGGCCGACCAGATCCGGCCCGGCGCGGTGGTACTGGGCTTCGCGACCACCCGCGCGGCCGCGGTCGCCACCGACCCCGTGCTCGCCCCGCTCGACACCTGGATCCAGTTCGGGGAGGCGGCCGCGACGGCGATGACCGGCCGGTCTCACTCACTCGCTCCGACGGTCGCCGGCAGCATCACGATCACCACGAAGCTCGTCGCCCGTGACGCCGGGCTGGCCGCTTCAAAGAACGGCAACCAGCCCTCGTTCCGCGACCGGATGCGGGGCGACATGGCCCTGTCGGTGGGGCCGAAGTATCTCCTCGGCGTGCTGCTCTCCGCCGGCGCCTCTTTCGTGTTGAAGGATTACAAGGACGCCACGACGAAGGCCGTGAACGACAACGTCGGCGGCCAGCAGGTGGCGGGCGACGGCGCCGCCTCGCCGGCCAGCATGTTCGGGTTGTCGGCGGCCTTTTCCCTCGTCTCCACGACCCGCACGGCCCGCACGATCATCGGCGACAAGGCCAACCTCGTCACTCCGGGAACCATCCTGGTCGACAGCACCGTCGTCGAGAAGTTTCGCACCGAGGTGCAGGCCGACGTCGCCAAGCCGGGCAAGGCCACCCTCGGCGTGGCCCTCGCGATCAATCTCGGCTTCGTCGACACCGTCTGCCAGACGATCGTGCGATCCAATGCCCGCCTCACCGGGGGCACGGGTGTCACGATCCATTCCGGCTCATCCTATCCATTCTTCAGCCGCGTGTTCGACGGCACGGTTGGCGGCATGTTTCCCGAGGCGACGTCGGTTCCCGCGCTGTTCGTCGGGCAGGATACGGTTGGCACGCTCGACGCCATCCAGAAGACGACCATGCTGCCGTTTTCGATGTGGCGGATTCGCGACGGCTTCCACGAGACCGCGGCCACCGTGAAGGCGGAACAAAAGAACTATCTCGAGCCGAAGGCGAGCCCCAACCTCGACGCGGTGGTGGCCACGGCGCTCGCCGGCTCCCTTCAGCTCTTCTGGGTGAACAACACGAGCGAGGCGATCGTCGAAGACGGCGTGCAGATCAACCAGGATGCGTCGGTGCCGGCGGGCACGGCGCAGCCGGTGAGCGTGACCGCGGGCAGCTCGATGATGCAGGTGTCGTTGCCGATGCTCAAGGCGACCGTCTCGAAGGTCACCTCGGGTGCCGGCTTCGGGGTGAGCGTGTTGACCTTCGGTGAAACCACCCGGGCGGTGATCGGCGGCACGAACACCCTGGCCGGCGCCGCCGACGTGCAGGCCGCCGCGGCAAGCGCCGAGGTCGCGGCCTCGGGACCGACGCGGGTGACGTTCGGCGACCTCGGGCTCACGCTCGACGCCGTTCACTGGGGTCTGCTCTTCATGGTGATGAAGGGCGGAGCCGAGGCGACGGGCTGGGGGCTCTCCGGCACCGCCTCCGTGATCGACAGTCGCTCTGCCGGGCAGAAGGTCGAGGCAGCCATCGAGGCCCCGGCCACCGGCGTCGAGATCCGTGGCCGGGCCGGCACGGCGGGCAAGGTGAAGGTGAAGGCGGCCGACAACAGCTTCCTCGTGCCGGTGGCCGGCGTGCTGAACAAGGGCGCCGAGACGATCGTGGGGGTCTCCACGGCGATTGCGCTGGTGAGCCGGGACGTGACCGCGCGAATCGGCCCCGCATCGGCGGTCGCAGCCGCCGGTTCGATCGACGTGGTGACCGCCGGCGACGTGACCGTGAATGCCGACGCCTGGGGCGCGATGGCGCCCACGGCCATCGCCGGCGGCAAGAAGTCGGCGAAGAACGTCTTTCAGGGTGAAGAATCCGATTTAAATATTCTCCTGAACGGCAACGGCATCACCCTCAATCGGGTCGGCATCGGCGCCTCGGGCGCCGTGGCGATCACCGACGTCGACGACACGGTGACTGCCACGGTCAACCACGCCGGCAGGATGACGTCCACCGCGGCCGGCAAGCTCGGCGTCGCGGCCACCAACACTTCGATCCTGCTGGCCAACGCCGGCGGCGTCTCGATCCGCACCGCGGCCGGCGCGGAGAAGTTTTCGGCCGGACTCTCCGGCGCCGTCTCGTTGATCATCGGGGGATCGACCGTCGAGGCGAGCGTCCGCCGGGCGACGGTCGACGGTTTCTCGCTCGATGTGGCCGCCCGCACGGCACGGTCGATCGGCACCGTGGGCGTCAGCGGGGCGGGCGGTGGCGTCGGTGGTGCCGGCTCCACCACGGTGAACTTCGCCGGTTCGGTGGCGATCAACTCGCTCACGACCCGCACGATAGCCGTGCTCGATCGGGTCACGGGCACGAGCCTGGCGGGGGCGAAGGTCAGTGCGACGACCGACGATCTCGTGTGGACCATCGCGGGCTCGTTCGTGGCCAACGTTTCGTCGGTACTCGTCCGCAGGAAGAACAACGACCTGTTCGACGACAACGTGTTCTCCGGCGCCGACAACGGCCGCAGCCTCGCCGTCGGGGCGTCGGTGGCGGTGATCGACGCCGACACGGCCACGAAGGCGGAGGTCACCGCTTCGAACCTCGCGTTCGCCCGGGGCAACCTCGCCGTCCAGGCGACGGACTCTTCGACGGTGATCACCGCCTCGGCCGGCGGCTCCGTCGTGAACAGCGGTGGCACAGCCACCGCGTTATGGACCAAAAACAACAACGCGGGCTCGACGCTGGCGGGGTTCGTGGCCGTGGTGAACGTCGATCCGACGGTCGACGCGTCGATCGTCGATTCCACGATCACGATGGCGCCGACCGGCGGCGACGTGTCGGTGCTCGCGACGACCGCGATGCTGCTCGTGACCGCGTCGGGCGGGTTCGTGCTCAATCGCGACGGGAACGGCACGCTCTCCACCAGCATCGGGGCCGCGGTCACGGTCGTAAACTCGACCGCCCGCGGCACGGCGAAGGTCGAGCGGTCGCGGATCACCGTGCCCAAGGGCAAGGTGCGCGTCCGCAGCACCAACGGCAACCCCGACGACGCGGCGTGGGACGTCCTCGATCCCGTGATCGACGGCCTCAACATGCCCGAGGCGGGCAGCGGGGCGGTCTGGTCGTTCGCGATCGGCGCCGTCGCCGCCGACTCCTCGCTCACCGTGGCCGCGTCGGTGAACGCCACGAGCCTCGAGGTCTTCCAGACTGCCACGATCACCGACGACTCGACCGTGACGGCGACGGCCGGGTCGGTCGAAGTGACGGCGGTCAACGAGGCGAAGATCCGCACCGTGGCCGGCTCGATCGCGACCACCGCGTTTTCTTCCGACAGCAAGTCGACACTCTCCGCCGGAGCCGCGGTGCTCGTCACGAGCATGAGCGGCGCCACGGCCGCGTCGATCGCGTCGTCGAGCGTCACGGCCGGCACCGACGCGGCGGTCGAGACGTCAGGCCGCGTCGTCGTCACCGCCGCCGACAAGGCTGACATCCTCACGATCGCGGCCAGCGGCGTGCTGTCGGGGAAGAACGCCCTCTCGACGGCGCTCGTCTTCAACGACCTCACCAGCCGCTCCGTGTCCGCGACGATCACCGGCACGGCATCGAAGCGGTCGACGGTGTCGGCCAGCAAGTCCGTGACCGTGCTCGCGAGTGAGGAGACGAATCTCACGGCGGTCGCGGGCCAGGTGGCGATCCCCGCCTCGACGTCGGCCGGCGCCGCGGGCGGTGCGGCCGGATCCGTCAACAGTATCGACGTCGATATCACCGCCGCGATCGAGAACGCCACTGTCACGAGCGTGGGCGGCGCCGTCACGGTTCAAACCGTGACGGGCGGCACGCTCAACGCCTGGGCCGTCGGCGTGAGCGGAGCCCTCTCGGTGGGCTCGGGCGGCGGCATCGCCGGCAGCGGGTTCTCCTTCGCGGGCGCCGGGTCGTTTGCCACGAACCGTGTCACCCGCCGCAGCACCGCCGCGGTCCGCGACAAGGGGGAGGTGACGGCGAAGTCGCTCACCGTCGATGCCGAGGATTCCGCCGGGATCTTCGCCGTGGCCGGGGCGCTCGCCGGCCAGGTGGGGGGCAAGGTTTCGCTCGCGGCCGGCATCTCCGTGGCCGTCAACGAGATCGGCACGCCGACATCCCGCGGCTTCACGAAGGCGATGGTCGAAGATGCCACCGTCACGCTCACCGGCGGCGACCTGACCGTGAAAGCCGAATCGAAGGCGGAAATCGAGTCGTCCACGATCGCCGGGGCCGGCGCGGTGGCGGCGTCGGGCAGTTTCGGGGTGGGAGTCCCCGGCGCCGGGGCCGTCAACCTCAACGCCATTCACGTCGACACTCAGGCCCTCGTCACGAAGAACGCGACGGTCACGGCCACCGGCAGGGCCGACGTGAAGGCCACCGACACCTCGACGATTTCGTCGCTTGCCGGCGGTGCGGGCCTTGGCATCGCGCTCGGCCCGACCGCCGCCGTCACCGTGACGCTCGGCGCGGCCTGGGGCACCAACACGGTGACGAGCGGCGTGCGGGCGGCGGTCGAATCGGCGACGCTCTCGGCGGGCGGCGACGTGTCACTGGCGGCCACGTCGAAACAGAAGATCGATTCCGATGCCTTTGGCGTGGCCGTCGCCGTGGCCGGAAGCAGCGGCGCCGTGAGTGTGTCGGTCGCCGGTTCGGGCGCGATGGCCTACAACGACATCCGGACCTCGACCACGGCGGAGATTCTTTCGGCAACCGTGCAGGCGGGCACGGCGGGGGCGGGCGAGGTGACGCTCGCCGCGGTCGATGCGCCCGCGATCGATTCCAATGCCGGCGCCGGCAGTCTGGCGGTCAGCATCAGCTCCAAAGTCGGTGTCGGTGTGGCAGCCGGCCTCGTCATCGCGGAGAACAGGGTCGCCAACACGGTGACGGCCCGGATCGGCACGGTGACGCTCGAGGACAAGTCGCAGAGCACTCGGCTGCCGGCCGTCACGGCCGCGGGCGCGGTCACGGTCGACGCCGACTCGGCGGCGGCGATCACGTCGTATGCGCTGACGATTTCCACCACGGTCTCCGTGTCGCTGGCTTCGTACGCGGTGGCCGGGGCGGCGACGATCGCCAGCGACACGGTCACCAACAGCGTCACGGCCGAGATCGTCTCGGGCACTGTCCGTGGTACCGCGGTGAACGTTTCCGCGAATGCCAAGCATGCGATCACCTCGAAGGTGGGATCGGCCGCGGTTTCGGCGAGCGGCTGGTCCTTCGCGGCGGGCGTGTCGCACGCCACGGCCACGGTGAACGACACCATTCTCGCCCAGATCGGCAAGGCCACGGTCACGGCGACCACCGGCGACATCTCCGTCGCGGCCGGGGCGGCGAGCACCGTCGATGTCCATGCCGAGGCGATCGCCCTGGCGATCGGCCTGGGCGGCGCGGGCACTGGAAGTCCGGCGACGGCCAAGGACACGTCCACCGTGACGGCTACGGTCGGCACCGGGGCGGTGCTCTCGGCCACGACTGGGTCGCTCCGGGCGCTCGTCGGCGGCTCGGACAACGGTGACCAGGGCCGGATGACGGCGAAGGCCGATGGCCTGAGCGGCGGTGTGGCGGCCATCGGAGTGGTCCTCGCCACGGCGGAGCACGCCCAGACGCGGCTGGCGAGCGTGGGCGACGGCGTCTCTCTCGGAAACGTGGGGAGCCTCATCCTCGACGCCCAGGCCGCGCCGAGCGTGAGGGCACATTCGTTCGCGATCGACTCTGGAGGCGTCGCGATCAGCGTCAATCGCAGCAAGGCCACCGTGGGCGGGAGCCTCGTGGCGACGACCGGAGAGGGGGTCGCCCTGCCGCGCAGTGTCGTGATCAAGGCCGCCGCGTCCTCCACCTTCGACGTCATTCAGTCCGGCGGCCGGGGCTCCTTGGTCGGGTTCGGCAGCAACTCCGCGCAGGCCTTCTCGCGGCTTCAGGTCGAGGCAGCGTTGGGCGGCCGCGCCACCGCGGCCGGCGACCGCGTCGAGTCGCTCACGATCACCGCCACGCATGCCGACACGTCGGCCGTCAAGGCGGCGGGCGGCATGGGGGTCCTCGCGGGTGTGGCGGTCGTCTCGGCCGAACTCACCGACGAAACCAAGACGCTCATCTCGATCGGCAAGGCCGCCGCCGGCATCCCATTGCAGGTCGGCACGCTCACGGCCTCGGCGGACCGCAGCCAGCGGTACGACGTCACCGCCAACTCCGCCTTCGGCGGCGGCTGGATTGGTGGCTACCCGGTGACGACCGTGGAGAGCAAGGCCTCGGCGAACGTCGAGGTGGCCTCCGATGCCAACATCGTCGCCGCCGGGGTCGTCTCGCTGCGGACAGCCAACGCCCTCACCAGAACCACTACGGGCATGTCGGCGCGGGTCGTCGGTGGCGGGGTGATCTCTTTTGCGGGCGAGGGGAGGGATACGAGTGACGAGAAGGTCGGGAGCACGACGACCGTGACGACGGAGTCACTCGTCAAGCTCGGCACCGGTTCCTCGATCGTGTCCGGCACGGGCCTCGCGTCGCCCGGCGGTATCACGCTGCTGCCGACGACAACCCTAGACATCAAAGACAGCGCCGGAACCTGGAGCGGCGGCGTGGCGGCCTTCGGCCGCCAGTCATCGCAAACCACGGCGACCATCACGACCGCAGTCGAGGCCGCCAACGACGTCGTGCTCTCGACCCACGGCGGGCTCGACATCGGCACGGGCACCACGGTCGCGGCCACCAACTCGGTCGATGGGAGTGCGGGGGGCCTCACGAGCAGCGTCACGTTCCAGGCCAGCACCAACGTGACCGCCACCCAGCGGGTGCGGTTTGGCACCGGGGCCCGGCTCACGGCCGGCACCGAGATGCGGATCACGCCGGGCGGCGATCCCACCGGCGTCTCGCCGACGAGCATCTCCCTCGACGCCCAGGTGAGCGGCTATGTGGGGGGCGCCGCGACGTGGATCGACGTGTTCGCCGACGCGACGGTGAACGCGGCGAGCGAACTCTCCTTTGGCACGGGTGCCATCGTCGGCAGCGGCGGGGCGATGCGGTTCGTCGCCGAGAAGGCCAAGCCGACGGTCCAAAACCACGGCGTCGTCCGCTTTAACGATGCTTCGAACCTGTGGGGCCTGTGGGAGGGGAAGAAGGAGGACAAGGACGACCCGTCGACGACGGTCACGTCGACGGTCGATCTCGCCGGCACGTTCACCGCCGGCAATCAAAGCGACGTCGTGCTGACCATCCCCGCCAGCTTCGCTTCCGGCACGCTGTCCGGTACGCCCGCCACGAATTTCGGCTTGCCGGTGACGGCCACCTTCGACGGCGGCTTCGAGCCGCACACGTTCATCGACGACGAGTTTTCCACCGACGCCGCGGAACTGCTCAAGACGCAGGTGCCGACGGCAGGCCGGGCCGTGCGAATCTCGCCGCTCGTCGCCGCCGGCGGTTCGATCGTGATCGGGGGCGACACGCTCCGCGGCACAGCCGCGCTCGTTGCCAACGCGGCCCAGATCACGGTCAGCAACGAGAGCGCGAACCATCTCGTCTTCGACGCGCTCACCGTTCCCAACCGTCCCGCCGGCACGATCACCGTCCGGAGCGCCGATGGCGGCACGATCCCCACCCCCGCTGACTGGAGCCGCACCGAGGACTCGGCAGGCAACTCGATCACGATCGAGCAGAAGGCGGGCTCGTTCGGCACGTCGAGCTTCGGCCCCGCCGTATTCGTCGGAAAGAAGATCAGCAACGCCGCCGGCACGGTCACGATCCAGAACTCCCACGGCTCGCTCGGCGTGCTCGACACGATCAACGCCAAGGCGCTCGACGTTAACGTCGGCGGCGTGGCTGTGTTTTCGGTCAAGGGCGCCACGCACGCTGGCGGGCCGCCGCCCAAGCAGCTTGCGGTGGGCAGGGAGACCCCGCGCGAGGCCGAGCAGCTCTGGTATCAGCACTTCGACGAACAGACCAGAAGCTACACGCGCACCTTCGACACCGTGCTGGTTCCAGACACGTTCACGGCGATCGACGCGCGGCAGGTCGCGATCGTCGCCGACACGATCAACGTCAACGGCGAGATGCGGCTGGGCACCGCGGCCACGCCGAATCAGTCGGTCGTGGTGCCCCTCGCCCTCCAGGCCGAGCTCGAGACCTACCGGGCGGATTTCCTCGCCGGTCGCCAGGCCAGTCCGCTTTATCGCATCCCCATGGCGAAGCTGCAGACGAGTGCCGCCGGTGAAGGGCTGATCGGCGTGACGTTCAACGCCCAGACCGGGCAACTGATCGCCGACGCCACCGACCTGGGCGCGGGCACCCGGCTCACGCTCTTCGGCAAGATCATCAACACGAGTGCGGACGCCGGCGCAATCAAGGTCAACACTGACGGCGGCGGGGTGACGATCGACAACCGGACCTCGTTCCCCCTCGTCACGCAGGCGATTTCCACGCCCGGCACCGGCAACTCCACGACCGTGCGGATCGTGGACATGCTCCTGCCCGAGGCGGTCCGGCAGACGATCTACCGCTCGGTCGGCGGAGAAGTGCTCGTGTATACGGGCGCGGGCACGGCCGACCTGCTCGCGGCCGCACCGACCCAGCGGCTCCCCGGCGATGCGACGCCCGCCTACCAGCCCTCGATCAATGCCCGCTGGGAATGGACCAAGACGGGATCGTGGGCCACGAACGAATCGAACGAGTGGAAGTATGGCGACGGCGCCGCCTTCACCGAGGCCTTCGATACCGAAAGCGATACGGCGGCCGGCCGGGTCGTGGTGCGCGCGGGTGCCGCCTTCGAGCAGACGATCCGACAGTCGTCGGGAGGCGGCCCGTGGCTCACCGTCACCGAGTCGCTGAAGGCCGATTTCCCGATCACGCTGTCGTTCACCGGCGCCGCCTCGGCCGGGGTGAGGATCGATTCCCGGGGAGCGGTCCTTCTCCAGGACGCGGTTCATTCGGCGAGTGTCACCATCACCAGCACTCTGGGCACGATCGAGATGGCCCCCGGCCACGAGGGTCTCGTCGCCGACGGCGTCGAACTCACCGGTGAACTGGGCATCGGCCGCGCCGAGCAGCCGCTCATCATCGCTGTGGCCATGCTCACGGCCCGTACCACCGCAGGCGACGTGTTCCTCGAGGTAAACCGCGACCAGCCCGCGAACGCCGTCACGATCGGCATGGTCGGCGGGTATGCGGGCGGCACCGTCTCGCTCACCGCCGGCAGCGACATCGTGGCGGGCGCGACCACCGAGCTACGGCCGATGCACGTCGTCGGGGGCCGGGTGAACCTGGTCTCCAGGCAGGGGAGCATCGGCACCGCGGCGGCGCCGCTGCGGACGCGGGTCTCGGCGGCGACCGGTGCGGCCGTGTCGCCCCTGCGACTCGACGCCGCGGCGGCGACGAACGTGCACGTGTCACACCTCGACGACACGGCGACCGCGGCGATCGACGACCTGCTCGTGGGCACGGTGACAGGGACCGCCGGCGACGTGTCGCTCACCGCGGCGGGCAGCCTCTACGACGCCCACACCTGGACGGTGAGTCCGAACCGCCAGGCGGAGATCGACAAGGCCCTCGAAGATTTGGGGATCCGCGACATCGACGCGGCCATCGCCAAGGCCGTGGCCGCGTTCCAGGCCAACGTGAAGTCGCATTACCTGCGGTACTGGGCCCTTAAGACCGATGGCGTGGTGTTCGACGGCCGGCTCCAGCTGCAGGCCGACGCCTATGAAAAGTGGTCGCTCGCCGCGGCGCAGGCGCTCAAGCTGCCTGCGGGTGCGAAGCCGACGACGCAGCAGGTGCTCGACCACGCGGCGAAGCTGTTTCAGGCGTCGCAGGACTTCTTCGCCCGCACGGTCGGGGCCAACTGGGCCACGCTCGCGCCCTTCGTCACGTTCAACGGTGACTGGACCTACACGCCGACGACCGTGCAGGTCGATCAGCTGAAGCAGGATCTCGGCCTGGGACCGCTCACGCTCCTGCGGCAGCTGGGCGTGGACATGGCCGAGGCCACCCGCCCCTGGGATCCGGCCGTCCGCGTCGGTGGCACGGTGAACGTGACCGGGGCAAGCGTCACACTCGTGTCCACCGTCGGCACCGTGGGCCGGATCGCGGAGCCGGTGACGATCCTGGCCGACGACGTGCTGGAGGATCGGCTCACTGATGCCCAGACGCTGGAGCTTGAGCTCGCCGGCCGCCGCGGTGACGCCACGAAGGTGACCGGCGGCTATCGCTTCGGGGTGCTGCGGCCGCTGGTGATCGCCGTGGGCTCGGGCAGGCTCGTGGCCGAGGGCACGCAGGGCGTCGCCCTGGCCCAGCCGTCGGGCACGCTCACGATCGGCCGGATCGCCGCACCAGAGGGCAAGGTCGATGTCGCCGCCACCGGCAGCATCGTGAATGCCGCCAGTGGCACGGGCATCGCCGCGAAGACGCCCTCTCCCATCGCCGTCACGACCACACTCTTCTCTCGCACCGGCTCGATCGGCGCGGCTGATTCGCCGCTCGACGTGGCCGGCGGCGTTGTGACGGCAGGCGTGCTCGATCCCGCCGCCGCCGTCCATATATCGTCTCCCTACCCGGTGATTGACGAGGCCGCGCCCAAGCCACAGCCAGGTGCCCCCGGCGAGCCGCAGGTGCCGACGCAGCAGGACGTCGACCGGGTCGACCTCCGGTCTGATGACACGACCACCTTCGCCCTCGGCGGCACGACGCCGGGTGACGGGGCGGGCAGGCACGATCAGATCGTGGTCGCCGGCCAGGCCGTGCTCGACGGCACGCTCGCGGTGCAACTCGCCGCGAACTACGTGCCGCAGGTGGGCGATCGCTTCACGATCATGACCTACCAGAGCGTCGTGGGCCGGTTCACCGCCGGCACCGGCCTCTATGGCCTCGCCGGCAACGTTTATTTCCGCGTTGAGCAGACCGGCGACGCCACGACAGCCGGCGCGATCACGCTCGTCGCGGAGAAGGTCTTCGGCCTTGACTTCGCGCTCGATGTCGCCGATGTGGTCGGCGTCGACACGACCGGCATCCGGGACGACATCGGCGAGTTCCTGAATCGGCACTACTTCGAGATCGACCTGCAGGTGACGTTCAGCGGCGGCTTCACCTACGGCGAACTGGCAGTCGAGGGCAGCGTCACACTGCGGCACGCCCCGCGGTTCAACGCCGCCGACCGCTACGAGGTCTCCGTGGTCGGGTCGGCAACGGTCGGTGAGCAGTTTGACCTCGCGGGTGAGTTTCTCGTTTCGATCGGTGTGCATGACGCCGACACCCCGAGCCTCACGAGCGTCGCCGTGCTCGCTGAAGACATCGAACTCGACGTGGTCGTCGGTGGCGTCACGCTCGGTGCCACGCGGGGCCGCATCGGCATCCTGGCGAGCGAGGCGGGCGTGGCCTTCGAGGCGTCAGCGGGCATCTATGCCAACCTCTCGAGCGACCTCTCGCTCTATGCCGACGAGATCTTCGTCTCCGCCAACACCACGGACGTCGATTACACGGCCGTCATGTTCGCCCTCGGTGACGTCTCCTATACGTTCGGCGACCTCGCCGCCGACACGTTCACCATCGGTGTCAGCGGCGGCGAACTCATCGCCGGCGGCTTCCTGCGGGCCGATGGCTCGTTCGCGATCGAAGGCCGTTCCCAGGAGGTCACGCTGGCCGGCGGATCGAAGGTGACCGCCGACGTGCTCACGATCGGCGGCGCGGACCTCGGTGGCTTCGCCGGCACCGGTGCCGGCACCTTCGCGGCCACGGGCGTCGAGATCGTGAACGTGGACTTCGCCGTGGCCCTCGTCACCGAGCGGGGCGGGGCGGGCCGCACGTGGCTCACCGCCGAGGGTTTCGGCGAGTCGGCGAGCCTCGTCGGCGTGCCGGGCGTCACCGGCAGCCTGAGCGACGTCGCCCTCTCGCTCAACCTCGACGCCACCGATGGCAGCGTGATCGACTATCGCCAAGGCAAGACCGTGCTCACGGTCGCCACTGGCGCTGCCACAGGCACGACGCTCTCGGCCGACGGCTCGAAGGGCCAGATCGTCCGGGCCTCCGGCACCGCCGCCTTCGCCGTCGAGGGGGAGCTCACCCTCAGCGGCACCGTGGGCATCAGCCTCGAGGGCTCGAACGTCGTCGCCGTCGGCACGGGAATCGCCGCCACGTTTGGCGCTGCCGACGCCGAGACCTTCCTCAAGGTCACGAGCGGCTCCTTCGGCCTCGTCGCGACTGGCAGCGAGACCGCCTTCGAGCTCACTGGCGGCTTTTCGGCGGCGATCGCGGGCTTCGCGAGCGTCTCGGCCGACACGGTCTTCGCCCAATACACCTCCGCCGACACGGCGATCACGAAGAACCGGAAGCTCGACACCGGCACGGCGGCATACACCTTCGCGAACGACATCGCGAAAGACACGGTCCTCTTCGCGGTCGAGGGTTTTAAAGCCAGCGTTTCCGACTTCGTGACACTCGCCGGCGACGTCGGCTTCAAGAGCGTCGGCAGTGGCTTTATCGGCGTCGGCTCCCAGATGGCGGCCACGCTCACCGGTGGCGACCGCGCCAGCCTGACGGTGAGCGACGGGGCGTTCGGCCTGCGGGTGAATACGAGCGGAACGGCATTTGAAATCGAGGCCCAGGACTTCGCCTTCCAGCTCGCCGACCTGCCCGCAGCCACGGCCGACACGGTCTTCTTCCGCTACACCTCTTCAACTACGACGGTTGCCGCAGACGAGACGCTGTCGGTGGGGGGCGTCTCCTACACGTTCGAAGACGCGATCGCGGCCGACACGGTCGCCTTCTCCTTCACCGGCTTCGAGGCCGCGATCACCGACGTGCTATCACTCTCGGGAGGTCTCGGCTTCGCCCTCGTGGGCACCGACCTGATTGCGGTCGGGGAAGCGATCACCGTGTCGCTCGCGGCCGGGCCCGTCAGAGTGTCGGCGACGGACGGCTCGTTCGGCCTCGTCGCCAACGCCTCCGGTCTGGCATTCGAGTTGGAGGGAGGATTCGCCGCGGCGATCGACGGCCTGTTCGGCGTGTCGGCCGACCGCACGACGGTGCAGTACGCCTCGAGCGGGATGGCGATCACGGCCGGCCGGACCCTGGCGATCGGAGCTGCCGACTACACGTTTGAGACCGCGATCGCCGCCGGCACGGTCGCCTTTTCGGTCGAGGGCTTCGCCGCGGACGTCTTCGGGTTTACTCCGATCACCGGCAACCTCGGCTTCGCCGTCAGTGGCGACGAACTCGTGGCCGTGGGGTCGAACTTCTCGGCCGGCTATCTCCACGAGACCTACGGCGGCCTGCGGGTCGAGCAGGCGTCGTTCGGGCTCGTCGCCAATGCCGCGGGCACGGCCTTCGAACTCGGCGGTGGTACGCTGCGGCTTCAGCTTGCCGAATTGGCCGACGTGAAGAGCGGCGCGACGTTCGCGCGGTTCTCGACCACCGGGATCACGCTCGCCGCGGCCCGCGAGGTCACGGCCGGCGGCCTCGACTACACGTTCGCGAAGGGAATCTTGCCGGCCACGAACGCCTTCGCCGTCACCGGGTTCTCGGCCACGGTCAAGGATTTCGTGTCGCTCTCCGGCGATGTCGGCTTCAGCCTTGCCGACGGGAAGATCACCGCCGTGGGCGAGAGCGTGAAGGCCACGCTGGCTGCCGGAGATGTGGCGAGCCTTTCCGTCTCCGGCCGCCTTGGTCTGCGGGCAAAGGACGACCAGTTCGCGATCGAGCTGACCGGCACCGAACTCTCGGCCTCCGTGGCCAACCTGGACGTTGCCGGCGCCGACTATGTGTTCGTGCAGTACACCTCGCCGACTGCCTCGGTCGCCAAGGACGAGACGCTCCGGGTGGGTCCGGCGAGCTACACGTTTGCCGAGGCGATCACCCCGGGCACCGTGGCCTTCGACGTCGAGGGACTCGAGATCGACCTGTTCGGCGTGCTCACCGTCAGCGGTGACATAGGTTTCGCGTACCGGCCGACTGAGATGCTCATCGCGGCCTACGCCACCGATTTCTCGGCCGCTTTCACGATCGGCAGCGACGTCGAGGCGAGCATCTCGAATGCGACGTTCGACGTCCGCATCGGCAGCCAGATCCTGTTCGACGTCCAGGGCGAGGCCCGGCTGAAGATCAAGGACCTCGTCGACGAGACTGTCCGCGTGCGGGTGCGGCCCGACTACACCACGCTCACGCTCGACGACGGCAGCGAGATCGATGCGGCCGTGCTCTCGTTCGCCGCGGCCCTGCCCGACCTGTTCTTCGGCGTGGACGGGCAGTCTGCCGACCGTGTGGGCCTCACGCTCGAGGACGCGACCTTTGGCTTCGCGGTGGCGACCGAACTCGAGGCCAACCGCTTCTGGGTGGCGGCCAAGGCCGGGGCGTCGCTCGCGGGCTTCGTCGGCATCGACCAGTTCACGGCCTCGGTCGCCGACGCGGCAGTGGTGATCAACACCACCACCGTGATCGGCGACGACGGCCGGTCGGTCGATTGGTCGAAGAGCCCGGTCACGCTCACGCCGATCCTCTTTGGCGACGTGGCTTCCGCAGACCCGATCACGCTCGACATGAAGGGGACGACGCTCGCCGCGCAGGGCACCATCGATGCGACCCTCCTCGGCCTTGCCGACCTCGAAGGCCGATTCTCGTTCGAGTCGTCTCGCCGTGACGTGACGCTTCTGGGTGGCACGACGGTCGACGTCGACGCCCTCACGCTCGGCATCCAGGATGCCTCCGCCTTCATCGGCCACACGAGCGACGCCGGCGTGCGAACGGGCCTCGAGGCTACCGACGTCAGCCTCGCCTTCGGTGTGTTCCGCGAGCGGTCGCCGGCCGCCGGCGCGACGGCCCGGCAGTGGTCGCTGCTCGACGCTTCCGTGGGCAGCATTGCTGTCACCGGCATCGCCGACGTGAAACTCTCGGCGGAAAACGTGGCGATGGGCTATATCCACCTGCCGGCCGACGGCTCGGCGATCGACACTTCGCAGCCGATCGCCTACGACGGCAACCTTGCCTTCTCGCTCGGTCCGGACCGGATCCGGCCCGGCGCCAACAGCCTGTTTACGTTCGCGGGCGACTTCGACGTCGACGTCAAGGGCCTCGTGCAGTTTAAGGATGCGATCGACATCCAAGTCGAACTCGACACGCTTCAAATCTACGATCCGGTCACCAAGACGCACGCACCCGAGGAGGTGGCCACGATCACCTTCGCGGCCCTCGACCAGGACGTCTTCGCGGGCGATGACTCGAACGGAAAGCGTGTCGGGATCGAACTTACTGACGCCGACATCGCCGCGGCCGTGGCGTTCGGACCGCAGACCGGCTCGGTCTGGGTGGCGGTCGACGCCTCGGCGACCGGTGTTCGGACCGTGGGCCTCGACGGCGTCTCGCTCACCACGGAGAAGGTCGCCCTGCGGATCAACACGCCCGATTACCGGGGCCACACGATCGACTTCAAGTCTCAGCCGCTGGAGGTGCCGACCGGCCTCGCGGTCAAGGTCGGCAGTGAGGGCGGCTCGATCTGGGGCGATGGCCAGAGCGCCTTGCTCGCCCTCGACGGTACACAGGCCGCGGAAGCCGGTGTGATTGAGATCGCCGACGCCACCCTCAACGTCGCTGATTTCCTCTACACGCGTGGCGACTACGCCTTCCGGATCGGCCAGCACACCTCGGGCCTCATGGTCAACGGCCTCGAGACCGGCGGCGGCTCGACGCTGCTCACCAACCGTTTCGCCGTCCTCTCGCTTGCGGCCACGGACATGGACGTGTTCGTGGGCTACCGCGGCACGGACGATGGGGGCGGCACGACGCCGTTCACCGCGACCGGCGTCCGCGCGGACGCCGTCGGTCTGTTCGCCCGCGACATCGACCTCGGGTACGCGGTGTTCACCGACGGCCTGCATATTTTCGATTCGCTGAAACTCGACCTGCCCTCGGCGGCCTTCGTCGGCCTCGGCGACACGATCACGGCCTCGCTCGAGGATGTTTCGGTCGGCCGCAATGGCGGCATGCGGTTCCTCGACGCCCGGCTGGCCGCGATCGACTTTCAGCAGACCTTCGGCCCCAGCGGCTACACGCTGACCACGCCCGGTGGCTCGGTCGTGCTCGACGCGACCGATGCGGTGCAGGCGATCTCGGCCGACGTGGCCAAGGCCGTTCTCGAGGTTGATGGCTTCCTCGAGCTGTCCGGGTCACTGGCCATCAAGGCCGGCGGCCAGATCTTCGGCGCGAAGGCCGACGCTGGGCTCTTGAAGGCCATCCCCGGCGTCTCGGTCACCGGCCTGACCCACGACCTTTATACGATCGAGGTCGGTGGCACCGGCATGCGCGGCTTCGCCGGGGCGACGGTCGCGGGCGACGCCGGCGTTGAGCCAAAACGGGTCGGCGTCGAGATCGAGGACGTCAGCTTCGGTCTGGCGATCATGGCCTCGACGAGCATCAGCGGCATCACGATCCCGGGCGTGGCCGCCATCCTGCCGGTCTACATCGCCGCCAAGGCGGAGGTCGGCAGGGCAGCGATCGTCGGCGCCGACGACATCCTCACGGCCACGGCGAGCGACGTCAGCATCGCGGTCAACACGAGCTACACGCCGGCCATCGCCGCGGCCTTCGCCTCCGTTGGCGTGCCCGGCCTCTACGAGGCGTCGATCGCCGTGCTGCCGATGCCGGCCCTCGACCTGCAGGGCACCGCCTTCGACGCCGGCGGCGCCGGGCTGGAAATCGTCACCGGCGATCCCGCCCATCCGGTCGTGCTCGACTTCCGCAAGGAAGTGATCGCGGCGGAGGTGGGCTCCTTCGACGGCGACCTCGCCGGTTCCATCCAGGTGGCGGGCTCGCTGGCCTTGGCCAAACGTGGCGGGGAGAAGGTCACGCTCACCGATGGCCGGGAGATCAGCGTCACGTCGCTGGGCATCTCGATGGCCGATGTGCGGGCGTTCGTGGGGGTGGGGCGGTATTGGGGCCGTAACCCCGACACCGGCCAGATCGATGGCACCGTGACCAATCCTGCGGCCACCGGCTTCGTCGTCGACGACCTCGATCTCGGCGGCGTGTTCATGCTCGATGCATCGCCGCTCAGCCTCGGCGTCTACGCGGCCGCCCACGCGACCCTGTCGAGCGCCCGGATGATCAACGTTGAGGGGCTCACCGCCGACGTGCGGGATTTGGTGTTCGACATCAACGTCGCCGCCAGCCTTAACGCCTCGGCCGTTGACTTCAGCCGCTCGACCCACGGCGTCATCGACCAGTCGGGCACCATCACCCAGCGCCCGGGCTACGCCGTCGCCGGCCCGCAGAACGCCACGCCGGTCGTGCTCGCCTACGACAAGGCTCTCCTCCAGACCCAGGGCGTATCCGACTTCAACCTCCTCGACGTGGTCGTGATGGAGGGCCAGTTCGCCCTGCAGGCGGATAGCACGGGCCTCGTGCTCTACGTCGACGGCTCGAGCCGGATCGGCTCCGCGAGCAGCCCGTGGATCACAAGCGACGTCGAGGCCTTCCTGCGGATCGATTCCCGTGGCGTCGTGTCGCGGGTGGTGCTCGAGACCGATCCGATCACGATCGGCACCCACGTCGAGATCGTGCCTGCGAACCTCGACATGCTCGTCAACACCACCGGTGCGGATGCCTCGTTCACGATTCCCGAAGAACTCCGGCGGCCGGATGGCCCCACGTCGATCACCGTCTCCGCGAGCCCGCCGGGCGGGACCGAGGCGGCCGGCTACGTGGCGGCGTCAGGCAGCGGCAGGGTGAAGTTTACCGACGCCTTCACGCTCGACGGCGGCTTCGCCCTCCTGCTGAAGACCGACGTCTCGACATTCTCATTCGACGCCACGCTCGACCTCCCGGTGCTCGAACCGTTGCGGGTCGCCGGGTCGCTGACATACGTGACAGGCACGGACGGGGGCCTGTTCGGCAGCCTCGAAGCGAGCGCCGTCGGCGGCACCATCATCAGCGTGCCGGGCGTGCTGTCGCTCGATGCCGCCATGCTCCTCGAGGTCAACACGAGCCCGATCGAGCGGCAGGTGCGGTCGATCCGCCGGGCCGGCGAGACGGACGACGACCGCGACGGCTACGTGCTCCGCGGCGTGGCGGCGAACACGGTGCGAATCGCCGGCGACGGGCGGCTGACGGCTGGCGGCGCGACGTTCAACGGCGCGGCGAGCCTCGTGTTCGACCCCGGCCGGATTCGGGCGAGTCTCGTGAGCACGGTCGACGTCGGCTTCGGGTCGCTCGGCGTGAGTGGCGAAGCCTGGATCCTCCACGGCGAGAGCCGCGAAACGGACTTCGTCTTCGAGGGCGTCGCCAGCGGCCGCGTCGGCGACATCGCCGGCATCGACGGCACGGTGCTCGTCAACACGGGGTCGGCCGACGTGACGCTCGACAGCGGCACCGTCGTGAAGGCCGACACCGACTTCGACGTGCGGCTCACGGCCCAGATCGACATCGGCCTCTTCCAAGTTGACGTCGGCGGCCGCCTCTTTAAGCAGGCCGACGTATGGGAAGTCCGCGTCGATCAGGGCACGCTCGACTTCTTCGACGTGGTGACGGTCGGCGTCACCGGGTTCTATCGCTCGACCGGCGCGTTCCTCATCGACGCCCGGGGAGACCTCGACTTCACCTTCGCCGGCGTGACGGTGGACAGCGCGCTTGCCCTGTCGCTCGCCCGTGATGCCGCGGGCACCAAGACGTTCACCGGCTGCCTCGACGCCACGACGACGTACGATTTCTACTTCACGTCGGGTACAGGGCCGAGCTTCAGGGCCGACGTCTCGTTCGGCCCCGACCGGGCATCGTTCAGCTCGCGGCTTTCGATCGCGGGCGTGACGATCCCGATGTCGGTCGAATGGAAGTGGCCGAGGGGCAGTGGCACGAGCCGGCCCGAGCCGGCGATCGCGCGGCTCGAGGAGGGCGTGCTCACCCTCTCCGCCGGCGACGATCCCCTGCGATACGGTGATCCCAACGGCGACTGGTACGGCAGCATCGTCAATGAATCGTTCCGGATCGCCGCTGTGCTCGACGGCGCGGGCACTCCGATTGCAGGCGCCGTCACAGTGCAATCCCTCGGCCGTACGCTGTCGTTCACGGGCGTGACAGAGATCGTCGCCGATGGCGGCGACGGCAATGACGTCTTCGAGGTGGGCCCGGGCGTCGACGCCGTACTCCAGTTCGTGGGCGGCGCGGGGAGCGACACGTTTATCATCCAGCGGCTCGTCGCCGGCAGCGTATTCAACGGGGGTTCGGGCGTGGGCTTCGACATGCTGGCGCTGCCGGGAGCCCTCGCCGACTATGCTCTCACCGACGACATCTTTGACGGTCCGGCCATCGCCTCGGCCGACGCCGCCAGCGACAAGAACCCGATTCCCGGGGTCGAGAGCCTGCGGTTCCAGGATCGCAACGTCGCCGTGGGCGGTGGCACGGACGTCGGCAGCGGGCTCAACGAGTCGCCGACGGCCGTCGTGTTCTCCAACGCCCTGCCGGGCCTCTCCGAGAGCACCTCGACGGCCACCCGCATCAAGGTCGCCGACATCGTCATCACCGACGACGAGTTCGGCATGAACACGCTCTCGCTCACCGGTGCCGACTCATCGCTGTTCGAGATCGATGGCACGGTGCTCTACCTGCGATCCGGCACGGTGATCGACCACGAGAGCAAGTCGCAGTTTGAGTTCACCGTGGCGGCGGTGGATGAGAGCCTGCTCGGAAGCACTCCTGTTACCGCCGATTTCGTGCTCGTAATCACGAACGCAAACGAGTCTCCGACCGACATCGCCCTGTCCGCCGCCGCGGTCGCTGAAAACCAGCCTGTTGGCACGGTCGTGGGCACGCTCTCGACGACCGATGCCGACGCCGGCGACACTTTCACCTATACGCTCGTCTCAGGGTCTGGTGCAGTCGACAACGCCTTCTTCACGATCGATGGCGCTCGGCTGCGGGCTGCGGCTTCCTTTGATTACGAGACGAAGCGCGCATACTCGGTCCGCATCCGTTCGACCGATGCCGGTGGACTCACGATCGAGAAGATCTTCACGGTCAACATCGTCGACGTGGCGAATCAGCCGGCCATCGGCCCGCTTCCCGCGTTCACGACCACGGAAGATACGGCGATCACGGTGGCCTTCCCGGGGGTGCCGTTCACCGACACCGACACATCGGCCGGCATGTCGTTCACACTCACACTTCAGGTGCCGCGTGGCACGCTCGAAGCGTCGTCGGCCGCCGGGGTGGTGGTGCGCGGAGCCGCATCGTCCCGCACCTTCACCGGCACCCTGGCCGCCCTCAACGCATACTTCTCTGGCACCGTGGCTCGCGTGCGGTATGTGCCGGCGGCTGACGACCATGGTGTCGTCGTGCTTTCGGCGACGCTCGCCAGCGTCGTGGGAGCAGAGACGATCGTGGCGCGGGGAGAAACGACGATTACCGTCACACCGGTGAACGACATCCCGCGCGTGCTCGCACCGGCGGTGTTCCAACTGTTCGAGGATAGGCGGACCCCCATCGCCTGGCCGGCAGGAGCCACGGCCTTCGTCGACGCCGATTCGCCACACCTCACGGTGACACTCACCGCGGATCGGGGCACCATCGACGCGGCGTCAGGGCTCGGCGTCGCGGTGGGTGGAAGCGGTGCAAGCCGGACGTTCAGTGGCACGTCCACGGCCCTCACCGCCTACTTCCAGACGCTCGGCCGCATCGCCTACACGCCGCTCCCCGATGACGTCGGCACGCGGCAGCTCACCACGACAGTGTCCGATGGAATCGCGACGGTGTCCGCCTCGACCCGCCTCGCGATCGCCCCCGTGAACGACGCTCCCGTCGTCGGGAGAAGGGCCCTGATCCAGGGTGCGGTAGCCGGCACACCGCTCGTGATCAGCTACGCCGACCTTCTGGTAGCCACAGGGGCGCGCGACCAGGAGGGGGGGGCGGTCCGGTTTACGGTTCAGTCGCTGCATGCCGGGGTACTTGAGCAGTGGAACGGATGGCGCTGGATTCCGGTGGCTGGCGGTCGCAGGGGCGTGCTACGACCCGGGCAGGTGGAACTCCGCCAAGGCGGCAGAATTCGGTGGACGCCGTCTGCCGATGCCCATGGAACCGTTTCGGCGTTCACCGTGCGGGCCGTGGACAACGCGGGAGGCGGATCGCGTTCCGCCCGCGTGTGGATCGAAGTTGAGGCGGCTTCGGCCCGCGGCACGCGACGGTGACACGAGAGGTCGGGCTGATTGACCCTCGGGCCGTTTTTGGCAATCATCGCTTCCATGGCCCACGTCACGCTCAGAGTTTTGCACGGTGCCGATCGAGGGCGGACGTTCGACCACCTGCCGACACCGGTGACGATCGGCCGCGAGGAGGGCAACTCGATCCAGCTCAACGACGAGCGGATCAGTCGCTACCACCTCAAGCTCCAGGAAGACAACGAAAAGATCGTGCTCACCGACCTCGAGAGCACCAACGGCACGAAGGTCAACGGTGAAGACATCCACGTGCGTATCCTCAGAGATGGCGACCTGATCTCCGTCGGCCGCTCGCTCCTGCTCGTCGGATCCCACAGCGACATCGACCGCCGCATCGCCGAGATCGCCGCCAAGCTGCCCGGCCATGCCGAGGCCCGGGCCAAGCAGATGGGGGAGCGGCTCGATCGGATCGCGAGCCATGACTCCGACGTGATCGAAGACCTGTCGGAGGTGCGCACGCCGCTCCTGCCTGGCGGCCCGCCGCCGCTGCCGGGCCGGCTCTCTCCGGCCCAGTCGGCCGAGCTCGCGGAACTGCTCGACTACATCCAGGGAATCCTGCGCGAGGCGAGCGAAGACGCCGTGATGCGGCCGGGCAACGAAACGGTCGAGATCGAGTTCGCCCACTGGCAGGCAATGCTCGACCTCCAAGCCCGCCTCGCCGCGATGCTCCGCGAGATCGGCCAGGCATAAGGCATATGGAGGACAGGCTTTGGCCTGTCCTCCGGCATAGGAATCTCTCGCACATGCACCCCGAGCGCCTCGCAGTCTTCTTTCCCTGCCATTCGCTCGACGATTTCCCGATCTGGCTCGACGAGCCCGAGGCCGACGAGCTGCTCGCGGCGTGGACGGCCGCCTGGCATCCGGCCCTGATCGCCGCGGTGGGGGCGGCCCCCGGCTGGATGAGCGTCGAGGTGCCGCCGAGTGATCCGGCCGGCCTGCTCGGCATCGTGCCCCCGGCGTGCGATGAACGGTTTGCCGCGATGCTCGACATCGCCGGACTCGCCGGCTCCCACTTCGTGCGGCAGGTTCACGGCCACGAGGCCATCATCGCCGCCGCCCGGGGGATTGTCGCCGCCCAGGGCGTCGCGGTCGCCGCCGACACGCCGCTCGACGACGATTTCCAGGCGCTCGGTCTGGCCTGGCTGCTCGCCGAGCTCCTCGCCCGACGCATGCGATCGTCGACAGGCATCGTGGCCGATGATTTCGGGGTGGGCGTCGTGGCGGCGGCGCGGGCCGCAGTCGCGGGAGACGAGCCCGCTGCCCGCGAGAAGCTCCGTGAGTGCTTCGCGGCCCTCGAGGCCACGCGGTCGCAATACTATGCCGTAGACGTCTGGCTGCTCGATCTCGTGCTCGTGGCCGCGTCGACGCTCGGCGGTCGGCTTTCGGGCGAACTCGCCTCACCCGTGCCGCTCGGGCTCGTGGTCACCGGGCAGCTGCTCGAGCAGCTTGGCCGCGACGATCCCGCGCTCCTCGACCGCCTGCGGGTGCAAGTCGCCGCGGGAGCCGTAGAGATCGTGGGTGGCCGCGACGATGCGACGCCGGTCGACTCTCTCCTGCTCGAAAGCCTCGCCGCCTCGCTCGACCGTGGGCAGGCGATCTGTCGCGACCTCGTCGGCGCCGTGCCGACCACCTTCGGCCAATGCACCGGCGGCTCGTCGGCGTTTCTGCCCAAGCTGCTCGTCGAGCGTGGCTACCGCGGCATGCTCTGGAACCTGTTCGACGGCACGCCGCTCCCCGCTCCCGGCACGAGCCGGATCCGCTGGCAGGGCCACGACGGCTCGTGCATCGACGCGGTGGCCCACGTGCCGCTCGACGCCCGCGCCGCCGGCACGATCCTGCAGGTGGCCGACAAGATCGGCGACGCGATGGATCACGATCACAGCTGCATCGTGTCGTTCGCACACTATGCCGGCACCGCGAGCCCATGGTTCGCCGTCCTGCGGCGGATCGCCTCCTGGACGACGCTCCTCGGCCGATTCGTGACGCCCGCCACGCTCTTCGCCGAGACGCAGCATGCGGGCACGCTGGCGGATTTTCCCGCCGATGCGTTTTCGCCTGGCCTGCCGGCTGAAGGCGGGGAGGGCGGCGGTGATCCTGTCGGCGAGCGGGTGGCGGCCGCGGAGGCCGAGGCCCGGTCGCTCGCCGTGCCGGTGCCGGCGCTCGAGCACGCCGTGCCGGGAGCCACCACTGCCGGCCCGGCCACGCATCGAGCAGGAAAGCATGCGGGACTCTGGCGTGGGATCGCGGGCGGCTTCGGCCGATCGAGGAACAACGCCGACACCCGCTTCGTGCTCGAAAACGGCGCGGTCCGCATCGCGGTGCATCCGCGCACCGGCGGCCTCGTGTCGCTGCGCGGGGTGAATGCCCGGGCCAACCAGCTTTCGCAGGTGCTCGCGGTGCGGTCCACGCGGCCCGCCCCGTCCGTGGGCTCCGCCTGGGAAAGCGTGGAGGAGCGGGCGGAGTATTCCCGGATGGTCGCCGAGCGGATCGACCGCGAGTCAGACACACGGATCGTGAGCCAGGGCACGCTCGTCGCGACGTCTGGCGCACGGCTTGGCTCGTTCACGCAGCGGTTCGCGCTCGTAGGCGCTCTTCCGCTCGTGCGGCTCGAGATCGACGTCCATCTCGACCAGCCTCTCGATGGTCCGCTCTTCGAGTCGCATGTGGCCTGTCGGTTTGCCTGGAATGAAAACGACGATATCGACCTCTGCCGCAGCCTGCACGGCGAGTCGATCGTGACGGAGCGTTCCCGGTTCACAGCACCGCATTTTCTCGAACTGCGGCCCGCCGCCGACCGCACGGCCGCCGACCGTGTGCTCATCGCGACGGGTGGCCTGCCCTGGCACGTGCGGTGCACGCCGCACACCGTCGACACGATTCTCATGGGGCCGGGGGTGTCGCAGGCCAGCCGCCGGCTCGTGCTTGGGCTTGGCATCGCGGAGCCGCGGCCGGTAGCGTTGTCGGCGTTGTGCGAGCAGGCCGCCCTCCCGACAGCCGCCGGAGCCGTGTCATGATCATCACCCTCGACGGCCCCGCCGGCGCCGGCAAGAGCTCTGCGGCGCGGGCGCTGGCGAAGCGGCTCGGGTGGTGCTACATCGACACTGGCGCGATGTACCGCGCGGTGGCGCTTGTGGCGCTCGAGCAGGGTGTGCCGCTCGACGATGCCGCCCGGCTGGCGGCGCTCGCCGAGTCGATCCGCATCATGTTCGCCGACGGCTGCGTGCTCGTGGACGGCCGCGACGTGTCGCGCGACATCCGCACCGCGGCGATCACGCAGGCCACCCGCCCGGTGGCCGACGCCCCGGCAGTGCGCGATGCGATGAAGCAGCTGCAGCGGCGGATGGCCGAGGGGATCGACGTGGTCACGGAAGGCCGCGACCAGGGCTCGGTGGTGTTTCCGCACGCGGAGGTGAAGGTGTTTCTGACGGCGTCGGCCGAAGAGCGGGCCCGCCGCCGGCACCGTGAGGAAGAAGCCCGCGGAGCCGGTATCACGCTCGACCAGGTGCGCGACTCCCAGGCCCAACGCGACGAAGGCGATCGCACGCGGCCGGTGGGCCGGCTCGAACCGGCCGCCGACGCGATTCTGCTCGAGACCGACGCGCTCTCCTGCGACGAAGTGGTCGATCGGCTCGTGGCCCTGATCGAGGCCCGGCGCCGAGCTGGGGCGGAAGCATGAGCGACGCGGCCACGCGGCCACGCGGCCACAGCGTCTTCGGTCGCTGTCTGTATATGGTGTTGTGGATCGTCTCTCGGGCGCTCGGCGTGTCGGTGTTCGGGGTGCGCACCCGGTTCGCCGAGCCGCTGCCCGAGCGGGGCGGGCTGATCATGCTCTCCAGCCACCAGAGCCATCTCGACCCGCTGCTGCTGGGCCTGGCCTGCGACCGCCGGCTGTCGAGCCTGGCGCGGAGTTCGCTCTATACATTCAAGCCGTTCGGCTTCATCATCACCGCGCTCGACGCGGTGCCGATCGATCGTAATGCATCGGCCGTGACTGCGATGAAGACGGTGATCAAGCGGCTGGAGGATGGTGCGGCCGTGATCATCTTTCCGGAGGGCACGCGCACGTCCACGGGCCGCCTCGGTGAGATCAAAAGCGGCTTCGCCTTGATCGCGAAGAAGGCGAAGGTGCCGATCGTGCCAGTGGCGATCGTGGGCGCGTGGGAGTGCTGGCCGAAGACGCGGCTCCTGCCGCGGCCGGGCCGGATCCGGCTCGAGTTTGGCAGGGTGATCCGGCCGGAAGAGATTGCGGCCCTCGACGACCGCACGCTCGTGGCAGAGTGCACGCAGCGGCTCACGGAGCTCGATGCGCAGGCACGGTCCGTACGCGCTATTGCTGCGCCCGGGCGCGTTTGAAGGGATCGACGCGGCCGCCGCCGGGGCCCGGGGGCGGCGCGTTCGACGGTTGGCCGAAGGGGAGCAGCTTCGGCCATTCGAGGTTCATGCCTGGCCACTGCGGCACGGCAGGGAGGGGCCGCGTTGTGTCGGCGCGTACGTCGGGCGCGGCGAGCGGGCGCGGCGCGGCCAGCCCGGGCAGCGGTGCTGCGATCGTGCCGGGGCCCAGCATGTCGCCCGGCTTCGGAAATCCGCCCGGGCCCGGTCCGGGCGGCGTCGTCGAGACGAGTGTGCCTCCCACAGCGCCCATCCGGTCGAGCACCCGCACGGTCACCTCGTCGATACGCGCTTCTCCGAGGCCGGTGAGTGCAAAGGTGAGCGTGAATGGTTCGCCTGCCGCGTCGGCCGGCACGATCCGATAGAGCACGAGCCGGCGCCAGCCAGACGTCTGCCCCACCCGTTCGGCGAGCGCGGGACCGCCGAGTGAGTCGAAGACGAGCAGTCCGTCGACGCTCCCCTTGATCGGCTGCGGCACCCACACGCGGGCCTCGATCTCGAGCAGCTTGCCGGTCGGGGGTTGGAGCGGCGGTGTGGTGATCCACACTGGCGGTGTCTCCACCACGTCTGGGGCGGCCGTCGGATTGACGGCCTCCGCCCGCATTCGCAGCGATGCGTTGCCGCCGGCGGGTTCGCTGCGGGTGATCTCGACGGCCGTGCGCAGATCGGTCTGCGGGAGGGCAAAATGCCGCCAGCCCGTGCCGGCGAGATCCTCGATGCGCTCCATGCCTCCGGCGGGCAGCAGGTTGTCGCCGGCCGCGATGCCGCCGAGGGCGTCGATGAATCGCCAGTGCTCGGCGAGCGTCGCGTCGGAGGTCGCGAGCGGCCCGGCCACGAGCGAGCCGGTGGCCACGATGCCGCGCTCCCACGTGAGCCGTTCGAACTGTCCTCCGATGGCCGCCGCACGGTCGAAGCGGGCGAGTGCCGTCGCAGGGTCGGTGGCGGCGAGCGCTTCTCCTTCGGCGGCCGCACGCTGCGCCTCCCCGAGCATCCTCGCGGCCGGCAGGTGGCCGAGTGCCGAGGGGGGCAGCCGAGCCAGCAATTCAGCGCCGTCTGCCAGCACGATCGCCGCCTGGGCGCGGGCGGAGGAGAGTGCGATCGGCGCGAGCTCCCGGGCCCGTTCCTGCACGTGCCCGGTCACGGCCGGTTCACCGCTCAAGAGGAGCAGGCCCGACGAGCGAAACCCGTCGATCACGATCGACACGCCGCCAGTCACGCGGCGCTGGCGGGCGGGCCGCAGGCCGCCGGGGTGCACCTCCCACGCCTGGTGTGCCTCTGGCACGCCGGGCACGAGGAGCGTGAGTGACGCCCCGTCGTCGGGCAGGTCGCCTGCGTAATGGCGGGCGACCACCTGTGAGCCCTGCACACCCCGCCACACGAGCACCATGCGGGCCCGCGCCGCTTCCACGACCACGGCTTTCACTTCCGGGTCGCTCGCCTGGGCAGTGGAGGCGTAGCGGCCGGCGGCGGCCCACGGTTCGAGGAGTTTGAGCTTGAGGTTCATCGCCTGGGCGGCGGCCGCCCGCGCTCGTGATTCACGGTCGTCGCCATCGATGCGGCGGGTCGACGCGAAGAGAATGCCGCGGCTGCCGGCGGCCACGGCCGTGAAGGCGGCGAGTGTCAGACTCTCCGGATCGACCGCCAGCCCTCGGGCCCCGATGCCCGAGAGCGCCGCGGCCTGCCTGGCCGTGCGCGGATCGAGCTCCGTCGAGAGCGTGGCGATGATCGGGGTGCCGGGCCGCGAGAGCCGCGGCCGCTCCTTGAGCCAGGTGAGATAGTCGTCGAGTTCGAGGCTGGTTCCCAGCACTGTGCGCCGCGCCACGAGCATGTCGACATGCCGCGAGATCGAGCGCAGCCCCGAGTCGGCCGAGGCGATCAGCCCGCGGCCGCCGCGTAGGTCGCAGGCCCGCACCCGGCGGGCCCGTTCCGCGAGCGCCTCCACGTCGCCCTCGGCGAGGCCCGCGCCGAGATCCCAGAGCAACACGCGGTCCCAGTTCGAGGAAAAGACCGGCAGCGATTCCGGATCGCGGATGTCCACGTCGGGCAGGAGGGGCGGAGGGCAGATCACCCACATGCCTGTGCGGCGGGCCTCGGCGAGCAGATCGCTCGAGGCGGGCGCCGGCAGCCGCACGCAGTTGAAGCCGAGCGCGGCGATCGTCTCGAGCGGCTCGCCATTGTGGTCGAGCGCTCGTGGAAAGAACGGCAGGCCGGCCACTTCCAACACGCCGCGATTGATGCCGCTGGCCAGGTCGGCAGCTGGCGCGGCTCGCGCGGGGGTGGCGGGCGCTGCGGGCGGCTGGGGCGGCTGAAGCGGCCCACTGGCTGCCGGCGGTACGAACTGCGCCGGCACGACAGCGGGGTCGTGCTGCGCGGTGATGGGCGGCGTGGCCACGGCGGGTGCCGGTGGCGTGGCGGCGAGCGTGGTGATGCTGCCCTGCACGAGCAGGTCGTCGATCGCCACGTCGTAGCGGCCCGGGCTCGAATAGAGTTCGAGCACGAGGTGCGTGACGACCGCGCCCGACAGGTCTCCCGTGGGGCCGTGTTCGGCGCGGAGGGCGAGCAATTGTCGCTTGAGGCCGTCTGCGAGCGAGCCCACTTCGAGCAGTTCCCAGCGGTCGGCGTCTTTCGAGATCGAGCCCGGCACGAGCACGTCCACGGGCTGCCCCGTCTTGGGTGCGATGAAGTTCGGCAAGCGCACACGGGCTGCGAGGCGGATGTCGGGCCGGGTGGCGCGCACCCAGAGCCCGGCCTTCCATTCGTCGATCACCCGGGCCTCGCCGACGGGGGTGTGCAGACGGAGGGTGGTGCCGGCCGAGGCGTCGATCACGATGCGTTCGCAGGCGGCCCCACGATGCGGCGCCTCCCGCGACCGGGCGTGGGAGACGACGCGATGATTCACGTCTGACTCAGCCACCGTCCAGCTCGTGGCCGGCTCCTCGAAGGCCTCCTCGATCGTGGCGGCCATTGAGAGGCTCGGGCAGAGGCTCGCGGGGGCGGAGGCGCTCGCGGCGGCGATACTCCACACGAGCGCGGCGGCCCAGCGCAGCCGGCTCGGTGGCGCGGGGCCGGAGGCCGATCGACGAGGAGTGGGCGCGGCTCTAGGCATCGGCGGTTCGAGCGAGGAATCCATGGGGCAGGGGCTTGTAGCAGCCGGCGCAGCGCCGGCTCCAGACCACCCTCTCGTCCCAAGCCACCCAAAGCCCTTGCACTCTCGCGGCCGGGGTGAAAAATGGGGAATTCGTGAGTTCCGCCGGTCGCCCTGCCTCAGCCCACTCGCATGAAACCCACCACGGCCGAGGAGCTCGCCAGCCGCGCCGAGGAGTTGCAGCTCTTCAACGCTGGCGATCTGCACGAGGTGTGGGCTGAGCTCGGCGGCCGCAACGTGCCGATCGAGGCGTTCGGGTCGGCGCTCTTGCGCCACGAGCTGCTCACGAGCTACCAGCTCGAGCGGCTGATCCGCGGCGACAAGCAGGGGTTTTTCTACGGCATCGCGAAGATTCTCTATCAGGTCGGTGCCGGGTCGTTCGCGCGTGTGTATCGCGCCCGACACGTCGACACCGGTGCGACGATCGCCGTGAAGGTGCTCCGCAGTCGCTTCAGTGCCGATCCCGAAAAGTGCAAGTCGTTTCGGCGCGAAGGAGAGATGGGCCGATTGCTGCGGCATCCCAACATCGTCGCGATCGAAGACGTGGGGCAGCAAAACAACACGAGCTACATCACGATGGAGTTCGTCGAGGGGCAGACACTCCGCGAGCTCGTGCGCATCCGCGGCGCTGTGGACGTGCCCCACGCCGTCGACATCCTTGCCCAGCTGCTGGCCGGCCTGGAATATGCCCACCGGCGCGGCCTCACGCATCGCGATCTGAAGGCCTCCAACGTGCTCGTGTCGGCGACGGGCGTGGCGAAGCTCGTGGACTTCGGTCTGGCGGGCGTCGATGCCGAGACGGGCGACAAGTCGCTCGGCAAGTTGGAGCAGCCGCGCACGATCGACTATGCGACGCTCGAGAATCTCGCTGGCATGAAAGACGACAGCCTGCGGAGCGACATTTTCTTCATCGGCACGATCGCCTACCTCGCGCTGTCGGGCAAGTCGGCCCTCAAGGAGACCCGTGATCGCGCCGAACGGGGCAACCCGCGGCGGTTCACGTCGATCGAACCCTTGCACGCGGCTGCCCCCAAGGTGCCACGCGACGTGGTCGACGTCGTGTCGCGGATGCTGGCGCTCGATCCGATGGATCGCTGGCAGACGGCGGCGGATGCCCGGCGGGCCGTCGAGCCCTTGCAGGCGAAATATGCCGGGGGCGACGGGGCCGCCGCCGCGGTCGGGGCGACAGCGGCCACGCCGGCCGGGGTGGCTCCGAAGGCCGCTGCACGCGGCACGCTGATGGTCGTCGAGACCGGGGAGCAGTCGCAGCAAGCGCTGCGGCAGCTGTTTACGGGCCTCGGGTATCGCGTGCTCATGACGGAAAACCCGGAGCGTGCCCTGGGGCGATTTTCCACGACGCCGCTACCGGCCGATTGCCTCGTGGTGAGCGCCCAGGCACTCGGCGACAAGGCGCTCGAAGCCTTCAACCGGCTCTCGACTGATTCGTTTTTCTCTGGCGTGCCGGCGATCCTGCTCGTAAGCCCGCGCCAGCGCGAGCTCGCCGCCCAGGCGCTCGTGGACGACCGCCGCAAGACGCTCGAAGCCCCTGTGAAGGGCCCCGAGATCACGGCCCTCATCGATACGATCGTGAAAAAGTAGTGTCTGCGAGAGCCCTAACGCATGACACCAGGCCCGGAGGGCCGGGTGAACTCCAGCGGGCGGAGGCCCGCCAAGCGACGGGCGGCAGGATGCCGAGCCGTCGCGTGAAGTAGCCTATTTCGAATGCAGGCCGCACTCGGTCTTCGCCGTGCCGCTCCAGCGGCCGGCGCGTTCGTCTTCGCCGGCCGTCACCGCCCGGGTGCATGGCCAGCAGCCGATGCTCACGTAGCCCTGATCGTGGAGCGGGTTGTAGGGGATGGCCTCCTTCACGATCAGGTCCCACACCTGCGCCTTCGTCCAGTTGGCCAGCGGTGAGATCTTCACCACGCCGAATTTCGTATCCCAGCCCACAATGGGCACCACGGCGCGGTCGGTGCTCTGGTCGCGCCGGATGCCGCTCATCCAGGCATCGAAGTTCGTGAGCACCCGCTTGATCACGACGATCTTCCGATCGTGGCAGCAGCGGTTGGAATCAGTGCGGTAGAGCGGGCCGCCGTGGAGCCGTTCGTAGTCCTCGACCGTCGTCTCGGGCCGCTCCAAGGCCACCTCGATGCCATACCGCTTCGCGAGGCGGTCGCGGAGTTCGAGCGTCTCGGCAAACTGGTAGCCCGTTTCCAGGTTGAAGACGTGCGTTTTTGGGGCCACGGCGGCGAGCCAGTGGATGATCGCGCAGCCCTCGGGCCCGAAAGCGGTGGCCATCGTGAGTCGGTCGCCAAACCGTTCGGCCGCCCAGCGGATGATCTCCGGGGGCCCGGCGGTTTCCAGGGCCGTGCCGGCTGCGGCCAATTCCTCGAGCAGGCCGGGCGCGGGCTCAGATGGTGCTGCGTCGTGTTGAGACATGACACCCTAAACCATAGGGGGTTTTTCGGGATTTATCGACCCTGATCGCGGCGGCGGCTAGGCTGTCGGGCCCGCGGGTTTCCCGGGGTTCATCGGAGCGGAGTACTCATGGCGCGCAGCGTTGCATTGGCAGTCGATTTGGGGGCATCGGGTGGACGGGTGGTCTCCGGAGCGTTCGACGGCCGGCTTCTCGAACTTGAGGAGATTCATCGTTTCGAGAACGGTCCCGTGCTGCTGGCCGGCGAATTGGTCTGGGATCTCGTCAGGCTCTGGAAAGAGGTGGTGACCGGCCTCCGTCTGGCGGCCGACCGGCATGGTAGGGCGGTGAAGACCGTGGGCGTCGACACCTGGGGTGTCGATTTTTCGTTTTTAGGAGGCGACGGTGCCCTCCTCGCCAACCCCGTCTGCTATCGCGATGCCCGCACGCAGGGCATGCTCGCGGCCGCCGAGGCGATCGTGCCCCGGGCCGACATCTTCGCGGCCACGGGCCTGCAGTTCATGGAGATCAACTCGCTCTACCAGCTGCTCGCACTCCAGCAGCGAAAGGCCACCGTGCTCGAGGCCGCCGACCGGCTCCTGATGATCCCCGACATTTTCCACTGGCTCCTCTCCGGGCAGGTGTCGAATGAGCACACCAACGCCTCCACCTCGCAGTGCTACGACCCGCAGACGCACGAGTGGGCGTTTGGGATGCTCGATCGTTTCGGTCTGCCGCGCCGGATTTTCGGCCCGCTCGTGGAGCCGGGCACGTCGCTCGGCGGCCTGCGGCCCGATGTCGCAGCCGAAACGGGCCTCGCGGGTGTGTCGGTCGTCGTGCCCGGCACGCACGACACGGCCAGTGCCGTCGCCGCGGTGCCCGCCACCGAGCCGCCGAGCCCCCGGCCCGACTGGTGCTACGTGAGCCTCGGCACGTGGGCCCTCGTCGGCGCCGAGCTCGATCGACCGCTCGTCACGCCCGCGTGCCGGGCGCGCAACTTCACCAACGAAGGCGGCATCGGTGGCACGACGCGGCTTTTGAAAAATGTCTGCGGCCTGTGGCTCGTGCAGCAGTGCCGCGCCGCCTGGCAGCGGGCCGGCAAGGAATGGACGTGGGAGCAGCTCACGGCGCTCGCTGCCGAGGCGCCGCCGCTCGGCACGCTCGTCGACCCGAATCATCCGTCGCTCGTCGCGCCGGCCGATATGCCCGAGGCCATCCGCAAGCTCGCCCGCGATACGGGCGAACCGGTGCCCGAGTCGACCGCCGCAGTGGTGCGCACGGCGCTCGAGAGCGTGGCCGCTGCCGTGCGGGCCACGCTCGCGGAGCTCGACGAACTGGTCGGCCGCAGAATCTCGCGGATTCACGTGGTGGGTGGCGGCGTGAAAAATGCCCTGCTCTGCCAGATGATCGCCGATGCCACCGATCGGCCCGTGCTCGCGGGCCCCGTGGAAGCCACGGCAATCGGCAATCTTCTCGTGCAGCATCTGGCTCGCGACGGGGCCGTCGACCTGCGGAGCGTGCGGGCGGTGGTCCGCGACAGCTTTGAGATCACTCGCTTTGAGCCGCAGGAGCCGGCTCGCTGGGCTCTTCGGCTGGCGGGGGCAACGGGGCCCGAAAGGCGACGCTGAAGGCGATCATCCCCACGAGCGACGCCACGATGAACGCGGCCGCCCAGATCGACCGCGTCAACCAGAGCTTCGCGATCCGCTCTTCCTCGGCATGCCGGGCCTTCGCCTGCTTCTTGCGATGCTCGAGGCTGTCTTCCTCGCGGAGCGTGAAGAGCTCGTTGCATTCCGGGCACACCACCTGCTGCTCGAGCATGTGGGGCTTGGCGGTGAGCACGTGGCCGCGTGGGCAGGGAATGCGGTAGGTCTTCTGCTTCGTGACGGCCGCGCCTTTCGCCTGCGGTGCCGCCGGAGTGGGGAGAGGTGGCGGCGTGCCTGGCACGCCTGGGGGTGGCGGTGCCTGCGCTGCAGCAGCCCGGCAGATCGGGCAGACGGCCTGGCCGCCGACCGTGACGGTGGGGCCGCGATATCCGCAGGCACAACTGACGGCTTCGGCCACCCGCTCCGTCACGCGGCCTGCATCTGGGCAGCTGGCCGCTTCGTGACGACTCCGTGTTCCACCTTGATGATCGCGTCGGCGAGCGCCAGCGTGCTCGCCCGGTGCGTGATCATGATCACGGTACGGTTTTCGACATAGCGTGCAAGGGCCTCGTGGATGAGCCGCTCGCTCTCCACGTCGATCTGGCTCGTGGCCTCGTCGAGCACGAGGATCTCCGCGTTGCGGAGAAACGCCCTGGCGAGCGCGATTCGCTGCCGCTGGCCGCCGGACAAGCGGAAGCCATTGGGGCCCACCATCGTGCGGTAGCCGTCGGGGAATTCGGAGATGAATTCGTGGGCATGGGCCTTTGTCGCGGCTTCGATGATCTCCTCTTCCGATGCGTCCCAGCGGCCGTAGCGGATGTTGTAGAGGATCGACTCGTTGAACAGCTCCGTCTGCTGCGTCACCATCGCGATCCGGCGGCGCAGATCATGGACCATCATGTCGGTGAGCGGCACACCGTCGAGGAGCACGGCGCCCTGGGTCGGGTCGTAGAACCGACAGATGAGGTTCACGAGCGTGCTCTTGCCGCCGCCGTTGGGGCCCACGATCGCCACCCGTTCGCCGAACGGAATCGAGAGGTTCACGCCCGAGAGCACCGTGTCGATGCCGTCGTAGCTGAACGACACGTTCTCCAGGCGGATCTCGCGATGCGGGCTGGCCACGGTCTTGGGCTCGGCCGGCTCGCTGAGCTTCGAGGGCGTGTCGAGCAGCGGGTAGAGCTGCTGGGCGCCCACGATGCCGAGGTTCACGCCGGTGAACACGCCCGAGAGCTTTCGCACCGGGTCGCTCGCCCCGATGAGCATCCCGAAAAACACCATGATGCCGGGCACCGTCATTGGCCGCTCCGTCATCGTGAGCCCGAAGATCTGCGTCTCTTGGTTGATCACGAGCCAGGCTCCAACGGCGATCGACGTGGCCACCATGCCGATGCCCAGAATCTCGGTGATCGGGTTGGCAAGCGCGAAGTAGAAACTGTGCCACATGCCCGTCTTCATCATGTCGCGGGTGCAGGAGCGAAACCGCTGCCGCTCGAACTCCTCCATCGTGTAGGCCTGCACGGTGAGCACGTTGTTGAGCGCCTCGAGGAGCACGTGGTGGAAGCCGAGCGCCTTGGCGAGGATGCCCCGCGAGATACCGCGGATTTGCCGGTTGAGCCACACCATCAGAAAGCCCACCACCGGGGCCATCGTCAGGCAGGCGAGCGTGAGCTGCCAGGAGATGCACATGGCCCCCGCGAGGCAGGCGGCGATCTTCAAGGGCTCGGTGACCGCCCCGCCAAACACGCTCGTGATCCCGCTCGTGAGCATCTCCGACGTGCCTGTGACCTGGGCCATGAAGCCGGCCGAGCCGTTGCGCATGAACTGCGCGCGGTCGAGCGACAGTGCCTTGTCGAACACTCGGAGCCGCAGATCGCGGCTGATGTTCATCGCCACCCAGGTGACGATCAGCGTGCTCGTGAGCAGGAACGCGTGTTTGATGAACGTGCTGGCCACCACGAAGGCGACGACCCACAGCACGGTCGTGAACGGGTCGGTGGGGAGCAGGCGATCGAGCCAGGGCCCGAGCTTCTCCGAGGAATAGACCACCGCCTCGTCGCCGCGGAGAGCGAGCATGAGCGCGTCGAGTCGGGTGCGGGCGAGGGCCGCGTCGGCCGCCGGCAGCTCACTGGATGCGAGCTTCGTTTCGAGGTCGGCCTGTTCCTTGCGGCCCGCCTCGACGCGGGTTTGGGCGTCGGTGAGCCGGCGGGTGTTCCACGACTGGAGCGAGTCGCCGTTGAGGGTCACCTCGATGATCGGAAACAGGGCGGCGATGTTCGCGCCCCACAGGCTGGCTACGCCCGCTGAGCAGAGAAACGAGGCCATGAGCAGGGGCCATCGTTTGGCGGCGTCACGAAGGGCACGAAGAAAGTAGTGCATGCAGGAGAGGAATCGGAATCGTGGGCAGGCGGCGTCAGTCAACGACCATTCATGACCACCCGGGAAAGCTGCCGGTGCCGCGCGAAACTGCGCAAGCAGGTGCGGCGGGCGATCCCGTGCGGGTGGGGAGAGTAGTGCGGGCCCGGCCCCGGGCTCAAGCCCGGAAATGCCCGTGTGGGGCGACCGTCTCGGTCGCCATGGCAAGCGGGCCGCTTACCCCACGGTCACCTTTTTCCTGCGATTTCAGCCGCCAGGAGCGTGTTGGCCAGGAGCATCGCCACGGTCAGGGGTCCCACGCCGCCCGGCACGGGCGAGATGCAGCCTGCCACGTCTTTTACGGCGTCGAAATCCACGTCCCCCACGAGCCGGCTCTTGCCTCCCTCGTCGATCCGGTTGATACCGACGTCGATCACGGTGGCCCCCGGCTTCACCATGTCGGCCGTGATGAGCCGCGGCCTGCCCACCGCCGCCACGAGGATGTCGGCCCGGCGGCAATGGTCGGCAAGATCGGTCGAGCGGCTGTGGCAGATGGTCACGGTCGCGTCGCCTCCGGGCCCCTTCGTGGCGAGCAGGAGGGCCAGCGGCTTGCCTACGATGTCGCTGCGGCCCACGATCACCACGTGCCGGCCGGCCGTCTCGAGCCCGGCGTCGAGGATCATGCGCTGCACACCTGCGGCCGTGCAGGGGATGAACCGCGGCCGTCCTTGGGAGAGGAGCCCGGCGTTCTCCGGATGGAAGCCGTCGACATCGCGGTCGGGCGGCACGGCATCGAGCACGGCGACGGTGTCGACATGCGGCGGCAGCGGCAGCTGCACGAGAATTCCGTCGGTGGTCCCGTGATGGCCCGCCGCGATCGCCTCGACGAGGGCTACGAGCTCGGCTGTGGATGCCGTGGCCGGCGCCGCGAGCACGGCGGAGTCGATCCCCACGCGGGCCGCCGCCTGCTGCTTGCTCTTCACATACGACGCGCTCGCCGCCAGCTCGCCCACGAGCACGACCACGAGCCGCGGGCGCCGCTTGAACATGCCCACGAACGTCGTCACCTCGTCGCGCAGGGTGTCCTCGATCTTCGCGGCGAGTGCCCGGCCGTCGAGAATCCGCGCCGTCATGGCTGGTCGAGAAACATCATGCGCAGCTGGTGTTGGATCTCCTCCAACTGCTGCCGTTCCTCGGTCGTGAGATTGCCGGCCGTCTTGTGTTCGAGCATGGCCAGCGTGTCGATGAAATGTTTGGCAGTCGCCAGGTTCTTGTGGGCCTGTTTCGTGATCGGATTCGGAATCCGCCCGAGGGCCATCAGCGCCTGCGTGAACAGCGTGTGAATCAGAAACTCGAACGTCGCCGGGGGGACCGGCGGCGACGACGAATCGGCGGGCTCGAGGGTGTCGCTCATGCTTCGGTCATCCAGGCACTCCCGGCATGCCGCTCCACGGCCGCGGCCACGAGGCCGGCGAACAGCGGATGGGCCGCGGTCGGCTTGCTCTTGAACTCCGGGTGAAACTGCACGGCCACGAACCAGGGGTGGTCGGCCAGCTCCACGATTTCGACGAGCGATCCGTCCGGGCTCGTGCCGGCGATCACGAGGCCGGCCTGCTCGAGCTGGCTGCGATACTTCGGATTGAACTCGTAGCGATGGCGGTGCCGCTCCGAGATCCGCGTGGCCCCGTACGCGGCTGCGGCCTTCGTGCCCTCGCCAAGCACGCAGGGCTGCGCGCCCAGCCGCATCGTGCCCCCCTTCTCCACCACGCCCTGCTGCTCGTCCATCAGGCAGATCACGGGATGCGGCGTGTTCTTGGCGAACTCCGTCGAGTGGGCCCCCGTGAGCCCCGCGCAGTTCCGGGCCACGTCGATCACGGCGCACTGCATTCCCAGGCAGATGCCGAGGAAGGGCAGCCGTCGCTCGCGGGCGAACGTGATCGCCTCCACCTTCCCCTCGATGCCGCGCTCGCCGAAGCCACCGGGCACGATCAGGCCGTCGAAGCCGGCCAAGAGCCGCTCGGCTCCCTCACGCTCGATGTCTTCGCTCTTGATCGGCTGCACCCGCACCTGCGTTTTGTGGGCGATGCCGCCGTGGTCCAGCGCCTCGTAGATGCTCTTGTAGGCGTCGCGGTGCTCGGCGTACTTGCCCACGAGCGCGATCGACACCTCGTGCTCGGGGTTCCGCAGCCGATGCAGGAGGTCGTGCCAGTCCTCGAGGTCGGCCGGGCCGGCCTGCATGCCGAATCGCTTCAGCACGAGATCGTCGATCTTGTTCGACTGCAGCGAGAGGGGCACCTCGTAGATCGAGAAGTCTTTGTCGCGCTCCTCGATCACGGCGTCGAGCGGCACGTTGCAAAAGAGCGCGATCTTCTCGCGGTCCGAGACATCGAGGGCCCGCTCCGTGCGGCACACGAGCACGTCGGGCTGGATGCCGATCTGCCGGAGGATGCCCACCGAATGCTGCGTGGGCTTCGTTTTGAGTTCGCCGGCCGCCTTCAGGTAGGGCACGAGCGTGAGGTGGATGAACATGCAGTTCTCACGGCCCACCTCCAGCGGAATCTGGCGGATCGCCTCCAGGAACGGCAGGCTCTCGATGTCGCCCACGGTGCCGCCGATCTCGGTGATCACGATGTCGGTCTCGGGATCGGCGAGATTCCGCACCATCTCCTTGATCTCGTTGGTGATGTGGGGGATCACCTGCACGGTCTTGCCGAGAAATTCGCCGCGCCGCTCCTTGTTGATCACCGAAAGATAGATCTGCCCGGTCGTGTAGTTGCTCTCGCGGGTGAGCTTCGTCGACGTGAACCGCTCGTAGTGGCCGAGGTCGAGATCCGTCTCGCTGCCGTCGTCCAGCACGTACACCTCCCCGTGCTGGTAGGGGCTCATCGTGCCGGGATCGACGTTGATGTAGGGGTCGAGCTTCTGCATCTTCACCCGCAGGCCGCGGGCTTCGAGCAGCATGCCGATCGAGGCGCTCGTGAGCCCCTTGCCGAGGGAGCTCACCACGCCGCCGGTCACGAAGATATGCCTGGTCACGCTCGCGAGCTCCTTCCCGTCCGCCGGTATCGCATCCTCTCGGCCGCCTCGCGGCCGTTCCGGAACCGGATTGAACCAGCGTTTCCAGCGACGGTCAAATGCCCCCTGTGGGGCAAGCGTCCCGCTTGCCGTGGTCCACGTGCCCAAGCCGGCTCGTAGGCGCTTGGAACGTTCGGCGGAGTTGGTCGGTGGGCACGCGCAAATCCCGGGCCCTAGGAAGAGGGCTCTGCTCAAACTACAGTGGACCTGATGAATCCGACCGCCGCTTCTGCCACGCCCGCCACGTCGAATCTTCGCATCCGGAGCCTCGAGCCGCTCATTCCGCCGGCCAGGCTGATGGCGCTCTTGCCGCTCGATGAGGCTGCCGCGGCCACGATCGTTCGCGGGCGTCGTGAAGTGGAGCGCGTCCTCGGGGGCGAGGATCCCCGGCTCCTGGCCGTCGTCGGGCCGTGCTCGATTCACGATCTCGATGCCGCCCGCGAGTATGCGGGGCGGCTCAAGGCTCTGGCTGATCGGGTGGCCGACAGGCTGCTCGTGGTGATGCGGGTGTATTTCGAGAAGCCGCGCACCACGGTGGGATGGAAGGGGCTGATCAACGATCCCCACATGGATGACTCGTTCGACGTGGCCACGGGCCTGCGGCTGGCGCGGGGGCTCCTCATCGAGGTGGCGCGGATGGGGCTCTTTTCGGCGACGGAGTTTCTCGAGCCGATCACGCCGCAATACATCGCCGACACGATCGTGCTCGGGGCGATCGGCGCCCGCACGACCGAGAGCCCCACGCATCGTCAGATGGCCAGCGGGCTGTCGATGCCGGTGGGCTTCAAGAATTCCACCGACGGCTCACTTCAGGCGGCGGTCGATGCGATGCAGTCGGCTCGGGCGCCGCACAGTTTTCTCGGCATCGACAACGACGGTGGCACGGCGGTCGTGTCGACCGCTGGCAATCCATGGGGCGTGCTCATGCTCCGTGGCGGTCGCAGCGGGTCGAACTACTCGGCCGAGGTGATGGAGGAGGCCCGCACGAAGCTCGAGAAGGCGGGGCTGCCGGCCCGGATCATCGTTGATTGTAGCCATGCCAATTCGGGCAAGGATCCGACGCGGCAGTCGGTCGTGTGGCGCGACGTGCTCGAACAGCGGCGGGCGGGCGACAGGTCGATCGTGGGCATGATGCTCGAAAGCAACATCCACCCGGGCAGCCAGCCGGCGGCGAGCGACCGCTCGAAGCTGCACTATGGCGTGTCGATCACCGACGCCTGCATCGGCTGGGGCGAGACGGAAGAACTCCTGCTTGAAGCCCGCGCGCGGCTGTGATCACGCGACGGCTCGGCATCCTGCCGACCGTCGCTTGGCGGGCTGCCGTATCCCGTGCCAGGCGAGGATCGCGAGGCCGGCGGCCGTGAGCACGATGGCTGAGGGCTCCGGCACGACTTCCGCCTGCACCTGCACGATCGCCCGCTCGGCGATGCCGCCCCAGCCGCTGCCGGTGTTCACCATCAGGTTGTCGATGGTGCCGGGGCCGGTCTGATTCGAGCCGGTCGTGAATGGGAGGAGCAGTGCAGTGCCGACGCCGGGGTCACTCGCGGATTGGAATACCACCGTGAGCCAGTACGACGTGTTCGATTGCAGGGCGATGCTGGGATCGGCCACGAGGTCGGCGTAGGAAAACTCCACGACGCCGGGTGCCGAGAGGGTGCCTGTGGCAGGCCCGAGGGCGAGGAGACTCGAGCCCGGTGCCCCTGCGGCGTCTGTGAAAAGATTCACCGCATAGGTCGTGTCCAGGTTGGAAAAATTTTCGTTGATCGGATCGAAAGCCTGCGCGGGCAGCAGATCCCAACCGAAGCGATAGAGAATCTGTCCGCTCGAGTCGCCATCGCCGATCGCCGGGAGCGTGCCCGTGGTGAATCGTTGGGCGAACGTCGTGCCGATGAGCGGCTGGAAGACGATCGAGCCCGACGTCTGGCCGGTCGCGCCGAGATTGCCGGCGAGCGTGGCGTAGGTCGTTTCGGCCCGGGCCGCGGCGAGCGGCAAGGCAGCGAGGAGCGCGAGCGACACGAGGCGATGAAGCATGGTCGATTTCCAGGAAAAGAGAGCCTAGTTTGAGTCCCGGTGGATTTCCACCTTTTGGTCGAAAAGAGCGTTGGGATACACTCTCGTTCCACGTCCCTCCCAGCGAAAGGATTCGCCATGCGTGCCCGCTTTTTGATCTCCGGCGTCTGTGTCGCCGCCGCTGTGCTCGGCTCTGTTGCTCCCGCCCAGCAGATGACCTACGGCGAGGCCGAGGTGCAGACCGTCGTCGGCGCGAAGAACGCGCTCGACCAGTTCTTCGGGCTCGAGATCGAATCGCTCCCCCCAGCGATGCTCCAGCGGGCGGAAGGGATCGCGATCTTCCCCAACATGATCAAGGGTGGCTTCATCCTGGGCGTGAACTACGGCAAGGGTGTGCTTTGTGTCCGCAAGCCCGACCGCACGTGGACCGCGCCGGTGCTCGTGACGATGGGCGGGGGCAGCCTCGGCTTCCAGGCCGGCGTGCAGGCGGCCGACATCGTGCTCGTCTTCGCGACGCCCCGCAGCCTCCAGGGCATCCTGCAGGGCCAGAAGGTGACGCTCGGGGCAGATGCCTCGATCGCAGCGGGGCCGGTGGGGCGGCAGGCCAATGCCGGCACTGATGCCCGGCTCGGGGCCGAGATCTATTCGTACGCCCGCAGCCGCGGCCTGTTTCTCGGCGTCTCGCTCGGCGGCTCCGACATCTCCGTCGATCACAACGCCGATTCGATGCTCTACGGCCGCTTCGGGGTCACGCCTGCCGATGTGTTCGAAGGACGCGGCATCGGCATTCGACCGGAGGTGCAGCAATTGGTCGACGACCTCAACGCCCGCTCGGTGCAGGCCGCTGCGCCGGCTGCCCGCGTGTCGGCCGTGCCGCAGCCCGTGGCCATGCCGCAGCCAGTGGCCGCGCCGGCCGCTATACCGGTGCCGACGCAGGCTCCTCCGGTCAGGCTCCAGCCACTCGCCCCGGCCACGCCTGTGCCCGCAGCCGCGCCCGCGGCCGATTTGCCGCTCGTACCGATCCGGTAGCGTCATGCCGAGTGTCGGCGAAGACCAGCGTCGCACCGTCCGCATCAAATTCGTCGGGTTCTGGGACAGCTTCGACACCCGCGACAATTTTTTCACGCGGCTGCTGGCTTCACGCTATCGCCTCGAGATCTGCGACGATCCCGAGTTCGTCGTCTACGCCTACGTCGGCCGGCGGCGGAAGGAGTTTCTGCAGTACGACTGCGTGCGGATCTTCTACACCGGCGAAAACCTGGCCCCCGACTGGCAGGCGTGCGACTGGGCGTTCACCTTCGAGCACACCGCCCATCCGCGGCATTTTCGGCTGCCCCACTGGCCGTTCTACGTGGCGCCGGAAGCGCTCGTGAAGCCGGCCGACTACGACCCCGCGGCCGTCGTCGCCCGGAAGACGAAGTTTTGCGCATTCGTGGTGTCGAATCCGCTCTGCAAGGCCCGTAACGATTTCTTTCACCGGCTTTCGCGATACAAGCCGGTCGACTCCGGCGGCAAGGTGTTCAACACGCTCGGCCATCGTGTGGCCGACAAGCAGGCATTTCTCGCCGACTACAAATTCACCATCGCCTTCGAAAACGAATCCCATCCTGGCTACACGACGGAGAAGATCGTCGAGCCGATGCTCGTCGATTCGATCCCGATCTACTGGGGCGATCCCTGCGTGGGCCGCGACTTCGACACCCGCAGCTTCCTCTCAGTCCACGACCAGGGGCCGCTCACGCGCCGCTCGCTCGACGACCTCGTCGACCGCGTCGTGGCCGTCGACCGCGATCCTGCTTTGCATGCCGCGCTCCTGCGCCGGCCGTGGCTGCGCGGCAACCGCGTGCCCGCATGCGCCTCGTCGGCTGCGATCCTCGAGCAGTTCACGACGATCTTCGAGACCCCCGTCGAGCCCGTGGCCAGGCGACGTTCCGCCGCACGGGCGGTCGGCCTGCATCGTCTGCCGGCCGAGGTGGCGAGCGTGCGGCGGCGGATCGTGCGGAAGTGGCGGAAGCTCACGCGGAATGCATGAGAAGCATGGGCATCTCGCGTCCGTGCCGCACCGTGGTCATACTACCCCCTCCCCGAGGAGTTTCACGGCATGACGACCAGAGCGGCAGGCGCGGCGGGCTACATCACCGACGTCGCATACATCCCCGGCTTCTATCCCAACATGGCCCCCGTGGCGATGCGCTACGTTGCGGCGCTCAATCGCGTGGTCCCGCCGGCGGCGGCAGGCTTTCGCTACTTGGAACTCGGCTGCGGCCTCGGGCGGTCGTTCACGACGCTGGCGGCGGCGAATCCGACCGGCGAGTTCATCGGCGTCGACGTCAATCCAGACCACACGCGCGCGATCGAGCACGACCTCGCAGCCGGTCGGCTCGGCAACGCCCGCGCGATCACGTCCGACTTCGCCCACCTGCCCGCTGATCTGGGCACCTTCGACTTCATCACGCTCCACGGTGTGTTCAGCTGGGTGTCCGACGACGTGCGGAAAGACATCCTCGCCATCGCCCGTGAGCGGCTCGCGCCCGGCGGCCTACTGCTCGTGAGCTACAACTCGATGCCGGGCTGGGCCCACCTCCAGCCGATCCGCGGCATCCTCCGGCAGTATGCGGAGTTGCGGCAGGGCGATAGCGTGCAAAAAATTCGCGACGCGCTCGCCTATCTCGTCTTCATCCGCGACCGCCACGCCCGCTACTTCGACGACAACCCGAAGGCCGCGGCCTATGTCGATGGCCTGCTCAAGCAAGACATCCGGTATCTCGCCCACGAGTATCTCAACGAACACTGGACGAGCTTTTATTTCAGTGAGGTCGCCGGCATGTTCGGAACCGCCGGCCTGTCGTTCGTGGGCAGTCTGCCTGTGTTCACGAACTTCTGGGACCTGTGCGTGCGGCCGGAATTCCAAGAGCTCTTCCGCACTACGAGCGACCGGCTCGTGACGGAGGCCCACAAGGATTTCTGTGCCAACACGGCGTTTCGCTGGGATATCTACGCCAAAGAGCCGCGGCTGATGGCCGACCCCACCGAGCGGCTCGGCCTGGCCGATGACCTGTATTTTCACCTCTCCAAGCCGGACATGACGCTGCCCTACAAGGCGAATCTCGGCGTCGTGACCTCGACGGTGCAGGGGCCGGTCTATGAGCGGCTGCTCGGACTCTGCAAGAACCGCAGCCTGCGGCTGTCCGAGATCGTCGCGGCCCCCGAGATGCGCGACACGCAGCCAGCCGATGTGATCCGGGCGGTCGACGCGGGCGTGGCGATGGGGCTCTTCGAGATCACCAACTCTCCGCTGGAGGCGGCCCCCGCGGCGTTCGAGAGCACGGTGTCGCTCACGTCGCCCTTCAACCGGGCGATCCTCGTGTCGGACGCCCTCGGCGGCCGGCCGGTGGCGCTCGCAAGCCAGAAGAGCGGCACGGGCCACACCCTCGGCGATCTCGACGCCGCGATGCTGCACGAACTGACCGAGCGCGGGCGCAGCGGTCTGGCCGAGCGTGTCGAGTCGCGACTGCTCGCCGCCGGCCGCTCGATTCAGCAGGATGGCAAGCCGGTGGTGAATCCCGAGACGCGTCGGCAGCTGATCACCGACGCCTGCGATGCTTTCATGACGAAGAGCCTGCCCCAGCTCGCACGGCTGGGGATCGTGAAGGCGTAAGCACCGGGCGCGAGCGTCTCGCTTGCCCTCGGCAACCGGGACGGTTGCCCCACATCACTTGCACAGCATGAGGTTGTCGACGAAGCCGCAGCTTTCCGGGCCGAGGGAGGCGTCGGCGGCTCGCAGGTCACTCTCGGCCCGCCAGTATTCCTGCCGCGCCCCGATCTCGTAGATGTCGGCATCGAACTTCGCCTGTTCGCGGAGCGTCACGCGCAGCACGTCGCTCCGGCCGAGCCGCAGTTGCTCCCGCTCGGCGCGGGCCACGACCCTGGCGAGGTCGAGCCGTTGGGAAGCCTGCTTGTGAAACTCGTAGGCCCGCTCGAGCGCGGAATAGGTGTCTTGCACCTCGGCCCGAATCTGATCTTCGGCGTATTGCAGCTGGCGGTCGATCTGCACGAGCTGGGCCTGGGCCGCAGTAACGCGGCCGCGGGCATCGCGCCGCTGGGCGGGCATTTGAAACACGAGCGACGCTTCGAGCACCTGTCGATCGAGGCCGAGAGGGCCGGAGAGTGAGCTCTTGCCGAAGCCGGCGTCTTGGTTGCCCGCGATCTGGGCGTCGAGCCCGGGGAGTGTCTGGTTTTCCGCGAAGCGGCGCTCCACGAGGATTTTTTCCCGCTGGAGGGCGAGCCGCTGAAATTCGGGCCGGGCGGCGAGCGCCCGGGCGAGCGACTGCTGAAACACCATCGGGCTCGGCGGCACGGGCTCGGGTAGGGGCCGCATCCGGGGGCGGCCCGCGAGCAGGGGCCTGCCGCTCGGGTCGCGATAATACAGCGAGAGGTCGATCGTCGCCTGTTGCACCGAACGGTCGGCCTGCACCACCGTCGCCTGGCGGAGGGCGATGTTTTGCTGATTGTCGATCCGTTCGATGTTGGCGACCGCGCCGCTTTCGACCCGAAAACCGATCTCCACGTCGCGCTCGACGGCCAGATCGACGAGGTAGTCGGCGGCCCGGCGTCGCTCGCCGCTGCCTGTCCAGTTCCAGTAGGTGCGGGCGGCGGCCCGCATGTAGTCGAGCCGGCTGCGCAGGATCGCCGGCTCCGCCAGCGACACGTCGAGCTGGGCCTGCGCCCGCGTGGCCCGGGCCCGGTCGATGTCGCGGTTTTTCGCGAGTGGCATCGTGAGCCCGCCGCGGAATTCGCCGGCGTCGGCGGTGAGCCGCTGGAGGTTGTAGGTAGGGAAGTTGCCGTAGCCGGTGCGGAAGCCACCGAACATCGTCACACCGCCATAGGGCAGGAGTTGCTGCGCACCGAAGTCAGACCGGTAGTTTTCGTAAGTGCCGGGCGCGAGCGCGTTGCCGGCGCCAGTGACATTCGTATCGAAGGCGCCCATGGCGCTCGTGAGCCGGCCGGCCGCGACCGCGCGTTCCCGCTCCACGGCAAGGAGCAGGGGATAGTGCATGTTCACGCTTTGCAGCACCTCGCAGAGTGTGAGCGGCGTGTCGCGGTTGTCGGTGGCGGCGCCCGGAATCGGCGGCTCGGATGGCGTGAAGAGCTTCGCGCCGCCGGGCACCTGCGGCAGCTGCTCCGCGGGTCTGGGGGCGTCGTCCTCGGGAATATCGGGAAGGCGTTCGAACAGGTCTTCGGTGGTGAGCGGCTCGGCCTGGGCCGCCGGAGCTGGGAGCGTTTCGGCGGGCTGGAGCTCGAGGAACGACTGCTGCGCGACGCTCGGCGGCGTGGCCGGGGCGGCGGCCTGGGTTTCGAGAGCGGTGAGGCTTCGGGCGGGGGTGAAGAGCTGCGGCTCGGCGGCAGAGGCCGTGGCGGCGAGCAGGATGAAGATGCTCGGCACGATGCCGAGCCATCGCCCGGCAAGGCAAACCTCGGCTTTGACTTCGCCGGGCCCAAGCGGAGCGAGGCACGAGGCCGAGGCTCCGCGTGTTATTTCACCTTGATCTTGGGCGGTTTGGGGCCGTCCTTGTCCTTCGTCATCGGCGACACGACAGGCGGGAAGCCGTTGAGCCGGCGCCAGATCTCGTAGCCGAGGGGCACGCGGTTCAAAAACACCCAGCCGATCGCCTGGTTGCCCTGCCGCAGAAACTCCGGGTCGGGCCACATCTCGCCCGCCCGCATCGCGTCGGGCTCGATGAGCACGCGAAACTTTCCCGTCATGCCGCTGGCAGCCGCGTCGATCTGCCGCACCTTGCCGCCAAACGTGCCGATCGCCAGTTCCGGAAAGCCCGAAAACTGCACCGCCGGCCAGCCCTCGAACTGCAGCCGCACATGCGGCAAGGAGCCCGTGCGTTCCGCAAACCCACGCACCAGTGGTGCGTCGAGTCCGTCGAGCAAAAGCTCGACGACGCGGTCGTTGGTGTCGGGCACGATGGTGCACAGCTCGTCGCCTTCTTTTACGTACTGTCCGCCTTGGCCCACGTTCGCCTCCACGCGGAACACCGTTCCGTCGCAGGGCGCCACCACGAGCCGGGCTTTGAAGCGTTCGATCCGGTTGTCGATCTCCTGGATCTCGCGTTCGATCGAAAACAGGTTTTGCTCACTCTTCCGCAGGTTGGAGCGGGCCACGGCGATCGCCGAGAGGCCGGCGGCGTCGGCCTGCAGGAGCAAGGCCTCCTGTGTGAGCAGCGCGGCCTGGGCCCGCTGGATCTCCGCGGCGGCCTTTTCGGTGTCGGTGAAGGCCCGATCAGACCGCATCCGGGCTTCATCGCGGTTGAGCTTGCTCTCGAGGCCGCCAAACGTGGGGTTCGTGAACAGGTCTTCGAACATCTCGAAGCGGCTCTTTTCAAACGTCTGGGCAAACTCGGCGTTGGCGCCGACCTGCCTGGCCACCTCGATTGATTTGCGTGCCGCCTCACGATTCGCCTCTGCCGCCTTCACCGCCGCGTCGCGGGCCGATTCCTGGGCCTTTGCCGCGGCGTCTTGTTCCGTCACTTCGAGCTTCGCCGCTGCGAGCCGCCCGGCGAGAAACTCGCGCTGGGCCTCCAACCTTGCGGCAAGCTCAGGATCGTTATCTTCGATATCGACCACCGGATCGTTCATCTTCACGCGGCTTCCCTCGACCACATGCCACTTGCGCACCTGCCCCGAAACCCGCGCCGTGAGCACCTGCATGCGTTCGACTGGGGAATATGCGACGACCTGCCCCCGCCCCTGCACGGTCTGCTGCCAAGGCACGAAAGCCAGGAGGAATGGCGTGGCCAGGAAAAGCAGGACGACCACCCGCCCCATCCAGCGCACCATCGGCGGCGTGGCCGAGCGGGCGAGAACGTCGTCGAAGTCGTGGTTGTGCGTGTGTGTGTGCGCGTCGCTCATGACCACTCCACCGTCTTGTCGCAGCGGTTGCGCAGCTCTTCGCGTGCCGTCACCACCACGAGCGTCCAGGGGGCCTGGCGGTCGAAGAGCGCCTCGATGAGCTGTGGGCACTCGTGGATGTCGAGGCCGTCGAGCAGGCCGTCGATGAGCAGCAATCGTGGCCGCCCGGCGATCGCCCGGGCGATCGAGAGCCGCAGCAACGCATTCGTGGAGAGCGGCAGGCCGTCGGAGGCCAGCGGGGTGGCGGCGCCCTGCGGAAGCCGGGCCACGGTGTCGTCGAGCCCCACCATGTCGAGGGCCCGCTGCACGTCGAGCGCGGTGATCTCGGTGCGGCCCACGCGGATGTTTTCCGCCACGGTGCCGGCGAAGGTCTCGGCCTGGCCCACGAAGGCGATCTGCAGCCGGGTGGTGGCGCGGTCGAGTGAGCGGGCGTCGATGCCGTCGAATTCGAGCAGTCCTTCGTGCGGCAGCCGGAGGAGGCAGAGCGTCTCGAGGAGAAACGTCTTGCCTGAGCCCGACGGGCCGATCACGGCCACGCGCTCGCCGGGGCGGGCCACCAGTTTGTGGGTCTTGTCGCGTTGGCGAATCTCAGCCACGGCCTGCATCGGCGTGTCGCGGGGCGGCAGCTGCTCGCCGCCGTCGGGCTCGAGCACGAGCGTGGCGATCACGCCCAGTTTATCGAGCGAGGCCTGGAGGTCGTAGAAGATCTCCACGTATTTGCCGAGCTTCGAGAGGGCCGTGAGCACGAGCGTCACGATCAGCTCGCCCGCCACGAGCTGGCCGAGGTTGAGCTGGCGATTGATCACGAGCCAGCCACCGAGGCCCAGGAGCACGGTGCTCGCCACGGCCTCGAGCAGGAGCGCGAAGAGCGTCTGCCGCCAGACCACGCGAAAGTGCCTGCGACGCTTGTCGATGTAGGCCTCGGTGAGCACGCCCGCGCGGTCGAGCGCCAGTTCACCACCCTTGCCGAAGCGGAAGGTGTGCGGGCACTTCGCGATCTCCTCGAGCCAGGCCGCCATGTCGAATTTGGCGTAGCTCTCGGCGATGCTCGAGCGCACGCCGCCGATGCCGAGCACGAAGATCAAAAACGCGATCGACGCCACCATCACGAGGGCGAAGGTGAGCAGGTACGGATGATAGAAGGCCAGCACGATCAGGCCCACGATCGTGGTCATCACGATCGCCACGCCGTCCACGAGCAGCGACGTGATCGCCTTCTGCACCGTTGCCACTTCGAAGAAGCGGTTCACGATGTCGGTCGGATTGCGGCCGTCGAACGATTCGATCTCCGCCCGGGAGAACCGCGTGGCGAAGGCATTGGCCGTGCGGGCGAAAAGCCGTCGCTGCAGATACTCCGCCACAGCCAACTGCATCGCCCGCAAGATCGCGGAGAAGATCAGGAAGGCGAGCATCACGAGCGAGAGTACGACCACCGGCCAGAGCAGCACGCCGAAGGCCACGGTGTTGACGAGGGCCTCGATGGCCGCAGGCGTCACGATCGAGAGCAGGCCCACGCCGAGCGCGAAGGCCAGAATCGTGGTCACGTCGCGCCGTTCGAGGCGCAGCAGTTCCACCAGCCGTGCCCACGGCCGAATTACGGCGCCGCCATGATGCCCTGCAGTTTCTGCCATACGGTCCAGAGGCCGACCATGATGAAGCCCGCCGCCGAGACCCACAACAGCAAATCCCACGGCTTTGAGGGGGTCAGCCGCGGCTCCATCGCCCGATAGCGAAACCACAGCACGGCCACGCCCAGGGCGGCCAGCATCACCGCCTGCATCGCTCCGCTGGCCAGCACCATTCCCACGGGCTCGCGGATCAGGAGTGCCAGGGCGAGGGCCACGAGGGGCCAGGCCGTAGCGATCCGGCGCGTCCAGGTGCGGCGGGCGTCGTCTCCCGGCGGAATCCAGCCGGCAAGCGCGAGGCCGTCGGTGACGATCCGCGCGTTGCCGTCGGCTGCGGCGAAGAGTGTGGAATAGAGCACGGCAAACGCGCCCACGAGAAACAGTTCCTCCGCCCACGTGCCAAACACGGGCGCATACATCGCGCCGAGCGACCGCACCATCTCACCGCCGCCGGGCCGCAGGCCGAGCCGGCCGAGCGTGGCGGCGCCCAAAAGATAGAAAGCCACCGTCACCACCGTGTAGACCACCATCGAGGCCCACGCGTCGAACTGCATCACCTTGAGCCAGCCGCGGGCCCGGGCCGCCCAGGCGGGCGAATCGTCGCGCGGGCCCACCGCCCGGCCGTAGCCCTTTTCGAGGCACCAGTAGGGATAAAACATCAGCTCGCTCGCCCCCACCCCGATGATGCCGAAGGTGGCAAGCGCCGTCATCAGCGGCAAGCGGCCGCCGATGGCCGGCGGGATCGAGGGCACGATGCCGCCCACGAGCTCACGCGAGGAGATCGCCCAGGCGGGGTCGAATTGCAGCATCGCGAGCGCGAGGAGCGTGACGAGCGTGAACGTGCCGACGAGCACGATCGACACCCGCTCGATCACGCCGTAGCGGCCGATCGAGAGCAGGATCGAGGTCACGACGCCCACGACCACGGCCCAGAAGGTGTCGTCGCTGGGCTGGGTGAGCGTCTTGGCCTCTGCTTCGAGGGTGGCGAACTCCGCATCGAGCGCGGCCGCCTTCGCAGCATCGCCATTGCGGCGGGCGGTGGCGGCCTGGATGCGCGTGGCGGCGGCTGCGTCGTGCACGCGGTTCCACTCGCGGCCGGCAGCGGTCACGGGCACGCCGGCGGCGAGCGTCTGGGCCACGCCGGCGAGAATGCCGCCCTGCTGCACCACCACGAGCGCCGTCATGATCGCCCAGCCCCAGAAAATCCAGCCGAGCCCGCCGATGCGTGGCCCGGGCACACGGTCGAAGGCGGCGAGCGGCGTGCGGCCCCAGGCGAGCGTGTGGCGGCCGATCTCGATCTGGGCCGCCACCTTGATCGCGCAGCCGATCACGATCAGCCAGAGGAGGATGAAGCCCGCCTCGGCGCCCACGGTGGTGGCGGCGATCAATTCGCCGCTGCCCACGATGGAGCTCGCGAGAATGATGCCCGGCCCGAGGTGGGAGAGGGTTTCGCGAAGCGTGGTGGGGGGTGCTTGCATAGCGTTATGTGTGGCAAGCGTCTCGCTTGCCAATGGCGACCGGGACGGTCGCCCCACATGTCAGACGTCAGAGCATGCTTCAAGCCACTTGGCAAAATGAAGATACGTCTTTTCGCGGTCGAATGCCGCTTCGGCCAGGCGGCGGCTGCCCTGGCGGCAGTCGTCGAGGAGCCGGCGATTCGTGGCGAAGGCGGCGATCGCGCGGGCGAGCGAGGCGGCGTCGCCGGCCGTATAGGTGAGCCCGGCGTGATGGTCGCTCACGAGCCGCTCGAGTTCGCCGGGCAGCGAGTTCACAATCGCGAGGCCGGCGGCGGCGTAGTCGCAGGCCTTGTTGGGGAGTGCAACCATCGTCTCGGGCTTCACGAGCACAAGCCCGATGTCGGCTGCCGCGAGCAGCTTCACATAGTCGCGCCGCTCGAGCAGGCCGTGCACGATAAGCCGGCAGGGGCCGCGGAGCCCTTCAGCCGCCCCGCGGAGGCGGGCTTCGAGCGAGCCGGTGCCGGCCACATGAATTTCGGCCGCGGTGCCCGCCGAGCCGAGCAGCCGGGCGGCGGTGAGCAGCGTGTCGAGATCCTGGCCTGCCTCGAGCGTGCCCGAGTAGACGCACTTCACCGGCTGCGAGGCGTCGGGCCCCGCTTCGCGCGAGGCGTCGATCTGGGTCGGAGAGAGCCGCGGGGGCTCGGCGTATTCCTGGAGGTACGCCCCGAGATTGCAGACGTGCATCGGCTTCGATTGCGCATCATTTCCGAGTGTCGCAAGCCTGCCTGCAACTGCTTCAAGATATGTATTTGACGTTGCTGAAATGGCGTCGGCCGTTGCCAGCAGTGTGTCTCGACGCCGGCCCATGCCCCGCAAGAAAAACGGAGTGATCAGCCCACGAAGCCACTTCGGGCCAGGCAAGAGTCGCTCGAACGTCTCTGGCCATAAGTCCTGCACGTCGCATACGAAGAGCGCGTCGAGCCGCTTCGCGAGGCGGGCGGCCGCCTCCGGGCCTTCGAGCGGCGGGAGGCTCGCGAGAATGATGTCGGGCCGTTCGAGCTGCCCCGAGGCCACGCCCTCGCTCGCCAGCCGTTCAAACGTGCGGCCGAAGTCGCGGTGGCTGGCGATCCGGGCCAGCGACACGTTCTTTTCGTAGGGCCGCACGGCCACGAGCCGCACGGCGAAGTTTTCGTCTTCGCGGATGCCGAGCGGCACGCTCCGGCCTGCCTTCCGCCGGTGGCTCCAGGTGGCGCTCCACCAGGTGACGTCGTGGCCGCGGGCGGCGAGCACGCGGGCGAGCGACCAGTAGCGGAGCGGCGGCAGTCCCTCGCCGGGGATGTCATCGAACGGATTGACGATCCAGATCGACAGGGGCTGGGGCAGCTGCTCGGCACGACTCATGGCGGGGAGCCTAACAAAAGGCCGATGCGAGGGAGAGAGCCAAGCGCCGTGCGGCAGTAGGACAGGCTTTAGCCTGTCGGCGCGAGAACGTAGGAGGGATGACAGGCGAAAGCCTGTCCTACAGCGCAAACAATCGCGATGCCGTGCGGAAGTAGATCCTGCCGCCCGCGGCGGCGGGCGTGGCCCGGCAGGTGTCGCCAAGCGGCGTTCGTCCGAGCACCTCGAGCGCGTCGCCGTCCTTGATCGCCACCACTTCGCCTTCGGCCGACACGTTGATCACCGCGCCGCCTGCCACGATCGGCGACGCCGAAAAGTTTCCACCCACGCGGCCGCGCCACAGCGTTTCACCCGTCGCGGTCTTTACGCAGGTCACCACACCGCGATCGCCCCAGAGATAGAGCCGCTCGCCCGAGCACACGGGCGTGGTCACATACGGGGCCACGCTCCGGTCGAGCGTGTAGGCGGGCTCGGGGGCGAGCGGCGCCGCGCCCTCGGCAGGCAGCGTCGCGGGCGGCGTGACCGCCACGAGCGTGTTGTCGCCGGCGCCTTCGCCGCAGGTGCAAATCACGCGTCCTCCGGCGAGGATCGGCGAAGCCACCGTGCGGCGGGGAAAGCAAGGAGTTTCCCAGAGCACTCGGCCGGTGGCTGGGTCGAGCCCGGTGAAGCCCTGGGCTTGGCTGGTCACCACGAGCTGGGGCGTGGTCTCCGATTCGATCACGAGCGGCGTGGAATACGACGCCTTCGCGCTCTTGCGTGCGGTGCGCCAGCGTTCGCGGCCGGTCTTCGTATCCAGCGCCACGATCGCGCTCGGGCCATCCTGATCCACAGGCACGATCACGAGATCGCGCCACACCGTGGGCGACGCCCCGAAGCCGTGTTCGCACGCACACGGCCCGAGGTCGGCGTGCCAGCGCGGTTCGCCGGTGTGCGAGATCGCCTCCACACGCAGGTTGTCGGTCGTGGCCCAGAGCCACACCACGCCGTCGGTGTCGGCAGCCACGGTGCTCGAGGCCGAACTGTTCTGCGCGTGATGCGGCTCGATCGGCCCGGCAAACTCCCGCTGCCAGCGCAGGGCGCCGGTGGCGGCGTCGTGGCAGCAGAGAAATCGCTTGCCTGCCGCCTCGTCGGCCGCCGCGCTATACACGCCGCCGTGAGCCACCACGGGCGAGCCGTGCCCGCTGCCCGGGAGCGTGGCCTGCCAGGCCCAGTCGACAGCGGCCCAGTCGCGAGGCAGTGAGACATCGCCCCCCTGCCCGCCGCCCTCATGCCCGCGCCACCGCGGCCAATCCGCCGGCCCCGCCGCCAGGGCGATAACTGCGGTCGTCAGGATCAACAAGCGTTGCGGCATGTGATGGATCGCGGCGGTTCACTGGGACCGCCGCGATTGTACTCCGTGTGGGGCGACCGTCCCGGTCGCCGTTGGCAAGCGAGACTCTTGCCCCACTTCGGCCAAAGCCAGTTCAGCCGCCAAGGTCTTGTCGCGAGCCTACGCGACGAGCCGTTCATGGCCCAGCATCGCAAGGCAGCGGGTTCGCATTGCTGCGACCTCTGCTCCGCACTCCCGACGTGCCTCTTCGGGACCGAGTGCGTCGAAAAGATCCGGCAACTGTGCTCCGCGCCCCATCACCTCGGATGCATCGGCAGACTGCACCGACGCCTCGACAAACCGGCAGTTTTCGATGTGAAAGAAGATTTCGACGGCATCAGCTGGTGAAAGCACGCCAGTTTCAACGGAGTCCAGAAGCCCGAGCGCGAGCAATGCAAACACCTCGCGTTGTCCATCGGAGCCGATGCCTGGCAATCCAAGAATTCGCTCCAAAAGAATCGGGGGGTGTTTCATGGCTCGTTCTCGGTCCGGTTATGCAACATGTCGTGCGAGATGAACTTCACGCCGGCCACGTCGCCAGACTCATGCTCAAAGTAGTGTATCTCACCAGTCGATCCGCCTTTGAGTGTCTTCCGCCATCAGAGTTAAAGCTCTGTCGATCCGCATCAGGCTGTGCTGATCTCGACATGCGCCACGTAGCCGAGGCGCTTCAGAAGATGCTCGCAGTCTTCCCACGACAGACCGAAATTTCGTACATCCGCCGCACCGAGCCGTGCCAAGACGGGAGCCAGGATTTCGATGTCGGTTTCGGCGCAGTCTTGGTGTGCGAGGGATGTTTCCGCCCAATCGACAAGTTCGCTAAGGGTGAGATCATGCCGAAGCCAGGCAGCAATTTTGCCCGCAACAGCCTCACGAGTGATCATGTCGCACCTCTGTTCAGCCGCTCGTGGCCCAGGTCGTCAGGATACTTTCGATGAATTTCAACGAGTCTACCTATTCCTGCAGATACATCGATCCAATACAGGCGACCGCCGTCGGGTAGCGGCTGCCAGTGGGTAACAGCCTGTCGCTACGTGGCAGCGATTTCGAAATCGACGTGATCGGGAATGGTCATCCGATCAGACGCATCGAGAATCTCGACGGCGAGCAGCGTACCGCCTAGCCCGTAATCGAGAATGATCCCAGGCGTGCCCTCGTCGCTCTCGACGACGTCGCCCAGGGCAAACACGACCGACAGGGTGTCGGTGTCCTTGTCGTAAATGACTTTCATGGCTGGTAAGGGATTCTACCCGTGACTGACAAACAATTCTCCCGGAACGAATCGCCACGACTTGCTCAGGTTCGGCGACCATCAGGTTTGATTGGCATGCCCGGAGTCCCGTCGCTTCCGCTCCGGGCTTCCTGGGGCGCGGTGACAGGCTGAAGCCTGTCCTACATGCGGCGGCGGAGAGCGGCGAGGCCGAGGAGGCCCGTGAGGGCGAGGGCGAGCGTCGTGGGCTCGGGCACGGCAGCGATGCTGTTCACCATCACGAGGTTGTTGGTGGCGAGTTCCGGGGCGAAGAGCGGGAGTTCGCTGAACGCGGGCCCCAGTTCAGCCGACGCGTTGAACACCTGCACCCCGGCGATCGCATCGAGCACGCCGAGATCGCCCGGCACGATCCGTCCGAACACGGTGTAGCCGGTTCCCGGCACGCCAGGCGTTGCGTCGAGTTGGGGATTGTCGGTCACGTTGAAATACCAGCCGCTCGTCGCGCTGTTCGGGTCGTTCGTGCGGGCCATGGCGATCGTCCCTTTAAGGTTCGGGAGAATCGCGTCGAGCAGGATCGGCGCGCCGGTCACGATCGGGTCGAGCGAGGCACTCGTCGCGGTGGTTGTGAGCACGAAGCCGCCCCCCTGCACGATCTGGATGTCTGCGGGGTTGTCGGTCGTGCTGCGGTGAATGATCGAGTTTGTGTAGCTGCCGGCGTTCACGTAGCTCAAGAAATTGGCTACGGTTGTGGGCACTTGCGACTGGAAGAGGTCCACGTCAAACGTGCCGAGGTTCGTCGTGAATCGCACGACCGGGTTGGCACTCGCCGGCCCTGCCGCCGCGAGGCAGAGCAGGGCGATTGCAGCCCCCGCCCACCAGCCGCCCCGTCCAGCCTGCATCCCACCCCGCATCGTCCGCGCGTCGTGTCGCATGTTCCTGTTCCCCGCAAGCCGGGCGAACGGTCGCGACTGCGCTCACAAGCCTGCGATCAGGCGACGTGTCTGGAGGGAAGGGCGGGGGAAAAGAGAAGGGAAATCCGCTCTGCCGAAACACCGTCAGCCGATTCGCCGCCAGGCGAGAGCCGTCGAGATGTTCGCTCGGTCAGTAGCGTTTCCTGAAAACCCCGTTCGGGCGACGTGTTCGCACGCGAGCCCCGAAACTGCCCTCATTCTGCTCCGGCCCGCCGGAAAGTCAAATTTCGGGCAATTGTGTGTTTTTCACGGCCAATCCCGTCGCTTCCGCTCCGGGCCTGATGGCTCGTGGCAAGCCCGGGGACTCCGGGTGAATCACGCCGCTTCACTGCGTGCCTTGCAGGGCTTCGATGCTCGTGATGTGAAGCATCGAGCAGATCACGAGGCGGTCGTCCTCGGGGTAGGAGACGTAAACCCGTGTCTTCCCAATTGCCAGACATTCTGGATGGCGAATCTCGTGCGACTCGCCACTCGAGAGATTGATCACAAACGGCTCGAACGGCCGCCGGAGCACGAGGTCGCGAAGCATGTCAACGTTCATGAGGCACCTCCGTTCGACAAGCAGTATACGTCAGTTCACATTGTGGCGTCAATCGTTGGCCCCCGTACCATAATGCTCGACTGAATCAGAGGCTCGAGCATGTGTGGAATCGCCGGGGTCGTGGCTGCCGATCCGAGGCTCGTGGAGCCAGCGGTGCGGTCGATGATGCGCGCGATGGTGCATCGCGGCCCCGACGACGAGGGATACGAGGAGTTTCCGATCGTTGCGGGCCTGCATGCGGCCGGGCCGCCCACGGGCACCGTCGGGTTTGGGTTTCGCCGGCTCGCGATCCTCGATCTCACGCCGGCCGGCCATCAGCCGATGGTCCATCCCGACACGGGCGACTGCCTGATCTTCAACGGCGAGATCTACAACTTCCGCTGGCTACGGGCCAAGCTCGAGGGGCTCGGCTTCGCGGTGCACAGCTCCGGCGACACCGAAGTCTTGCTCCACGCGCTCGTGGCCTGGGGGGAGAAGGCGCTCGACGAGCTCGACGGCATGTTCGCCTTCGCCTTCTATCATGCGAAGAGCCGCCGCGTGCTCCTGGCCCGTGATCCCTTCGGCATCAAGCCGCTCTACGTGGCCCGGGCGCAGAAGGCATTTGTGTTTGCGAGCGAGGTGCGGGCCGTGCTCGCCTCGGGCCTCGTGCCCGACGATCTCGATCCAGCCGGCATCGCGTCGTTCCTGGCATACGGGGCCCCGCAAGATCCGCTCACGGTGCATCGGGCGATCCAGTCGTTCCCTGCCGGCTCCTGTGAATGGATCGGCAGCGACGCCGCCGCCCACGCCCCCCGCAGCCGGCGATTCTGGTCGTTCCCTGACGAGGGGGCCGACGCCGATGAGAAGAAGGCCGTGCGCACGGTGCAGATGCAGCTCAACGCCGCCGTGCGGGATCAGTGCATTTCCGACGTGCCGCTGGGTGTGTTTCTATCGGGCGGCATCGATTCGGCCGCGCTCGCCGCGCTGGCTCGAAACCACAAGTCGCCCGTGAACACGTTTTCGGTCGGCTACGAGAGCGCCGGCGGCCAAGACGAGCTCACCGACGCCGCCGCCACGGCCCGCGGCCTCGGCACCCAGCACCAGCAGACCATTCTCGACGACGCCTGGATCATGCTCCAGTGGCAGGAATGGCTGCGTGCGGCCGACCGGCCGAGCATCGACGGGCTGAACACATACGTCGTGAGCGGCGTCGTCAAAGATGCCGGAGCCACGGTCGCGCTCTCGGGCCTCGGGGCCGACGAGCTGTTTGGCGGGTATCCGAGCTTCGCGCGGGCGGCGAAGGCCGAGCGGCTGCTACGGCCGCTCGGGTTCGTGCCGGCCAGCCTGCGGCGCGCGGCTGCCAAGATCGCATTCGCGCTGCTGCCCGCCGGCAAGCGAGCCAAGGCCGTCGATCTCGTCTCAGGGGGCACGACGGCGCTCGAGTTGGCCAGCCAGTTTCGCCGGCTCACGAGCGACAGCGATCTCCGCAGCCTCGGCTTTGCTCCGCGGTCGCTCGGGCTCACGAGCCAGTTTCTCCCACCAGCGGCATTCGCGCCGTTCAACGACGCTGGCCGCGATCCCTTTCGGGCCATGTCGCAGGCCGAGTGCTTCCTCTACATGGGCAACACGCTCCTGCGTGATTCCGACACCAACAGCATGGCCCACTCGCTGGAGATCCGCGTGCCGTTCCTCGGCCGCTGGTTTGCGGACGGAGTGGCGAGCCTGCCGAGCCGCGTGAAGCAGCCGCAGGGCGCCCCGCCCAAGCACCTGTTGCGAAAAGCGACAGGCTCGGTCCTGCCCTACGACATCTTCACTCGGCCGAAGCGCGGCTTCTCGCTGCCGATCGGGGAATGGATGTTTGGGCCCCTGCGTGATCAGTGCACGGCGGCTATCGCCACGCTCGCCGAGTGCCCGATCTTCCCCACTGGGTCAATTGACCGTCTTTGGGCTAGCTACGCCGCCCAGCGCTACGCCATGCACTGGTCGCGGCCGCTCTCCCTGGTCGTCCTCGGTAGCTACCTCCAGCAAACGGCCGCCCGCCGCCACCCCGCTCCCGCGTCCTCTCGGTAGCTGTGGGGCAACCGTCCCGGTTGCCAATCCCCGGCTAGCGAGACGCTTGCCCCGCGCCCCTTACAACCCGGCAAGCCTCCCGAATCGTTCTGTCAGCCACACCCGACGGGAGGTATCCTTATGGAGGTGGGGGGCCTTCCTGCGGGTTTCGTAAGGTATACTCCCCCAAGAGGACTACCTGCTTGCGGCACCTACCAAGCAAACGCGTGTCGTGCCCGCTCCACTCGCTGATCGCGGGCGGTGTCGCCGTCCTTGCCGCGCTGGCGTGTGCCGGGGCCATGATGGAGCCGCCCGGGATACAGGGCTCGCCGGCTGTCGAAATCGGGGCGAGATCCGCAGGGCTCGTACAGCCGCCAATTGTTCAGGCGGCCGAGCATCCCCACGCTGCCAACGTTTCATCCCGCAATCTGCAGCTGCCCCGGGCCCCGCGGCACCGCAGCGAACGTCCCACATCCGGCTCCGTCGATGCCGCGTCCCTCGCTGCGGCAGCGGTGTTTGCGATCCTTGCCGACGACGCTCGGTCCACGTTCGTGGGCGAGCTTCGCAATGGATGCCCCCTCGCAGGCCATCCGCTTTCGCTGCTGCGTCCGCCTTCTCTTCTGGCGGGCTGATCGGAGCGCGGCGCGTCTGCCGCGATCCCGGTTTCCGGTTCGGACGGCGCTCCCCGAGCGTCAACGTAGCGCGAGAAATCCCCCCATGTGCGGTATCTGTGGCGTCATCAGTGCAGACCCGCGGCCGGTCGAGCCGGCCGTGCGGGCGATGATGCGCGCGATGGTCCATCGCGGCCCCGACGACGAAGGTTTTGAGATCCTGCCGCTCGGGGGCAGCGAAACGAGCGGCCCCGTCGCGGGCTTCGGCTTCCGCCGGCTCGCGATCCTCGATCTCTCCGCCGCCGGCCATCAGCCGATGTTCAATCAGCGCACCGGCGACTGCCTGATCTTCAACGGTGAGATCTACAACTTCCGCCAGCTGCGCACAGAGCTGCAGATGGCGGGCGTGGTGTTTCGGAGCACGAGCGACACCGAAGTCTTGCTCCAGGCCCTCTGCACCTGGGGCGAGGCCGCCATGGAGAAACTCCAGGGCATGTTCGCCTTCGCCTTCTACCACGCCTCTTCGCAGCGGATTCTGCTCGCCCGCGATCCGCTCGGCATCAAGCCGCTGTATGTGGCCGCGCTGCCGGATCGCCTACTGTTTGCAAGTGAGATCAAGCCCCTGCTCGCGTCGGGGCTTGTGCCGAAGGATCTCGATCTGGCCGGTATCTCCGGAATGCTCGCCTACGGCGCCGTGCAATCACCGCGCACGGTCTACAAGCACATCCGATCGTTTCCCGCCGGGAATGCCCAGTGGATCCACGGTCGCGTCGCCGCCGGCGAGGCTCCGGAGAAGCCGCGTCGATTCTGGAGCTTTCCCCGACAGCCGCTCGCCGATCATCAAATCCAAGCGGCCGGTGTCGTCCACGACATGCTCCACGACGCCGTCCTGCGGCATCTCGTTGCCGACGTGCCTGTAGGCATTTTTCTCTCCGCAGGAATCGACTCGACGATCATCGCGTCGTTGGCCCGCGAATACACGCCGCGAGTCGCGGCTTTCACGGTCGGCTTTGGACCCGTTCACGGCCAGGACGAGGTGGCGCTTGCCTCCGAGACGGCCAAATCGCTCGGCATCAAGCATGTGTCGGTCGAACTCGACGCCGCCAACATGCCCGGGAAGTGGCACGACTGGCTCGCCGGCATGGATAGCCCGAGCATCGACGGCTTCAACACGTATGTGGTGAGCCGTCGTCTGGCTGCCGAGGGCGTGGTGGTGGGCCTATCGGGCCTCGGCGCCGACGAGCTCTTCGGCGGCTACGCCACGTTTGAGAGAGCGCCGCGCTGGTCGCGGATGCTGCAGGCCCTGCGATTCATTCCTCGCGGCCTGCGGGCGAGCGTGCTGTCGGCGGCGGGTGCGGCAGGCGGCCCGCCGGGCGCTATGGAGAAACTTGCCGATCTCGTCGCCGGCGACACGAGCGTGGCTGGCGTGGCCCGCTCGCTGCGCCGGGCCCTGTCGGACGTGCGGATTCGAGCGATGGGGCTCGGGACCGACCGCGTCGGCCTCGCGGCCGACTATCTGGAAGAGGCCCCGAATCGCATCGAGCCGGTGTTCGACGGCGATCCGTTCAACACGGTGGCCCGCCTCGAAGCCACGCACTACATGGGCGACACGCTCCTCCGCGACACCGATGCCAACAGCATGCGGCATTCGCTCGAGGTGCGGGTGCCGTTCCTCGACCTGCCGCTCGTGAACTACGTGTCGGCCCTGCCGGGCGCCGTGAAGCGGGGCGGATCGTCGAAAGCACTGCTGCGCTTGGCGGGCAATCATGTGCTCAGCAAGCAGATTTCCAACCGTCCCAAGACAGGCTTCACGCTCCCCATTGGCGACTGGATGCGAGGCGAAATGCGTGAGCCATGCGACGCGGCAATCAAGCACCTGGCATCGCAGCCGTTTATCGACTCCGCTGAGGTGGGCCGCACGTGGCGATCATTCCTCGACGACCCGCGATCGATGCATTGGTCGCGGCCGCTCGCGCTCGTCGTGCTCGGCAGCTACTTGCCGTAGTCACGAATGTGGGGCAAGCGTCCCGCTTGCCATGGCGCGCCCCTCGAGCCGGCCTCTTCCCAACGCCGCCGATTCGTCCCTGTTTAATCCCGTTTCGTCCCTCGCGATCAAACTGCGCGCCCGATTCGTCCCTGCTCAATCCCGATTCGTCACTTTGCGCATTCCGTGCATTGTGGAAGTTTCTGCCCGCGTTAGGGTGTGGAGAGATTCGCCCGCCACTCCCTTCGGTCGGAGTTTGAAACATGAACACGTCGTTCGTCCTGCGATCCCTGCTCGTCGTTTGCCTGATCACAGGTTCTGCCGCCCGGGCGGAAGCGCAATTTGTCTCGGGCACGATCTTCGGCACTGGCTTGGGATCGAGCCCGGGCGGCCGCGACTCAAACTGGTCGATCGTGGCCTTGCCGCCCGGCTTCACGCCTCCCAGCAGCCAGACTGTGCCGTACGCCGCCTATGTGCCATCCGTAGTAGACTTCGCGTTTATCGGCGGCGGTGCTCCGCAAACTGGGCAGGTGTTCGGCAGCGGGACCAACTACTGGATTGCGCCGCAGAATTCCACAAACTCGCTGATCGGCGGAACCTACAACTGGATCACGCAGCAGCAGTTTTACGTTCCCACAGCAGGCTTCTATCGATTCGACTTCCCGGGTGCGGGCGACAACGAACTCGAGTTCTATATCGACGGAGCGGTCAATACGACGAATCCCACGCGCCCGACGATCACGGGCGGCCAGCAGATTGGCGGCCGTGCCGGGAACTTCACGTCGATTTCCACGTTTACTGGCGGCGCACAGCTGTCCTCCGGCACGCACACGGCGTCGATGGTGCTGTGGGACTACGGCGGCAGCACGGGGGCGCTGATCGGCACGTCTACATTCGCCCCGGCTGTGGCCTACTGGGCGCCCGGATCGGGTGCGGGCGGCAACGGCACATGGACCAACTCCAATGCGTATTGGACGACGGACGCCGCAGGCCTGACCACGAAGCAGCCA
>Ga0315902_10000495_pt1 | contig 65472 bp, 67 predicted proteins | sample LakEriMetagenome_9_FD_203523 | JGI IMG/M metagenome (GOLD analysis project Ga0315902, IMG submission 203523) | Freshwater fungal communities from buoy surface, Lake Erie, Ohio, United States - Buoy 12 MA117 | ecosystem: Environmental > Aquatic > Freshwater > Lake > Lake biofilm | place: USA... | reverse complement strand
CCAGATACGTGTCGCCCTCATGAACCGCTTCTCAGCGCTCGGAACGGCCGAGATCGTCCGCGTGGCCTGATCCCGAAGGGGAAAGGGGCTCTCATCCCTCAGGCGTGAGTTACGCAACAACGCCATCCTGCGGCTTCAGTGACAGGAATGCCGGGCGCGGTGAAGCGGTTCAGGACGGCGACACGGACCTGGAACCCTGACACCTGACGGTCGGAATCCCGCGCCAGGGCGCTGTCGCCGGCCGATTCTGGCGTGGCATACGCCGTTTGCGGTCCAGCCGCTGGCCCGGAGCGTGGCTTTGGCCGCTTTGCCCTGTGAGGTGGTGTTTCATTGCAGCCGGGGCTGGCCCTTGGCGGAAACGGTGACCAGGCTTGAGCGACGCTTTGCCGTCACCGGAATGGATACGCCCGCAGGCTGGAATGCCTTACTGTCGGCGATGGCAAAGGCTGGTGGGCGTCTGCCGGGGTTCAAGGGCTATTCCGTCTGGACGGCGCGCGTGGGTCGGACAGGCGCGTTGAAGCTGATTGAGGATTGCAAGCTCCGGCGATTTGCGCAGACTGGTGACAGGCCGATGCCGTAGCACCCCACGGATATGGAGAAGTTCAGGGCTGTTCTGATGGGCGGGGCAGATATGATTGCGATCAGCGACCAAGTGACATGAGCAATCTGGACCGGAAGATCACGCGATTCATGTTGGAACTCGCCGTTGTTCTGGCCGTGGCTGGCGCGCTGACACTGGCTGTTCTTTGGGCGCTTGCGGTGCTGATCCCGCTGCCTCCCGAGGGTCTTGCCAGGGAACTGCGCAATGCTGTGGGCCTCGCCGTCGCTGGTGTGATCGGCCTGCGCCTCAGCCGGTGGCTGGAGCGGCGCTGGGGCGATGATTGATCTATGTGCACCTTCGTCACGATGATCGCCGCGACGGATGACCTTGCGCGCATCAACGCCATTCTTGCGACACGGGACAGGCGCGGCCATACCCGCCGGGCCGAGCGGGTCGATACCCCCGGTCTGCGGGCGTGCCTTACGGCAGATGAGCGGGAATACTGGCTGGCCCGATTGCCTTGCGATTGTGGCACTTGCCTTGGCAGTGCTGTGCGGCGCGGCAATGAACCTGATGATGCGCGTGCGGCAGACATCGCGCGCTATCGCAGCAAAGGCTGGTCAGAGGCGCGTATTGCCCGCGCCGTGGCCGACAGGGATCGCGCGGTTGCCCGCCATGCGCGCCAGCAGCCGAACGAGGATTCCGCGTACTGGATCGGTCTGTTGACCGCGCTGGCTGAAGGTTTTGGGCTGCAGCAGGTTGGCCTCATGCATCACTTCTACCGCAAGTCCCCAGGGGCAGAGCCGCAAACGGCACGCCGGCAAAAGGCAGGAGAGTTGGCCAAGGCCGCCGAAGCACTGGCCTGCATGGAGGACGGCGTCATCCATGACTTTCTGATCAAGGCACCACACCGATGAAACCTGACATGCGCGACCTGCTTCCGAGACTGCGACAGATCGGCTTCGGGTGCTGGGACCCTCTTGGTCTGTCCGAGGCCTGGGCCGGAGGTGAACCGATGGCCGGCGAATATGACAGCTGTCTGATAAGCGCATTCGGCAAGGCCGTGAACTGCGGCGGCATCGGTGCAGTTTGTCAGGTTCTGCGCGAAGCCGAGGTCAGGATGGGTCTTGTCGATGGCGGGCCAGCCGATTGCCGCGAACGGGCTGCGAGAGAAATCCTTGAGTTGGCATGTCGGCGCGCTGCCGGATAAACCCGGCTTGTTGGCGCAAGCGGGCGGGCAACGGTCGCGTGCGCCTGAAAGCGCTGTGGATACAAGCCTCCGGACGGAAACCGGACAGAAACCGGCAGCAGCATCGGACGCACGCATGGGTGAAACGTTCCAGCCGGTCACGACCGGCTTCATCCGCTCTTGCAAGGACCAATAATGGAAGCTTTCGGTCTTGCGGGAAGGTCAGCAGACGGCTCTTTCAATCTCAAGCCGATTTCTTCTGACAGCCCCCTGGACAAGCTGCCCCGGTCAGATCGACCCGGCTTCGACCATGTAGCTGTTCGCTGTGCACATGGCCGCGTCGTCCGAGGCCAGGAACAGGACCATCCGGGCGACATAGACCGGGTCGATCAGGTCCGGCAGGCATTGCCGGTTCCGGTGCGCCGCGATGGCCTCCGGTTTTGCCCAGAGCGTCTTCTGCCGTTCGGTCATGATCCAGCCTGGAACCACCGCGTTGACGCGGATGCGGTGTTTTCCCAGATCCCGCGCCATGGTGCGTGTCAGGCCGTGAACGGCCGCCTTGGCGGTGGCATAGGCCGGAAAGCCTCCTCCGGCCTCGAACCAGCTGTTCGATCCCATGTTGATGATCGAACCGCTGCCGCGTTCGATCATGTCCGGTGCCACCGCCTGAATCGCGAAGAACTGATGTCTGAGGTTGGTATCGATCCGCTCGTCCCAGTATTCGGGCGTGACATCGGTCCAGACATGCCGGTCGTCACGGGCGGCGTTGTTGACCAGCACATCCGCCGGACCGATCCGTGATTTCAGCGCGGCGAATGCGGCGCGCAGGCTTTCGATGTCGCGCAGGTCGCAGATTTCATGCGTGACATCTGCATGGGCGGCGCAAAGGGCGGCGCTGTTGTCGACGTCCAGATCGACAAAGCCCACCCTGGCACCCTGGTTGGCAAAGGCCGTCACAATCCGCGCACCGATGCCCGAGGCGCCACCGGTGACGTAGACTGTCTTTCCGGCAAGGCTGGGGTATCTGGCAAAGAGGTCGGACATGCGGGGCATCCATTCACGCTGACGGGTCGGGGTGGCCAGGGTGGCGGCAGCCACAGGGAAGGTCAAGCACCGGTTTTGTTTTCCCGCCGGCCATCGGACCAACGCAGTTGACTCGCGACGCTTCCCCGTGCTGATCTTGTAAAGCGGTTTAGTAAACCGATTCACTCGGGCGGGATTGACCGATGTCAGTGGCAAGCCTTCGGGATGTGGCACAGGCGGCAGGGGTGTCGGTGACGACCGTCTCGCGCTTTCTGAACGGTACGCTCGACCTGCCGGAACGCACGCGCACAGCGGTCGAGGCCGCGATCCTTCAGTTCAACTACCAGCCCAACCCGCACGCCCGCAGGCTGAGCCGGGGCAGGTCTGACACAATCGGGCTGGTCATTCCCGACATTGCGACCCCGTTCTTCGCCACCCTTGTTGCCGCAGTCGAGGCCGAGGCAGACCGGCGCGGGCTTGGGCTGGCGCTGCACGCCACCCTGAACCGGGGAGAGCGCGAGTTGTCCTACCTTCAGGCGGTGCGCCGCAATCAGGTGGACGGTCTGATCTTCGTCACCAACCATCCCGATGACGGCACCCTGGCTGCGGCGATCAACGCCAGCGGCCGGGTGGTTGTCCTGGACGAAGACGTGGCGGGAACGTCCGTCCCGAAGCTTTTCTGCGACAATCAGCAGGGCGGGTATCTGGCCGGGCGGCACCTGGCCGAGGCCGGGCACCGGCAGGTCCTGTTCATCGGGGGGGTGGACGCCATGCTCAGCGGCGCGCGCCGCTTTGACGGCTTCCGGCGTGCCATGACCGAAACCTGGGGGGCCGATGCCCGGATCGAGCGGTATCAGGGCGAGTATTCAATAGAGTTCGGCCGGCAGGCGGCGAAGCGCATGCTGGCAGCACGGCTGGACGTCAGCGCCATTTTTGCGACATCGGACGAAATCACCACGGGGGCCCTGGAGGTGCTGAATGCCGCAGGCATCCGGGTGCCCCGGGACCTTTCGCTTGTCGGGTTTGACGACGTCGGCCCGCTGCATCTTTTCGCACCGGCTGTGACAGCGGTGCGCCAGCCGGTCCGGGATCTGGGTATCCGGGCCCTGTCCTTGCTGCTGGATACCGACTGGAGTGACCCGGCCACGCTCCCGCAAGAGGAGATCATGCCTGTCACCCTGATCACGCGGAATTCCGTTGCGCCGGTGATCAGGTCAAGAACCGCAACGTCCAACTGAGGGAAATGAACATGAACACGATGAAGATGACTGCCCTTTCGCGTCGGGGACTTGGGGTGCTGCTTGGCTCGGCTGTCATGCTGGCGGCGGTGCCGGGCATGGCGCAGGACAAGAAGAAGTTCGCCCTGGTGCAGATCAACCAACAGGCGCTGTTCTTCAACCAAATGAACGAAGGCGCGCAGAAGGCGGCGGATGCGGCCGGGGTGGAGTTGGTGATCTTCAACGCCAACAATGACCCGGCAGCGCAGAACAGCGCGATAGAGACCTATATCCAGGAAGGCGTGGATGGCATCGCCATCGTCGCCATCGACGTGAACGGCATCATGCCGGCGGTCGATCAGGCGGCGGCAGCGGGTATTCCGGTTGTCGCCATCGACGCGATCCTGCCCGAGGACGGCAAGCAATCGGCGGTGATCGGCGTTGACAACGGCAAGGCCGGGGCCGACCTTGGTGCCTATTTCGCAGAGTATGCCAAGGGTGCCGGCGGGGCCAAGCTGGGCATCGTCGGCGCGCTGAACTCGTTCATCCAGAACCTGCGGATGGATGGGTTCACCGGTGCCCTGGCCGGTGTCGAGGGTGTGACGATCGTCGGAACGGTCGATGGCCAGAACGTTCAGGATACCGCGCTGGCGGCGGCCGAAAACCTGATGACGGCCAATCCCGACATGACGGCGATCTATGCCACGGGCGAACCGGCCCTGCTGGGTGCGGTTGCGGCCGTGGAAAGCCAGGGGCGGCAGGCGAATGTCAAGGTCTTTGGCTGGGACCTGACGGCATCGGCCGTTGCGGGCATCGATGCGGGTTATGTCGAAGCCGTCATCCAGCAGGATCCCGCCGGCATGGGGGCCGCTGCGGTTGACGCGCTCAAGACGATCACCGAAGGCGGCACGGTCGAGCGTACCATCTCGGTCCCGGTCACGATCGTCACCAAGGCGAACGTGGACGACTTCCGGTCCATGTTCCAATGACCGGACCGACGCTTCATCCCGAAGCGTCCGCTGCGGAAGGGGGTCGCCCCCTTCCGCACATCGTGCCGCTGGTTTCCTTGCGGGGCATTTCGCTGACGTTCGGGTCGCATCAGGCGCTCAGGGGCGTCGATCTGGATGTGATGCCGGGCGAATGTCTGGGCCTGATCGGCGACAATGCGGCGGGAAAGTCGACCCTGTCGAAGGTGATGTCGGGCACCTGCATTCCCGATGCGGGAACGATCAGTGTCGAAGGCGAGCCTGTGCGCTTCCTTGGCCCGTCCGACGCACGGGCGCGGCATATCGAGATGGTGTTCCAGGACCTCAGCCTTTGTGACCATGTCGATGTGGTGGGCAACCTCTTTCTGGGGCGCGAACTGACGCGCGGCCCGTTTCTGGATCAGAAGCAGATGCTGACCCGGGGACGGCAGATGCTGGACGCGCTGGAAATCCGCATTCCGCGCCTGACGGCCAAGGTCGAAAAGCTGTCGGGCGGCCAGCGCCAGGCCATTGCCATCGCGCGGGCGGCAAGCTTTCAGCCCAAGGTGCTGATCATGGATGAGCCGACCTCGGCCCTTGCAGTGGCAGAGGTTGAGGCGGTGCTGGCGCTGATCAACCGCGTCAAGGCAAAGGGCGTGGGCGTGGTCCTGATCACCCACCGCCTGCAGGACCTGTTTCGCGTCTGCGACCGGATAGCCGTGATGTATGAAGGCACGAAAGTTGCCGAACGGATGATCGGCAAGACCAACCTGCAGGAACTGGTCGATCTGATCGTCGGGAAGGGGTCGCACTGATGCCGGCGTATTCCGAACGCGCAAAGGGGTCGCCGCTGGCGGATTTCGTGGCCGAGAATGCGCAGGTCCTGTCGATTGCGGTGTTCTTTCTGGCTTGCATGCTGCTGTTCAGCCTGATGACGCCCACGTTCCTGACCGCCGGAAACCTTCTGAACATCGTCCGTCAGGCCGCGCCGGTGCTGATCGTGGCGGTTGCCATGACGCTGGTGATCACAACGGCGGGAATCGACCTGTCGGTCGGCTCGACCGTGGCACTGGTCAACGCCGTGGCCGCCATAGCGCTGGCGGCGGGCCTTGACTGGATCACCGTGGTCTTTCTGATGCTGGTCCTTGGCGGGGTGATCGGGGCCATCCAGGGCTGGTTCATCGCCTATCAGGGCATTCCCGCCTTCATTGTGACACTTGCGGGCCTGTCGATCCTGCGCGGCTATGCGCTGTATCTGACCGAGGGGTATTCGATCCCGATCAAGGATGTGCCCGGCTTTTTCTGGCTGGGACGCGGCACGCTGGCGGGGTTTCCGGTCCCGGCGCTGATCTCGATCCTGGTGGCGATCCTTGGCTTTGTCGTAATGCTGCGCACGCGCTATGGGCGGCAGGTCGTCGCCGTCGGCTCTAACATGGAGGCGGCGCGACGCGTCGGGATGCCGGCGCGGTGGACGGTGGCCTCGGTCTATGTGGTGTCGGGTGTGGCCTGTGCAATGGCGGGCCTGCTGATTGCGGCCCGGCTCGGGTCGGGGTCCTCGAATGCGGCGGTCGGGTTCGAGTTGCAGGTGATCGCGGCCGTGGTCCTGGGCGGCACGTCGCTGATGGGGGGCAAGTCCAGCATGCTGGGCACTGTCCTTGGCACCATGACCATTGCCGTCATCGGCAACGGGCTGATCCTGGTCCACATCTCGCCCTTCTTCACCCAGATCGTGACGGGGACGATCATCCTTGCCGCCATCTGGATGAACACGAAGCTTTTCAGCGGTGGCCTGCGGTTTGGAAGGAAACCGGGATGACAGACGAACGGTCAAAGGCGCATGTCGGGTCAGGGCTGGTGATGACCGTGAATGGCCCGATCAATAGCGGCGATCTGGGCGTTACGCTGATGCACGAGCATCTGCAGAATGACTGCTCCTGCTGGTGGAACCCGCCGAAGGACCCTGCCCGGCAGTACCTGGCGGAGGGCCCGGTACGGATCGAGATCCTGTCGGAACTGCGGCAGGACCCCTTCGTCAACAAGCACAACATCGCGCTGGACGAGATGGACCTGTGCATCGAAGAGATCGGGGCCTTTGCCAGGGCCGGCGGGCGGTCGGTTGTGGACCCGACCTGCCGCGGGATCGGCCGCGATCCGGTCAAGCTGCGGCGGATCGCGGCAGAAAGCGGGCTGAACATCGTGATGGGGGCGGGATACTACCTTGCCTCTTCGATGCCGGACGAGGTGGCGCGACTTTCCATCGATGACATCGCCGACCAGATCGTGACCGAGGCACTGCACGGCACCGACGGCACCGATGCAAAGATCGGCCTGATCGGCGAGATCGGCGTGTCGTCCGGCTTTACCGCAAGCGAAGAAAAATCCCTGCGCGGGGCTGCGCGGGCGCAGGTGCGCACCGGCCTGCCGCTGATGGTGCATCTGCCGGGATGGTTCCGCCTGGGCCATCGCGTGCTGGACATCGCAGAGGCAGAGGGCGCCGATCTGTCCCACACGGTGCTGTGTCACATGAACCCGTCACATGATGACCGGGACTATCAGCGCAGCATCGCCGAACGCGGCGCTTTCGTGGAATTCGACATGATCGGCATGGACTACTTCTATGCCGACCAGCAGGTGCAATGCCCCGGTGACGACGACGTGGCCCGTGCCATCCTGCGGCTGGCTGACGCCGGGCATCTGGACCGCGTCCTGCTGTCGCAGGATGTGTTCATCAAGATGATGCTGACGCGCTATGGCGGAAACGGCTATGCCTTTGTGCAGCGCCACTTTCTGCCGCGACTGGCCCGGCACGGGATGGATGCCGCGTCATGCGGCAGGCTGTTGACCACCAATCCGCAGCGTGTCTTCGATGCTGCGGTCTGAGTTGCAAGGAGGGGGATTTTCCGTGACGATCAAGGTTCTTCTGGTTGGCGAAAGCTGGGTGACGTCTGCCACCCATTACAAGGGCTTCGACCAGTTCGGCAGTGTGACCTTCCATCTGGGGGCCGAGCCACTCGTGGCGGCGCTGAAAGGGTCGCAGTTCGATCTGACCTACATGCCGGCGCATGAGGCGGTCGAGTCCTTTCCCTTTGAAATGCAGGGGCTGGACGCCTATGACATCATCATCCTGTCAGACATCGGGGCGAATTCCTTTCTTCTGCCGCCCGCCGTCTGGCTGAGGTCACAGACCGTGCCGAACCGCCTGCGGCTGATCAAGGCCTGGGTGGAAAGCGGCGGCGGGCTTTTGATGGTGGGCGGTTATCTCAGCTTTCAGGGCATCGACGGCAAGGCGCGCTGGCGCAAGACCCCGGTCGAGGATGTGCTGCCCGTCACCTGCCACCCCTGGGACGACCGGGTCGAGATGCCCGAAGGCGCGGTGGCCCAGGTGCTGCAACCCGACCATCCGGTCATGTCGGGGCTGGACGGGACCTGGCCCTTCGTTCTTGGTGTCAACGAGGTCGGGGTGCGCCCCGGTGCCCAGGTTCTGGCGCGCATTCCCGAAGATCAGGGCGGCCATCCGCTGCTGGTTCTGGGAGGGTTCGGCAAGGGGCGGACGGCGGCCTGGACATCGGACATCGGGCCGCACTGGCTGTCACCGGCGTTCTGCGCCTGGCAGGGGTATGGCCGGCTGTGGAAGAACCTGCTGGGCTGGCTGGCGCATGACCGTGGATGACAGCGGCCCCTACGTTTGCCGCAGGATGTCCGCCAGTTCGGCCTGCGTCGGAAAGGCGGCACCGGTGCCGGGGCGCGAGACGGTGATCGCCGCCGCCGCCGCCGCATGGCGCAGGGCGCGCGGATCCAGGCGCGCTGCCCGCAGGGCGGCCGAGGCGAGCGCGGTCGCCATGAAACAATCGCCCGCGCCGGTGGTGTCCACAACCGCGCAGGGCTGCGCCGGGACCAGGACGTTCCCCGTCCCCGTGACAAGCCGCGCCCCCTTCGCGCCCAGGGTCAGCACGACTTGCGGCACGCCCGCAGCCAGCAGCGCATCGGTGCCACCCAGCGCCGCTGCTTCGCTTTCGTTGACAAAGGCGATGTCCAGCAGCGGCCAGAGCCCCGCGAAGAACGGGCGCAGCGGCGACGGGTTGAGCGCGGTCTGCATCCCCATCGCCCGGGCCTGCCGAAGCGCGGCGGCTGTGGTTTCCGCCGACAGGTTGCCCTGCAGCACCAGAAGATCGCCTGCCCTGGCACCGGCAAGGGAAGCACAGGCGGCCCCGGCTGTCAGCCCGGACGCCGCCGCATTGGTGGTGATGACGGCATTGTCGCCCGCCTTTGTCCGCAGGATGACCGAAAAATCGCTGGCAACCCCCGGGATGCGGACCAGGTCCGTCTTCAGCGGTTCGGCCGACAGCCGCGACCAGATATCCCCGGCGCGGCTGTCCTCCCCCACGGCGGCGCAGAACCGGCAAGGCACCCCCGCACGGCCGAGCACGATCGCCTGGTTCGCGCCCTTGCCCCCCAGATCGACCCCGCCCGCCTGCGCGTGGATCGACGCGCCGAACGCAGGCAGGTCATCCACCGTGACAGCCTCGTCCAGGGCCACGTTGCCGATCACGAAGGCGCGCATGTCGTCGCCGCTTTCCATCTGAAGGTCTTCCCATGCAAATCATATCCAACCGCAGCCCGGGCGCGATAGGCGAAATCTTCGGGCGCGGGAAGGTCCTGATCGGGATGATCCATTGCCCGCCCTTTCCCGGCGCGCCGCGCTATCGCGGGGCGACGATGGACAGCCTTTATGACGCCTGCCTGCGTGATGCCGAGGCACTGATTGCCGGTGGTCTGCACGGGCTGATCATCGAGAACCACGGCGACATCCCGTTTTCCAAGCCCGGGGATATCGGGCCGGAGACCCCTGCCTTCCTGTCGGTCGTCACCGACCGTGTCCGGCGGGCAACGGGCGTGCCTGTCGGGATCAACGTGCTGGCCAACGCGCCCTTGCCCGCGATTGCCACAGCGGTTGCAGGCGGGGCTGCCTTCATCCGCGTCAATCAATGGGCCAATGCCTATGTCGCGAACGAGGGCTTCATGGAGGGGCGCGCGGGCGAGGCGCTGCGCTATCGGTCGATGCTTCGGGCCGAGACTGTCCGCATCTTTGCCGATGCGCATGTCAAGCACGGCAGCCACGCCATCGTCGCGGACCGCTCTGTCACGGAACTGACCCGCGACCTTGCGTTCTTCGACGCCGATTGCGTCATTGCGACCGGCCAGCGCACCGGCCACGCGGCAAGCCCCGAAGAGATCGACGAAATCGCGGGCGCGACGCATCTTCCGGTTCTGGTGGGGTCGGGGGTCAGCGAGGACAATATCGTAGCCATCCTGGCGCGCACCAATGGTGTCATTGTCGCATCGTCGCTGAAGGTTGGCGGGGTGTGGTGGAACCCGGTGGAGATGGAACGCGTCAAGCGGTTCGTCGGACGTGCGGCGGCAGGACTTTGACAATATCCCGCAGATGGAACGCTGCCGCCTGAACGATCGGGGAGATCAACCAGAAACCCGCAGGCAATCCTTGTGCTTTCGCAGACACGGCGATTAAGGCTGCGACCAGAGGGGCCGCTTGGTCGGCCCCGTACAGTGTCACATCCCGCACGGTCCTGGTGCTGACCATCGGCCGCACAGCATCAGCGCAGCCCGATTTCCGCCAGCGCCCGTGCCAGCGGGGCTGGCAGGGTCTCTTCCCGGGCACGCCCCTTGGGCAGGTCGCGGGGGGCATCCTTGTGCAGCAGATAGCGCCAGCCCTGGAACGGGCGGCGCGGCGCGCCTTCGGTGCGCACCACCCCGGCGTCCAGCACGATGGCACAACGGGTTATGCCATCGCCGCCCAGGCGTTCCTCCAGCCCCAGAATGCGCTGGCGGGCCAGAATGACCCCCTTGAACACCCAGTAGAGCGACCCGCCGTTCAGAATCTCTTCCGCCCGCTTCGGCCACATCCGCGTCACATGTACCGGCCTGCCCCCCGCCCAGCCGGCGCGGTGGCTGTCCTGCCAGGCGATCAGGTCTTCCACCGCATCGGCACCGACGCACAGCTTCAGCAGGTTGACATGATCGGCCACGGTGATTCCCTTTGTTCCACGTCCAAAGGTTAACGCAACTGCGCCCGACTTCAAGTTGACCCCCCGTGCGGGCGGGCCTATCCAGTGGTATCCGCGCCTTCACCCCGCAAGCCAAGGTTTTTGCCATGTCCCGGTTTTCCGCCCCCATTGCCGAGCAGATCTGGGATATGAAGTACCGCCTGAAAGACATCGACGGCACGCCTCTGGACGGCACCGTTGAAGACACCTGGCGGCGCATTGCCCGTGCCCTGGCCCGGACCGAGGCAGACCCGGCCGCCTGGGAAGACCGCTTTTACGCGGCGCTGGAAGATTTCAGGTATCTGCCCGCAGGCCGGATCACCGCCGGGGCGGGAACGGGCCGGTCGGTGACGCTGTTCAACTGCTTTGTGATGGGCACCATCCCCGACAGCCTGTCGGGCATCTTCCAGATGCTGAAGGAAGCCGCCCTGACCATGCAGCAGGGCGGCGGCATCGGGTATGACTTTTCCACCATCCGCCCGCGCGGGGCCGAGGTGAAGGGTGTCGCGGCAGATGCCTCGGGCCCCTTGTCGTTCATGGATGTGTGGGATGCGATGTGCCGCACCATCATGTCGGCGGGCAGCCGGCGCGGGGCGATGATGGCCACCCTGCGCTGCGACCACCCCGATATTGAAGCCTTCATCGACGCCAAGAAAGACCCGGCACGCCTGCGGATGTTCAACCTTTCGGTCCTGGTGACCGATCCCTTCATGGCCGCCGTCAAGGCCGATGGCCCGTGGGACCTGGTTTTCGGCGGGAGCGTTTACAAAACGCTGGACGCGCGCGATCTGTGGAACCGCATCATGCAGTCCACCTATCAGGTGGCAGAGCCGGGCGTGATCTTCATCGACCGGATCAACCAGTTGAATAACCTGGCATATTGCGAAACCATCGCCGCCACGAATCCCTGCGGTGAACAGCCGCTGCCACCCTATGGGGCCTGCCTGCTGGGATCGGTCAACCTGGCGCGGCTGGTGTCTGATCCTTTCGGTCCCGGTGCTGTGCTGGACCTGACCGCGCTGGATGGCCTGGTGCGCGTCGCCGTGCGGATGATGGACAATGTCATCGACTGCTCGCGCTTTCCCCTGCCCGAACAGGCAGCCGAGGCGCAGGCCAAGCGGCGCATCGGGCTGGGGGTCACCGGGCTGGCCGATGCCCTGCTGATGCTGGGCCTGCGCTATGGCTCGGAGGCGGCGGCGGCGCAGACGGAAAGCTGGATGCGCGCCATCGCCCGGTCCGCCTATCTGGCCTCGGTCGATCTGGCGCGCGAAAAGGGGCCTTTCCCGCTGTTTGACGCCGAAAAATACCTCGCCTCGGGGTCGCTGACCCATATGGATGACGATGTCCGCGCGGCGATCCGCCGGCACGGCATCCGCAATGCGCTTCTGACCTCTGTCGCGCCGACCGGCACAATCAGCCTTTACGCGGGCAATGTCTCGTCCGGGATCGAACCCGTCTTTGCCTATGCCTATTCCCGCAAGGTGATGCAAAAGGACGGAACCCGCACTGCGGAAGAGGTGGTTGATTACGCGGTGCGGATGTGGCGCGACAAGTTCGGCGATGCGCCCCTGCCCGGGTACTTCGTGAATGCCCAGACCCTGCCACCTCTGGATCATGTGCGGATGCAGGCGGCGGCGCAGAAATGGATCGACAGTTCCATCTCCAAGACCATCAACTGCCCGGCAGACATCAGCTTTGACGACTTCAAGGAGGTTTACATGGCCGCCTGGGATCAGGGCTGCAAGGGATGTACGACCTACCGGCCCAATGATGTGACGGGCAGCGTGCTGACGGTGACGGAAGCGTCCGCGACGGCGCCGGGCGAAGTGCCGGAACCGGACCGCAGCGAAGGCGCCGAGGTGGTGTATCTGTCCGAACCGCTGGATCGGCCTGCCGCGCTGGAAGGGCAGACCTACAAGGTCAAATGGCCGGGGTCAGAGCACGCGCTTTACATCACCATCAACGACATCGTCATTGCCGGGCACCGGCGGCCTTTTGAGGTGTTCATCAATTCCAAGAACATGGAACATTTCGCCTGGACCGTCGCCCTGACCCGGATGATCAGCGCCGTGTTCCGGCGCGGCGGCGACATTTCCTTTGTCGTGGAAGAGCTGAAAGCGGTCTTCGACCCGCGCGGCGGTGCCTGGGTAGAGGGCAAATACATCCCCTCGATCCTGGCGGCGATTGGCGGCGTGATCGAGAACCACCTGATTTCCATCGGTTTCATCGGGGGCGAAGGCATGGGCCTGAAATCCGACCCCAAGGCGGAGGTGATGCGGGTCGGAGAGGCCGCGCGGGGAAAGGCGTGCGAGGCCTGTGGGTCGTATGACCTGCGGATGATCGAAGGATGCCTGACCTGCGGGTCGTGTGGGCATTCGAAGTGTGGGTGAGCCTCAGTCAAGAAAATTTCCGCTCTTGACACAAAAATTTTCCCAAATTTAACCACTACTGTGTCACTATCCTCTAGTAGCGAAGGAACTCCGGCGCTACATAAGCGTTGACTAGCGGCCTGAAAGGAGGGGCAAGACATGGAAAAACTGTTCGCTGCTCTCCGCGAGCGGCATCCCGGCTACGACGTCGTAGACGTACGGTTCCTTGTTGACCAGAACAAAGTAGATGGTCGCCCGGCTGAAGAACTTGACGAGGCCTTTGCAGAGGCCATCCGAAAGGCAAAGCGGGTTGATCTAGCAACTGCTCTTACCTGATCCACAACACCTAGACTTTCTCGCGAAGCATGTATAAGTCTACCCCTCGGTACTCTAGGGGTAGATTATGAAGTTTGTGGAACTCGGAAAGCATCTGAGAAAACTTCGCCACGAAGCCACCGGTCGTAGCCCACTCGCCGCTATGAGCGCGATGGAAGTTTGGCAGGCCGCGATTCGCTGCCCCGACAATGGCATATCCACCATCTACTATAATGAGACGCGGCTCCCCGCTCCGTTGCTGGGTACGTTTGTGAGGCTACGTGGACCTCAAAAAGGAGCAGACATCGCTTATATCTATGTTCACAGACCTCACCACCAGTCACCAAAGCGTCGCCTTGCGCCGCACTGGAAAGAGTTTGTGATAATCAAAGAGTTAATGCACTGCTGGTCGCCAGAGGCCACCTACACCGACACCTCCGCAAAGGCGGCAGAATTGCTAACGACGCTGAATACGCCGTCTGGGCCGTTTGGAGCAATGGCTGTCGCCGACTATATGGCGCTACTTGCTGCGGCTGAAGTCATCATGCCGTGCGACCTGATCCAAGAGAAGCTAGCTGCTGGAAAGGACGCAAACCAGTTGGCACATGAGCAGGGCTTGCACCCAGAGGTTATGGCTTACATTTGTAGGCACGATATACTTGGACAGCGAGTCAACGGCAGCCTCTAGTCCTTTGCCATTAGTCCTCCAGTAAGTTGAGGTGCTAACTCACCCCATTCGCCCTTCCCACAAAATCCGTCAGGTGGGGCACATAGTCCTCTGGCCCCGCCCCGCCCTGCGCCACGGCACCTGCAAAGCTGTTCTTCGCCGCGCTTGCCATCGTGGTGGTGACGGTGGCGGCATTGGCCATGCTTTCCAGACAGTGCAGGTCCTTGCAGGCGTTCGCAAGGGAAAGCGGTGCGCCCGCCGGTTGCCGTCCCGCGCGCGGCCCATGAAAGTATGGCAGAACTCGGTCATCTCCGAAATGCGTCCCAGGCAGATAATGATCCGCCCCGGCGTCGGTTGCGCCGGTGTGTTTCCCTTGCACCGCCGCCGACGCCGGCCGGACGGACAGATGCCGCCAGACGATCTTCGTCCTGCCTCTGTCTACGCCTTTTTCGCCAGCTGGTAACTGCCCTCCGGCAGGTTCAGTGCCGCCGCCAGTTCGCTCAGCTGCGCGTTCGACAGGGTGATTTTCACCACCTCGTCCCGGCGCGGGTCGAACTGCTCGACGGTCACGCAATCCTCAAAGGCCAGGATGATCACGTCTTCCTCAAGCGCGGGCCCACCCTCGTCAACAAGGGTGATCACGGTCGCGTCGAAATCGTGCTCGATGGTGAACATGGGTCAAGCTTACGCAGTCCGGCGGCCCGGCTCAATGGGCAAACGTCCGTGCAAATCACCGTGAGGGGGATGTATCCCGGCGGTGGCCGCGCTACCGTTCGCCAAGGTTCTGGCGGGGAAACGCAGGCGTGCTTGGACGTTGGCTTGGCGGAGTGATTGCGGCGGCAGGTCTGGCTGGCTGCACCGTGTCGGTGGCCCCGCCCGGCGGTGGCCCGCCCCCGGCCGAGTTCGCCGCGGCCCCCTCGCCCGAACAGGCAGCCCGCACCTTTGTCGATGTGGTTGACCGCGTGGTGCCGGTGGCCGAGGCGATTTGCCTTGAACGCACCCGCAACGTGCCCTGCAGTTTCCAGATCGCCATTGACGACCGGCCCGGACAGGCCCCGAACGCCTTTCAGACCCTGGACGATCAGGGCAACCCGATCATCGCTTTCAACGTGCCGCTGCTGATGGACATTCGCAACCCCGACGAGCTTGCCTTCGTCATGGGCCATGAGACCGCGCATCACATCGCCGGCCATATCGCCCGGCAGCAGTCCGGAATGATGCAGGGCGCGCTTGTTGCCGGTGCGCTGGCGACGCTGGGCGGGGGGGATGAGGCCACGATCCGCGCCGCGCAGGACATGGGTGCCGAACTTGGCGCGCGCCGCTATTCCAAGGGGTTCGAGCTGGAGGCGGATGCGCTTGGCACCGAAATCGCCTGGCGCGCCGGGTTCGATCCGCTGGTTGGCGCACAGTTCTTCAACCGCCTGCCAGACCCGGGCAACCGCTTTCTGGGCACGCACCCGCCGACCGGCCAGCGGTACCAGGTGGTCGTCCAGACGATGCAGACCCTGCGCTGAGCCTGCTTGATCTGAATCAAGGACGACACCGGGTGTCCGGTTCCAGCATGGGCAACGGTGCAGGAGGACAGGGGATGATCGGCTTTACAGAAGGACCACAGGCCTGGGGTCTGACACAGGGCATGGCGCGGGTGGCGGGGGTAAACCTGCCCGCTGCGGTGATCGAGGGCTGGCTGACCCGGTCCGAGCTTGGGCGGTTGGTCGGACGCTGCCAGACCTGCGGCCAGTCCGCCCGCTGCCTGCGCTGGCTGGCAGTGGCCAGCAGGTCCCCGCTGCCGGACTACTGCCCCAACAAGCCCGAGATCGAGTCCCTCGCCCCGGCCTGACCCGGCCATGGCGGCAAGGCGGTGACGAACCTGCGGCATGGATCGCAGTCCTGACGCGGGCACAGGAATCGCCGGTCGCGCCCCGGCGTGCCGCGCAGGGTGCTGGCGATGCCGGAACCTTTCATTGCCGACTGAAATCCAAAAGGAAACGTTCTGCCAGGGCAACGCGCCACCGATCGGGTGCCCCCCGTTCGGGCAGGGAACTGCGGCGAAAGGAGGATGGCAGGCAGTCTTGGTCGTCGCGCACCGGCGCGGCGGCACCCCTCCGGGCGGCGGCAGGTTCCGCCATATTGGCAGGGCAGCGCGCGCCTGGCTGGAACACGGCCCGGCGCAGGCCAGTCTTGGCTTATGCGATGGTGTGGTGGCGGCCCATGAAGGACGCAACGGAAGCCGTTCGCCGTCCGGGCTGCGGATTTCACGGGATTGGGGCAGTGATTTCACGTGATCGCGGGCACCCGTTTCACGGCATTGCGGGCATCCGTTTCGCGGGTGCGGGCGGGCTGGCCGACGGTTTCATGGGGTCAGGCATGATGGCCGCAGTCAAGGGGTTGCGCGGTGTTTCGGCGCATGCTGCCGGCTGAGAGTTGGAGGCGGTGCGCGTCATGAACGGTGCGGTCGAAGATGGCGTCGGCCGAAGCGGGATCGCCAATGGCCTTGTGCCCGTGTTCGACGGGGGTCTGGCCTGTAGCGATGGTCGGTGCGCGTCCATTGCGGTCTTCAAGGATTTCCAGCAGATCGCGCCGCGCGGACGGGGTGCGAACGGACTTTCCCCGGTCATCAAGAAGGAGGACATCCAGCGTGGCGATGGCCTGAAGCAGGCGGGCGTGGCGTCCGTCACCCCTTGCCGGGACGCGCGCCTTGAAGAGTCGTGCGGCGCGCCGGCAGGCAGCATTTCGCCCGTCACGGCATGCCTTCTGCCCAAGGGTACAGGCGATCCGGCTTTTGCCGGGGCCTGTTTGTCCGGTGATCGGCAGGGTCTTGCGCCTGTCGATCCGGTCGCCATCGATCAGTTGCGCCATGACGGAACGGTCAATCCCGCGCGGGGGTCTGAGGTCGGGGTCTTCCGCCGTCGCGGCCCGGCGCGGGGCGGCAAACTTCAGGCGGGCGGTCTTGCGTTTGGCGTCGCCTTCGGTGGCCTTGCGATCAACCGGCAGGCCAGGACGATCCTCAAGGCGCAGGGTCCGCAAAGGTGGGGCCGGCACGGTGCCGCTCGTCCGGTGCGCGGGCCATTCCGGCAAGGCCGAGCGCGGTCAGGCGCGCATGATCCGCATGTTCAACTCATCCCGCAACTGCCGGATCGCTGCGGTCACCTAAGCCACAGGGAAGAACCGCCGGTTGCGCAGCCGTGCCAGACTCCGGCGTTGCGCCACCTGCACCGCACCCTTGACCTTGGCCTTGTCACACGGCGTGCGAGGACGGGCGGGCAGGATCGCGGTATCACAGTGCCCCGCCATCCCGGCACAGGTCCGGTTCAGACCGGGGTCGTACCAGTCTGCCTTCAAGACCGCCGGCTTCAGATTGTCGGGCACGACCGCCTTCGGCACACCACCCGGAAAGGCGAACAAGCGGACGCGGGCCGCGATCCAGTCCCCAGGGCCCTTGGTGGCCACCGCCTTGGCATGGGTGCAGTTCGACGCAGCCATGGTGGCGACACACAGCGTCATGGCCTGCACCGCGCCGCTGTCCGGATGGAGCGCGTCGATCATGTCTCCGGCGAAGCCGATAAGGACCTTCTCGCCACCGGCATGCGTCTGCCGCATCGCCAAGCGCCCGGCAACCCCCGGCGCATGACCGGCCCGGACAGGTCCGGGATCACGGTGAACGCCAGCGGCTGCACCACGTCATGGGACATGACCCCGGTCCGCCGGAACAATTCATTCATGCGGCACCCCCTTTGGTGCCAAGCATGAATCAGGCCAGGATCACCGGGGCAGGTGATGCAACAGGTCCTGACCCTGGCGGCGCGTCCCCTGACCGTATCGGCAGGCCGACAGCGCAGCGCCAAGGTCTGCCGCAGCGCGTCGTGCGGCAGCCACAAGGATCATCCGGTCGGGTGAGTTCAGCCGCTGTTCCGGCGCTGCAAGGCTGAGCGCGGCAATGACCTTGTTGTCGTCATCCAGCACCGGTGCCGCGACACAGCCCGCATGCTGGTTGGTTTCTCCGATTTCCATCGCATAACCGGCAGCGCGCGCGGCGCGGATCTGGGCCATGAGCCGATCAACATCGGTTTCCGCCAGACCGGTGGGCGAGGGGGCCACGGTGGAGGTCAGAATCCGCCGCAAACCCTCGTCATCAAGGTCCGAGACCAGAAGCCGACCCGCCGCCGCCCAGTTCACCGGCACCCGCGATCCGGTGTTCGAGATGATGCGGACGGCGCGAAAGCCTTCTTCCTTCATCAGGACATGCATGAGCGGGCCTTCCATGGCGGAAAGCTGGACCGTCTCGCCTGTTTCGTCGCGCAGCGCGCGGACGATCCGTGCCCCTTCGCGCAGGATATCCACCTGCGCCCGGTACCCGGCCCCCAGTTCATGCAGCCTGTGGCCAAGGGCAAACCGCGCCCCGTCGGCGGGGGTGAGCAGCCCTTCATGCAGCATGGCGTTCAGAAGATCATAGGCTGTGGATTTCGGGATCGACAGGGCCAGGGCCATCTCTGCCAGGCTTTGCGGCTGGCCGCGCCGGTGGATCAGCGTCAGCATGGCCACGGCCCGGCGCAGGCTGCGCGCACCCGAGCCTGCCGGGGCGGCCTTGGGCGCATCCGGGCTTTCGATCAATATGTTGCCCTTCCGCCGGACAGGTCAAAGACCGCGCCGGTTGTAAAGCTGTTCTCCTTTGAGCAGAGCCAGCCGATCATTGCCGCCGCTTCCGCGACATCAAGGAACCGGCCGCGCGGAATCCTGGCCAGCATGTAGTCGATATGCGCCTGCGACATCTGGTCGAAGATGCGGGTCCGGGCGGCGGCGGGCGTTACGCAGTTGATGGCGATGTTCTCGCCCGCGTGTTCCTTGCCCAGCGACTTCGTCAGCCCGATCACCCCGGCCTTGGAGGCCGAATAGGCGGCGGCGTTGGGATTGCCCTCTTTGCCCGCGATCGAAGCGATGGTGACAATCCGCCCGTAGCCCAGGGCCTGCATCTGCGGCAGGACCGACCGGCAGCAGTTGAAGGTGCCGGTCAGGTTGATGTCGATGATCCGGCGCCATTCGGCAGGGTCATAGGCTGTAACCGGCCCGTTCGATCCCGCGATCCCGGCCGAGGTGACCAGGATGGAGACCGGGCCAAGCGCCTCTTGCGTTGTTTCGGCGGCGCGGGCCACGGCCCCGGTATCGGCCACATCCACCCCATAGGCCCGCCCGCCAAGCGTGGCCGCAACCTTGCCGGCCAGATCTGCATCCATATCCCAGATTGCCACCGTGACGCCATCCGCAGCCAACCGTTGCGCCACCGCCAGGCCGATGCCCTGCGCCCCGCCGGTTACCACCGCGACCCGCCCCGCCTGACCCGTTCCGTCCATTTGCCTGCCCCCCGCCACGCTTGACTCGCGGTTTGGCGCACCCTAACCTGACCGAAACCCCGGATGCAATTCCGAAATCCCGGAAAGCCGGGGCTGCGAGGATCGGATGTCGCGCCAGACCCTGTCCGCACGACCCTGCCGAGGCCGCGTGTGAGCGGGCTTCTTTCTGGCCTGTCCTGTCTTGTCACCGGCGCGGGTCAGGGCCTTGGCCAGGCCATCGCCGCCGCAATGGCGGCAGAGGGCGCGCGGCTGACCCTGCTCGACCGCAACGCCGGCACCGTGGCACAGGCTGCCGGGGCGATCCGCGCCCGGGGTCACAGCGCCGAGGGCCACGCAATCGATGTCACGGACGCCGCCGCCTATGGCGCGCTTGTCGGCGACCTGGCCGACCGGCATGGCATCGACGTGCTGGTGAACAATGCCGGGATCAACCCGCCTGCACACACAATCCTGGAAGACAGGCAGGAGGATTGGGACCGCACGATTGCGGTGAACCTTGAGGCGGTCTGGCGCGGGTCCAAGCTGGTCGCGCCGCACATGGTGCGGCGGGGGGGCGGGCGGATCATCCACATCTCTTCGGTGCAGGGATTTGTCTCAAGCGGCCGGTGCGGTGCCTACAATGCCGCCAAGGCCGGGGTGATCGGCCTTGCCAAATCCATGGCCGTCGAACTTGCCCCGCACGGCATTCTGGTGAACGCCGTCGCACCCGGTTTCCTGCGCACGCCGATGTCCGTGGTCGATGGCGTGGACGAGACCGAAACGCCCGGGTTCCGCGACTGGTATGTCACGCGCGGCCGCATACCCCTGCGCCGGGCAGGAGAACCCGAAGACGTGGCGGGAAGCGTGGTATTCCTTGCCTCGCCGCTGTGCCGCTGGATGACCGGACAGGTGCTGGTCGTCGATGGCGGGATGACAGCGACGTTCTGAACAAACCGAAACAGGATCAAGGGAGGACGACATGACGACCCAGGCAAGACGCACAGCCGATGCAGCGGGGCTGGGCCGCCGGCGCTTTCTGCAGGCGGGGGCCGGATTCGGGGCCCTGACGCTGACCGGCGGGCTGACCGGCCGCGCGCTGGCCCAGACCCCGGCGCTTGACATGTGGTGGTGGGGCGAACAGGAGCTTCCCGGCCTGCAGGCCTATCTGGACAAGGCAATTGCCGCCTTCGATCTGGCGCAGATCACCCCCATGCTGCAGGATACCGCAGTCGTGATCTCGCAGTTCCAGACGGCGGCGGCGGCGGGCAACCCGCCCGACATCCAGTATCTGTGGAACGGCATCTACCACATGGAAAGCGTCTGGCTGGGCTATCTTGCCGCGCTGTCGGACGTGATGGACCCGGGCATCCTTGCCGCCTCGAACCACGGGCCGCTGTCGCGGTTCGACGGCAAGGTCTGGCGCATGGGGTGGTACCCGCTGCCGATGCCCTGGTATTTCAACAAAGACCTTTTCGACCGCGCGGGCCTGAACGCCGATGCGCCGCCCGCCACCTGGGACGGGCTGCTTGCGGCCTGCGAGGCGCTGAAGACCGCCGGGATCGAGCCTTTCGGCGGCGGCGTGCAGGATGGCTACTGGGCGGAATGGTACCTGACCCATGCCCTGTCGCAAAACCTTGATACCGTGGGCGATGCGGTGAACCTTTTCATCGGCGATCTCGACTTCCGCGAGCCGCGCTATCACCAGCACTGGGTCAAGCTGGCCGAGCTGCGCGATGCGGGCTTTCTGAACAAGGACATGGCCAGCCTGGAGCTTTACCCCGGCATCGATCTTTGCGTGAACGGCCAGCTTGGAATCTGCTCGTCGATCGGCACCCGCCTTCCCGCCGATGCCATAACCACGAACGGCCGGGTCGGCTGCATGACGCTGCCCGTCTTCGGGGTGGGTGCGCTTGCCGGACGCCCGGTGGTGGACATGCAGGGGCTGGGGATCAGCGCAGGGTCCGGGGCGCCCGACATCGCCGCCCGCTTCCTCGAATTCCTGAATGCCCCCGCGCAGCTTGCTTCGTTCTGGGAAGCGACGGGCTGGATTCCCGCCGCTTCGGGCTTTGACGACAGCGTGATCTCGGACCCGTCCGTCAGGGACCTTTGGACCCGCTGGGGCAAGGGCAACAACATCACCAACATCACCAATCTGATGCCCGGCCAGTTCTACGAACAGGCGGCGATCCCGACCGGCCAGAACATCATCACCGCCGGCATGTCGGGCGAGGAGGCGGGCGAGCTTGCCGCCCGGGTCGCGCAGGAATGGCGCGACTTCAATCCTGATCTGGTCGAGACGTACCGCAGATGGGCGGCAGAGCTTTCCGTCGGCTGATCCCCTTCGGGCGCAGCCGTCCGCGCTGCGCCCGGCCCTGATCCCGAAAGCCCCGGATGCGCCGCAACAGCCCGCTTGTCCCCTATCTTTTCGTCCTGCCGCTGGCCGGCCTGCTGACCTTTGTCTTCGGTCTGTCGCTTGTGCGGCTGGTCGGGTTCAGCTTCAAGCAGGTCCGCGGCATCGACGGCCCCTGGATCGGCCTTCGCAACTATGAACTTGTGCTTGGCCAGCCCCTGTTCTGGGAAGCGGTTCGGAACAACATGCAGCTGTTCCTTGTCATCCCGGTGATGGTTGTCATCGCGCTGGCGCTGGCGCTGCTTTTGTACGAACGCCTGCCGGGCTGGCGCATCCACCGCACGATCCTGTTCCTGCCCTATGTCCTGGCCATTCCCATCATCGCCGTGGTGATGAAGCAGATGTTCCAGTTCTCCGGCCCGGTGAACACGGTTCTTTCGGCGCTTTCGCTTGACTTTCTGGTGCTGGACTGGATCGGGTCGGCGGATGTGGCGCTTTGGACAGTGATGGGGCTGATCCTGTGGCGCGAGACGGCCCTGGGGGTGATCCTGTTCCTGTCCCGCCTTATGGCGCTGGATGAAACCCTGATCGAGGCGGCGCGGCTGGACGGTGCCGGGTGGCGGCACCGCGCCTGGTACATCCTGATTCCGCAGATGCGCGGGGTGATCGAATTCTTCGCCGTCATCAGCGCGATCACGATGCTGTCGGCGGTCTTCGCCTATGTCTATGTCATCGGCGGCGGGCGGGGCGGGCCCGGAACGGCGACCATGGTGATCGAGCTTTACATCTTCAACGCCCTTATCCGCACCAGCCTGCCGGGCGTGGCGGCGGCGGTCAGCGTGATGCTGTTCCTGGTCTCGCTGATCCTGATCCGGGCGCTTTTCGCCCTGCGGCGCAGGGAAGAAGAATGATGCGCCCCCTGCCGCATCTGGCCCTGATGATCGCCTCGGCCATTGCCCTTGTGCCGACGCTGTTCATGCTGGTCACGGCGCTGAAAAGCCAGGAAGAATATCAGGCCGACAAGACCGGTCTGCCCGATGCGCCGGTGCTGGACCACTTCCGCCAGATTCTGTTCGATACGCCGGTCTTCCTGTGGATGGCCAACAGCCTGATCCTTGTGGCGGGGTCTGTCGTGCTGTCGCTGGCCGTATCTTGCCTTGCCGCCTATGCCATCGCGCGGATGGAGTTCCGGGGGCGCGATGCGCTGTTCACCCTGTCGACCGCGCTGATGGCCGTGCCGCCGGTGGTGCTGATCGTGCCGCTTTTCGTGCTTTACTCGCAGATCGGCCTCATCAGCACCTATTCCGGGGTGATCCTGATCTATGCCGCGCTTGTCGCGCCCTTTTCAGTCTACCTGCTTGTCACCTTTTTCCGCACCTTGCCGCAGGACCTGTTCGACGCCGCCGTGATGGACGGGGCGAGCCATCTGCAGATCCTGATCCGCGTCGTCCTGCCCCTGTCGCTGGCACCGCTTCTGACGCTGGTGATCGTTAACGCGCTTTTTGTCTGGAACGACCTTCTGATGGCTGTGATCTTTCTGCAGGACGATGCAAAGAAAACGGTTATGGCCGGAATCGCGGTCTTTCAGGGCCGCTACAATAACCAGATTCCCCTGACCATGGCGGGCATGGCGGTGGCGGCCGCACCGATGCTGATCCTTTATCTTGTGTTCCAGCGCCATTTCGTGCGCGGGCTGATGGCAGGGGCGGTGAAGTGACGCCTGTCATCCTTGACAACGGCACGCTGCAGGCCACGGTCACCCCAGGCCTTGGCGGCACGATCACCGCGCTGCGTCACCTTGCCACCGGGGCAGAGCTGCTGGCGAGGTCCCCCTGGAAAACAACCTGCGATCCCCTTCCCTTCGCCCCTGACGAGGCAACCTGGCTGACCCGCTTTTCCGGCGGATGGCCGGTGATGTTCCCCAATGCCGGCGACGCCTGCGAGGATGGTGCCGTCCGGCATGGCTTTCATGGCGAAGGCTCGGTCACACCCTGGAAAGCAGAGCGGGATGCAGTGGGCCTGACCCTGACGCGGCGTTTCGATGCCGTGCCGGTCACGATGACCCGCCACCTTGCGCTTGACGGCCCGTGCCTGTCGGTTCGGGAAACCGTCACCGCCCACGGCCCCTGCACCGTCGTCTGGGGCCAGCACATCACCCTTGGCGGCGATCTTCTGGCGGGACCGGCAAGCTTGCAGACCAGCGCCGCGCGCCTGATCGCCTGCGCCGGTTTCACCCCGCCCGGCAGTCCGCTTCTGCCCGGCGGCAGCGGTGCCTGGCCCACCCTTCCCGGGCGCTTCGGCCCGGTGGACCTGTCACGCCCGCCCGAAGGCATTGCTCTTCTCGCCTGTCTGGCCGACCTTGGCCCCAGGCCCTGGGCCACCCTGATGCGCGCAGACGGTCTGGGTGCCAGGATTGGCTGGGGGGCTGATCCCTGGCCCCTCGCCTGGGTCTGGGTGGAGACGGGCGGCACCACCGACCCGCCGTGGAACGGCCAGGCCCGGATGATCGCCATCGAGCCGTGCACAACCTGGCCGGCCACCGGCCTTGCCGCCGCCCGTGCCGCCGGCGGGCGCGTGCTGACCCTTGCCGCAGGCGAGGTCCGCCGCGCACAGATAACCCTGACCGTTCTTGAACCCTGAGCCCCGGATGCGCATAGACACCGTCGATTTCTTCTACCTGTCCATGCCCGAGGTGACGACCGCCGCCGACGGCAGTCAGGATGCCCTTGTCGTCCGCGTCAGCGCGGGCGGCCATGTCGGCTGGGGGGAATGCGAGGCAGCCCCCCTGCCCTCGATCGCCGCCTGGATCGCGCCCATGTCGCATGGTGCCTGCCGGCCCGTGGGGGCGTCGGTCCTGGGTCGCAGGCTGAACGGGCCCGAAGACATTGCCGCCATCGCCCATGACGTGGCCTACAATTCGATGGATCTTCTTCAGGCCGCCCATACATGGTCCGGGGTCGAGATTGCGCTGTGGGATGTCCTTGGCCGGGCACGGGGTGAACCGGTCTGGCGGCTGCTGGGCCAGGACAGGGCGCATCCGAAACTGCCCTACGCCTCTGTCCTTTTCGGCACGACGCCGGAAGAAACCGGTGCTGCCGCGCGGGCAATCCGCGGGGCGGGCTTCACGGCGGCCAAATTCGGCTGGTCGCCCTTCGGCCTTGACCTCGCCGAGGATATCCGCCACCTCGAAGCCGCCCGCGCGGGCCTGGGCGAAGACGGCATTCTTCTGATCGACGCAGGCCAGATCTTCGGCGAGGATACAGAGGCCGCCGCCTTGCGCCTGCCCGCCCTTGCCGGTGCCCGCGCCGCCTGGCTGGAAGAGCCTTTCGGCGGTTCGGCCCTTGGGGCCTATGCCGCCCTTGCCGCGCGGTCATCCGTGCCCCTTGCGGGCGGAGAGGCGGCGCACAACGCCGACATGGCCGAACACCTGATCGACTTCGGCCGCGCCGGGTTTGTCCAGATCGACACCGGGCGGATCGGCGGCCTTGCCCCGGCCCGGCGCGTGGCGCTGAAGGCGGCGGCTGCTGGGGTTACCTACGTCAACCACACCTTCACCTCGAACCTTGCGCTGTCGGCGTCGCTGCAACCCTATGTCGGCCTGCAGGACCACCGGCTCTGCGAATACCCCACCGGCCTTCAGCCCCTTGCCCGCGACCTTTCGGTGACGCGGATCGCGCCCGGACCTGACGGCCTGATCCGTCTGCCCGACGGTCCCGGCCTTGGGGTAGAGGTCAACCCCGATGCGCTGGCCCGCTATGCGGTCGAGGTCGAGATCAAGGTCGCGGGCCGCGTGCTGTTCGCCTCGGGCAAGCCATGACCGGGTCGGTGGTGCGGATGGCAAGGGTCGGGGCACGGGTCGGCGAGGCGCCGCTGTGGCTGCCGGACCGGAAGGTCTGGCTGTGGCTTGATCTTCAGGGCCGCACGGTCCACCGCTATGACCCGGTGACGGCGACCGACCGGGTCATTGCCTCGGGCTTTTCCGAAGACCTGGCCTGTCTGGCCCGCTGCACCGAAGGGGCGGCCCTTCTGGTTTCGGTGCGGGGGTTTCACCGGCTGGACCCGGACAGCGGGCAGACCGCGCCCTTGCCCTGCCCGGTCGGCCTGCCGCCCGGCACGATCTTCAACGACGGCAAGGTCGACCGCCACGGGGGGCTGTGGCTGGGATCGTCGGATGCGGCGGAAGCGGCCCCGCTTGGCCGGCTCTGGCATATCCGGGCGGGCCAGGTCACCGAGGTTGCCGCAGGGTTCACCGTCTCGAACGGGCCGGCCTTTGCGCCCGACGGGACTGCCGCCTATTTCGCCGACACCATCGCCCGGCGGATCCTGCGCTTTCGGCTGGACACGTCGGGCGCGCCGCTTTCGCATCACCTGTTCGCGACGGTCCCGGACAGTGACGGCTATCCCGACGGCATGACCACCGACAGTGCGGGCACACTTTATATCGGCCATTGGGATGGCGCGCGGATCAGCCGCTGGTCCCCCGGCGGCACCGCCCTGCCGCCGATCCCGGTGCCTGCACGCAATGTCACCTCGCTGGCCTTCGGCGGCGACGGGATGCGCACGGCGGCGATCACCACCGCGTCCCTCTTTCCCGGCCAGACGGGCGGTCCGGTTCCTGGCTGGGACGGCGATCTTCTGGCCATACGAAGCGGGGTGTCCGGTCTGGCCGAACCGATGCTGGCCAGCGGTTTTGCAGGCGGGGGGATGGCGCAATCCTGATCGACCGTTGTGCAGGCTGCTTTGCGCCCGCAGGGTGCCGCGCCGCGCCCGATCACGTCCGGTGCCGCCGGGCGGCGGGTTCGGCGATGGTCCCCGCTTGTTTCCCGGCCCGATCCGGGCAGTCCATGCCCCCTTGTGCAAGGCCGCCGTCTCTGGCCGTACCGCAGCGCCACGCTGCCCCTTGGCCCGCCGGGGGCCACACAGACCCTGACCACCGCCGCCCCGCCCCCGTGCGGGCGCTTCGCCCCCTCTGGGTCAGTCGCTGGCCTGCCGTTGCGCGGTTGGAGACGGCCCGTGTGGCACCGTCCCGCACGGGCGGGAAACGCGGGTCGCGTTTCCTGGCCCCGCCCGGAGGGGCGTTCCTGTGCATTCCGGGATGCCCGGTCTCTCTGGCAGGGGCCATCGCCCCTGCCACAGCGCCATGCTGGCCCTTGTCCAGCCGGGGGCCATCGCCCCGGCCAGCGCCCGGCCCGCCCATGGCGGGCGCTTCGCCCCCGCCGGGTCGGGCGCTGGCCTTTCGTGGTGGCTGGACCTGCCGGTCTGCAGGGCACCGTGCCGCGCGGGCGGGGGAAACGCGGGTCGCGTTTCCTGATCCCGCCCGGAGGGGCGAAAGCACTGTCACCGCTTCAATGGCAGGGGCCATGGCCCCTGCCACAGCGCCACGCTGCCCCTTGCCCAGCCGGGGGCCATCGCCCCGGCCAGCGCCCGGCCCGCCCATGGCGGGCGCTTCGCCCCCGCCGGGTCGGGCGCTGGCCTTTCGTGGTGGCTGGACCTGCCGGTCCACAGGGCACCGTCGCGCACGGGCGGTGGAAACGCCGTGCGTTTCCTGATCCGCCCGGAGTGGCGCAAGCACTTTCACCGCTTCAATGGCAGGGGCCATCGCCCCTGCCACAGCGCCACGCTGATCCTTGGCCAGCCGGGGGCCAAAGCCCCCGGCCAGCGCCCGACCCGCCCCCGGCGGGCGCTGGCCTGCGCTGGTCCCGGACTTGCCGGTCTGCAAGGTGCCGTCCCGTGCGGGCGGGGAAGCGCGCTGCGTTTCCTGATCCCACCCGGAGAGGTGAAGGCACTTTCAACGCTTCAATGGCAGGGGCCATCGCCCCTGCCAAATCGCTGCGCTTGGATCAGGACCGGCCGGGGGCCAAAGCCCCCGGCAAGCGCCCGACCCGCCCACGGCGGGCGCTTCGCCCCCGCCGGGTCGGGCGCTGGCCTTTCGTGGTGCCTGGACCTGCCGGTCTACAGGGCACCGTCGCGCGCGGGCGGCGAAACGCGGGTCGCGTTTCCTGTTCCCGCCCGGAGTGGCGGTCCTGCGCACTTCGGGATGCCCGGTCTCTCTGGCAGGGGCCATCGCCCCTGCCACAGCGCCACGCTGGCCCTTGTCCAGCCGGGGGCCAAAGCCCCCGGCCAGCGCCCGACCCGGCGGGCGCTTCGCACCCGCCGGGTCGGGCGCTGGCCTGTGTTGGTGCGGGTTGCACGGGTCTTTGCGGGAGCGCCGCGCAGGGGCGGGGGAAACGCGGGTCGCGTTTCCTGTTCCCGCCCAAAGGGGCAATCCCTGTCCCCGGATCAGGATGATGTTCCCGTCCGGCAGGCGGCGGAGATGCTTTTTCAGCGCCCTAAGCCGGGCGCGACAGCAGTGAGCCGGGCCGCGCCCGCGCCACGCCGCGCGTGATCAGGGCCGCCAGAACGGCCTTGATCAGATCGCCCGGCAGATACAGCGCGACCAGCGCCAGGGGCAGGGACAAATTCTGGTTCAATGGCATGCCCGCGATCTGCGCCTCGGTCAGCCTTGCAGCCAAAACAGGAATGCCAATGGCATAAAGCACTGCGATACCGCCTGTAACCGCGCCAACGAAGGCTGCCGGGCCAATCGCCATGCGCCACCGCTCCACTATCAGCCCGCAGACAAAGGCCGCAACCGGAAAACCCGCCAGAAACCCTGCCGAGGGCCCGGCAAAGACCCCCAGTCCCCCGCGCCCGCCGGACAGCAGCGGCAGGCCGGCGGCCACAAGCACCAGAAAAAGCACGACAGCCAGCGCACCCCGGCGCGCACCCAGCACCGTCCCGCACAGCATGATGCCAAGGCTTTGCGCCGTGATCGGCACGCCCACGGCCAGCGTGATCTGGGGCACCAGGCCCAGAACCGCGATCAGCGCTGCGAACAGGGCGATATGGGTCAGGCTTCGTTCCATCAATTCCTCTTGCAAGGCCGTTGTCATTAGCCCGCACCACCTCGCGCGCGCAAGGCATCTGCAACATGTTCGGCATCATCAAGTGCCGCCAGTGTCACCGGCACCAGCAAAGGCCAGCGCGCCCGGCGTGGTGACCGCGCCCGCCATGCTTCGGAAAGCTGAAGCGCCCGCACCGACAGCACCGGGATGAAGCGGATCACCAGCGCAATCGCAAGCGCGATCAGCCGGGGCGAAAGCCCCGCGCGGCCAAGCGGCCGGGCCAGCCACTCGATCACTGCGATCATGTCCGTCAGGCGGGTTGTCATTGTAACCAGGTTTGCAGCGCCCACGGCGGCGACCAGACGCAGCACAACGGCCGCGCCTGCGGCCGGGGCCGCAATCCACAGATGCCACACGAGGACGATCCCCACAAAGGGCCACAGCGGCCAAAGCATGCGTGCCGCCGTGCGAAGGAACACTGCACCGCACGGCACGTGCAGCGCAACGACGATGGCCAGCGCCAGCCCAAGCGCCTGTATTCCGTCCATCGAGAAAAGGGCGAAGGTAAAGACGCAAAGCGCAAGAAGCTTCCACCTGGCCGCGACCGGGTGCAGCCAGGTGTCAACCGGGGATGTCAATGTCAGCATCACATTCCCCTTCCCGGTCCATCGCCCCGGAAAATGCCGCAAGCACCTGTGCCGCCGGGCCATCCAGATACAGTTGCCCGCCTTCCAGCCACAGCACGCGGTCCATGCCCGCCAGCGTCGCCGGATCATGGCTGATCACCACCAGCCGCTGGGGCAGGGCATCCAGCCGCCGCGCCAGACGGGCCTTTGTGGGCAGGTCCAGCGCGGCAAAGGGTTCATCCAGCAGGATCGTTGCCGGTTCCATCGCCAGCACCGCCATCAGGCACAGATATTGCCGCTGGCCCTGGCTCAGCGTCTGCACCGGCACGGCGGCCCAGTGCGCCCGCCCCTCTGCCGCCAGCACGGCGTGCGCCAGCGCCAGCGCCTCGGCAGCCGTGCGGCCCTGCTGGCGCAGGCCGAAGGCAATCTCCTCTTCCACGGTGGGAAAGATGATCTGGTGGTCCGGGTTCTGGAACAACAGCCCCAGGCGGCGGATCACCGCCCTGCGGTCGCCTGCCGGATCGATACCGTCCACCCGCACCTTGCCGGTGGTGGGCTGCACAAGGCCCGCCATCACCCGCAGCAGGGTGGTCTTGCCCGACCCGTTGCGCCCGACAATGCCGATGCGCTGTTCCGCCAGATGCGCCGTGATCCCCGACAGGATCGGGCGACCCGCCACGGCATAGGACAGGTCTTGCAGGAACAGGCCGGTCTGGGCGGGCATGGCAGCATCCACTGGGCGCTTTCGCCCTATACGCGCGGGCCTGCCACTTGCCAACACAAAGGGGCAGACGGGACAAGCCCGGACCGGGGCCGCCGGACGGCACCCGCAGGGCTGCGGACATGCCCGACACAGGCAAAGGATCGTTCGGCCCATGGGGCTTGCGGCGGATGAACCATCCGCGCTTTCATATGGCCATTGCCACAGACACTGCGGAAGCGTGCATAGATGATAGATCTTCTTTACTATGCCATGGCCGGGGCCTTCTTTACCCATGAGCTTGACGCCGTGAAGCGGCACGAGTGGCGCGTGCTGCCGCTGATCCGCGCCCTGCCCGACCGGATCGGCGAGCAGCTCTTTATCTGGGGCCACGTTCCCCTGTTCGCCCTGTTGATGTGGGGCGGCGACGGGACTGCGACAAGCGCGACGCGCATCGGCCTGTCCGGCTTCGCCATTCTGCACCTGGGGCTGCACATCCTGTTCCACCGCCACCCGCGTTATGAGTTCAACACGGCCAGTTCCTGGGGACTAATCATTCTCACAGCCCTGTTGGGCGCGGCATACCTGCTGGTCGTCATGGACTGAAAGGCGTCCTGCGGGCGCAGGGACTTGGGCAGAGAACCTCTTCGCAACCGCACTGCGTCGTCGGGCCTACGCCGCGCGGGCGGCGGCCACCGATTCTTCCAGAATGTCCATCGCTTCGGCGAAATGGGCATCGGGGATGGTGATGGGGGCGAGGAAACGGATCACGTTGCCATAGACACCGCAGGTCAGCAGGATCAGCCCGCGCTTCAGCGCCTCCATCCGCACGCGCCCGGTCAGGCCCGGATCGGGTTCATGCGTGGTGGCATTGGCAAACTCTACCGCCACCATGAAACCGGGGCCGCGGATATCGACGATTTCGGGCGTGACCGAGCGGATCGCCTCAAGCCGCTGTTTCAGCCGCCCGCCCAGTTCATTGGCGCGGGCACAAAGGTCTTCCTCTTCGATCACGTCAAGAACGGCATTGGCGGCGGCGATGCCAAGGGGGTTGCCGCCATAGGTGCCGCCCAGACCGCCGGGATGGGCCGCATCCATCAGCTCTGCCTTGCCGGTCACGGCGGCCAGCGGCAGCCCGCCTGCCAGACCCTTGGCCATCGTGGTCAGGTCGGCGGCAACCCCGTAAGCTTGCATCGCAAACAGGGTGCCGGTCCGCGCAAAGCCGGTCTGCACCTCGTCCGCGATCATGACGATGCCGTGTTCGTCGCACAGCTTGCGGATTGCGCGGACCAGGCCCCTGGGCGCGGGATAGAAGCCGCCTTCGCCCTGCACGGGTTCAAAGATGATCGCGGCGACGCGCGCGGGGTCAAGATCGGCCTTGAACAGCTTGGTCAGGCCCGCCATCGCGTCTTCGGTGGTGATGTTGTGCACCTCTTGCGGGAAGGGCACGTGCCAGACATCCGGCATCATCGCGCCGAAGCCCTTCTTGTAGGGGTCCACCTTGCCGGTCAGCGACATGCCCATGAAGGTCCGCCCGTGGAACGCCCCGCCAAAGGCGATGACGCCAGAGCGGCCGGTGGCGATGCGCGCGATCTTCACCGCATTCTCGCAGGCCTCGGCGCCGGTGGTGACGAAAACGGTTTTCTTCGGAAAATCGCCGGGCACCAGGGCATTCAGCCGCTCGGCCAGGCGGATATAGGGCTCATAGGGCAGGACCTGATGGCAGGTATGGGTGAATTTGGTCATCTGACTGGCAACAGCCGCCATCACCTTGGGGTGGCAGTGCCCGGTGTTGACCACGGCGATGCCGGCGGCAAAGTCGATATAGCGGTTGCCCTCGATATCCCAGACTTCGCTGTTGAGCGCGCGATCTGCATAGATCTGCGTCATCATCCCGACCCCGCGGGAAATGGCATCGTCGCGGCGGCGGGCAACTTCGGCGTTCAGCATGTCAGGCTCCATCAAGGCCGCGTCTCTTGCCGCGGGCGGCTGGTTTGGCAGCCAATATGATCAAATCCCCGGTCAGGTTCAATGGGCCTTGCGCCGCGCAGCGGGGGCGATGCGGCGGCGGCGGCAGGACGGCCCCGCCCGCCGCAAGGGAATTCCGGTGCCTGACCCGGCCCTGAAAAGAACAGCCGAAAGAAAGCGGGGCGTGATTCACGTTGCGTTAACCTTGTGACGCGCATGGTGCCATGGCGGATGAGACGAGGTTGCGATGGCTGAAGCTCTGTTATCTTCCACCACACCCTCCACCCCACACACCCCGGGGGATGACGGATCGTCGTGGCTTCGTCTCATTCGTTCCCGCCGCGTCGGCCCCACCACCTTTCATCGCCTTGTGGCCGAACACGGGTCGGCCCGCGCGGCACTTGCCGCACTGCCCGCCATCGCCCGCGCTGCGGGTGTGGAAAACTATGAACCCTGCCCCATTGAGGTTGTGCAGCATGAGCTGGCCCAGGCGCGGCTGGCAGGGGCGCGGATGCTGCTTTACGGCCAGGCGGGATATCCGGCGGCCCTTATGGACCTGCCCGATGCGCCGCCGGTGCTGTGGGCGCGCGGCGATGTTGCGCTGCTGGGCCGGCGGATGGTGGCCCTGGTGGGGGCGCGCAACGCCTCCAGCTTGGGTCTGCGCATGGCGCGGCGGCTTGCCGAAGGCTTGGGCGAGGCCGGATTCGTCATCGTTTCGGGGCTGGCCCGCGGCGTTGATGCGCAAGCGCATATGGCCGCGCTGGCCACCGGAACGGTTGCGGTTCAGGCGGGCGGGGTGGATGTGATCTATCCCGAAGAAAACGCGGACCTGGCCGAACAGATCGGCGGACAGGGCTGCCTTCTGTCGGAACAGCCGATGGGCACCGTGCCGCAGGCACGGCATTTTCCGTTGCGCAACCGGATCGTGTCGGGGCTTGTGCGCGCGGTCGTCGTGGTCGAGGCGGCCTCCCGCTCGGGCAGCCTGATCACGGCGCGCACCGCGCTTGACCAGGGGCGCGACGTGCTGGCGGTGCCGGGCCACCCCTTTGATGCCCGGGCGGCCGGGTGCAACATGCTGATCCGGGACGGGGCCGTTCTGGCGCGCAGCGCGGCGGATGTGATCGAAGCCATCGGGGCCGGCGTGATTCCCTTGCGCCCGTCATCCTCCCCCCATGCCGAAGACCGCCCCCCGCTGCCCGGCCCGGTACCGCCCCGCCTTGCGCTGTCAGAGGCGGCGGCACTGCACGGGCGCATCCTGTCCCGCCTGGGGCCAAGCCCGGTGGCGGAAGACCAGCTGATCCGCGATATCGCCCTGCCTGCGGCCCAGATCGCGCCCGAACTTCTGGCTTTGGAACTTGACGGAAAGATCATCCGCCAGCCCGGCGGACTGCTGTCGCGCACGGGCGACGGGCCGCGCATCTGACTGACCCTGCCGCGCCGGGACCGCAGGGGGTGCACCGGGCGGCTGGCCGGCCCGGTCACGGCCCCGGACACGTCCGGGGCCGCATCCCCCGGCGCGCAAGGCATCGGAGTGTTGCAGGATGCCTGCCCGCGAAACAGTGCTGTTCCCGGCAGGCGGGTCGATAGGGGCCATGCAGGGCTGCCGTCCTTCCCCGGTTTGGTGCTGCCCCCCCCGCAGGCGGGTCAGCGGACCTTGCGCTGCCACCCTGGCGTTGCCCCTGCCCTGACGCCGGTTCAGGGGCGTGCCCGGTTGCGTCCATTGACATTGCCCCCCCTCGCCCACATCTTGCCGCGCCACCCCTGCGGCGGTCCCGAAAGAGGTCCTGATGCCAGTCGTCGTTGTCGAATCCCCAGCAAAAGCCAAGACGATCAACAAGTACCTTGGTGCCGATTACACTGTCCTCGCCTCGTACGGGCATGTCCGCGACCTGCCGGCCAAGGACGGGTCGGTCGATCCCGGACATGATTTCGCGATGACATGGGAAATCGCCGCAGACAGCAGGAAGCACGTCCGCGCGATTGCCGAGGCGCTGAAGACCGACGATGTCCTGATCCTGGCCACCGACCCCGACCGCGAGGGCGAGGCGATATCCTGGCACCTGCAGGAGGCGCTGGCCCCGTCGATCAGGAAGGGCAAGCAGGTCAGCCGGGTGACGTTCAATGCCATCACCAGGGCCGCCGTGACCGAGGCGATGAAGCAGCCCCGTCAGGTGGATCAGGCGCTGGTTGATGCCTATCTGGCGCGCCGCGCCCTGGACTATCTGGTGGGCTTCACCCTGTCGCCGGTCCTGTGGCGCAAACTGCCGGGCGCGAAATCCGCCGGGCGGGTGCAATCGGTCTGTCTGCGGCTGATCGTGGACCGCGAGATGGAGATCGAGGCGTTCCGCGCCCGCGAATACTGGACGGTTGCGGCCAACCTCGTCACCCCGCGCGGGCAGGAGTTCGAGGCGCGCCTGACCGTTCTGGGCGGCAGGAAGCTGGACAAGTACGATATCCCCACCGCCACGGCGGCCGAATTGGCGGTGCAGGCGGTGACCTCGCGCAGCCTGACCGTGAAATCGGTAGAGGCGAGGCCCGCCTTGCGCAATCCCTATCCGCCCTTCATGACCTCGACCCTGCAGCAGGAAGCAAGCCGCAAGTTCGGCATGGGGGCCAAACAGTGCATGAGCACCGCACAGCGCCTGTACGAGGCAGGTTACATCACCTATATGCGAACCGATGGCATCGACATGGGGCCAGAGGCGGTAATGGCCGCGCGGGATGAAATCAAGCGCCGCTTTGGCGCGGCCTATGTGCCGGACAGCCCGAGGATGTACAAGAACAAGGCCAAGAACGCGCAGGAAGCGCATGAATGCATCCGCCCGACCGAAATGGGCGCAGCCCCCGATTCGCTGAAGCTGGAGCCGGATCAGCGCAAGCTGTATGACCTGATCTGGAAACGCACCATCGCCAGCCAGATGGCAGCGGCGCGGCTGGAACGCACCACGGTGGATGTGGCCAGCGCCGATGCGCAGGTGGAACTGCGCGCCACCGGGCAGGTCGTGCTGTTTGACGGTTTCCTCAAGGTCTATGAGGAAGGCCGCGATGACGAAGATGATGACGAAGGCCGCCTTCCGCAGATTATGCAGGGCGAACCGGCGGAAAAACGCAGCATCACCCCGGAACAGCATTTCACCCAGCCGCCGCCGCGCTATACCGAGGCGACCCTGGTCAAGCGGATGGAAGAACTGGGCATCGGCCGCCCTTCGACCTATGCCTCGATCCTGACAACGATTCAGGACCGTGACTATGTCCGCAAGGACAAGAACCGCCTGATCCCCGAAGACAAGGGGCGGCTGGTGACGGCGTTCCTGAGCAACTATTTCCGCAAATATGTCGAATATGATTTCACCGCCGATCTGGAAGGCCAGCTCGACGATGTCTCGGCCGGAGAGCGCGACTATAGAGAAGTGCTGGCCCGGTTCTGGCGCGATTTCTCGGCGGCCATTGCCGAAACCGCCGATTTGCGGATCGGCGAGGTGCTGGAGAAGATTGATGAATTCCTGGGCCCCCATCTTTACCCGCCGCGCGCCGACGGGTCTGATCCGCGCCTCTGCCAGGTCTGCGGCACGGGCAGGCTGCATCTGAAGACCGCCCGGTCGGGCGGGGCGTTCATCGGCTGCGGCAATTATCCCGAATGCCGCTACACGCGCCCGATTTCGGTTTCGGGTGATGACGGCGCGGCAGGCTTTGCGGACGGTCAGGTGCTGGGGCAAGACGAAAACGGTTTGCCCGTGACGCTGCGCAACGGCCGCTTCGGCCCCTATGTGCAGCGCGGCGAGGCTGCGGCAGAAGAACCCAAGCCGCCGCGTGCCAGCCTGCCCAAGGGGTGGACCCCTGAAAGCCTGACGCTGGAGCGCGCGCTGATGCTGCTGAACCTGCCGCGCCGGATCGGGCCGCACCCCGCAGACGGCCAGATGGTGGAAGCGGCCATCGGGCGGTTCGGCCCCTATGTGAAACACGGGGCGACCTATGCCAACCTTGCCGATGTGGAAGAGGTGTTTACCATCGGCATGAACCGCGCGGTGGAGGTGATTGCGCAGAAGGCCGCGCGCGGGCGCGGCACGCCCGCCGCCGCACAGCCGCTGCGCGATCTGGGCACGCACCCCGATGGCGGTGTTGTGCAGGTGATGCCCGGCCGGTACGGGCCTTATGTGAAATGGGCAAAGGTCAATGCGACCCTGCCGAAAGACCTTTCGCCCGAAACCGTGACGCTGGACGAGGCGCTTGCGCTGATCGCTGAAAAGGCGGGCAAGGGCGGCAAGGTGAAGGCCCCGCGCAAGGCTGCGGCAAAACCTGCGGCCAAGGCGGCAGGCGCGAAGACAGCGGCGGCGAAAAAACCTGCGACCAGAAAGGTGGCCGCCGCAAAGGCCGCGCCGAAAGCCGCAAAAGCCTGAACTGTTGCCGCGCTGCGGCAATTGACTATGGCCACGCCAATGCCCAAGACTGCCGCAAGCTCTGCGGGAGGTTTTGATGAAAAAGGTTTACGGTTCGGCCACTGCCGCGCTGGACGGGCTTTTGTTCGACGGAATGCTGATTGCTGCGGGCGGCTTCGGCCTGTGCGGCATCCCCGAACTGCTGATCGCGGCGATCCGTGATGCGGGTACGAAAAACCTGACGGTGGCCTCAAACAATGCGGGTGTTGACGGCTTCGGGCTGGGCCTGCTGCTGGAGACGCGTCAGGTCAAGAAGATGATCTCGTCCTATGTCGGCGAGAATGCCGAATTCATGCGCCAGTACCTTTCGGGCGAACTGGAGCTGGAATTCAACCCGCAGGGGACGCTGGCCGAACGGATGCGGGCCGGGGGCGCAGGCATTGCGGGCTTCTACACCAGGACCGGCGTCGGCACGGTGATTGCCGAAGGCAAGGATGTGAAGACCTTTGACGGTCAGGACTACATCCTGGAACGCGGGATCGTGGCCGATCTGTCGATCGTCAAGGCGTGGAAGGCCGACCCTTCGGGCAATCTTGTGTTCCGCAAGACCGCCCGCAACTTCAACCCGCCCGCCGCCACCTGCGGGAAGGTCTGCGTGGTCGAGGTTGAAGAAATCGTGCCGCTCGGCAGCCTGGACCCCGACCATATCCACCTGCCCGGCATCTATGTGCATCGCATCGTGCAGGGGCAGCACGAAAAACGCATCGAACAGCGCACCGTGCGCAAGAGGGAGGCCGTCTGACCATGTGGGACCGCAATCAGATGGCCGCCCGCGCCGCGCAGGAACTGCAGGACGGCTGGTATGTGAACCTTGGCATCGGCATTCCGACGCTGGTGTCGAATTACATTCCCGCAGGCATCGAGGTAACGCTGCAATCGGAAAACGGGATGCTGGGCATGGGGCCGTTCCCGTTTGAGGGTGAGGAAGACGCAGACCTGATCAACGCGGGCAAGCAGACCATCACCGAACTGCCGCAGACCGCGTTCTTTGATTCCGCCCAAAGCTTTGCGATGATCCGCGGCGGCAAGATCGCCATGGCGATTCTGGGCGCGATGGAAGTGGCCGAAAACGGTGATCTGGCGAACTGGATGATCCCCGGCAAGCTGGTCAAGGGCATGGGCGGCGCGATGGACCTGGTGGCAGGCGTGGGCCGGGTGGTGGTGGTGATGGATCACACCAGCAAGCACGGCGAATCAAAGGTGCTGAAGGCCTGTACGCTGCCCCTGACCGGCAAGGGCGTGGTGGACCGGATCATCACCAATCTGGGCGTGCTGGATGTGGTTCCGGGTGGACTGCGCCTTGTCGAATGCGCGGCAGGCGTCAGCGAGGCCGAACTTCGCGCCGCAACCGAAGCGACGATTGTCGGCTGAGGCGGGGCAGGCCCGCAATTTCGCCACCGGCCCGGCCTGGCCCGGCCTGACCGGCAGGGGCATTGCCGGTCGGCCATGGCACCCCTGTGGCGGCACAGACCGGGTTTCGCGCGGGCCGCGTCTGCCTTAGGCTGGCGGCATGGCCGCCTTGCCCCCCGCCCTGTCTTGCTGGTTTGCCGCAAAAGGCTGGTCGCTTCACCCCCATCAGCTTGCCATGCTGGCGCGCGCCGGTGACCCGGCAACGCTGCTGATCGCGCCCACGGGGGGCGGCAAGACGCTGGCGGGGTTCCTGCCAACACTGGCCGAACTGGCGGACGGCGGGCATACGGGCCTGCATACGCTGTATATCTCGCCGCTGAAGGCGCTGACGGCCGACATCCGCCGTAACCTGCGCGCGCCTGTCGAGGGGGCGGGCCTGCCGATCCGGATCGGGGACAGGACGGGCGATACCTCGTACACCCAGCGGAGGCTGCAACGCGCCGACCCGCCGCATATCCTGCTGACCACGCCCGAAAGCCTGGCCCTGCTGCTCAGCTATGAAGATGCCCCCCGGATCTTTGCCGGGCTGCAACGCGTCATTGTCGATGAGGTTCACGCGCTTGCCGAAAGCAAGCGGGGCGATCAGCTGATGCTGTGCCTGTCGCGCCTGCAGGCGCTGTGCCCCGGGCTGCGCCGCGTCGGTCTGTCGGCGACGGTGGAAGACCCGCCGGCACTTGCCCGGTTCCTGGCGCGCAACCCCGACCCCTGCGGCATCCTGCTGGCCGATCCGGGGCCGGAGCCGGACATTGCCATGCTGGAAACCGATGCGCCGCCGCCATGGTCGGGCGGGGGCGGGCGCCATGCCATTCCGGCGATCCTGGCCGAGGTCAGGCGACACCGCACCACGCTGATCTTTCACAACACGCGCGCCCAGGCAGAGATCTTCTTTCACGCGCTGTGGATGGAAAACGAAGATGCCCTGCCCATCGGCATTCACCACGGGTCCCTGGCGCGCGAACAGCGCGAGCGGGTGGAACAGGCGATGGCCGCAGGCGCGCTGCGCGCCGTTGTCTGTACCGGCAGCCTTGATCTGGGCATCGATTGGGGCGATGTCGATCTGGTCATTCAGGTCGGCGCACCAAAGAACGTCAAACGGCTGGTCCAGCGGATTGGCCGCGCCAATCACCGCTACAACGCGCCCTCCAAAGCGCTGCTGGTGCCCGCGAACCGGTTCGAGGTGGTGGAATGCCGGGCCGCGCTGGAAGCGGCGCGCGAGCACGATCTGGACGGCACGCCGCGCGGGCCGGGGCCGCGTGATGTCTTGTGCCAGCATATCCTGCTGCTGGCCTGCGCCGGGCCGGTTGATGCCGATGCGCTTTATGCCGAAGTCATCTCTGCCGGCCCCTATGCCGGACTGTCCCGGACCGGCTTTGATGCCTGTCTGGAATTTGCGGCCACCGGCGGCTATGCCCTGCGCGCCTATGACCGCTGGCAGCGGCTGATGCGGCGCGGCGGCCTGTGGCAGCTGCGCGACCCGCGCGCGGCGCAGGTGATCCGGATGAACCTGGGCACGATCATCGACACGGAAACGCTGAAGGTACGTCTGAAGAACCGGGGCGGCGGCACCCCCCTGGGCGAGGTCGAGGAGTATTTCGCCTCGACCCTGACGCCCGGCGATACCTTTCTGATCGGCGGTCAGGTCGTGCGCTATGACGGTCTGCGCGAGATGACGGTCGAGGTGACGCGCCAGCCCGGACGCGATCCGAAGATCGCCGTCTTTGGCGGCACGAAATTTGCCACATCCACTCTGCTGACGCAGCGGATCATGCGCATGTTTCAGCAGCCATCCTGGCCGGACCTGCCCGCGCATACCGCCGCCTGGCTGGCGTTGCAGCGCAAGGTGTCGCGCCTGCCGGAACCTGACCGCCTGCTGGTGGAAAGCTTTCCCTGCGAGGGGCGCGAACATCTGTGCATCTACGGCTTTGCCGGGCGCAACGGGCAGCAGACGCTGGGCCTTCTGCTGACCAAGCGGATGGAGGACGAGGGGTTGCACCCGCTGGGCTTTGTCGCCACCGACTATGCCACGCTGATCTGGGGGCTTGATCCGGTCACAGACCCCGGCCCGCTGTTCGACCCGTCGCGGCTGCGCGACGGGCTGGAGGGCTGGCTTCGGGGCAATGCGGTGATGAAGCGCACCTTCCGCAACTCGGCCATCATCGCGGGCCTGATCGAGCGGACGCATCCGGGCCGCCGCAAGACCGGGCGGCAGGCCACCTTCTCGTCAGATGTGCTGTACGACACGCTGCTCAAATACGATCCCGACCATCTGATGTTGCAGATCACGCGGGAAGAGGCGCTGCGCGGTCTGGTCGACTTTGGCCGGATTGAAGAGATGTTCGCCCGCGTCCAGGGCCGGGTCGACCTGTTGCGCCTGCCGCGCCTGTCCCCCCTTGCCGCGCCGATGATGCTGGAAATGGGGCGCGTGCCGGTCGAAGGGGCCGGCCGCGACCGGCTGATGGCCGAGACGGCGGACAGGCTGATGCGCGAGGCCGGTCTTGGCTGAGCCCTTGCCAAGCCGTGGCCCGTCAGGCATCGCATCTGGCATGACCGCCTATGCCTTCACTTTGGCCGGCCAGCCTCTGCTGGCCCTTGCGTCAGGCGCGCTGTACTGGCCCGCGCAGGGTCTTCTGTGCGTGTCGGACCTGCATCTGGGCAAATCGGAACGGCTGGCCCGGTGCGGCGGCACCTTGCTGCCGCCCTATGAGACGCGCGAAACCCTGACGCGGCTGGATGATGTGCTGGCGGCCACGGGCGCGCGCCATGTGGTCTGTCTGGGCGACAGCTTTGATGACGGTGCGGCGGGGGGCGGGCTGGAGGAAGATGACAGGCTGCGGCTGTCCGCCCTGATGGCCGGGCGCAGGTGGACCTGGATCGCGGGAAACCACGATCCTGCCCCGCTTGCGTTGGGCGGCACCCACCGGGCAGAATTCGCCACGGCCGGGCTGACCTTCCGCCACATCGCGGTGCCGGGAGAGACGGGCGAGGTATCCGGCCACTTCCATCCCAAAGCCACGGTCGCGGGGCGCAGCCGCCCCTGCTTTCTGATCGATGCCGCAAGGGTCATCCTGCCCGCCTTCGGGTGCTATACCGGCGGGCTGCGCGCCACCGACCCGGCGCTGGCCGCCCTTATGGGGCCACAGGCCCTGGCCGTGCTGACCGGCCCAAGGGCGCTGGCCATTCCGATGCCCCGCTGATCCGAAACCAGCCTTGGTGCCAGGCCCGTCCGGTCTTGCCACGGCCCCGGCCCATGGCGGTGCCGGTCAGGCCGTCAGCCCATCCGGTTCCGGCAGGCCGTTGGCACGGCAGCAGGCGGTCAGTGTGTTGGCCAGCAGGCAGGCGATGGTCATCGGCCCCACCCCGCCCGGCACCGGCGTGATGGCCCCCGCCAAGGCGGCGGCGCTGGCGTAATCGACATCGCCCACCAGACGCAGCTGCCCGTTCCGTTCCACCCGGTTGATGCCCACGTCGATCACGGTGGCACCGGGGCGGACCATGTCGCCGGTGATCATTTCCGCCCGCCCGACGGCGGCCACCAGAATATCCGCCCCCCGGCACACCGCGCCCAGGTCTTTCGTGCGCGAATGCGCGATTGTCACGGTGCAACTGTCGCCCAGCAGCAGCTGCGCCATCGGCTTGCCGACGATGTTGCTGCGGCCCACCACCACGGCATTCAGCCCGGCCAGTGACCCGTGATGGTCGCGCAGCATCATCAGGCAGCCCAGCGGCGTGCAGGGCACCATCGCCTTTTGCCCGGTGCCCAGCAGCCCGACGTTGGAGATATGGAAGCCGTCCACATCCTTGGCCGGATCAATGCTGTTGATCACCAGATCGCTGTCCAGATGTTTCGGCAGCGGCAGTTGCACCAGAATGCCATGCACAGCCGGATCAGCGTTCAACGCGGCAATCAGCGCCAGCAGGTCCGCCTCGGCGGTTTCTGCGGGCAGCTTGTGTTCGAAGGACTGCATCCCTGCCTCAACGGTCTGGGTGCCCTTGTTGCGCACATAGACCTGCGATGCCGGGTCTTCGCCCACCAACACCACGGCCAGGCCCGGTACCAGCCCGTGTTCATCGCGCAGCCGCGCCACATGGGCCGCGACCTGCGCCCGCACGCGGGCTGCAAACGCCTTGCCGTCAATCACCGTCGCGGTCATCTCATTTATCCCCCCGAAGCGAATCCGGCCCCAGCACGGATTCCTCGCGCGCGATCGACCAGTCGATCAGACGCCGCCACAGTTTTTCCACCAGCTCAGGCGGCAGACCCTGCGCCAGCGCATGACGGCGCACATTGGCAACCACCTCTTCCACGCGCGGCGTGATCCGCGCGGGCAGGCCAAGCGTTGCCTTCAACTCTCCCGCCCGGTCGATATAGGCGGCCCGGGCCGCAAACAGCCTGACAAGTTCTTCGTCCACACGGTCTATTTCAGACCGGACATCGGCCATGGTTGCGCAGTCTGCCGGGGATTTCATCGCGGGCGCTCCACCTTCGGGGATGGCTGCGTCTTAGCGCGGGCATCCTTTGCCCGCAACGCGACACCCTGTCAGAACAGCCCTTCGACGTTGCCATCCCCGTTCAGCCGGATCACTTCGGCCGACGGCACCTTGGGCAGGCCCGGCATCGTCATGATCTCACCGCAGATCACCACGATAAATCCGGCCCCGGCAGACAGGCGCACCTCGCGCACCGGCACCGAATGCCCGGTCGGCGCGCCGCGCAGGTTCGGATCGGTGGTAAAGGAATACTGGGTCTTGGCCATGCAGATCGGCAGGTGGCCATAACCGGCGGCTTCCCAGGTTTTCAGCTGATCGCGGATCGACTTGTCGGCCAGCACCTCGTCGGCGTGATAGATGCGCTTGGCGATGGTTTCGATCTTCTGGAACAGCGGCATCTCATCGGGATAAAGCGGCGCGAAATTGGCGCTGCCGCCTTCGGCCAGCGCCACGACCTTGTGTGCCAGCTCCTCGATCCCGGCAGAACCATCCGCCCAGTGCCTGCACAGGATCGCCTCTGCCCCCTGCTGGGCAACATAGGCCTTCACGGCGGCCACTTCGGCATCGGTATCGCTGAAGAAATGGTTGATCGCGACCACCACCGGCACGCCAAAGCTTTTCACATTGCCGATATGGCGGCCGAGGTTGGGGCAGCCCTTTTTCACAGCATCGACATTCTCGGTGCCGAGATCAGCCTTGGCAACGCCGCCGTTCATCTTCATCGCGCGCACCGTTGCCACGATCACGGCGACAGACGGCTTGAGCCCGGCCTTGCGGCACTTGATGTCAAAGAACTTCTCGGCCCCAAGGTCTGCCCCAAAGCCGGCTTCGGTCACGACATAGTCGCCCAGCTTCAGCGCCGTTGCGGTGGCGATGACCGAGTTGCAGCCATGCGCGATATTGGCAAACGGGCCACCATGAACGAAGGCAGGGTTGTTTTCCAGCGTCTGCACCAGGTTCGGCTGCATCGCGTCCTTCAACAGGACGGTCATCGCGCCATCCGCCTTCAGGTCGCGGCAATAGATCGGCGTCTTGTCGCGGGTATAGGCAACCACGATGTCGCCCAGCCGCTTTTCAAGATCGGCCAGGTCCCTGGACAGGCACAGGATCGCCATAACCTCGGATGCGACGGTAATGTCAAACCCGGTCTGGCGCGGGAAACCGTTGGAAATGCCGCCCAGCGACACGACGATATCGCGCAGCGCGCGGTCGTTCATGTCCATGACCCGCCGCCACACGATGCGGCGTTCGTCGATCTCCAGGCTGTTGCCCCAGTAGATGTGGTTGTCGATCATCGCCGACAGCAGGTTATGCGCCGCAGTGATGGCGTGAAAGTCGCCGGTGAAGTGCAGGTTCATCTCTTCCATCGGCACGACCTGGGCATAGCCGCCGCCCGCAGCCCCGCCCTTCATGCCGAAATTCGGGCCAAGGCTGGCTTCGCGGATGCAGACCACGGCCTTCTTGCCGATCCGGTTCAAACCATCGCCCAGACCGACGGTCGTCGTTGTCTTGCCTTCGCCTGCCGGGGTCGGGTTGATCGCCGTGACCAGGATCAGCTTGCCCGACGGCCTGCCTTCCAGGCTTTTGATAAAGTCCTGACCGATCTTGGCCTTGTCATGACCATAGGGCAGCAGATGCTCTGACGGGATGCCCAGCTTTGCGCCGATTTCAAGGATCGGCTTTTTCCTGGCTTCGCGGGCAATCTCGATATCGGTCTTCACGGCCATGTGTCACTCCCGTCGGGGCCAATGCCCCCTTCGGCACCCCCTCCGGCGCGGTGATAGCGGAGCGGCCGTGTCGCAGACGGCGCTTTTCCGACCCATCCGGCGCAGAATCCGCCAGCGCCTGTTTCCGATCGGAAATCGCGGCACGCCTGCGGGGAATCATGCCTTGCCGCTGCGCACCTGTGCCAGATGGGCCCAGACCCGCTGGTCGGGAACATGCAGGCACACCTTGTCGCCCAGACAAAGCAGACCTTCGCGTTCAACCCAGGCCGTCACCCCCCTGCGTCCCGCTGCGGCGGTCTTGAACGCCTTGCCGAAGCCCGGCAGGGCCGCCTCGATCGGCTTTGCCGGAAGCACGCAGGCGCGGTTCTGCATATCGACAACCAGGGTGGCACCGCTTTGCCCCTGCAGGCGGGATGACGGCGGCAGATGCGACAGGTCGGGAATGCCCTGAACCACCATCGTCGCACCGACAAGGGCAGGGTCAAGGGCATCGACGCCCATCCGCGTGGCGATCCCGGCAAGCTCTTCGGCGCTCAGGACCGAAAACTGCCGGACGTTGCGGATGGGGGTGTTGCGCGGATAAAGCGCCATCACGCGGCTGCACGAGGGCCGCGTCAAGCCGCCGTGCGCCTCGCCCTCGGGTCCTTCGAAACGGGCCATCACCGCATCCCGCGCCCGGGCCGTCAGACCCGCCTTGCGGTCAGGAACGGTCCCAAGCCAGACGACTGTTCCGGAAAACGGGGTTGCGATCAGGGCGGGCATGACATTCCTGCGACGGGCAAAGATGTCCGCATGACAGGGCGGCCAAAGGGGCCGGGCCGGGTCCGCCTGCCGTGGCGGGCAGGCCAAAGCCCCGAATCCTGGCTGGGGCAGGTCCGGGGCGGGGGCCGCTGCGTCACGGGGTCAGGCGGACGGCTCGGGTTCCATTCCGCCACCGGCGCGCGGCACTTTTGGCTTTGTCTTGGGGATCGAGGCAAAGCTTGGGGCATTGCCGCCGCTGGGCGGCGTATTCGCGTCATCCTCGCTGTCCAGCGGCTCACCCGCGATCACCTTGCGGATTTCGTCGCCCGTCAGCGTTTCGTATTCCAAGAGCCCCTTGGCAAGGCGTTCGAAATCGTCGGCCTTCTCGGTCAGTACACGGTAGGCCGTCTCATAGCCTTCGTCGATCAGACGCTTCACTTCGGTCTCGATCAGCGTCTTGGTATCGGCCGAAACCGAAAAGCCCGCCGTGTTGCCCTGATAGCCTTCGTGCGCCTCGGCATAGTCGATGTTGCCCACCGCATCCGACATGCCCCAGCGCATCACCATGGCCCGTGCCAGCGCGCTGGCCTGCTGAATATCGCCCGCCGGTCCCGAAGACACGCCTTCGGCCCCGTACTTGATGATTTCGGCAGCCTTGCCGGCCATGGTCATCGCGATCTTCTGCTTGCCTTCGTCCTTGTGCATGTTCAGCCGGTCCATCTCGGGCAGGCTGACAACCATGCCCAGCGCGCCGCCGCGCGGGATGATGGTGGCTTTGTAGACCGGATCACATTTGGGCATGTTCATGCCGACAATGGCGTGGCCGGCCTCATGATAGGCGGTCTTTTCCTTTTGGTCGGCCGTCAGCACCATCGACCGGCGCTCGGCCCCCATCATCACCTTGTCCTTGGCGCTTTCGAAATCGTCCATCGTGACAAAGCGACGGCCCACGCGCGCCGCCGTCAGCGCCGCCTCGTTCACCAGGTTCATCAGATCGGCCCCCGAAAAGCCGGGGGTGCCGCGCGCGATCACGCGCAGGTCAACATCGGGGCCCAGCGGCACCTTGCGGGCATGCACGTTCAGGATCTTCTCGCGCCCCTTGATGTCGGGGTTCGGCACATGGATCGTCCGGTCGAACCGGCCCGGGCGCAGCAGGGCCGGGTCAAGCACATCCTTGCGGTTGGTCGCGGCCACGATGATGACGCCTTCGTTCGCCTCGAAGCCGTCCATTTCCACCAGAAGCTGGTTCAGCGTCTGCTCGCGCTCGTCGTTGCCACCGCCTATGCCCACGCCGCGGGCACGGCCCACGGCATCGATCTCATCAATGAAGACGATGCAGGGGGCGTTCTTCTTGGCCTGTTCGAACATGTCGCGGACCCGGCTTGCGCCGACGCCGACGAACATTTCGACAAAGTCGGACCCCGAAATCGTGAAGAACGGCACCCCGGCCTCGCCGGCAATGGCCCGCGCCAGCAGCGTTTTGCCGGTACCCGGCGGGCCAACCAGAAGCGCCCCCTTGGGAATCTTGCCGCCAAGGCGAGAGAATTTCTGCGGATTGCGCAGGAATTCGACAATCTCTTCCAGCTCTTCCTTGGCCTCGTCAATGCCTGCGACATCGTCGAAGGTTACGCGGCCATGCTTTTCCGTCAGCAGTTTGGCACGCGACTTGCCAAAGCCCATGGCCCCGCCGCGCCCGCCGCCCTGCATCCGGTTCATGAAGAAAATCCAGATGCCGATCAGGACCAGGAACGGCAGCCACAGCGAGATCAGCGAAAAGAAGCCCGACTGTTCCTGCGGCTCCACCCGGACTTCGATATCCTTGGCAATCAGACGATCCGCCACTTCCTCGCCCGCCGGCTTGATCGCCACAAGCTGACTGCCGTCGTTGGTCCGGATCAGCACACGCTCGCCGTCCAGCGTGACACTCGCCACCTCGCCCGCGTCAACGCGGGCGATGAAATCGGAATAGGAAATCGACCGGGACGAAACCGTGCTTTGCGATCCGCTGAACAGATTGAACAGGGCAAGGATCAGAAGAAACAGGACCACCCAGAATGCGATGTTTCGTGCGTTGCCCACGAAATGCCTCCATAGCCGCCGTCGGGCCTGGTGCCCGCAGCCTTGGCGCTAAGATAGCCATTAAACCGGACGGTTCAATGCGATAAAAGGGAAAGAAAGAATCCATCCGCGCCGCCGACCAGTTCTGCTGTCCAGCCCGGGGCGTTACGGACAAGGGGTGCCGCGATCAGAACCCCGTCACGCCAGACGGATGGCGATGCCAGAAGCGTGGCCCGCAGCAGGCCGGCCTTGCGCCAGTCCCCCGCAGCGGACAGACCCGCCCCGCCAAGGGCCTTTACGTGCAACCCTTTGCTATCAGGACCATAAACTTTCCATCGGCGGTCCCAGATCTGTCCGGGCGCGGCAAGGGTTGAACGCACCGCCTGCCATTCGCGCGTCACGCGCAGCGCCGGGCCGCGCAGGCTGACGCGGCATCCCGCAAGCGTGCCGCCCCGCCCCGCGCCGACCGCCGCCAGAAGCGCCTGCACCGATGCGGCGCGCGGGCCATATTCCGCCGATCCGACCCAGCCCAGCGCCCCGACAAGCAGCCTGCGCCGGATTTCGGCGGGCAGGTCCAGAAACGCTGTCCGGTCCATCACCACATCGCCGCCCTCGATCCGGGCAATCTGGCGGGCGGCGGCCGCAGTCTGGTGTTCCAGGGCGGTTCGGGCCAGGCGCATCTGATCGGCAACGCCTGCCAGGACCGCAGGCGTGATCCCCAGCGGCGCAAGATGCGCCAGCGCGCGGCGCGCCTTCACGCGGTCAAACCGCAGCGCGTCATTGGACGGATCCTCGATCCAGTCCTGCCCGCGCGCCCGCAGACAGGCGCGCAGCTCGTCCCGGCTGACCGACAGAAGCGGGCGAAGCCAGATCATCCCCTGCGCCCGGCGCCGCCCGGACATGGCAGACAGACCGTCCACCCCGGCCCGCCTGGCCAGCCGCATCAGCACGGTTTCGGCCTGATCGTCCTGCGTGTGACCCAGGGCCACGGCACCCAGCCCCGCCGCCCTGGCCCAATCCGCAATCAGCGACAGGCGGGCGCGCCGTGCCTGATCCTGCAGGTTTCCGGCCCCGTCCCATCCCTGCCAGTGCAGGGTGTGGTGCGGCACGCCAAGCCCGGCACAAAGCCGGCCCACCCAGGCGGCCTCGGCCGCCGCCTCGGGCCGCAGCCCGTGATCGACCGTCACCGCCTGCACCTTCAGACCGGCGTCGGCGGCAAGCACAAGCAGCGCCACCGAATCGCCGCCCCCGGAAACCGCAAGGCCCAGCGGATGATCCGCCGGGCCCAGCGCGGCCCGGAAGGCCGCCGTCAGCGCAGACACTGCCGCGCTCACGTGCAGCCAAGCCCCTGCAAGGCCGTTGCGGCCTGCCCCGCCGGGGCGGAACCGGGAAACCGCACGCCGACCTCGCGCAGGGTCACGCAGGCTTCGGGCACCTGCCCCAGGGTGCCAAGGCTTTGCCCCAGCTTAAGCAGCGCCTCGGGCGCGCGGGGGCCGTCGGGTGTTCCCGAGAAGCTTTCCAGATAGGCCCGCGCGGCATCCGCCGTTTCTCCGACCTGACTCAGGGCTTCGCCGAGCAGAAAATAGGCATCTGCACTCAGGGGGCCGCCCGAATAGGTCTCGGTAAAGGTCTTGAAGAGGTCAGCGGCGGCGCGAAAGTCACCCGTGCCGAGCACCTCCCGGGCCCGGTCAAAGTCTGCCTGTTCACCTACGGCAAGTTCCGGGGCATCCGCGCCCGCGACCGGGGCGGTCGGCGCAGGGGCCGGTGCCGTGCCCGCGTCGCCCCCCAGCGGCGGGGTGGGGGGAAGGGCGGCCACATCCCCGCCTTCCAGTTCGGTCAGACGGAACTCAATATCGCCGATCCGGTTGGTGCCGTCGGCCACGACCTTGTTGATGCGGAACTCCAGCGCTTCGGTCTTCGATGTCAGCTGCGACAGGGCGGCCTCGATGGCATCGATGCGCTGCAACGCTGATCCGCCGCCCAGTCCCGGCTGGCTGGCACCGCTTGCCACCAGTTCCTGGCGCAGGCCGGTCACCTCCTGCGTCAGAACCGCCAGTTCCGACCGCAGATCGGCCAGGGTCTGGCTGCGGTCATCCTGTGCCGTTGCCGCAAAGGGCAACAGCAACAGCAGGACGACGGCGGGAAGACACCGAAGATGGATCATGTCAGCCTGCCACACCCATCTGCAACACGGTCACGGCCCGGCGGTTCTTGGCGTAGCAGGCCTCGTCCGAACAGATCTCGATGGGTCGTTCCTTGCCATAGCTGACGGTGCGCATCCGGCTTGGGCCGACACCCTGGGAAATCAGGAAATCCTGCACGGCGCTGGCCCGGCGGGCACCCAGCGCAAGGTTGTATTCCCGCGTGCCCTGCTCGTCGGCATGGCCTTCGATGATGACGGCGTAATCGACGTTGGCGTTAAGCCAGGCGGCCTGTCCGATCAGGGTGGTCCGTGCGGCGTCGGTCAGGGTGCTTTGATCGACCGGAAACAGCACGCGGTCGCCGACCGTCTGCTGGAAATAGGCCGGTGAGGCCGGATCGGACGGATCCCCAAGGCCTGTGGTGGCGATGCCACCGGCACCGTCGCCCCCCATGCCGCCTGCCCCGCCGGCACCGAAGCGGTCGGGATTGTTGCAGGCCGCAAGGCCAAGGACGGCCACCAGCAGCAGGGCTTTTGAAAGACTTCTCATGGGACTTTTCCTTCTTGGTCTTGGGACAATGCCCGACAGCCGCAGGATAGCAAGGATCAGACCGCCCTGCAAACCGGCGCGGTCCGGGAGCTTCGCAGGGTGCTGAAAAGGGGCCGACCGCATCGGCTGCCTGACCGGAAAGCAGGAAACTCTTGCGATTGCGCGCGCGCTTAGCGCATCCTGGCAGGGGCCATCGCCCCTGCCACAGCGCCGAGCTGGGATCAGGACCAGCCCGGGGGCCAAAGCCCCCGGCCAGCGCCCGACCCGCCCATGGCGGGCGCTTCGCCCCCGCAGGGTCGGGCGCTGGCCTTTCGTAGTGCCTGGACACACCGGTCTACAGGGCACCGTCCCGCGCGGGCGGGGGAAACGCGGGTCGCGTTTCCTGTTCCCGCCCGGAGGGACGTTCTCCGGGATGCCCTGTCTCTCTGGCAGGGGCCATCGCCCCTGCCACAGCGCTGCGCTGGCATCAGGACCAGCCGGGGGCCAATGCCCCCGGCCAGCGCCCGACCCGCCCAAGGCGGGCGCTTCTCGCCCGCCGGGTCGGGCGCTGGCCTTCTGCTGTTCCCGGACCTGCCGGTCTACAGGACACCGTCCCGCGCGGGCGGGGGAAACGCGCTGCGTTTCCCGTTCCCGCCCATGGATGGGCCAGAAGGTCTTGCCGCAATCCGCCAGCCCCCGCTGCCATGGCAAAGGCCATCGCCTTTGCCACAGCGCTACGCTGTGACCACGCCAGCCGGGGGCCAAAGCCCCCGGCCAGCGCCCGACCCGCCACCGGCGGGCGCTTCGCCCCCGCCGGGTCGGGCGCTGGCCTTTCGTGATGCCTGGACGTGCCGATCTACAGGGCACCGTCCCGCGCGGGCGGGGAAACGCGGGTCGCGTTTCCTGTTCCCGCCCGGAAAGGTGAAGGCACTTTCACCGCTGCAATGGCAGGGGCCATCGCCCCTGCCACAGCGCTGCGCTGATCCTTGGCCCGCCGGGGGCCAAAGCCCCCGGCCAGCGCCCGACCCGCCCACGGCGGGCGCTTCGCCCCCGCAGGGTCGGGCGCTGGCCTTTCGTAGTGCCTGAACCTGCCGGTCTGCAGGGCACCGTCCCGCGCGGGCGGGGGAAACGCGGGTCGCGTTTCCTGTTCCCGCCCGGAGGTGCGTTCCTGTGCATTCCGGGATGCCCGGTCTCTCTGGCAGGGGCCATCGCCCCTGCCACAGCGCTGCGCTGGCCCTTGTCCAGCCGGGGGCCAAAGCCCCCGGCCAGCGCCCGACCCGCCCATGGCGGGCGCTTCGCCCCCGCCGGGCCGGGCGCTGGCCTGCGTTGTTCCTGGACCGACCGATCTACAGGGCACCGTCCCGCGCGGGCGGGGGAAACGCGCTGCGTTTCCTGATCCGCCCGGAGGGGTGAAAGCACTTTCACCGTTACTCTTGCAGGGGCCATCGCCCCTGCCACAGCGCCACGCTGCCCCTTGGCCCGCCAGGGGCCACAGAGACCCTGACCACCGCCGCCCCGCCCCCGGCGGGCGCTTCGCCCCCGCCGGGCCGGGCGCTGGCCTGTCGCTGTTCCCGGACCTGCCGGTCCACAGGGCACCGTCCTGCGCGGGCGGGGAAACGCGGGTCGCGTTTCCTGATCCCGCCCGGAACGGCCCCCCTTTCTTGCGGATCGGGAAGATTGCCCCGCCCGGCAGGGGGTGGGGACGCTTTTTTCAGCACCCTGTCAGAGCTGCAATGTTTCAGCGCAATTTCTGCGGTCGGGAAGATGCGGCCCCCCTGCCGTCGCCCGAACGCCTTGTGGGCCTGATCGCCTGCCGTCTCAGCTTGTACGACCGCGCGGATCAACCCGGCTGACGTGCCACGGTCCGGGCCGCCGGATTTCCGCGTCACCTTATCCGTTGTCCGGCCTGATCGAAGAAAAGCAGGTCTTCCGTCCTGAAGCGGGCTTCGAACCTTTGGCCAGAGGCCAGTTCCCGCCCGTTGTCCACCAGGGCCGTCAGCGGCCGTGCCGACCCGGCAGGGCGGGCGTGGACCAGAGAGTCCGAACCGAAATGTTCAACGATCTCGATCAACCCTTCCAATGACTGGTCCCCGGTACGTCCCAGAACCTGCGGCCGCAGGCCAACGGTAACCCCGGCCCCGTCGGCAATGGCGGATCGAAGGTCCGGACATCTGATCATTTGCCCGCCGCATTCGGGAAGCATCAGATGCCCGCCCTGGCGGCGGGCGGTCAGGAAGTTCATCTTCGGGCTGCCGATGAAGCCCGCGACAAAAAGGCTGTCGGGATCGTCGTAAATTTGCAGCGGGCTGCCCATCTGTTCGATCCTGCCGTCACGCAGGACGACGATCTTTGTGGCAAGCGTCATCGCCTCGACCTGATCATGGGTCACATAGACGATTGTCGCGCCGAGGTCCTTGTGCAGCCGGGCAATCTCCAGCCGCATGTGAACACGCAGGTCAGCGTCAAGGTTGGACAGGGGTTCGTCGAAGAGAAACAGCTTCGGGGCCTTCACGATCGCCCGCCCGATGGCGACGCGCTGGCGCTGGCCACCGGACAGCGTTGCGGGTTTGCGGTCGAGCCAGGGTTCCAGCTGCAGGATGCGGGCCGCTTCGGCCACTTTGGCGGCGACCTCCGGCTCGGGCCGTTTGGCGGTGCGCAGGGCGAAGGCGATGTTGTCGCGCACCGACATATGCGGGTAAAGCGCATAGGTCTGAAAGACCATTGCCAGATCACGGTCATGGGCCGGGGCATCGGTCACATCCCGGCCATCGACAAAGATGCGGCCTGAATCTGCGGATTCCAGCCCGGCGATCAACCGCAGAAGGGTGGATTTTCCGCAGCCCGACGGCCCGACGAACACGCAGAAAGCGCCGTCTTCGACCACCAGCGACACGTCGCGCGTCACGATCTGTCCGGAAAAGCGCTTGGTCAGGTTTTCGATGCGAAGCTGCGCCATGTTCTATCCCTTGACCGCCCCGGCAACCATCGAGCCGCTGATCCGTCGGTACATCACCAGGCCCAGAACCAGCGGGGGCAGCGCGGCCACAACCATCACAGCCGCCGCAGCACCCCATTGGACACCGCCGCCCGAGGTCGCAAAGAAGAACGAGGCCCCGACCGTCATCGGCACGGCATCGCGGGTGGTCAGCATCAGGCCGAACAGAAACTCGTTCCATGCCGTGATGAAACCGAAAACGAAGGTGGTGATCAGCGCAGGCCGGCACAGCGGCAGGACGACCTTGATCAGAAGCCGCGGCAGGCGCGCACCGTCCATGTGCGCCGCCTCTTCAATCTCGCCCGGGATTTCGGCCACGGCGTTGACCAGCAGCATCAGCGTCAGGGGCAGATTGACAACAGCCAGGATCAGGCCCAGCCCCAGTCTGGTATCCAGCAGGCCGATGGCCGAGTACATCATGTAAAGCGGGATGGCAAAGATGATCAGCGGCAGCGCCCGCAGGTTCACCACCAGCGGAAACAGCACACCGCGACCGGTGCCGCGCCGCACCATCGCCCAGGCCAGCGGGAAGGCCACGATCATCGGCAACAGGGCCCCGATCAGGGCGGCGACGGTGGAGTTCCACAGGTAATGGTAGACATTCAGGCGGTCGCTGACCGCCAGGACCGTGGCAAAGTTCTCCAGCGTCGGGGCGTTGATCCACAGCGAGGGGTTCCGCGACACCTCGCCCGGCGGCTTGAAGGCGGCGATCAGGGTGGCCAGCACGGGGAAGTTCATCGCAAAAGCTGCGATGGCAAAGACGATCCAGCGCAGGGTCAGGCGCGGCTTCATGGTGCCCGCCCCCGCAGCAGCCGCTGCGCAACGGAAAGAAGCACAAAGGCCGTGACAAAAAGAAGGATGGCAGCCGCCAGTGCCTTGCCAATCTCGCCCCGGCGCAGAAAGGTTTCGTAGATATAGATCGATATCGAGGTGGTGGACCCGCCCGGACCCGCGCCGACAAGGGTGTAGATGTTGTCGAAAACCCGGAACCCGTCGATGAATCGGATAAACAGCGCCACGAAGACCGTGGGCATCATCAGCGGCAGTTCGATCTTCCAGAACAGCCGCCAGGGCCGGGTGCCATCAACCGCCGCCGCCTCTCGCAGGTCCTGCGGGATCGACTGGCAGGCGGTCAGGAACAGAAGGAAAGCAAATGGCGTCCATTGCAGTGTCTCGGCCAGGACAACGGTCTTGAACACGTTTGCCGGGCCAAGGAACGACGGGGACCAGCCGAACCAGCTGTAAAGGTAATGGGGAACCGGACCGGCGAATTCGTGCAGGACCAGCCGGTACATCAGACCCATCATCGCCGGGGCCACAATCATCGGGATGATCAGGATGGCAACCGTCCAGCCATGCGCCCGGGCCAGGGGTGCCAGATAGACCGCAAGGGCCAGACCCAGCCCGCATTGCAAAAGCGCTGTGATCGCCCCGAAGCGCAGGGAAAACCAGGCCGCCTGCCAGAAAGCCGGGTCGGCGGTAACATCGCGGAAATTCTTCAGCCCCGAGAATTGTGGCGCGGTCAGCGTCTGAAAGCCGGTTTCGGAAAAGCCGTAGATCAGGCTCAGCACGGTCGGAAAGCCAAGAACTGCCAGCAGGAACAGCACCATGGGCCCGGCAAGCAGGGCGTTTTCGACAGATCGTCCCGGCGTCATGTCCACTCCTTGGGTCAGGCACGGGCGGATCATGCCGCCCGTGCCCGCTGCTGTCACTTCAGGAGATCCGTCATCGCCGCCGCCGTGTTCTTCAGCGCCGTGTCCAGATCCTGGGTTCCCGCCCAGTAGCCGGTGAACTCTTTGGCCTGCACTTCATAGACCGACAGCGCATTTTCCGATGTGCCGCCGTTCATCACAAAGCCGTAGGTCGAGGCGAATTCACCGACCTGAACCAGATCGGGCCGGTCAGCCGCCAGCTTGGCCGCCGTTGCAGACGCAAGGCCCGGCGCACCGCCCGCCCTGGCATAGGCAAGGGCGGCCTCTTCGGTGGACAGCCACTGCAGGAAGGCAATCGCACCGTCCTTGTTCTCAGCCGCCTTGTTCAGACCAAGGCCCAGCCCATGGATATGGGTAAAGCGCCCGTCCGGGCCGGCAGGCGGCGCGGTGGTCCCCGTCGCGGCCTGGGCCGCAGTCAACTCGCCCGCCGCCGCGTTCCATTGCACCATCGCCGCCACCTGGCCAGACGCAAAGGCCGCATTCGCCTCGGCGTATTCATAGGATGTGGAATCGGGCGGGGTCGCGCCAAGGTCAAACAGCATCCTGGCCTGTGACAGCGCGGTGCGGAAGGCCTCGCTGTCGACGGTGATCGCGCCCGTGTCATCCATCCAGTTGCCGCCATAGCTGCGCGGCCAGGAATGGAACACCATCATGTTGAACAACAGGTTCTTGGCCTGGATCACGGTGCCATAGCGGGTGGGGCTTTCGGGGTTGATCGACTGGGTGAAGTAAAGCGCGTTGGCAACGAAATCCTCCCAGGTCCAGTCGGCGGGGGCTTTGGGTTCCATCGCCTTGCCGAGATGCTTCATCGCAATTTCCGAATACTTCGCCTTTGCGGCGTCATCGGCCAGAAGCGCGTCGATCAGATCGGTGCGATAGTAAAGGAAGTGCAGCGACAGGTCGGTCGGCACACCATACTGCTGTCCGTCGAACTGCATGGTTTTCAGGACCGTATCGCCAAAGACGGCCCCGGCCTGATCGGACAAGGTGACCGGGTCCATGAAAGGCGCGTAGCGGCCGATCGAATAGGTGGCGATCAGGTTGATGTCAAAGGCGGTGCTGCCTGCGGCCAGGTCGACCTGCAACTTGTCGAAGAAGCCGTCGCGCGAGGTGAACAGCAGTTCCACCTTGTTTTCCTCTGCCAGATCGGCCCTGGCGTTGTAAATCTCTGTCACGGCGCGCAGGGCCGCTTCTTCGGGGCCGCCGGGCCAGCCGAGTACGGTCACTTCGGCGTTGGCGGCACCGCTTGCAACAAGTGCCAGCGCTGCGGCACCGGTGCGGAGACAGGTCCTGAAGGTCATGGGGTTTCCTCTCTGTTTGGGTGTCTTTGTTTTGATAGATCGGCAATTCCGATGACGCCGGCGTCTTTGCCAAGCGCTGCGGAGCGTAACGTGGGGCGCACCAAAGGCTGCAAATGCGCCACCGCCCTGGCCACACGGTCGATGTAGCCGGAAGCCAACCCGACACCACCGCCGATCACGGTGAAGCGCGGATCGAACATCAGTTGAAGGTCGTGGGCCAGCCGGGCAACCCGGCGCGCCGACGTCTCGATCACGGCATCGGCGGCGGCATTGCCGGCGGCCGCCGCCGCAAAGACTGCGCGCGCATCCTGTGGCAGACCAAGCCGCGCCCCCTGGGCAGCAATCCAGCGGCCCGAGGCACCATCTTCGAACCGGGTCCCGTCGCCGTCCGGCAGGGGCATGACCTGCCCGAAATGGCCCGCCACCCCGCCGCGCCCCTGCAGCAGACGGCCATTGGCAACAACCCCGCCGCCGACCCCGGTCGAGACGGTCAGGAACACGACATCCTTGCCTTCGCCGGCGCCATGGGCGAATTCGCCCCAGGCCGCAGCCTGCGCGTCATTGGCCAGCGCCACCGGCACGCCCAAAGCCGTGCTTGCCGCCCTGTGCAAAGGAAAGCGTCCTTCGAAGGCCAGGGTCCCCGGATTCAGGGCGCGCCAGTGGTTGTCCTTGACCAGGCCCGTGACCGTCACGCCCGCGCTGTCGAACTGCCCGGTCCAGGGGCGGGCAAGGTCGGCCATCTGGCGCACCCAGGCCTCGGGTCCGGCATCACGGTCGGTTGCGGCTTCGATCCGGTCAAGCACCGTCGCGCCCCGGACCAGGGCCACCAGCAGCTTCGATCCACCCAGGTCAACGGCCAGCGACGGCGCATCCTGCGTTCCTTCCGGCGCGGCAGCGACCGCAGCCATCGCATCGGCGAACCAGCCGGTCACATGTTCGGTCCGGGTGATGGCGGACCCCACGACAACGGCATCCGCGCCCGCCACAAGGGCCCGCGCCGCCAGGGCAGGGCTGTGATAGCGCCCTTCGGCAATCACGAAACCGCCGGTCCTGCGCAGGGCTGTCACCAGATGCAGGTCCGGCACCTCTGGAACCGGCCCGCCGGTATAGCCGGACAGGGTGGACCCAAGCACCGCAACCCCCAGCCCATGGGCAGCGACGCCGTCTTCGGGAAACGCGCAATCGGCCATTGCCAGGCACCCCGCGCCGTGGATCGCCGCCACAAGGCCGGCCCGCGGCACCGGACGATCACGGTCTGTCGCGTCAAAGGCGATGATGTCTGCGCCCGCCTCGGCCAGGGTCCAGACATCTTCCTGCAAAGGTGTGATCCGCACGAAACTGCCCGGCACTTCACGCTTCACCAAGCCGATGATCGGCACCGGGGTCAGCCTTCGCACCGCCCGCAGATTTTCGATCCCTTCGATGCGCAATCCGGCAGCCCCGCCGGCCAGGGCTGCCAGAGCGAATGCAGAGACGATCTCGGGCCGGTCCATCGGCCCTTCGGGCACCGGCTGGCACGAGACGACAAGCCTGCCACGCAATCTGTCAAGAAGTCCCGGCATGATTCCCTCCGCATTCATGAGGGTGCTGTCTGGCTGTCTGGTATGCAACAAAAACCCAACCGGCATGTACCGCCTGGCGGCCGATATCGGTCAGAAAGCCATACGGTGCCCCGTTATGCCGCGTCCCGGTCAACCCGACCGCCCGGCCATCCGCCAGACAGCAGCGCCACCTGATGATCACAAGCGGCGCGCCCGGGTCCGCGTCAAGAAACCCGGCTTCCACCGGCGACATCGCCCAGGCTGGTGTGGGCAGCAGCGTCTGCCGGGAGATCCGGAGATGCCCCGGCACGCTGCCGCGCGCCCTGTTGGCGCAGCAGGCACCCCTCCCGCGACAGGTGTGGGCAGCAGCGTCTGCCGGGAGATCCGGAGATGCCCCGGCACGCTGCCGCGCGCCCTGCTGGCGCAGCAGGCACCCCTCCCGCGACAGAAGATTCAGAGCGCGCCGCACAGTGACGCGGCTGATCCCCGGTTCCGCGGACAGGCAACACCCGCCGGGCAGGGTTTGCTCCCCCGGCGCTGTTGACGACGGCCATCGCATCCAGAAAAGCCGCTGACAGCCTCGGGTACAGGGGGCGTCTGGCGGTGTCTTTCCCAACGCCATGTGAACATGGTCAATCACGGGTGCTGTTTCTGACAAAGATGGCCTTGTACCCCTTCGCCCGGCGGCAACCAGTCAAGAGGCCGGGGCAGGACAGGCAATCCGGTATCTGTCCCGGACAGGGTCCTTGCCCGCGATTGCATGACGGGCACCGTGGCTGATGCCTGCCAGGGCCGGGGGGTTGCGACAGCCACTTTGCGGCTTGCCCTTGCCCTGGGCTGCCGTCAGACCGTTTCTTCGCCCGATGCCGGATGCCGACTGCGCGGATCAGACCTGCGGCCCCTTTCCGTGACTCTCGGGGGGTCCTTTTGGACCGGTGCCGTGGATTTCTTCCATCAAAGCATGGACGTCCTGATGGCGCTTGCGATCCCACGAAGGGGTCTGTCGGTGCGAGTGCTTCGGGGGGCGGCGGCGACGGCGCAGGATTCCAATGCGGCGCATGTTGGCGATCGCACGGGTGCCGGAAGGGGTGAACCGCAAGACTGCCGACGAACGGCAGTCCGGCACCGCACCATCGCCTGTCGGGGCGCAAGCGGCAGGTGGTCAGGCAGAACAGCCGGTCCGCAGGCACTGTGCCACCGCTGCGCCCATCCGGCTGGACTGCGGGCATTGTCACGCCGTGATGAACTCCCGTACGAAGGGGGTGGCGGGCCTGGCGCGGATATCCTGGGGTTTGCCGATCTGTTCGATCCGGCCCATCGACATCACGACCACCAGATCGGCCAGTTCCATCGCCTCTTCCTGGTCATGGGTGACGAAGACGGTCGTCAGCCCGGTCGTGTCGTGGATGTCGCGCAGGCCCTGGCGCAGTTCGCGGCGGACCTTGGCGTCGAGCGCGCCGAAGGGTTCGTCCAGAAGCAGCATCCGGGGTTCGATGGCCAGCGCGCGCGCCAGCGCCACCCGCTGGCGCTGACCGCCCGACAACTGACTGGGATAGCGGGTGCCGATGTCGGGAAGCTGGATCAGGTCGAGCAGTTTGGTGACGCGCCGCGCAATCTCGGCCTTCTGCGGCCGGGTCGCGCGCGGCCGCGCGTTCAGGCCGTAGGCGATGTTGTCAAAGACCGTCATGTGGCGGAAAAGGGCATAGGACTGGAACACAAAGCCCGCGCGGCGTTCCTGCACGGTCACAGCGGTTGCATCCTGCCCATCGAACAGGACACGGCCGGAAGTGGGAAATTCCAGCCCGCCCAGGATGCGCAGAAGCGTCGTCTTGCCGGAGCCCGAAGGGCCCAGCAGCGCCACGAGCGCGCCCGAAGGCAGCGCCAGCGACACCGGATGCAGCGCCGCCGTCGTGCCGAACTGCTTGGAGATCTCGTCGATTTCGATGTGCATGGGCAATCTCCTAGTGGCGGTGCGTGGCGGCAAGCTGATCAGCATGACGGATTTCCAGCGCGGTCTTGAGCAGAAGCGTGACAAGGGCTAGAAGGGCAAGGACCGCCGCCAGACTGAAGGCCGCGACGGAGAGGTATTCCTGATACAGCATCTCGATGGTGGTCGGCATGGTGGCGGTCTGGCCCCTGATCTTGCCGGAGACGACCGCGACCGCGCCGAATTCGCCCATCGCGCGGGCATTGCACAGAAGAACCCCATAGAGCAGCGCCCAGCGGATGTTGGGCAGCGTCACTGTCCGGAATACCCGCCAGCCCGAGGCACCCAGCGTCAGCGCCGCCTCTTCCTCGGCCCGGCCCTGTTCGATCATCACGGGGATCAGTTCGCGGGCGACAAAGGGGAAGGTCACGAACATGGTGGCCAGGATGATACCCGGCATGGCAAATACGATGGGAAAGCCGTTGGCCACCAGCCAGCCGCCAATGGCCGAATTGGCCCCGAACATCAGCACGATGCAAAGACCGGCGACCACCGGGGACACGCTGAAAGGCAGGTCGATCAGCGTGATCAGGAAGGCCTTGCCGCGGAAGTCGAACTTGGTGATGAACCAGGCCGCCGCGATGCCGAAGGCCGCGTTCAGCGGCACCGAGATTGCGGCGATGGTCAGCGTCAGGCGGATCGCGTCGCGCGCATCGCGGCTGGCAAGGCTTTGCAGCGATGCCGCGACCCCATCGGCCAGCGCCACGACAAACACCGCGACCAGCGGCGCAAAGACGAGGATCGCGAGACCCGTGAAGGCAATGACGATCATTGCCCAGCGGGCACCTGCGCTTTCCCCGGTGGCCGGGCGGAAGCGGGTGGGCGGTCCGGCAAGGGAGACGTCAGACATAACCGATCCTCCGGCGGCTCCAGACCTGGATGAGGTTGATCAGCAGCAGCATCGCAAAACTGATCAGAAGCATGGCGATGCCGATGGCGGCGGCGGCATCATAGTTGAACTCTTCCAGCTGGATGATGATCAGAAGCGGCGCGATCTCGGTTACCAGCGGGATGTTGCCGGCGATGAAGATGACCGATCCGTATTCCCCGACCGCCCGCGCCAGTGCCAGGGCAAAGCCCGTCAGTGCCGCCGGGGTCAGCATCGGCAGGATGACGTGGCGAAGGGTGTGCAGGCGGGTTGCGCCCAGGGTTGCCGAAACTTCTTCGACCTCGCGCTCGATCTCTTCCACCACCGGCTGTACGGTGCGCGTCACAAAGGGCAGGCCGACAAAGACCAGAGCGATGAAGATGCCCCATTGGGTATAGGCAATCTTCCAGCCGATCTCTGCCGCCAGTTGCCCGAAAGCTCCGTTCGGAGCGTAAAGTGCGGTCAGCGAAATGCCTGCCACGGCGGTCGGCAGTGCAAAGGGCAGGTCCACGGCGGCATCGAGGATGCGGCGGCCGGGAAAGCGGTAGCGGACAAGGACCCAGGCCAGCAGGACGCCGAAGACCAGGTTGAAGATCGCGGCCAGAAGCGACAGGCGGAACGACAGGTAAAGTGCTGCCCAGACACGCTCGCGGTTCACGGTTTCCCAGATTCCCGCCAAACCGTAATTGGCGCCCTTCAGAAGAAGGGCGCCGATGGGCAGAAGGACAACAAGCGAAAGCATCGTCAGGGTGATCCCCATGCTCAGGCCCAGACCGGGCATGGGGGATCGGTGGATCAGGGGTCTGCCCATCAAATGTCCTTACTTCGGCACGTAGATCTGGTCGAAGATGCCGCCGTCGGCGAAGTGCTCGGGTTGCACCTTGGCCCAGCCGCCGAAGCTGGCGATGTCAACCAGTTCCAGTTTCGGGAAGCGCGCCACATCTTCGGGATTGGCTTTCGACGTGTCCCAGCCGCGGTAGAAGTTCTTGAAGATGATTGCCTGACCTTCGGGGCTGTAAAGATAGTTCAGATAGGCCTCGGCCAGCTTGCGCTGCGCATCACTGGCGATGTTGGCCCCGACGATGGCAACCGGCGGTTCGGCCAGCACCGAGATTGACGGCACCACGATGTCGAACTGATCCTCGCCCAATTCCTTCAGCGCCAGATAGGCCTCATTCTCCCAGGCCAGCAGCACGTCGCCGATACCGTTCTGTGCGAAGGTGGTGGTCGAACCGCGCGCCGCATTGTCCAGAACGGGGACGTTCCTGTAAAGCTTGCCGACGAATTCCTTCGGGTCCTGCCCGTTCCTTTCGGCCCAGGCCCAGGCGGCCAGATAGTTCCACCGCGCCCCGCCCGAAGTCTTCGGGTTCGGTGTGATCACCTGCACGCCCTCGGCCACCAGATCACCCCAGTCCTTCAGGCCCCTGGGGTTGCCTTCGCGCACGAGGAACACGATGGTCGAGGTGTAGGGTGCCGAGTTGTGCGGCAGTTTCGACTGCCAGTCTTCGGGCAGCAGCCCGGCCTTGGCGATGCGGTCGATGTCACCCGCCAGAGCCAGTGTCACCACAGTCGCCTTCAGCCCGTCGACGACAGCGCGCGACTGGCTGCCCGAACCGCCATGGCTGACCTCAAGGGTCGGCCCCTCATTGCCCTGCGCCACCCACCAGGCACCAAAAGCCTCGTTGAACTCGCGGTACAACTCGCGCGTCGGGTCATAGCTGACGTTCAGCAGGGTTTCGGCCTGAACCGGCAACGGCGCGGCCCCAAGGGCCAGCGCCCCGAGCACGATGGCCGACAGGGCACCGCGCAGGCTGCGCCCGAAGGCCTGGCCTGTCAGCCTGGCAAGGCCGGGACGCAGGCTGCCCGCTTTGGCATGTTGCGCAACGGCCTGTTCGGTCGTGCGGACGTGATCGGCAAGGATGGAGGTGTCAGACATGGAATTCTCCTTAAGGCTCTGCGCCGGACGCGGCGGGAGCGGGCGATAGGGGGCAAGCCCCGGATTGGTGCGGGAAACCGGCATCAGGCGCGCCCCGGTACGATGGTGTCAGCTGCGCCGATGGGTTCTATCCGGGCTTCCCAGACCGACGCGTCGCGGCCGTCAAGCAGTTCGGCTGCGGCTTCGTCCGGGGGTTCTGGTGAACAGCACCAGTGGCCGGCCGTTGATCCGATGGCTTTGCCCGGTGCGGCGGTCGATCAGGCGGACGGCACAGGTGGCCGGGCTGAGAACAGCCGCCGGCATTTTCGTGGCGGTCTTTGCGATCCGGGACGGGAAGGCGGCATGGGAAAAAGCATCTGCACTCATCTTCTGGCTCCGATACGGTCCGGCGGGTTGCGTCCTGTTCATAACGATAATTACGACAGATTTAGTCGCGTAATACAAACGAATATATGCGCTTAGTTTTGTCGTCTATGGAGAACATTCTTCTCCCGCCGCCTGGGGCACGCCGGCCCGCAGAACGTCTGGAAACATTTTTATTGCAGGGTCTTACGCGTCCTGCGCCCGCCCGGGGATGTCGTCGGGGACCATGCCGGACCGCAGCATGTCCTGCAGGGTCAGCGACTCGATCATGACCAGATAGGACCAGAACACTTCGGCGAAAATCCGTCTGATCCGGCAGGTGGCCTCGTCGGCGCAATCCTCGCAGCGCTGATAGGCCCGGCGCGACAGACAGGGCAGGGGGGCGATGGGGCCGTCGATGGTCCTGAGCAGTTCCGAGATCGAGATCTCCTGCGGCTTCTTGATCAGGACATAGCCGCCGGAGCGCCCCCGGATCGACCCGATCACACCGGCATTGCGCACTTCCAGCAGGATATGCTCCAGAAACCGTTTCGGGGTGCCGGACCTTCTTGCGATCTCTTCAATCGTCAGGGGCCGCTGTTTGCCGCCGTCGACCTCGTCGGCAAGGGCAAGCAGGGCCTTCAGGGCGTATTTCATCTTCTGCGTGATCATTCACCCGACGTAGGACCTGAAATGACGGGAATCAACATCGCGATCCGCGCGTCGTGGTGCCCGCTGCCGGACGTTGCCGGGAATCATCACCGCAACCGGACTGGAACCGCCGGAGTGGAAAGCTGCCTATACACGATAACAACAGTAGACTTTATGCATTTTTCCGGCATGTTTCCCCAAAGGCCCGCAGGCCGGGCCGGAAAGGACGCTGCACATGACCCATCTTGACCTGATCGACCGCAAGATACTTGCCGAACTGATGCGGGATGCAACGATGCCCATCGCCCAGATCGCCGAGAAGGCCGGCCTGTCGCAGACCCCCTGCTGGAAACGCATCCAGAAGCTTGAGGCGAACGGGGTGCTGACAGGGCGCGTGGCGATGGTCGATCCCGACAGGCTGGGGTTCGGGCTGACGGTCTTTGTCGGCATCCAGGCCCCTGACCATACCACCGAATGGCGCGATGCCTTCGCCAGGGCCGCCGGTGCCATCCCCGAGATCATGGAAATCTACCGGATGGCCGGCGAGATGGACTATCTGCTGCGGGTGGCCATTTCGGACATGCGGGCCTTCGATACCCTCTACAAGCGTCTGACAGACGCCGTGCCGATCAAGAATGTCACCAGCCATTTCTCGATGGAGCGCATGAAGTTCACCACGGCCTATCCGGTGGATACGCTGTCGCGCTGAGGCTGAAGCAGAGAACGGTCTTTTTCCCGGCCCGCCATCTTTGGGACCCGGGATCACGACAACCTGGAGGGCACCCCGATTTTCACCTTTCCCGGTCGCGGGGCGGGTCCGCCTGCCTGAAGCGGGTCTGATCCTGCGATTGGGCATTGTTGTTTGCCCGGCGGCCTTCGGTGCCTGGCCTGTCACGCGCGGCGTTCTGGGTCTTGCGGCCTGATTTCCCTGCCCCGCTGTCAGGACGCACAGGGGTAGAGGCGGCGGGGCGGGACGGCGCATGTTGCAGGCCAGGGCTTCATCCCGATCTGTACCCTCGCCCGCACCATGACCCATGCGGCGGGGATGTGGATGACGCCGACGGCGCGCGACCACAAAGACGGGGCGACGGGATTGGCGAACACGCCGGTGACCGGCCTGCCTGGCCGCCAGGTCCTGGTGACAAAGGTGGCCGGGAGCGATACCTGCGATATGCGCCGGACCCTGTACCCGCTGTCCGTCGAGGCGCTGATGGGCTGGCCCGCCGGGTGGACCGCCTTCGCCTTTGTGGCAACGGCCCTCGCGGGTGCATTCGGACCCGTGGCGTTCACCCGCTCGATCCCCCTGGTTGCAGCACATCCGCTGCGGACTCTGGCGGCTGAACTGCCGGCCGGTGGATGAGATGGCGGGATGAAGCGGACGCGCGCCATGTCGCTGGTCGAGGCCGTCGCTAGCGTGGAAGTCGGCTATAGCGTTGCGGTCGCAGCGCCGATCCTGATCTTTCCCGTCTTCGGGCAGCACACGACGCTGGCGCAGAACCTGAAGATGGGCACGGTGTTGACCTTGGTCAGCATCGCGCGATCCTACGTCCTGCGGCGGCTGTTCGAACGATGGCGTTGACGCATTACGTGCCAAGTGCTATTTTCTCTTCAGCGAAGACAATATTGTCGTCTTGATCAAGCCAAAGGCTGGTCAGAACTGAAGGTTCAGCCATCAGGTTTCGCTGTCCGGCCTGCGGAACCACGAAATCTCGGGTCTCGCGCGAGCATAAGCTTCTTGCCGGGGAGCGTCCCCTTGGGACGCCGCGCATTCGCTTCTCATGAAGTCGAATGGAGTATCCGTGCCATGAAAGCACTTAAGAATCTGCGCCGCAAGAAGATGATCGCACAGGAGGGACTCTGCTATTACTGCGGTCTCCACATGTGGGATGAGGCCTTGAACCTGTGTCTGCCGGTATCCTGCAGGGCGACTCGCTTGCCGAAAATCCTCCGCTGCACCGCCGAGCATCTCCATCCTCGTTCCGAGGGTGGTGCGAATACCCCTGACAATATCGTTGCCGCCTGCTGGTACTGCAACAACTCGCGTCACCGGCGGAAACGGCCACAGTCGCCCGAAGGGCACCGCGTGCATGTGCAGAAGCGCATGGCGGCGGGACGATGGCATGCGGCGCAAGTTGGGGCGACGGTGCCAAGGGTCTAGCAGAGTGTCACATCCCGGAAGGTAGTATGGCTGCTTCCTGAACAGCTGTGGCTTTAGTTTGTGCCAGTCCTTCATCGCCTGCAAGGGCGACTTGCTGCCCAAGGCTGATTGCGGGAGTTGCCGGTTGTAGAGCCAGACATATCGATGGAGTGTGGTCTCCAGCTCCTCGCCTGACCGGAAGTGGTGGCTTTGCAGCACCTCCTCGATCCGGCCGTTGAAGCGCTCGACCATACCGTTGGTTTGCGGCGA
>Ga0315902_10000491_pt1 | contig 65829 bp, 75 predicted proteins | sample LakEriMetagenome_9_FD_203523 | JGI IMG/M metagenome (GOLD analysis project Ga0315902, IMG submission 203523) | Freshwater fungal communities from buoy surface, Lake Erie, Ohio, United States - Buoy 12 MA117 | ecosystem: Environmental > Aquatic > Freshwater > Lake > Lake biofilm | place: USA... | reverse complement strand
TCAAGCTGATCGCCCCGATCGCCATGGAAGAAGGTCTGCGTTTTGCCATCCGCGAAGGCGGCAAGACCGTGGGCTCGGGCGTCGTCGCCAAGATCATGGAGTGACCCAGATGGCCCAGCAAAAGATCCGCATTCGCCTCAAGGCCTTCGATTACAAGCTGATCGACCAATCGGCTGCCGAGATCGTTGACACCGCCAAGCGCACCGGCGCGATCGTCAAGGGCCCCGTGCCCCTGCCGACCCGCATGAAGCGCTTTGACATCCTGCGCTCGCCGCACGTCAACAAGTCTTCGCGCGACCAGTTCGAGATCCGCACCCACCAGCGCCTGATGGACATCGTCGATCCCACCGACAAGACCGTCGACGCGCTGATGAAGCTGGATCTGCCGGCTGGCGTGGACGTCGAGATCAAGCTGCAGTAAGCCTGCGTTGCTTGACCGCCAAGGCCGCCTTCGGGCGGCCTTTTTCATGCGACGCCTTGCCGTTGGCAGCGGGACGCCCACCCCACGATTACCGCCAAAGTAGTCTTCGAACCACGGGGGCTTGTGACGTCCCTATAAACAGGCTATACTCGCTGGCTCTGCCCTTATTGGGCCGAGCTTTTATCAACCTTCTTTCGCCGTGTTTCCACTCGGAAACACGTCAAACGCAGAAGCCAATTGAAGCGGCTGCGGCGAGAGCAACGGAGTAACAACATGAGTCAGAGCAACTCCCAAGGGTTGCTGGGCCGCAAGGTGGGCATGATGCGCCTCTTTACCGACGACGGCGATGCCGTGCCGGTGACGGTGGTGGACGTGTCCAACAACCGCGTGACCCAGGTCAAGACCCAAGAGAACGACGGCTACGTGGCCCTGCAGGTCACGTTCGGCGCACGCAAGTCCTCGCGCGTGGCCAAGCCGCAAGCCGGTCACCTCGCCAAGGCGGGCGTGCAAGCCGGTGAGATCGTCCAAGAATTCCGCGTCACCCCCGAAGCTGCGGCCAAGTACGCTGCCGGTGCCGTGATTCCTGTCGCTGACGTGTTCAGCGTGGGCCAGAAGGTCGATGTGCAAGGCACCTCGATCGGTAAAGGCTTCACCGGCACCATCAAGCGTCACAACTTCTCGTCGCAGCGCGCCTCGCACGGTAACAGCCGTTCGCACAACGTCCCCGGCTCCATCTCGATGGCCCAGGACCCCGGCCGCGTGTTCCCCGGCAAGAAGATGTCCGGCCACCTGGGTGATGTCACCAAGACCATCCAGAACCTGGACGTGATCCGCATCGACGAAGCCCGCCAGCTGCTGCTGATTCGCGGCGCCGTGCCCGGCGCCAAGGGTGGCTTCGTCACTGTCCGTCCGGCCGTCAAGGCCAAGTCGGTTGAGGGAGCGAAGTAATGCAACTCGAACTCCTGAACGAACAAGGCCAGGCCGCCTCCAAAGTGGACGCGCCCGAGACCGTGTTCGGCCGTGAATACAACGAAGACCTGGTTCACCAGATCGTCGTTGCTTACCAGGCCAACGCCCGCCAAGGCACGCGCGCCCAGAAGGACCGCGAGCAGGTCAAGCACTCGACCAAGAAGCCGTTCAAGCAGAAAGGCACCGGCCGCGCCCGCGCCGGTATGACTTCCTCGCCCCTGTGGCGCGGAGGCGGCCGCATCTTCCCGAACAGCCCGGAAGAGAACTTCACCCAGAAGATCAACAAGAAGATGTACCGCGCCGGCATGGCGTCCATCTTCTCGCAGCTGGCCCGCGAAGGCCGCCTGGCCGTGGTCGATTCCATCAAAGTGGATTCGCCCAAGACCAAGCCCCTGGCTGCCAAGTTCAAGGCCATGAACCTCAGCTCGGTCCTCGTGATCGCCGATGAGGTCGACGAGAACCTGTACCTGGCCTCCCGCAACCTGGCCAACGTGCTCGTCGTCGAGCCGCGTTACGCCGACCCGCTGTCGCTGGTGCACTACAAGAAAGTGCTGGTCACCAAGGCCGCCATCGACAAGCTCAAGGAGATGTTCGCATGAGCCGTGTGAACCCTACCCCCGCCGAACGCAAGTTCGACGAAGGGCGCCTGATGCAGGTGCTGGTCGCTCCCATCGTCTCCGAGAAGGCGACGCAGGTGGCCGAGAAGACCAACGCCGTGACCTTCAAGGTGCTGCAAGACGCCACCAAGCCCGAGATCAAGGCCGCTGTTGAACTGATGTTCAAGGTCGACGTTCTGGGCGTCTCGGTGGTCAACACCAAGGGCAAGACCAAGCGCTTTGGTCGCTCCATCGGCCGCCGCGACAATGTGCGCAAGGCCTATGTGCGACTCAAGCCGGGTCAAGAGCTGAACCTCTCCGGGGAGGCCGCGTAATGGCAGTCATCAAGATGAAACCGACCTCGCCCGGCCAGCGTGCCGTGGTTAAGGTCACGCGCGATCACCTGTACAAGGGTGAGGCCTACGCGCCGCTGCTGGAACCCCAGCACCAGAAGTCGGGCCGCAACAACAACGGCCGCATCACCGTGCGTCACAAGGGCGGTGGTCACAAGCACCACTACCGCGTGGTCGATTTCCGTCGCGACAAGGACGGCATCCCGGCGAAGGTCGAGCGCGTCGAGTACGACCCGAACCGCACGGCTCACATCGCGCTGGTGTGCTACGCCGACGGCGAGCGCCGCTACATCATCGCCCCGCGCGGCCTGGAAGTCGGCGCGTCGCTGATGTCCGGCTCCGAGGCGCCGATCCGCGCGGGCAACACGCTCCCGATCCGCAACATCCCGGTGGGTTCGACCATTCACTGCATCGAGCTGCAGCCTGGCAAGGGCGCGCAGATCGCTCGCTCGGCTGGCGCCTCCGCCACCTTGCTGGCACGTGAAGGCACCTACGCTCAGGTCCGCATCCGCTCCGGTGAGGTTCGCAAGATCCACATCGAGTGCCGCGCCACCATCGGCGAAGTCGCCAACGAAGAACACAGCCTGCGCCAACTGGGCAAGGCTGGCGTCAAGCGTCACATGGGTATTCGTCCGACCGTTCGCGGTGTGGCCATGAACCCGATCGACCACCCGCACGGCGGCGGCGAAGGCCGCACCGGCGAGGGCCGTGTGCCGGTCGACCCGTGGGGCAATATGACCAAGGGTTACCGTACCCGTAACAACAAGCGCACGCAGGTCATGATCGTGTCGCGTCGCAAGAAGTAAGGGGTAGCCAATGACTCGTTCTCTCAAAAAGGGTCCGTTTGTTGACCACCACCTGGTGGCCAAGGCCGACAAGGCGGTGACCAACAAGGACAAGAAGCCGATCAAGACCTGGTCGCGTCGCTCCATGATCCTGCCCGAGTTCATCGGTCTGACGATCGCCGTCCACAACGGCAAGCAGCACGTGCCGGTCTACATCACCGACCAGATGGTGGGCCACAAGCTGGGCGAATTCGCCCTGACGCGCACCTTCAAGGGTCACCCCGCGGACAAAAAAGTCCAGAAGAAGTAAGGAAAGACCATGGAAACACGTGCAGTCCTCCGGGGCGTCCGTCTGTCGGTCGACAAAGGCCGGCTCGTCGCCGACCTGATCCGCGGCAAAAAAGTGGACCAGGCCCTGAACATCCTGAACTTCACCCAGAAGAAGGCCGCCGGCATCGTCAAGAAAGTGCTCGAGTCCGCGATCGCGAACGCCGAGCACAACGACGGCGCCGATGTCGACGAGCTGATGGTCAAGACCATCTACGTTGAGCAGGGTGCAACCCTCAAGCGTTTCACCGCGCGCGCCAAAGGCCGCGGCAACCGCATCAGCAAGCCCACGTGCCACGTGTACGTGACGGTGGGTAACTAAGGGCCTAGGAAGAATATGGGACAAAAAATCCATCCGACCGGCTTCCGCCTTGCGGTCAGCCGTAACTGGGCCAGCCGCTGGTACGCCTCCAACCGTGACTTCGCCGGCATGCTGGCCGAAGACATCAAGGTGCGCGAGTACCTCAAGACCAAGCTGAAGAACGCCGCGGTGTCGCGCGTCCTGATCGAGCGCCCCGCCAAGAACGCCCGCATCACCATCTTCTCGGCACGTCCGGGCGTGGTGATCGGCAAGAAGGGCGAGGACATCGAGAACCTCAAGAAGGAACTCGCCACTCGTCTGGGCGTGCCCGTCGCGGTCAACATCGAAGAAGTGCGCAAGCCCGAAGTCGATGCCAAGCTGATCGCCGACAGCATCACCCAGCAGCTCGAGAAGCGCATCATGTTCCGCCGCGCCATGAAGCGCGCCATGCAGAACGCGATGCGTCTGGGCGCCCAGGGCATCAAGATCATGTCCGCCGGCCGCTTGAACGGCATCGAGATCGCTCGCACCGAGTGGTACCGTGAAGGCCGTGTGCCGCTGCACACCCTGCGCGCTGACATCGACTACGGCTTCTCTGAAGCCAAGACCACCTACGGCGTCATCGGCGTCAAGGTCTGGGTCTACAAGGGCGACACCCTGGGCCGCAACGACGCGCCTTCGCTGGACAGCACCCCCCGCCCCGAGGGCGAGGAGCGTCGCGGTCCGCGCGGTCCGCGCCGTGATGCCCGTCCGGGCGATCGTCCGGCTGGCGAGCGCCGTGGCGCTCCCCGCCGTACCGCTGGCGCGGGCAATGTCGCCCCCGCCGATGGCAGCGACAAGCCGCAAGAAGCCACCCCAGGTGCTGACGCACCGAAACCTGCCGTTAAGCGCGTCCGCAAAGTCGCCGCGCCGGGTGCTACGCCCGACGGCAAAGGAGAGTAAACATGCTGCAACCCGCTCGCCGCAAATACCGCAAAGAGCAGAAGGGCCGTAACACCGGCATCGCCACCCGAGGTAACTCGGTGGCCTTCGGTGATTTCGGTCTGAAGTCCACGGACCGTGGCCGTCTGACGGCCCGCCAGATCGAGGCCGCGCGTCGCGCGATCTCCCGTCACGTCAAACGTGGCGGCCGTATCTGGATTCGTGTGTTCCCCGACAAGCCGATCTCCCAAAAGCCTGCTGAAGTGCGTATGGGTAACGGCAAGGGCAACCCCGAGTACTACGTGGCCGAGATCCAGCCCGGCAAGGTGCTGTACGAAATCGTCGGCGTGCCCGAAGAACTGGCCCGCGAGGCGTTCAAGCTGGCTGCGGCCAAGCTGCCGCTGCGCACCACGTTCGTCACCCGCATGCTGGGCGCTTGATTCAGGAGTATTTGAACAATGAAAACTGCTGAACTGCGTCAAAAAGATGTTGCCGGCGTCGAAGCCGAGGTCAAGTCGCTGCAAAAGGCCCATTTCGGTCTGCGCATGCAAAAAGCCACGCAACAACTCAACAACACCGCCTCGCTGCGCATCACGCGTCGCGACATTGCTCGGGCCAAGACCATCCTGGCTCAGAAGCAAGCGCAATCCGCCAAGTAAGGAGTGAACATGACGGAAGCCAAAACCTCCCTCAAGCGCACCCTGATCGGCAAGGTGGTGAGCGACAAACGCGCCAAGACGGTCACCGTCCTGGTCGAGCGCCGTGTGAAGCACGAGCTCTACGGCAAGATCGTGGCCAAGTCGAGCAAGTACCACGCGCACGACGAAAAGGGTGAATACCACCTGGGCGACGTGATCGAGATCACCGAGAGCCGCCCGATCTCCAAGACCAAGAACTGGGTTGCCACCCGCCTGGTCGAGAAGGCCATCGAGGTCTGATCCCCCCTGGCTGCGCTCAGCCAAACAAAACGGCCCACAATCGTGGGTCGTTTTTCATTTCAGGAGCACTTTCCATGATCAAGGTCGGAGACACCCTACCCAGCGCTACCCTGCAGGAATACTCGGAAGTCGAGGGCAATGGCTGCAGCATCGGCCCCAACCCGGTCGACGTGGCCAAGGCCGCTGCCGGCAAGACCATCGCCCTGTTCGCCCTGCCCGGCGCCTTCACCCCGACGTGTTCGGCCAAGCATGTGCCCGGCTACGTCGAGAAGTACGACGAGCTGAAAAAAGCCGGCGTCGACGAAATCTGGTGCGTGAGCGTCAACGACGCCTTCGTCATGGGCGCCTGGGCGCGTGACCAGAAGACCGGCACCAAGGTGCGCATGCTCGGTGACGGCAGTGCCGAATTCACCAAGGCCACCGGCCTGACCCTGGACCTGGCCGCCCGCGGCATGGGCCTGCGCAGCAACCGTTATTCGATGCTGGTCAAGAACGGCAAGGTCGCCACGCTGAACATCGAGGCACCTGGCAAGTTCGAGGTGAGCGACGCGCAGACGATGCTGGCGCAAGCCAAGGGCTGATCGGCCCCCGCAGCCTCTGAAAGCCCGGCCTTGCGCCGGGCTTTTTACTGGGCGCTCGTTAAGTCAGGCGAACCATCATCGCCACCGCGCCCGCGCACACCCCCAGCACCGCCAGCGCCAGCAGCCTTGAGGCCGACGTGTCGCGTGACCCCACGGGGGCTGGCACGGCCTCCTGTGCGCCATCGGGCAGCGGCTTGTCGCCATGCACCATCGGCCCAAGCAGGTTGTTGCGTCGCACGAACAGGTAGAACGCGATGGCGCTTACATGCAGCGCGATCAGGCCCACCAGCAGCCACTGCCCCACGTCCTTGTGCCAGGCGGTAGCGGCCAGGCCCAGGTCGGTGGCGATGAAGCGATTGAGCGGGCCGGTGAAGGCGATTTCGTCGTCTGCGACCAGCCCGGTGGCCACCTGGGAGATCAGGGTCAGCAGCATGGCGGCCACGGCGAGTGCGCCGCTGAGGGTGTGCCCCAGCGATACAGACGATCCAGACCGGGGCACGAAGTGAATAAACCGCGACCAGTGGCCGCCGATCACCCCCCACACCAGCCGAAACAGCAGAAGTGTCAGCATGGCGTACCCCAGGCGGGCGTGCCAGTCGATCCAGCTGCCTGGGGCGTAGGCGGTGGCGAACAGGCCGATCACGCAAGCCAGAAGCAGCCAGTGGAACAGGCGGGTGGGCAGATCCCAGACGCGTACTGAAGTCGCTTGGTCGGGCGTGTGAGACGGAATGTGCGAAGGAGTCACGCTTCTGATACAAAGGTTGGTCGTTCCCTTCATTGTTCCCCAAACCCAGGACCTTGCACCCATGAAAATCATTGTTTCTCTGGCGCTTGCCGCCGCTGTCGGTGTCGTGGCCATGCCTGCCTCGGCCCAGTTCGCCAAACCCGAAGACGCGGTCAAGTACCGTCAAAGTGCGCTCGCCGTGATGGGCGCGCATTTCTCGCGCATCGGCGCCATGGTCAACGGGCGCGTGCCCTTCGATGGCAAGGTCGCCCAAGAGAACGCTCAGGTGGTGAACGATGTGGCCCGTCTGCCCTGGGCGGGTTTCGGTGCGGGCACGGACAAGATTTCTGCCAAGGCCAAGCCCGAGATCTGGACTGAGCAGGCCAAGTTCAAGGACCACTCTGAGAAGATGGTGGCCGAGACCGCCAAGCTGCTGGCGGCTGCCAAGACCCAGAACCTGGACAACCTCAAGGCCGCCTTTGGCCCGACGGCAGCCAGCTGCAAGGCCTGCCACGACGCGTTCCGCAATAACTGATCGTCGGGGCCCTTCGCGGCCCTTCGGCCCGCCGGTTCAGACCGGTGCGGCCAATAACTTCTCGATCAGCTGGTGCAGCTCGGTGAAGTCCGGCGCACCCACATAGCGTTTCACGATCTCGCCGCGCTTGTCCACGATGAAGGTGGTGGGCGTGAGCTGCACATCGCCCCAGGCCTTGGCCACCGCCCCCGTGTTGTCGATCGCCACGCCAAACGGCAGCTTGCGCGATTGCGCGAAATTCACGACGTAGGCCGGCGGGTCATAACTCATGGCGACCGCCAGCGTCTGATAGCCGCGCGCCTGGTATTTCTCGTGCGTGGCCATGATCTGCGGCATTTCCGCCACGCAGCTCACGCAGCTGGTGGCCCAGAAGTTCACCAGCGTCACTTTGCCTTTGAGATCGGCGGTGGTGCGGGTGCTGCCATCGAGTAGCACGAAGGTCGAGGGCGGCGCGGCGCTGCGGCCCGTGCCCAGGTACACGGCGGCGGCGACAGCGGCGAGTGCGACGGCAGCCAAAAGGGTCCAGAGGCGCTGGGTCATGCGATCACCCCATCCTGCGCGAGCGCATCGATCTGGCTGGCGTCCAGCCCCAGCAGGTCGGCCAGCACCTCGCGCGTGTGCTGCCCCAGCAGCGGCGGCGGCAGGTCTTTGCGCACCGGTGTGGCACTGAGCTTGGCGGGGCTGGCCACCAGGCGCAGGCCCGGGCGCAGCGGATGGTCCCATTCGTCGACCATCGCGCGCGCCTGCACCTGCGGGTCGGCGAACACCTCGGCCAGGTTGTTGATCGCGCCACACGGCACCTTGGCCGCTTCCAGCGCGGCGAGCCACTGGGGCTTGGTGCGCGTCTTCATCACCGCTTCGAGCAACGGCACCAGCACCGCCCGGTGTCGCACGCGGTCTTGGTTGCGCGCGAAGCGCGGATCGGTGGCCAGCTCGGGGTGACCCGCCACGTCGCAGAACTTGGCGAACTGGCTGTCGTTGCCCACCGCCAGGATGATGTGGTCGGCGCTGCCATCGCTCGGGGGTGCGACCTCGAACACCTGATAGGGCACGATGTTCTGGTGGGCGTTGCCGGCGCGCGCGGGCACCTTGCCGCTCACGAGGTAGTTGGCCCCTAGGTTGGCGAGCATGGCCACCTGCGTGTCCAGCAAGGCCATGTCCACATGCTGTCCCTCGCCGGTGCGCTCGGCATGGCGCAGGGCCGCCAGGATGGCGGTCGTGGCATACAGACCCGTGAACAAATCGGCCACTGCCACGCCCACCTTTTGTGGGCCGCCCCCGAGGTCGTCTCGCTCGCCGGTGATGCTCATGAGGCCACCCATGCCCTGGACCGCGTAGTCGTAGCCAGCGCGATCGCGGTAGGGGCCGGTCTGACCAAAGCCGGTGATGCTGCAATACACCAAGCGCGGGTTGAGGGCGCGCAGCGATTCGAAATCCAGGCCATAGCGCTTCATGTCGCCGACCTTGAAGTTCTCGACGAAGACATCGCAGTGGGCCACCAGTGCGCGTATCAGCGCCTGGCCCGCAGGCTGCGCGATGTCGCAGGTGACCGAGCGCTTGTTGCGGTTGGTGCCCAGGTAGTAGGCGGCTTCGGCTGTCTCGCGGCCATCGGGCTCGGCCAGGAAGGGCGGGCCCCAGCTGCGGGTGTCGTCTCCGCTGCCCGGGCGCTCGATCTTGATCACGTCGGCACCCAGGTCGGCCAGGGTCTGGGTGCACCAGGGGCCGGCCAGGACGCGCGAGAGGTCCAGGACACGGATGCCGTCTAGGGAATTCATCGCGGAATTGTCGGTCAATCCTGCTTCCATAATCGCGGGATGGTTCTTTCTCGACGCGACGCGGTGGTGGTCTTCCTCACTTTTGCGTTTGCTTATTTCATCTCGGCGCTGCTGCGGGCCGTCACGGCCACCCTGGCGCCCACCCTGACCCAGGAGTTCGAACTGCATGCGCGTGACCTGGGCTTGCTGGCGGGCGGATTCTTCGCCGGCTTTGCCCTCACCCAGTTGCCTCTGGGGCGCTGGCTCGATCGGCATGGCCCGCGTGCGGTGATCTTGGGCTTTCTGGTTCTGGCGGCGGTGGGCTGTGCGGCCTTTGCGCTGGCCGAGGGCTTTTCCAGTCTGCTGCTGGCCCGCGTCTTGTGTGGGATGGGCGTGAGTGCCAGCCTGATGGCGCCCCTGACGGGCTATCGGCACTGGATGTCACCGCCGATGCAACTGCGCGCCAATTCCTGGATGCTCATGACCGGTTCCCTGGGCATGGTGGCCTCGACCCTGCCGGTGCAGTGGCTGGTCCCGCAGTTCGGGTGGCGCCCCCTGTTCCTCGGTCTGGCGGCCCTGATCCTGGTGTCCATGGCGCTGATTGCCTGGAAGGTGCCGGCCGGGTCGGCGGCCCCGGCCCCGGCGCCGGGGGCTCCTCAGGCCAGCTACCGCGAAGTCTGGCGCCATCCCTGTTTTCGGCGCTTGACGCCGCTGGGGTTCTTTTCCTACGGCGGGCTGCTGGCCATGCAGACCCTGTGGGCCGGGCCCTGGATGGTCCGGGTGGCGGGCTACACGCCCGGGCAGGCCGCCGCTGGCCTGTTCACCATCAACCTGGCCATGCTCCTGACCTTCTGGACCTGGGGCCTGCTCACGCCCCGCCTGACGGCCCGAGGTTGGGGCGCCGAGCGGCTGATCGCCTGGGGCCATCCCCTGAGTTTCTTGCCTTTGGGGTGGTTGATCTTCGCAGGTGGGGACGCCGGCGCCTGGACCTGGACGCTGTTTTGCATCAGTTGCACCTTCATGGCCCTGGCCCAGCCCGCGGTGGGCATGGCCTTCCCGCCGGCGCTGGCGGGCCGCGCCCTGTCGGCCTACAACTTGGTGATCTTCGTGGGCGTGTTCGTCGTGCAATGGGGGATCGGCCTGCTGATTGACGGGTTTCAGGTCCTGGGCCTGGCCGAACCGGCGAGCTTTCGCGCCGCCCTGACCGTCTTTCTGGTCTCCAGCGTGGGCTCCTGGGCGTACTTCATGTGGGCCAGACGGGATAATCTAAATACATGAACATCTACCCCCACGCTCGCCCACTGCGTGTGGCTCTCTGCCCCCCGAGGGGGCCTTCGCGCCTTGGGGCGGCCCGGCGGCGCTCATGAACGCCATCCTGATCATCTGCCACGCCCCTCTGGCACATGCCCTGCGCCAGTGCGCACTGCATGTGTTCCCCGATTGCGGCGCCAGTGTGAGCGCCATCGACGTGCAGCCCAATTTGTCCCCCGAGGAGACCCTGGCCACTGCGCGCATCGCGCTGGCCCAGGCGGCTGACGTGCCGCAGGTCAAGGGCGTTCTGGTCCTGACCGATATTTTTGGCGCCACCCCGAGCAACGTGGCGCAAAAGCTGGTCGACGGCGTGTCCTCGCGCCTGGTGACCGGCGTCAACCTCCCCATGCTGCTTCGTAGCGTCAGCTACCGCCATGAGCCCTTGGACGCTCTGGTGGCCCGCGCGGTCACCGGTGGCACCCAAGGGGTGATGCAGGTGGCACTGACCGCGCCCCAGAACCAGTCCCGACCCCGCCATGATCCAAATCACCACGACCATCAGCAATAAGCTGGGCCTGCACGCGCGCGCCTCCGCCAAGCTCACCAAGCTGGCCGGATCCTTTCCCTGCGAAGTCTGGCTCGCCAAGGGCGAGCGGCGCGTGAATGCCAAGAGCATCATGGGCGTGATGATGCTGGCCGCGGGCCTGGGTAGCGAGGTGGTGCTGCAGGCCCAGGGCGAGCGTGAGCAAGAGGCCGTCGACGCCCTGCTGGCCCTGATCAACGACAAGTTCGGCGAGGGCGAATGAGCCCCGTGATGACATGACCTTCGCCATACACGGTCTTCCTGTCGCACGTGGCATTGCCATCGGGCGCGCCGTGCTCATGGCCGGTCATGTCGACGTCGCCCACTACTTCATCACGCCCGATCAGGTCGAGACCGAGATCGCGCGCGTGCGCGCGGGTCGAGATGCTGTGGTCGACGAGATCCACCGCCTGCAGCAAACCATCACTGGCATGGGCCCCAAGGAGGCGCCCCACGAATTGTCGGCCCTGCTCGATGTGCACCTGATGCTCTTGCAGGACCAGGACCTGATCGCGGGCGTCAAGCACTGGATCTCGGAACGCCTGTACAACGCCGAATGGGCGCTGACCACGCAGCTCGAAGCCTTGTCTCGCCAGTTCGACGAGATGGAGGACGAGTACCTGCGTGAGCGCAAGGCCGATCTCGAACAGGTGGCCGAGCGGATTCTTCGCTACATGAAGGGCGTGGCCACACCCGCTGCGCCGCCCCCGGCGCGTCGGCCCGCCGGTCGCCAGCAGGATCTGGCGCTGGAGGGCACGGTCGATGTGCCGCTGGTGTTGATCGCGCACGATCTGTCGCCGGCCGACATGCTGCAGTTCAAGCAAAGCGTGTTCGCAGGGTTTGTCACTGACGTGGGCGGCAAGACCTCGCACACCGCGATCGTGGCGCGCAGCATGGACATTCCGGCGGTGGTGGGCGCGCGCAGCGCCAGCCAATTGGTGCGGCAGGACGACTGGGTGATCATCGACGGCGATGCCGGCGTGATGATCGTCGATCCCTCGCCCATCATCCTGGCTGAATACCAGTTCAAGCAGCGTCAGGCCGAACTCGAGCGAGGGCGCTTGGGCCGACTGCGGCACACGCCAGCGGTCACGCTCGATGGCGAGCGCATCGAGTTGCTGGCCAATATCGAGCTGCCCGACGACGCGGCCGCTGCACTCGCAGCTGGCGCGGTGGGCGTGGGCCTGTTTCGCAGCGAGTTCCTGTTCATGGGGCGGCAGGGCAAGCTGCCCGACGAGGAGGAGCAGTACCAGGCCTATCGTCGCGCGGTCGAGGGCATGCAGGGGCTGCCCGTCACCATCCGCACCATTGACGTGGGCGCTGACAAGCCGCTGGATGATTCACGCCGCGACGACGCGCACCTCAATCCCGCTCTGGGGCTGCGCGCGATCCGCTGGAGTCTGGCCGATCCGGCCATGTTCCTCACGCAGCTGCGCGCCATCCTGCGCGCGGCGGCACATGGCAAGGTGAACATGCTCATTCCGATGCTGGCGCATGTGAGCGAGATCCGTCACACGCTCTCGTTGATCGACTTCGCCCGCGCCGAACTGGATAACCGCGGGCAGGTGTATGGGCCGATCGACATCGGCGCCATGATCGAGATTCCGGCCGCGGCCATCATGGCGCGCACCTTCCTTCAGTACTTCGATTTCCTGTCGGTGGGCACCAACGACCTGATTCAGTACACGCTGGCCATCGACCGCGCCGACGAATCGGTGGCCCACCTGTACGACCCCGCCCACCCCGCCGTGCTGCGTCTGCTGGCGGACACCATCGCCGCCTGCCGCGAGCAGGGCAAGCCAGTGAGCGTGTGCGGCGAGATGGCGGGTGATGTGGACTTCACCCGACTGCTTCTGGGTATGGGGCTGCGCAGTTTCTCGATGCACCCGGCGCAGTTGCTGGCGGTCAAGCAGGAGGTGCTGCATGCCGACACCGCCCGCCTGTCCCCCTGGGCGCAAGAGGTGATCGCCTCGGACGAGCCGGCCAAGCGGCTGGCGTGAGCGCGCTCAGGCCTTCGCGGCTTTCTTGCGGGTGCCCACCAGGGCCGCGCCGACGATCAGGGTCGCAGCCAGCGCAATCGAGGGCGTGAGCGCCCGCCCGCTGGTCACAAGCAGCAAGACGGTCGATGCCAGAGGCGTGAGGTAGCTCAGGATTCCGATCTGGCGCGCATCTCCGAGCTTGAGCGCTTTGTCCCACAGAAAGAAGGCGGCGCCCAGTGGGCCCAGACCCATGACGGCGATCATCCCCATGTCGCGCGTGGACACCTGCGCGGGCGACTCGAACGCCCAGTGACAGGCCAGCGAGAGCACGCCCGATACCAAACCAAACAGGCCAATGGCCGCCGTGGGAAACGCGGGCACGCGCTGCGTCCACAGCGAGTAGCTGGCCCAGATGAAGGCCGAGCCCAGCGCGGGCAGATAGCCCCAAGACCAGGTGCCGCTCGCGCTACCCGCCGCACCGAGGATGGCGATCGCAGCGCCGGCGAAACCTGCCAGGGCGGCGAGCACGTGCGTGGCGCGCAGGCGCAGGCCGGGCAGAAAGACCGGCGCCAGCACCACGATCAGCAAGGGCCACAGGTAATTGACCAGGTTGGCCTCGACGGGCGGCGCCAAGCGCAAAGCAATGAACAACAGGAAATGAAGGCCAAAGAGTCCGTAGACACCCAGGGCCAGCGTACGCAGGGGCACCTTCCACTGGCGCGCCAGCGGCCAGGCCGGCACGCTGCCGATCACGAGCGCCAAACCGGTTAGGAGAAACGGCGGCAGGTGCGACAGCGACACGCCCAGTGTTGCCAGCAGGGACCACAGGGCGATGGCGCCCAGCGCATAGAGATTGGCAGACAGGGGCTTACCTCACTGGATCGGCAGGTCAAGTGCGCCCACTGGGAAGCAGACGCTGGGACAGGCGAAAATCGGCCTTTGTCCTTGTGCCTGCACCTTCCGAGTCCGCTTCATGAAGATCGTTGAAATCCGCGAAAAGACTGTTCCGATTAGCTCGTCGATCCGCAATGCCTATATCGACTTTAGCAAAATGAATTTAAGCCTCGTGGCTGTCGTCACCGACGTGATCCGCCATGGCAAGCCGGTGATCGGCTACGGTTTCAACTCCAACGGCCGCTACGGTCAGGGCACCCTGATGCGTGAGCGTTTCATCCCGCGCATCTTGGAGGCGGACCCGGCGTCGTTGATTGATGACAGTGGCCGCAATCTGGATCCGCACAAGATCTGGAACGCGATGTACACCAACGAGAAGCCTGGCGGCCACGGCGAGCGCTCGGTGGCGATTGGCACTATCGACATGGCGGTGTGGGATGCGGTGGCCAAGATTGCGGACCAGCCGCTGTTTCAGCTGCTGGCAGATCGCTATGGCAACGGGAAACCGAATCGCAAGGTGTTTGTCTATGCCGCGGGCGGCTACTACTACCCGGGCAAGGACGACCGCAAGCTGCAAGACGAGATGCGCAGCTACATCGACCGCGGTTACTCGGTGGTGAAGATGAAGATCGGTGGCGCGTCGCTCGATGAGGACCTGCGCCGCATCGATGCGGTGATGCAAGTGCTGCAAGACGGCCAGCGCCTGTGCGTGGACGCCAATGGCCGCTTCGATCTGGACACCGCGATCGCCTACGCCAAGGCGCTATCGGCCTACAACCTGTTCTGGTACGAAGAGGCTGGCGATCCGCTGGACTTTGAACTGCAAGCCACGCTGCGCGGGTATTACAAGAACCCGATGGCCACCGGCGAAAACTTGTTCTCGATGCAAGACGCGCGCAACCTGATTCGCTACGGCGGCATGCGCCCCGACCGCGATTGGCTGCAGTTCGACTGCGCCCTGAGCTACGGCCTGGTCGAATACCTGCGCACGCTGGAGATGCTGCAGGTGCATGGCTGGTCCGCCAGTCGTTGCGTGCCACATGGCGGCCACCAGATGTCTTTGAACATCGCGGCGGGTCTGGGTCTGGGGGGCAATGAGTCTTACCCCGATCTGTTCCAGCCGTATGGCGGCTTCCCCGATGGCGTGAAGGTCCAGGACAGCTATGTGACCTTGCCCGAGTTGCCGGGCATCGGCTTCGAGGGCAAGTCGGATCTGTATCGCGAGATGCAGGCGCTGGCGAGCTAAGGCTCTGCCCGCACAGGCGCGTGGGCCTGCGCGCCCTCAGCGCACGCCGGCGGCGTGGGCCTGCTGGTCGGCGTGGTAGCTTGAACGCACCATCGCGCCGACGGCCGCATGGGTGAAGCCCATCGCATACGCCTCTTGCTCGAACATCTTGAACGTGTCCGGGTGCACATAGCGGCGCACCGGTAGGTGCGAGGTGCTGGGCGCCAGGTACTGGCCGATGGTGAGCATGTCGATGTCGTGCGCGCGCATGTCGCGCATGGTCTGCAGGATCTCGTCGTCGGTCTCGCCCAGGCCCACCATCAGGCCGCTCTTGGTCGGCACGCTGGGGTGCAGGGCCTTGAATTTTTTCAGCAGGTTCAGGCTGAAGGCGTAGTCGGAGCCAGGGCGCGCTTCTTTGTACAGACGCGGGATGGTCTCCAGGTTGTGGTTCATCACGTCGGGCGGTGCCGCCTGGAGGATCTCGAGGGCGCGGTCGTCGCGGCCGCGAAAGTCCGGCACCAGGATCTCGATGGTGGTGGCGGGCGAGAGCTCGCGCGTCTTGCGGATGCATTCGACGAAGTGCTGGCTGCCGCCATCGCGCAGGTCGTCGCGGTCGACGCTGGTGATCACCACATACTGCAGCTTGAGCTTGGCGATGGTGCGCGCGAGGTTCTCGGGCTCATTCGCATCGAGCGGGTCGGGGCGGCCATGGCCCACATCGCAGAAGGGGCAGCGGCGCGTGCACTTGTCGCCCATGATCATGAAGGTGGCCGTGCCCTTGCCAAAGCACTCGCCGATGTTGGGGCAGGAGGCTTCTTCGCACACCGTGTGCAGATTGCTCTCACGCAGGATCTGCTTGATCTCGTAGAAGCGCGTGGTGGGTGAGCCCGCCTTGACGCGGATCCAATCGGGTTTCTTGAGCACCGGGGCCTGTTCGACCTTGACCGGGATGCGCGAGAGCTTGGCCGCGGCCTTTTGCTTGGCCAGCGGGTTGTAGGAGTCGGCGTCTTGCGCCTCGCGAACGACGGGGTTGCTGCTCATGGTGTGTGCTTAAGGTGCGAGCAGTGCGTCGAGCTTCTGGCCCAGCACATGCGCCGCTTCGTTCCAGGTGGTGGAGACACCGATTGTAGAAAGGTCGACGGTCTCCAGGCCCGCGTAGCCGCAGGGGTTGATGCGGCGGTAGGGTTCCAGGTCCATGGCCACGTTCAGGGCCACGCCGTGGTAGGTGCAATGGCGGCTGACCTTGATGCCCAGCGCCGCGATCTTGGCCAGGCCGCGAAAGGGATCTTCGCCGGGTGCGACGGGCGCAGGCCGGTGATGCGCGTGTGGATCGTCACGCCACACGTAGATGCCCGGCGCACCGCGCACGCGCAGGCCGGTCACGCCGTAATGCGCCAGGGTGCGGATCACGGCCTCTTCGAGCCGGTAGACGTATTCCTTGACGAAGTAGCCCGCACGCCGCAGGTCGATCAGCGGGTAGGCCACCACTTGGCCCGGGCCGTGGTAAGTCACCTGACCGCCGCGGTTGGTGGCCACCACCGGGATGTCGCCGGGTGCCAGCACATGGCCGGCCTGACCTGCCAGGCCTTGGGTGTACACCGGGGGATGCTCGCACAGCCAGAGTTCATCGGGCGTGTCCGCCACGCGCGCGGCGGTGAAGTCCTGCATGGCCTGGTAGGTGGCCAAGTAGTCCACCGCCCCTCGCAGCCGCGTGTGCATGCTCAAAGAACGACCCGCACCATCGGGTGCGTCGAGAGCGTGCGATACAACTCATCGAGTTGTTCGCGACTGGTGGCGTTGATGGTGATCGTGATGCCCAGGTAGTTGCCGCCGCGGCTGTCTCGCAGCGCGATGTCCGTCGGGTCGAAGCCGGGATCGAAGGCCCTGGCGATCGCGGTCACCGCTTCGACGAGGCCATCGACCTTGGCGCCCATGACCTTGATCGGGAAGCGGCAGGGGTACTCGATCAGCGAGTCGGTGCGGGAGGTGGGGGGCGGGGTGGGCGTGTTCATGGGGGAGTTGCAATTGTGGACTGCGCGTCGCAGCGACGAACCTGTGCGGGGCATCATCGCGCCGAGTAAACCCTTGGAATTACAAGCTGGAGGGCGACCCTGAAAACCCATGCAACTCGACCAGGAAGGTGGCGGAGGGCGGGTTTCCACTCATATAATCGTTGCGCTTGCTGAAATCGCAGTTTTGAATTCGCTGGCGTTTCGGCGGAGGGCCGTTTCGAATGACAAGACGAGCCCCCATGCCCGAGACGACGCAAGACGAGCTTCCTTTCAAGCCGCTAAGCGCCCAAGAGGCGCAGGCGCTGCGCGAGCGACACCCCTCGGTTTCCCCTTGGCGTGTCGTGGCGTGGCAGGTGGTGGTGGGAGTCGTCGTGGCCCTGGCGGCCTGGGCCCTGACGGGTCAGCGAAACATCGCGTTGTCCGCCGCCTATGGCGCGCTCGCGGTGGTGGTTCCGGCGATCATTTTTGCCAGGGGGCTCACGGGGCGTTTTTCCTCGCTACATGCAGGAACAGCAGCCGTCGGCTTCATGGCGTGGGAGATGGTCAAGATCATCGTGTCGATCGCCTTGTTGGCGATGGCGCCCAAGTGGGTGTCTGCCTTGAGTTGGCCGGCCTTGCTGATCGGCCTGGTGGTGACGATGAAGGTGTACTGGGTGGCGTTGGCTTTCAAGCCGGCGCCGCGCCCCAAGGTTTAAAAGACCGGCTCCCCTGGAGTCGGCCAACTGAGAGTCAAGTAACAGAAGATGGCTGCTGAACACGGACCCACCGCCGGTGAATACATCGTTCACCACCTGACCCATCTGCAAAACCAGAAGCCCAAGGGCGTGCTGGATTTCTCGGTCTTCAACCTCGACTCCATCTTCTGGTCGATCGTCCTGGGCGTGCTGGGGTGCTGGCTGCTGTGGCTGGCCGCGCGCAAGGCGACGTCGGGTGTGCCCGGTCGCTTCCAGGCCGCGGTCGAAGTGCTGGTCGACATGGTCGATTCGCAAGCCAAGGGCATCGTGCACAGCGCCGAGAGCCGCAAGATGGTCGCCCCCCTGGCCCTCACCGTGTTCGTGTGGATCTTTCTGCTCAATGCGATGGACCTGCTGCCGGTGGATCTGATCCCGGTCATCTTCGAGAGCATTTACGCCGCCGCCGGCCATGATCCGCACCACGCCTATATGCGCGTCGTGCCCACCGCCGACCTGTCGGTGACCATGGGCCTGTCGCTGTCGGTGCTGCTGGTCTGCCTGTACTACAACGTCAAGATCAAGGGTCTGGGCGGCTGGGTGCACGAGCTGTTCACCGCCCCCTTTGGCAGCCACCCCCTGCTGTGGCCGTTCAACTTCCTGATGCAGATCATCGAGTTCGTCGCCAAGACCGTCTCGCATGGCATGCGACTGTTCGGCAACATGTACGCCGGCGAACTGATCTTCATGCTGATCGCCCTGATGGGCGGCGCCTTCTCGCTGTCGGCCACCGGCATCGGTCTGGCGATCGGCCACATCATCGCGGGCTCGGCCTGGGCGATCTTCCACATCCTGATCATCACGTTGCAGGCCTTCGTGTTCATGATGTTGACGCTCGTCTACGTCGGCCAGGCCCACGACGCGCACTGACCTGCGCCCCTTTTCAGTTTCCCTCTCGTTTTTTCTAACCAAGTCCCTTAGGAGCAATCATGGAAGTTATCAGCTTTGTCGCACTGGCCGCCGGCCTGATCATCGGTCTGGGTGCCATCGGTGCCTGTATCGGTATCGGCATCATGGGCAGCAAGTACCTGGAAGCTGCCGCCCGCCAGCCCGAACTGATGAACGAGCTGCAGACCAAGATGTTCCTGCTGGCTGGCCTGATCGACGCCGCGTTCATTATCGGTACCGGTATCGCGCTGTGGTTCGCCACCGCCAACCCCTTCCTGGCCCAGATCGCCAACCTGCCGAAGTAAGCTTGTTCATGAACCGTTTGAGCCTTCGCGTGGCACCGCGGAACCGGCTTTGCCGGAGCGCTGGTGCAGCCCTCTGTAGAGGGTGGCGGCATGGCCGCAGCGAGGGCGGGGAAATCACATGAGTATCACCGGTACCCTCATCGTTCAGATGATCGTGTTCCTGATCCTGGTCGGGTTCACGATGAAATTCGTGTGGCCTCCGATCACCGCTGCGCTCGACGAGCGTGCGAAGAAGATCGCCGAGGGTCTGGCTGCCGCCGACAAGGCCAAGTCCGAGCTGAGCGCTGCCAACCAGCGCGTCGAAGCCGAGCTGGCCAAGTCGCGCACCGAGACCGCTGCGCGCCTGGCCGATGCCGAGCGCCGCGCCCAGGCCATCATCGAAGAGGCCAAGGGTCGCGCCAGCGAAGAAGCTGCCAAGATCGTCGCCGCTGCACGGGCTGAAGCCGAGCAGCAGACCGTCAAGGCCCGCGAGACGCTGCGCGAGCAGGTCGCCGTGCTGGCCGTCAAAGGCGCTGAGCAGATCCTGCGCAAGGAAGTGAACGCCGGCGTCCACGCCGACCTCCTGCGCCGCCTGCAGGCCGAGCTGTAAAAGGTCGCGACACATGGCCGAACTCGCCACCATCGCCCGCCCCTACGCTGAGGCCCTGTTTCAGGCCAGCCGGGCAGACCTGAGCGGCACGTCTCAATGGCTCGACGCCCTGGGTGCTGTCGGTGCGGACGCGCAGTTGCTGCAGTTCGCCGCCAACCCCAAGGTCTCTGACGCGCAGGTCCTCGATCTGGTCACCCAGGTCGCGGGCGTGAAGTTGCCGGCCGCAGGCCAGAACTTCCTGCGCGCCGTGGTCGAGAACGGCCGTCTGGCCGCCCTGCCCGAGATCGCTTCGCAGTTCCGCGCGCTCAAGAACGCGCAGTCCGGCACCAGCGACGCCGTGGTCCACAGTGCCTTCCCAATTTCCGCCGACGACCTGAGCAAGGTGTCCGCAGCGCTCGAAAAGCGCTTCGGCCGCAAGCTGTCTGTCGCCGTGCGTGAAGACGCCTCCCTCATAGGTGGTATTCGTGTGGTGGTCGGCGACGAGGTGCTCGACACCTCCGTCAAGGCCCGCCTCGAGCAGATGAAGGTCGCGCTCACAGCCTAATTTCGGCCTCGCGCCGCGCAGCAAACACAAGGAAAAGGAAAGAGTCATGCAACTCAATCCCGCAGAGATTTCTGAACTGATCAAGAGCCGTATCGAAGGCCTGGCCGGCACGGCCGACGTTCGTAACCAAGGTACCGTGGTCTCCGTGGCCGACGGCATCACCCGCATCCACGGCCTGTCCGATGTGATGGCCGGCGAGATGCTGGAGTTCCCGGCCAACGCCAAAGGCGAGCCGACCTTCGGCCTGGCCCTGAACCTCGAGCGCGACTCCGTCGGCGCCGTGATTTTGGGCGAGTACGAGCACATCTCCGAAGGCGACACCGTCAAGTGCACGGGTCGCATTCTGGAAGTGCCCGTCGGCCCCGAGCTGATTGGCCGCGTGGTCAACGCGCTGGGCCAGCCGATCGACGGCAAGGGCCCGATCAACGCCAAGATGACGGACGTGATCGAGAAGGTCGCTCCCGGCGTGATCGCACGTAAATCGGTGGACCAGCCGGTGCAGACCGGTCTGAAGTCGATCGACTCGATGGTGCCGATCGGCCGTGGCCAGCGCGAGCTGATCATCGGCGACCGCCAGACCGGCAAGACCGCCGTGGCGATCGACGCGATCATCAACCAGAAGGGTCAGAACATGACCTGTATCTACGTCGCCATCGGTCAGAAGGCGTCGTCGATCAAGAACGTGGTGCGCTCGCTCGAGCAAGCCGGCGCGATGGACTACACCATTGTCGTGGCCGCCTCGGCCTCCGAGTCCGCCGCCATGCAGTACGTGTCGGCCTACTCGGGTTGCACGATGGGCGAGTACTTCCGCGACCGCGGCCAAGACGCGCTGATCATTTATGACGACCTGTCCAAGCAGGCCGTGGCCTACCGTCAGGTCTCGCTGCTGCTGCGTCGTCCCCCGGGCCGCGAAGCCTACCCCGGCGACGTGTTCTATCTCCACTCCCGTCTGCTCGAGCGCGCCGCGCGCGTGAACGCCGACTACGTCGAAGCCTTCACCAAGGGCGCCGTCAAAGGCAAGACCGGCTCGCTGACCGCGCTGCCGATCATCGAGACCCAAGCCGGTGACGTGTCTGCCTTCGTGCCGACCAACGTGATCTCGATCACCGACGGCCAGATCTTCCTGGAGACCAGCCTGTTCAACGCCGGCGTGCGCCCTGCGATCAACGCCGGTATCTCGGTGTCCCGCGTCGGCGGTGCCGCCCAGACCAAGCTGATCAAGTCGCTGTCCGGCGGTATCCGTACCGACCTGGCCCAGTACCGTGAGCTGGCCGCCTTCGCGCAGTTCGCCTCCGACCTGGACGAAGCCACTCGCAAGCAGCTGGACCGCGGTGCCCGCGTGACCGAACTGCTCAAGCAGGCCCAGTACCAGCCGCTGTCGATCAGCCTGATGGCCGCTTCGCTGTACGCCGTGAACAAGGGCTACTTCGACGATCTCGAGGTCAAGCGCGTTCTGGCGTTCGAAGCCGGTCTGCATGCCCACCTCAAGGACAAGCACGCCGCTTTGCTGACCAAGCTTGAGAACGACAAGGCCATGGACAAGGATGCCGAAGCCGAGCTGACCTCCGCGATCCAGGCCTTCAAGAAGACCTTCGCCTAAGCCGGACAGGACGCAATATGGCTGCAGGAAAAGAGATACGCGGCAAGATCAAATCGGTGGAGAACACCAAGAAGATCACCAAGGCCATGGAAATGGTCGCCGCCTCCAAGATGCGCAAGGCGCAGGACCGCATGCGTGCGGCCCGGCCTTACGCCGACAAGGTGCGCAACATCGCGGCCAACCTGGGCAAGGCCAACCCTGAGTACACGCACCCGTTCATGCAGGTGCATCAGGCCGGCGCGGTCGGCTTCATCGTCGTCACCACCGACAAGGGTCTGTGTGGCGGCATGAACACCAACGTGCTGCGCGCCGTCACCCACAAGCTGCGCGACTACCAGACCGCGGGGGTCGAGTCGCAGGCCGTGGCCATTGGCAACAAGGGCCTGGGCTTCCTCAACCGCGTGGGCGCCAAGGTGGTGTCGCATGCAACGCAGCTGGGCGACACGCCGCACCTGGAGCGCCTGATCGGCCCCGTCAAGGTGCTGCTGGACCAGTACGCCGAGGGCAAGCTCAAGGCCGTGTACCTGTGCTACACGAAGTTCATCAACACGATGAAGCAAGAGCCGGTGGTGGAGCAGTTGCTGCCCCTGTCGGCAGAGCACATGGAGGCTCAGTCCGAAGGCCACGCCTGGGACTACCTCTACGAGCCCGATGCCCAGACCGTCATCGATGACCTGCTGGTGCGTTATGTCGAGGCCCTGGTGTACCAGGCCGTCGCCGAGAACATGGCGTCCGAGCAATCGGCGCGCATGGTGGCGATGAAAGCTGCAACCGACAACGCGGGCAATGTGATTGCCGAACTCAAGCTGGTCTACAACAAGACGCGCCAAGCCGCGATCACGAAAGAACTTTCGGAGATCGTGGCGGGTGCCGCTGCCGTTTAAATTTTTTGGAGCAAAAGATGGCTCAAGTGCAAGGAAAGATCGTTCAATGTATCGGCGCTGTGGTCGACGTGGAGTTCCCGCGTGACAAGATGCCCAAGGTCTATGACGCCCTGAAAATGGACGGCACGGCCCTGACGCTGGAAGTCCAGCAGCAGCTGGGTGACGGCATCGTGCGCACCATTGCGCTGGGCTCGTCCGACGGTCTGCGTCGCGGCAACATGGTCTACAACACCGAGAACCCGATCACGGTGCCGGTGGGCAAGGCCACGCTGGGTCGCATCATGGACGTGCTGGGCAATCCCATCGACGAGCGCGGCCCCGTGGACAGCACCCTGTCTGCCTCCATCCACCGCAAGGCCCCCGCCTATGACGAACTCTCGCCCTCGCAAGAGCTGCTCGAGACCGGCATCAAGGTGATTGACCTGGTCTGTCCCTTCGCCAAGGGCGGTAAGGTCGGTCTGTTCGGTGGTGCCGGTGTGGGCAAGACCGTGAACATGATGGAGCTGATCAACAACATCGCCAAGGCCCACTCCGGTCTGTCGGTGTTCGCTGGCGTGGGTGAGCGCACCCGCGAGGGCAACGACTTCTATCACGAGATGGCCGACTCGGGCGTCGTGAAGCTGGACAACCTGCCCGAATCCAAGGTGGCCATGGTGTACGGCCAGATGAACGAGCCCCCGGGCAACCGTCTGCGCGTGGCGCTGACCGGCCTGACCATCGCCGAGTCCTTCCGTGACGAAGGCCGTGACGTGCTGTTCTTCGTGGACAACATTTACCGCTACACGCTGGCCGGTACCGAAGTGTCCGCGCTGCTGGGTCGTATGCCTTCCGCCGTGGGCTACCAGCCGACGCTGGCCGAAGAAATGGGCCGCCTGCAAGAGCGTATTACCTCCACCAAGGTCGGCTCGATCACCTCGATCCAGGCCGTGTACGTGCCTGCGGACGACCTGACCGACCCGTCGCCCGCCACCACCTTCGCCCACCTGGACTCCACCGTGGTGCTCTCGCGTGACATCGCCGCGCTGGGTATCTACCCCGCCGTGGACCCGCTGGACTCCACCAGCCGCCAGCTGGACCCGCTGGTCGTTGGCGAAGAGCACTACAGCGTGGCGCGCGCCGTGCAGGGCACGCTGCAGCGTTACAAGGAACTGCGCGACATCATCGCGATTCTGGGCATGGACGAACTCGCGCCGGAAGACAAGCTGGCCGTTGCCCGCGCCCGCAAGATCCAGCGTTTCCTGTCGCAGCCTTTCCACGTGGCCGAAGTGTTCACCGGCTCGCCCGGCAAGTACGTGCCCCTGGCCGAGACCATCCGTGGTTTCAAGATGATCTCCAACGGCGAGTGCGACCACTTGCCCGAGCAGGCCTTCTACATGGTCGGCACCATCGACGAAGCCTTCGAGAAGGCCAAGAAGCTGGCAGCGGGTTAATGGTCCACCCCCGAAGCGCCTGCGGCGCTTCCCCCTCGAGGGGGCGTCACCAGCGGCCCGGCAAAGCCGGTTCCGCGGTGACTCTCGAATGGGTGCCTTCCGTTATGGAGATTTGAGATGAATACGATTCGTGTGGAAGTGGTCAGCGCCGAAGAGAGCATCTTCTCGGGTGAGGCCCGCTTCGTGGCGCTGCCTGGCGAGTCTGGCGAGCTGGGGATCTATCCCCGTCACACGCCGCTGATCACGCGCATCCGGCCCGGCTCGGTGCGCATTGAGGCGGCGGATGGTTCCGAGGAATTCGTCTTCGTGGCCGGTGGCGTGCTCGAAGTGCAGCCCAATGTCGTCACAGTGCTGTCCGACACCGCCATTCGCGGCAAGGACCTCGACGAAGAAAAAGCCAACGAGGCGCGCCGCGCCGCCGAAGAGGCGGTGAAGAACGCCAAGAGCGAGATCGACCTGGCCAAGGCCCAGTCCGAACTCGCTGTCATGGCCGCCCAGCTGGCGGCCCTGCGCAAGTACCGACAAAAGCGCTAAAAACCGCGCACTCGGCCCCGCCACTCACCTGGCGGGGCTTTTTTTTGGGCGGGCGGACTACACCGGCCCGATGCCCGGGGTGTCCGGCAATTCGTTCGGATTGGTTTGACCTGGCGCCAGCGGAAAGTGCTGCGCGAGCAAGGTCGACACCTCATTCACGGCCTGCCGCAGGCCGGGCTCGAACTGCCCCCCGCGAAAAGCGTCGCCCATGCGTGCGACGAGCGCCTCCCAGGTGGCTTGTGGCACCACCCGCATCAAGCCGCGATCGGCCACCAGCTCGATTGCGTTGTCCGCCATCAAGAGGTAGATCAGAACGCCGTTGTTGTGCTCGGTGTCCCACACACGCAGCTTGCCAAACAGGGCCACCGCCCGCTCACGCGCCGTGGCGTCGCGCCACACATAGCCCCAGGGCAGGCCCGCTTCGATGTGGATGCGAATCTCGCCGCTGTGTCGCTGCTCACTGGCCGCGACCTGCTGCTCCAGTGAGGACAGGACCGACGCAGGCAGCACGCGGCGCAGGTCGGCATCGTCGATCCAACGGTGTCTCAAAAGTCTTTGGAGCTTGGCGCGCATCACCACCGCCCCGAGGCGCCACCGCCTCCGAAATCACCCCCGCCACCCGAGCGGAAACCGCCGCCACCGCCCCAACTGCCGCCGCCACGCCCCCAGCCGCCCGAGGTGCCGCCCCAGCCGCCGTGACGGCCAATGTGCCGCCCCAGCGGCGCCAGGCCCAGCAGCGACAACACGCCGCCCAAGAGCATCGCGATCACCGCGATCAGGATGCTAGAGGTCACGACTAGGGCGAGGGCCCCGGCCCCCACGCCGGTGATCAGGGAGCCCAGGCGCCGACCGAAGATGCCGCGCAGGACGGCAGCCGCGACGGGCACGGCGACGAAAAGGAACACCGCAAAGTCATTCAGATCGATGCCCAAGCCGTCGGCGGCACGTCGCTTCGGCGCGGGCAAGGCCTCTCCACGCACCAGCGCCGAGATGCGTTGTGCGCCGGCCTCAAGTCCTGCACCGTAGTCGCCCCGCCGAAACGCCGGCGTGAGGGCCTCGTCAATGATCATCTTGGCCGCCAGATCGGGAATCGCGCCCTCCAGCGTCTTGGCCACCTCGATGCGTACCGCACGGTCATCGCGCGCGATCACCAGCAACACGCCATCGCCCACGCCGCGCCGCCCGATCTTCCAGGCATTGCCCACGCGGTTGGCATAGGCGGCAATGTCCTCGGGTGCGGTGCTGGCCACGATCAGGAAGGCCACTTGCGCGCCCTTTTCGCGCTCGAGGGCCGCGAGCTGGTCCTCGATCCGCGCACGCGCGCTGGCATCGAGCAGATTGACCGTGTCTACCACGCGGGCGGACAGGGCGGGTACAGGCTGCAGGCCCGCGCCCTGGGCCCACACGCTGCCCGCGAAGGCCACGAAGGCCGCGAGTGCGAGCAGCAGGCCCCGGGCCGCAGCCCGTGTTCGATCACGCAGGATGTTCACCGCGTACCCGCATCATTTTTTGGGCGCACTGAAATCCACCGGCGGTGGCGTCGAGATTTGCGCTTCGTTCTGGACCGCGAAATTGGGCTTGGGCTCATAGCTGAACACCATGGCGGTCAAGTTGCTCGGGAAGCTGCGTGCCAGCACGTTGTATTCCTGGACGGCCTGGATGTAGCGGTTGCGGGCCACGGTGATGCGGTTCTCGGTGCCTTCGAGTTGCACGCGCAAATCACGAAAGCCCTGATTCGCCTTCAGATCGGGATAGCGCTCACTGACCACCAGCAGGCGGCTCAGGGCCGAGGACAGCTCGCCCTGGGCCTGTTGGAAACGTTGGAAGGCCTGTGGGTTGTTCAGGGTTTCGGGGGTCACCTGCATCGAGGTGGCCTTGGCCCGCGCCTCGACCACGCGGGTCAGCGTGTCCTGCTCGAAGGCGGCCTCGCCCTTGACGGTGGCTACCAGATTGGGCACCAGGTCGGCGCGGCGCTGGTACTGGTTCAGGACTTCGCTCCAGGCCGAACGGGTTTGTTCGTCCAGGCGTTGAAAGTCGTTGTAGCCGCAGCCGGTGAGGGCCAGCGTGACGGCGAGCAGGGCAAACCAGCGTTTCATGAGGCGAATCTCCAGGCGGTCGGGAACAGGGGAAATTAGCACACCCCAGGCCACAGCCTGCGGTCTGTATCCGACATGGCGATTCCCGGCAAAATCGCAAGTCTCATGCGCAAGAACAAACTCCAGGCGGCCAACCTCGAGGGCCACGCCGACGAGGTCGAAGCGGCCTTCTACGACGCGCTCCAAAACGGCGACATCGACAAGCTCATGGCCTGCTGGGCCGATGAGGATGACATCGTCTGCGTCCACCCGGGCGGACCGCGCGTTGTGGGCGCTGTCGCCATCCGCGCCACCTTCGAGGCCATGTTCGCCAATGGCGCGGTACGGGCTTGGCCCGAGCAATGCCGCAAGATCGAGGCGGTGGGCAGCTCGGTCCATCATCTGGTCGAGCGGGTGGAAGTGCTCACCCCCATGGGCCCGCGCCAGGCCTGGGTGGTGGCCACCAACGTCTACCTCAAGACCGCACAGGGTTGGCGCCTGGTGGCCCACCACGCCAGCCCCGGCAGTGCCACCGAGGTACCCGAGATCGTGGACGCACCGCAGGTGCTGCATTGAGCGCGCCGCGCGTGCTCTGAAGGCCGATGCAGTACCAAGCACCTTGGTGGTTGCCAGGCGGCAACCTGCAGACGATCTGGTCCGCACTGTATGCCCGGCCGACTCACGGTGGGCCGATTGCCTACCGCCGTGAGCGCTGGACTACACCGGATGGCGACTTTGTCGATGCCGATTGGCTGGATCCCCCGCTCTCTGGGGCCCAGACGCCTCTGTTGGTGATGTTCCATGGCTTAGAGGGATCCTCGCGCAGTCACTATGCGCTGGCCTTCGCCGACCTGGCGCGCGAGCAGGGGATGCGGTTTGTGGTGCCGCACTTTCGGGGTTGCAGCGGCGAGATGAATCGGGCCCCGCGCGCCTACCACTCGGGCGATCACGAAGAAATCGGCTGGATCCTCGCGCGATTGCGCGCGCAGCACACGGGGCCGGTGTGGGCGGTGGGTGTTTCGCTGGGGGGCAATGCGCTGATGCGGTGGGCCGCGCTGGCCGGTGACACGGCGACGCGCTGGGTGGACGCTGCGGCCTGTGTGTGTTCGCCGCTGGACCTGGCCGCGGGCGGCGCCGCCATCGGGCGGGGCTTTAACCGACAGGTCTACACCCGTATGTTCCTGCGCACCATGAAGCCCAAGGCGCTGAACAAGCTCGCACAACACCCCGGACTGTTTGATGCGCAGGCGATGCGAGCTGCCCGCGACCTGTACGACTTTGACAATATCTTTACCGCGCCCTTGCACGGGTTTCGTGATGCCGACGATTACTACGCACGTGCCTCGGCCCGGCCACACCTGCATCGCATCCGCTTGCCCGCACTGGTACTCCATGCGGCCAATGATCCCTTCGTGCCCGCGTCCAGCCTGCCGCGTGCGGGTGAGGTCGGACCCTGTGTGACGCTATGGCAACCGCCTCAGGGCGGGCACGTGGGATTTCCCAGAGGTGGGCTGCTCGGTGACGTGCGTCGCATGCCCGAGGCGGTGGTGGGCTGGCTGGCGGCGCAGCGCTCAACGACCGCGTGAGGCCGATGCCCGCGTAGCCGCGACGGTGGCCACGACAGGAGCCGAAGCCGCGGGTACGCTGGGGACCGCCGTAGCCAGCGCCGCGCCGGGGGGCCAGGCCACCTCGGCGGCATTGCGTGGCTTGCCGATCGGATTGGCGGCCAAGCCCTTGCGCACCGCGATCATGTCTTCTTCGCTGGGGTAGTGCCCCAGCAACCAGTAGTCGAAGATGCGCCGCGTGATCGGAGCGGCCGAGGCCGCACCAAAGCCGGCGTTTTCGACGATGGCCGCCAGCGCGATCTTGGGGTCGTCGGCCGGCGCGAAGGCGATGTACAGCGCGTGATCGCGCTGGTGTTCGTCCAGCTTGCTGGCGTTGTACTTTTCTTTCTGACCGATCGAGACAGCCTGCGCCGTACCGGTCTTGCCGCCCGAGAGGTAGGCGGCGCCTGCAAACACGCGCGTCGAGGTGCCGCCTTGCGTCACGCCCACCATGGCCCGACGGATCACCTCCACGTTCTCGGGCTTGTAGCCCAGTTCCTGCGGCGGCTCGGGCGGGACCGGCGTCACGGCGCGCGTGACAGGATCTTGTGTGCCGATGATCAGGCGAGGCTTGTGCTTGACGCCGTTGTTCACCACCGTGGCCGTGGCGTGCGCCAGCTGCAGCATGGTGAAGCTGTTGTAACCCTGGCCGATGCCCAGCGAGATGGTCTCGCCCGCAAACCATTTTTTCTGCTCGGGGCGCTTGTAGTAATTGCGTTTCCAGGCCTGGCTCGGGAGCACGCCACGCACTTCGCCGTTGATGTCGATGCCGGTGACATCGCCAAACCCCAGGGGCCGCATGAAATCGTGAATCGAATCCACGCCCATCTCGTTGGCCAGCGAGTAGTAATAGACGTTGCTGGACTTGACGATGCTGGAGGCCATGTCCACCGGCCCCAAACCGTGGTCGCCATGACTGCGAAACACATGGCCACCGAACGACCAGCTGCCGTTGTCCTGAATCACCTGGGCGGCGCTGCGCTTGCCAGTCTCCAGGGCGGCCAGCGCCATGAAGGGCTTGTAGGTGGAGCCGGGCGGATAGGTGCCGCGCAGCGCGCGATTGAGCAGCGGCTTGTCGATGGATTCGTTCAGGCCCTGCCAGCTTTCGGTGTCGATGCCGTCAACGAAGAGGTTGGGATCGAAGGTGGGCTTGGATACAAAGGCCAGCACCTCGCCGGTCTTGGGGTCGAGTGCCACCAGCGCGCCGCGGCGATCGCCATACATCTGCTCGATCAGGTTCTGCAGCTTGATGTCGATCGACAGCATCACTGTGTTGCCCGGCGTGGCGGGCTTGCTGGCGAGCTTGCGCACCGCGCGCCCGGCGGCAGAGGTCTCGACCTCCTCGACACCGGTCAGTCCATGCAGCTGGCGCTCCAGACTTTGCTCGACGCCGAGCTTGCCGATGTATTCGGTGCCGCGGTAGTTGGCCTGGTCCTCCTCGGGCCAGTCTTCCATCTGCGCCTTCTCGGTCTGGTTGATGCGGCCGATGTAGCCGATCACATGGCTGGCGAGTTCGCCCCAGGGGTAGCTGCGAAACAGACGCGCCTTGATTTCGACGCCGGGGAAGCGAAAGCGCTGAGCGGTGAAGCGGGCCACTTCTTGGTCGGTCAGCTTGGTGCGTATCGGCAGCGAACCCACGTTCTTGGATTCTTCGCGCAGCTTCTTGAAGCGACGGCGATCGCGCGCATGGATCTCGACGACCTGGGACAACTCGTCGATCACTTGATCGACCGGTGCGTTCAGGCGCGAGACGGTGATCTCCAGCGTGTACGCCGAGTAGTTGGTCGCCAGGATGATGCCGTTGCGATCGAGGATCAGGCCGCGATTGGGCACGATGGGCACGATCGCCGTTCGATTGGCCTCGGCCTGTTCGTTCAGATCATCGTGGCGCACCACCTGCAGCCACACCAGTCGCAGCACCAGCAGGAAGAAGCAAATGAGGACGATGACGCTGGCGGCCATCGCGCGCGAACGAAAGCGCGAGATGTCGGCTTCGACGTTGCGCAGCTCGGTCATTGTCTTACAGGGGGCGTGTCTTGTCCGGATCCAGGGCGCGCCGCTGCGGCGCCAGCAGGATCACGGTGGCCACCGGCCATAGGAGCGACTCGAGCATAGGCGCCAGCACCAGGGTCCAGCCCGGGAAAGAGCCGCCGGCAAACAAACGGATCGCCAGCTCGATGGCATGAGCCGATCCGAACAGCGGCAGCACCTGCAGTGCCTGCGAGGGGACGGTGAACCACAGCAGGCGTCGGTGCACCATGATCGCGAAATAGGACAGCGCGGTGTAGGCCAGCGCGTGCTGCCCCAGCAGGGAGGTCTGGTGCACATCCATCACCAGCCCGAACAGGAAGGCGGTGGCGATGCCGATGCGCAAAGGTTGGTGCACGCTCCAGAACACCAGCACCAGAGCCAGCAGATCGGGCATCCAGGGCTGGCGGCCCAGGGGCAGCATGTTGACCAGCAGCGCCAAGGCCAGGGTGCCCCAGATGAAGCCAGGCCGCGCGGGCAGCAACAGCTGCTTGCCGGGGCGCATGATCATTTGCGGCCTCCCAGCTTGGCGGGCGCGGGCGCCGAGGCCTCGGCGGCGGGGCGCGGGGGCAGTTGCTCGCCCACGGGCTTGAGCACCATCACATGCAAGGCGCCCGACACGGCAGCCCGAGGCACGAGGTGGATGCGTGCGAAGGCCGAGTCGGCGCGGCGCTCGATCTTCTCGACCTGGGCCACGGGCAGACCCGGTGGGTAGACACCGTCGACGCCGCTGGTGGTGAGCAGGTCGCCGGCTTGGACGTCCGCGTTGGCTGCCATGAAGCGCAGCTCCAGCAGCCCCGGATGCAGGCCCGAGGTGTCGCCATGGGCCACGCTGCGTGCGCCGGTACGCGAATTGAGCACCGGCGTGGCTTGGTCGCGGTCGGTGACCAGCGTCACCTCGCTGACCGCGGGATACACGCGCGTGACTTGTCCGAGCACACCGAACTCGTCGATCACCGGTGAGCCCGAGTCAATGCCGTGGATCATCCCCTTGTCGATGATGACCTTGCGCGAGTACACATCGGCTGCCTCATAGAGCACCTGCGCCGCCTGGGCGGGCGTGGTCACGCGTTCACGCAGATCCAGCAGCTTGCGCAGGCGCTCGTTTTCGAGCGTGAGTTGTTCGACCTGGTGGATACGCACCGATTGCTGGGCCAGCTTGGCGCGTGCCTGCGCTTCGACGGCCTGAGCCGCCTGCGCGCCGCGCACGGATTCGACGTACTCGCCCACGCCTTGCCCCACCACCACCGGCTGCATGGCCACCCACTGCACGGGAAACAGCAGAGTGCCCAGCACCGCACGTATCGGCTGCGCGATCTTGAAGCGGGTGTCGGCCACCATCAGGAAGATGGCCAGTGCGCTGAACACCATCAGCTTGGACAGGGCCGAGGGGCCCTGCTTGAAGAACGGCGGCGGTGTTCTGTCCAGCGTACCGAGTGGCATCGCTGTCCTTCCGAGGGCTTACTCGTTGGTGAAGATCGAGCCCAGGCGCTCCATGCGCTCCAGGGCGATGCCGCATCCGCGCACGACGCAGGTCAGGGGGTCTTCGGCCACCAGCACCGGCAAGCCGGTTTCTTCGGCCAGCAGACGATCCAGATCACGCAGCAGCGCGCCGCCGCCGGTGAGCATCATGCCGCGTTCGGCGATGTCGGCGCCCAACTCGGGCGGCGTGCTTTCCAGCGCGTTCTTGACCGCGGAGACGATGTTGTTCAGGGGATCGGTGAGCGCTTCGAGGATCTCGTTGGACGAGATGGTGAAGGAGCGCGGCACGCCCTCGGACAGGTTGCGGCCCTTGACCTCGATCTCCTTGACCTCGGAGCCGGGGAAGGCCGAGCCGATGTTTTTCTTGATCATTTCGGCGGTGGGCTCGCCAATCAGCATGCCGTAGTTGCGGCGGATGTAGCTGATGATGGCTTCGTCGAACTTGTCGCCGCCCACGCGCACGCTGCCCTTGTAGACCATGCCGCCCAGCGAGATGACGCCCACCTCGGTGGTGCCGCCGCCGATGTCGACGACCATGGAGCCCGAGGCTTCAGAGACCGGCAGACCCGCGCCGATCGCGGCGGCCATGGGTTCTTCGATCAGATAGACCTCGGAGGCGCCGGCGCCCAGCGCCGATTCGCGGATGGCGCGACGCTCGACCTGGGTGGAGCCACAGGGCACGCAGATGATGATCCGGGGGCTGGGTCGCAGCACCGAGCGCGGATGAACCATCTTGATGAACTGCTTGAGCATCTGCTCGGTGACGGTGAAGTCGGCGATCACGCCGTCTTTCATCGGGCGTATCGCCTCGATGTTGCCGGGGACCTTGCCCAGCATGGCCTTGGCTTCGTGGCCCACGGCCTGGATGGTTTTCTTGCCCTGGGGGCCGCCTTCGTGACGGATCGCGACGACCGAAGGCTCGTCCAGGACGATGCCGCGGTCGCGAACGAAGATCAGGGTGTTGGCCGTGCCCAGGTCGATAGCCAGGTCGGTGGAAAAATAGCGTCGGAAGGCTCCGAACATCTGGACGTCCTCGTTGTCTTGCGAAAGCGGCCGCAAGGTGCGGCCGGCGGTGGGTCAGTGGGTGGGTCGGATCAGGGGGCCAATCGGCCTGCCCCAGAGGGAATCCCGAAGGCGGGATAATACCCGATCAGTGGTGTTCTCCCGGTGGGAACACGCTTCAATTTGCGCCTTCGGGTCGCTTTTTCCCGCTCTGTTTGCCCATGGCCCTGAACCCCGACGACATCCGACGCATCGCCCACTTGGCGCGACTCGAACTCCAGCCCGCCGAGAGCGAACGCATGCTCGGGCGGATCAATGGCTTTTTTGGTCTGGTCGAGCGCATGCAGGGGGTAGACACCACCGGTGTCGAGCCGCTGGCCCACCCCGTAGCGGCCTTCCAGGACGTGGCCTTGCGCCTGCGCGAAGACATCGCCAGCGAGCCCGATCAGCGCGAGGCCAATCAGCGCAGTGCCCCGGCGGTCGAGGCGGGCCTGTTCCTAGTCCCGAAGGTGATCGAATGAGCGCCGTTGCACCTCGCCACGATTTGCACGATCTGGACGTCACCCAATTGGCAGGCGCACTGGGCCGGCGCGAAGTGTCGGCGCTCGAGGTGGCCCAGCATTTCCTGGCCCGTATCGACGCTCAGTCCGACCTAGGCGCCTTCCTGGCCACTGACCCCGAGGCCACCCTGGCCCAGGCCCGGGCCGCCGACGCCCGTCTGGCCGCGGGCGACACCGCGCCCCTGCTGGGGGTGCCGATCGCCCACAAGGACATCTTCGTCACCCGCGATTTCCCCACCACCGCCGGCTCGAAGATGCTGGCGGGTTACCGCTCGCCCTTTGATGCCACCGTGGTCGATCGCCTGGCACAGGCCGGGATGGTGACCCTGGGCAAGCTCAATTGCGACGAGTTCGCCATGGGCTCGTCCAACGAAAACTCGGCTTTCGGGCCGGTGAAGAACCCCTGGGACCGCGCACGCGTGCCCGGTGGCTCCTCGGGTGGCAGCGCCGCGGCGGTGGCCGCCCGTCTGGCACCGGCCGTGACCGGCACCGACACCGGCGGCTCGATCCGCCAGCCCGCCTCGTTTTGCGGCATCACCGGCATCAAACCCACTTATGGCCGTGCCTCGCGCTACGGGATGATTGCCTACGCCTCCAGCCTGGACCAGGCCGGCCCCATGGCGCGCAGCGCGCAAGACTGCGCGCTCTTGCTCTCGAGCCTGTGCGGCCCCGATCCGGATCGCGATTCCACCTCACTAGACATGCCTGCCGAGGATTTCTCGCGCGCCCTGAATGAGGACCTCACGGGGCTGCGCATTGGCGTGCCGCGTGAGTTTTTCGGTGAGGGCCTGGCGGCCGATGTGCGCGCCGCCATCGACGCCGCGCTGGCCCAGTACCAGAAGCTGGGAGCGACGCTGGTGGACATCACCTTGCCCCGCACCGAGCTGTCCATCCCGGTCTATTACGTGATCGCGCCGGCCGAGGCCTCGTCCAATCTTTCGCGCTTTGACGGCGTCAAGTTTGGCCACCGCGCCAAGCAGTACACCGACTTGCTCGACATGTACAAAAAGACCCGCGCCGAGGGCTTTGGCGAAGAGGTCAAGCGCCGCATCATGACCGGCACCTATGTGCTCTCGCACGGCTACTACGACGCCTACTACCTGCAAGCGCAGAAGATCCGCCGCATGATCGCCGACGATTTCCGTCAGGCCTTCACGCAGTGCGATGTGATCGCGGGTCCGGTGGCGCCCAGCGTGGCCTGGGCCCTGGGTGACAAGGCCGATGACCCGGTGGCCAGCTACCTGGCCGATATCTACACGCTGCCTGCTTCGCTGGCGGGGCTGCCGGGCATGAGCGTGCCTTGCGGCTTCGGCGCGGGCGGCATGCCGGTGGGCCTGCAGCTGATAGGCAACTACTTTGGCGAAGCGCGCCTGCTCAATGCGGCCCATCGCTTCCAGCAGGCCACTGATTTCCATCTTCGCAAGCCGGAGGGAGTGCTGTGAGTTCCCACGCGTCTAACTTGGTTCAGGGCTATGAAGTCGTGATCGGCTTCGAGACGCACGCCCAGCTCTCCACCCATTCCAAGATCTTCAGCCGCGCCTCCACCGCCTTCGGCGCTGCGCCCAACACCCAGGCCTGCGCGGTCGATCTGGCTTTGCCTGGCACGCTGCCGGTCATGAACCTGGGCGCGGTACAACGCGCCATCGAGTTCGGTCTGGCGGTGGGCTCGCACATCGCGCCGCGCAGCGTGTTCGCGCGCAAAAATTATTTCTACCCCGACCTGCCCAAGGGCTACCAGATCAGCCAGTACGAGATCCCGGTGGTGCAAGGCGGTGAGGTGAGCTTCTTCCTCGAGACCGGCAAGGGCGCCGACGCGGTGCTGGAGAAAAAAACCGTGCGCCTGGTGCGCGCCCACCTCGAAGAAGACGCTGGCAAGTCCTTGCACGAAGATTTTGTTGGCCAATCGGGCATCGACCTCAATCGCGCTGGGACTCCGCTTCTGGAGATCGTCACCGAGCCCGATATCCGCTCCTCGGCCGAGGCCGTGGCCTATGCCAAGGAGTTGCACAAGATCGTCACCTGGATCGGCATCTGCGACGGCAATATGCAAGAGGGCAGTTTCCGCTGCGACGCCAACGTCTCGGTGCGCAAACCCGGACAGCCCCTGGGCACGCGCCGCGAGATCAAGAACCTGAACTCCTTCAAGTTCATGCAGCAGGCGATTGATTTCGAAGTGCGCTGGCAGATCGAGGAGATCGAGGACGGCCGCGCGATCCAGCAGGCCACGGTGCTGTTCGACCCCGACACGGGCGAGACCCGCGCCATGCGCACGAAAGAGGATGCGGCCGATTACCGCTACTTCCCCGACCCCGACCTGCCGCCGCTGGTGGTGGCGCCCGAGTGGGTCGAGCGTGTGCGGCAGGCCCTGCCCGAGCTGCCCCGCGTGATGGCGGCGCGCTTTGTGGCCAGTTACGGCCTGCCCGAATACGACGCCACCACGCTCACGCAAAGCAAGGCGATGGCCGCCTATTTCGAAGAGGCGGCTACCGCCTGCGGCGAGCCCAAGCTGGCGAGCAACTGGATCATGGGCGAGGTCTCGCGTCGCTTGAATGCCAGCGAATCGTCGATCGAGCAAGCGCCGGTCTCGGCGCAGGCGCTGGCTGCTTTGATCGGACGCATTGCCGACGGCACCATCTCGAATAACGCCGGCAAGCAGGTGTTCGAGGCGCTGTGGAGTGGTCAGACCCAGGATGTCGATGCCATCATCGCCGCCAAGGGCCTCAAGCAGATGAACGACACCGGCGCGCTGGAACAGATCATCGACACGGTGATCGCGGCCAACGCCGACAACGTCGCCCAGTTCAAGGCCGGCAAGGACAAGGCCTTTAACGCGCTGGTCGGTCAGGTAATGAAGGCCAGCCAGGGCAAGGCCAACCCGGCCCAGGTCAACGAACTTCTCAAGAAGAAACTGAGCTGACGCTCTCCGCCCCTCAGATCACGCCATAGCGTTGGCGGTAGGCCGTCACCCGCGCCAGGTGGTCGGCCATGTCGTGGCCGGGTCGTGCGGCCAGGTAATCGAGCAGGTCGGTCAGGCGGGCGATGGCGCACACCTGCAGGCCCAGGGTCTCGCGCACATATTGCACGGCGCTGTGGGGCATGTCGCGCACCGAGCCATCGGCTTGCTTCTCGGTGGCCATCTCCTGGCGGTCCAGGGCCAGGGCCACCGCATGGGGCTGGGCGCCCGCGGCCTGGATGATGGCAATCGATTCACGCGCCGCGGTGCCGGCCGACATCACGTCGTCGACGATCAGCACGCGCCCCTGCACCGGCGCGCCCACCAGCACCCCGCCTTCGCCATGGTCCTTGGCTTCCTTGCGGTTGTAGGCATAGGGCACGTTGCGCCCCAGGCGCGCCAGCTCGATGGCGACGGCGGCGGCCAGCGGAATGCCCTTGTACGCAGGGCCAAACAGCATGTCGAACGCGATGCCGCTGGCCATGATGCGCTGTGCATAAAATTGCGCGAGCCGTCCGAGCTTGGCGCCGTCGTCGAACAAGCCGGCGTTGAAGAAATACGGCGAATCGCGTCCTGCCTTGGTGCGAAAACTGCCGAAACGCAAGACGCCCGATTCCACCGAGAACCGCACGAAGTCCTGGGCCAGTTGATCCTGGCCGTCACCTGCCGCCATGGGAAATTCCTTGTTCAAACTCACCAGCCTCAACCTCAATGGCATTCGTTCTGCCACCAGCAAGGGCTTGCAAGCGTGGGTGGACAAGAGCCGGCCCGATTGTATTTGCGTGCAGGAAGTGAAGGCCCAGGCCCCCGATGTGGCCGGGCGCTTCGAGGAGTTGGCGGGGCTGAAGGGGCACTTTCACTTCGCCGAGAAAAAAGGCTATTCGGGTGTGGGTATCTACACCCACCACGAGCCCAGCGACGTGGTCGTGGGCTGGGACGGTGGCGAGTTCGATGCCGAAGGCCGTTATGTGGAATTGCGATTTGACACGCCCCAGCGCAAGTTCTCGATCATCAGCAGCTACTTTCCCTCGGGTTCCTCGGGCGAGGAGCGCCAGCAGGCCAAGTTTCGTTTTCTTGCGGGCATCGATCCGCACCTCGTGGCCTTGAAGAAAAAGCGCGAATTCATTCTGTGCGGCGATGTGAACATCGCCCACCACGAAAAAGATTTGAAGAACTGGAAGGGCAACCTCAAGAACAGCGGCTTCCTGCCCGAGGAGCGCGCCTGGATGACGCGTCTGCTCTCCGAGGTGGGGCTGGTCGATGTCTATCGCCACCTCAAGCCTGAGACCACCGATGCGAGCTACACCTGGTGGAGCAATCGCGGGCAGGCCTATGCGAAGAACGTGGGCTGGCGCATCGACTACCACCTGGCCACGCCGGCGATGGCGGCCCTGGCGCGCACCGAGAGCATCTACAAGGACGAGAAATTCTCGGACCACGCGCCCCTGACGGTGGGCTACGACTGGCGGCTCTGACCTACCAGCCCATCACCCGCCGCAGCACGAAATCGCGCCCCTGTTCCTGCCCGCCCTCGCGCCAGGTGCCGCGGATCTCGCGCCCGCAGCTGCCTGGCACGGGTTGACCCACCCAGACCGCGTCGATGCGCACGCCGTCCGCCGATTCCTCCAGGGTGAAGGTGCCGCCCTCCAGGTCACCAGCCAGGCGCGCCTCGCGGCCTTCGCGGCGGATGCGTCCGGCCAGGCTGTCGGGCCAGTCGGCATTGGGTTGCAGCACCAGATCGGCGCTCATGCCTGCGCCCGCGAACTGCGCGCGCCAGCTGCCCAGGAGATCGCGGGCCCGCAGGTCGGCGTCGGCCGGACAGGCCCCCGCCGCTAGCGAGCTCGCGGTCAGTAAGGCCACAACCCACGCCCTCATGCCGCCCCGCTGGCCGCCTTCGCAGCATCGGTCTGCGCCTTGCGAGCGGCGAACTCTGCGCGCAGGGCCTTGAGCTTCTCGCGCGGATCTTCCTTGGTCGTGGCCTGGTTCAGGGCCATCTCGGTGATGAAGCGGCTCGCCACGCCTTGAACGAATTCACGGCCCTTCTTGCGCCGCTTGAGCCAAGACACCGCCAGCGAGCGCTGGGCGCGCGTGATGCCCACATACATCAGCCGCCGCTCCTCCTGCAGCCGCTGCACGATGCTCTCGTCGACGGTTTTCATCGTGCCGTTCTCGTCGTCGAGCTTGAAAGGCAGCAGCCCCTCGTTGCATCCGACCAGCATCACATGCGGCCACTCCAGCCCCTTGGACGCGTGCAGGGTCGACAGCGTCACCACGTTCTGATCTTTCTCGCGCTCGGTGATGGTCGAGAGCAGGGCGATGGTCTGCGCCACCTCCAGCAGGTTCTTCTTCTCGCTGGCCATCGCCATACCCCCAGCGCCCGACGCGTCGTCGATCTCGCCGCCACAGCGCGCCGCCATCCAGTCGCAAAATTCCATCACGTTGGTCCAGCGCGCGGCGGCCAGCTTCTCGTTGTCCTCGCCGTCGTACAAGTGCTTTTCGTAGCCGATGTCCTTGAGCCATTCGCTTAGAAAGGCGCGCGCGTTCTCGGCGCCTTCAGTGTGGCGGGCGCGAAACTCCAGGTCGTTCACATAGCGACCGAACTCCTGCAGGCTGCCCACGGCGCGCGTCGACAGCGCAGCGCCCAGCGAGGAGGCAAACATCGCTTCGAACAAACTCAGTTTGTACTGGCTGGCGAACACGCCCAGGCTGGACAGCGTCTGGTGGCCGATACCCCGTTTGGGTGTGGTGACCGCGCGCAGGAAGGCCGGGTCGTCATCGTTGTTCACCCACAGGCGCATCCAGGCGCACAGGTCACGGATCTCGGCGCGGTCGAAGAAGCTCTGGCCACCCGAGACCTTGTAGGGAATCTGCGCCTTGCGCAGCGCCTGTTCGAACACGCGCGCCTGGTGGTTGGCGCGATACAAGACAGCGAAGTCCTTCCACTCCTTGTGCACGCCGCCTCCGCTGGCGTCCGCCGAGAAGCCCGCGCGGATCGACTGGATCCGGGCTACGGTGCGCTCGGCCTCGTGTTCCTCGTTGTCGCAGTCGACGATGCGCACCGGCTCGCCCTCGCCCAGTTCGGAAAACAGCGTCTTGGGAAAGAGCTTGGGGTTGGACGCAATGACATTGTTGGCGGCGCGCAGGATGGCGCTGGTGGAGCGGTAGTTCTGCTCCAGCTTGATCACCTTGAGTTGCGGAAAGTCCTGCGGCAGTCGGCGCAGGTTGTCCAGCGTCGCGCCGCGCCAGCCGTAGATGGACTGGTCGTCGTCGCCCACTGCGGTAAAGCGCTGGCGCTCGCCCACCAGGAGCTTGAGCAATTCGTACTGGGTGGCGTTGGTGTCCTGGTATTCATCGACCAGCACATGCCCCAGATCCTGCTGCCATTGGGCCAGCACCTCGGGATGGTTTTGCAAGAGCTTCAGGGGCAGGCCAATCAGGTCATCGAAGTCCACGCTCTGATAAGCCACCAAGCGCTCTTCGTAGCGCGCCATCACGCGTGCGGCGATGCGCGCGTTGTCGTCTGGTGCCTGGCTCTCGGCCTGCTGCGCGTTCAGGCCCATGTTCTTCCACAGGCTGATCGCCCATTGCCATTGGCGCGCGGTGGCGGCGTCGGTGGTGCCGCCCGCGTCCTTGAGGATGGAGGTCACGTCATCGCTGTCCAGGATCGAGAACTGGGGCTTGAGACCCAGGGCCTGACCGTTCTGACGCAGCATGCGCACGCCCAGCGCGTGGAAGGTGCAGATCATCACCTCCTTGGCCTCGCGTCCGATCAGCGTTTTGGCGCGTTCGCGCATCTCGCTGGCGGCCTTGTTGGTGAAGGTGATGGCGGCGATGCGCTTGGCCTCCAGCCCGCTTTGAATCAGGCGCGCGATCTTGTGCGTGATCACCCGCGTCTTGCCCGAGCCCGCGCCGGCCAGCACCAGACAGGGACCGTGCAGGTAATTGACGGCTTCCTGTTGCGCGAGATTGAGACCGGACATGGGGGGGGGAAGATGGGGCGGTGAGCGAGAGCGGCGAATGATACCGGGGGGCCTGTCGCCGGCGTGGCAGGTGCGCCGGGATGGCCTGGCGATCTGCATCGACAATACGCGCGTGCTCACGATCCTGATCGTTACCTTCCCGTTTTTCGCGCTGGTCTTGTGCGGCTATGTCGCTGCGAACCGACGCTGGCTGCCGATGGAATCCATCGGCGGGCTCAATGCCTTCGTGTTGTATTTCGCCTTGCCCTGCATGCTGTATCGCTTCGGCGCCAGCATGCCGGTGGCGCGCCTGTTCGATCCCTCGGTGGTCGCCGTGTGGCTGCCCTGCGCGCTGCTGATGGTGGCGGCTACGGTGGTCTGGAGCTTGAACGAGCGCATTCGCTGGAACGACGCCGCCTTCGGCGCGCTGGTGTCGACCTTTCCGAACACCGGCTTCATGGGCGTGCCACTGCTGGTCGCCCTGCTCGGGCCCGCTGCGGCCGGCCCGGCGATCGCCACCTTGCTGGTGGATCTGGTGGTCACCAGCTCGCTGTGCATCGCCTTGTCCCGACTCGATGGGGCCGGGCGGGCTGGCGCGGCGGCTGCGGCCCGCAAGGCGCTGCGCGGCGTCGCGCTCAATCCCATGCCCTGGGCCATCTTGTTCGGGGGCTTGTCCTCGGCGCTAGATCTGGAGCCGATCCCGCCCTTGGCCGCCACCATCGGTCTGCTTGCGGATGCGGCCTCGCCGGTGGCCTTGTTCACCATCGGTGCCGTGCTGGCCCGCTCGCAGTGGATGGCGGCCCAGACCCGCACCGTGTTGCCGGTGCGCGATTACCTGCCGGTGGCCGTGGCCAAGCTGGTGGTCCATCCGCTCCTGGTGCTCGGCGTGGGCACTGCGGCGGTGGCTGGGGGCCTGCCGCTCGATCCCTTTGCCCTGACCGTGCTGGTGCTGGCGGCCGCCTTGCCCAGTGCCAGCAACGTGTCCTTGCTGGCCGAGCGCTTCGGCGCCGACACCGGCCGCATCGCCCGCATCATCCTCCTGACCACGGCGGCGGCCTTTCTCACGTTTTCGGCGACGGTGGCCCTGAAAGTCTGATCGCCAGGCGGCGCAGGCCGCCCCGGGGGCCGCAAATGCCCGCAGGGCCTACAATGGAGGGCTTCGGGCGGCCCGGCGCCACGCGCGCCGTCCCGTCCCCCGCAGATCCTGGCGTCCGGTCACCCACCGCACACGACCGCAAGGGTTTGCATGTCTGCGTTGCAAAGGTTGCTTGATGGCCAAGGAAGAATTGATTGAAATGCGCGGCCGCGTGGCCGAGGTTCTGCCCGATTCCCGCTACCGCGTGGTGCTGGAAAACGGTCATGAGCTGATCGCCTACAGCGGCGGCAAGATGCGCAAGAACCACATCCGCATCATTGCGGGTGACGATGTCACGCTCGAACTCTCGCCCTATGACCTGAACAAGGGCCGCATCATGTTCCGCCACCTGCCGGATCGCGCCGCCCGTCCAAACCCCGCGCCCAGCTACGGCGGGAATCGCCGCTGATCGCCTGCCTCGTGCCGGGCAGGTCCCGGCCGCACGCCTGATCGCGTTCTGCGCTTAGGTACACCTTCCCACAGTTTCTACGCGTGCAGCCCACCGCTGCGTCCACGCCGGTCCCACAATGACCGGATGCTTGGCACCCGCGTCGCCCTGATCGGCGCCCCCACCGATGTGGGTGCGGGGGTGCGAGGTGCCTGCATGGGGCCGCAGGCGCTGCGCGTGGCCGGCCTCGTGCAGGCGCTGCAGTGTCACGGTGTGTCCGTGATCGACAAGGGCGATCTCCTCGGCCCGCCTCGCCCCTTTTCCCCGCAAGACGCTCGGGGCCCGCATCACCTCGATGAAGTCATCGCCTGGAACCGCGCTGTGTTCCAAGCGGTTGATCTGTGCCTGTCTGAGGGCGACTTGCCACTCCTCATGGGCGGTGACCATGGTCTGGCCGTGGGCTCCATCAGCGCCATCGCCCGTCACTGCCATCGCCAGGGCCGTCGGCTGCGGGTGCTCTGGCTCGATGCCCACACCGATGTCAATGACGCGGCCAGCAGTCCCAGTGGCAATCTGCACGGCATGCCGGTCGCTTGCTTGCTCGGGCGCGGCCCGGCGTCGCTGGTGGGGTGGAGTGGCCAGACCCAGGCGCTGCAAGCAGCCGACATCGCCTTCATCGGCATACGCAGCGTCGACGCCGAGGAGAAAGCGGCCATCGCGCGTCTGGACCTGCGCGTCTGGGACATGCGCGCCATCGACGAACACGGCCTACGCCACGCACTGAACGAGGCCTTGCAGGGGGTGGACGCCGACACGCATGTGCATGTGAGCTTCGATCTCGATGCCCTGGATCCGGCGCACGCGCCGGGCGTGAGTACCGGCGTGCCCGGTGGCCTCACCTACCGCGAGATGCAACTGTGCATGGAGATGATCGCGGATACCGGCTGTCTGCGATCGCTCGATGTGATGGAGATCAACCCTGCGCGGGACGTGCGCAATCGCACGGCCGAACTGGCGGTGCAGGCCGTTTGCAGTTTGCTGGGGGCGGCCACGCTGGCGCGCTAAGGCCTGCGGCGCGTGTCAGTCGAGGGCGTCATCCTCGGCGGCGTCGGGGTTCTCGTCCAGGTCGGTGAATTCGTCGTCCCCCGGCTTGGCGTCTTCCGAGGCATCGATGGACGATTCGCGGCCGGGCCCTCGATCAGGTCCCAGGCGGACCACCCGATCGGGCAGGATGTCGCATCCCTCCAGGGTGTCGATACCCGAGACCACACCGCGCTCGCCGGTGCCGGCAGCATCGCTGTCGCCATGGACTTCCTCCGTGCCGCGGGCGTCGCTGCCGCTGTCGGAGTTGTCGCTGGGGCCCAGCAGGTCGCTGCCGCGGCCGGCGGGTTGGATCGGTGCCTTGTCGGCACCCATGATGCTGCTGTACGCCATGAGTCTGTTCTCCATCAAGGTTTGAGCCTGCGCCCCGAGCGGGACGCGCGCCGTCGGACGGCGGCGGCGGGCGTTGTCCGACGCCGCGCTGCCTCGGTTCGCACGAAGGACGGGCACACGGATTGCCCCTGCGTGGGCAAGTCCCTTGTCCCCCCACTTGTGAAAGGTTCGTCATGGCTCAATCCGACATCCCCACTGCCTTCCGGCCCGCGCAGGCCACGCAACTGAATGCGCTTGATTGGCTCTCCCTGATCCTCATGGTGATCGGGAGCGTCAACTGGGGCCTGGTCGGTGCCCTGGACCTGGACCTGGTGGCCGCCCTTCTGGGTCCCGGGACGATGGCCTCGCGCGTCGTCTACATGCTGGTCGGCCTGGCCGGCCTCTACGGCGTGGTCGTGATGGCCCGCCTCGGTCGTAGCGCCACGCGCTGATCGACGCGTGGGGTGGCGCCCCGGTTAGCATGGCGGCACCGCAGTTCCTCTCGGCCCGCCATGACCTACCTGCTCGCCCTCGACCAAGGCACTTCCAGCTCGCGCAGCATCGTCTTCGACCTCCAGGGCCGCATCGTGGCCGTGGCCCAGCGCGAGCTGCCGCAAAGCTATCCGCAACCGGGCTGGGTCGAGCACGACCCCCTGGCCATCTGGGACGGCCAGCTCGCCACCGCGCGCGAGGCGCTGTCGCAGGCCGGTCTGAAGGCCGGCGACATACGCGCGCTGGGCATCACCAACCAGCGCGAGACCACGGTGGTGTGGCACCGCGGCACGGGCCGTCCCATCCACCCCGCCATCGTCTGGCAGGACCGTCGCACCGAGCCGATGTGCGCGCAGCTGCGCGAACGCGGGTGGGAGGGTCGCATTCGCGAACGCACGGGGCTGGTGATCGACGCGTATTTCTCCGCCACCAAGATCGCCTGGCTACTTGAACATGTGCCCGGCGCGCGCGAGCAGGCGCGGCGCGGCGAGCTGGCCTTCGGCACCATTGACAGCTGGCTGCTGTGGCAGCTCACAGGCGGCGCGGTGCACGCCACCGACGTGAGCAACGCCTCGCGCACCTTGCTGTTTGATGTGCGCCGTCATGCCTGGGACGAGGAGCTGCTGGGGCTGTTGGACATCCCCTTGTCGATGATGCCGACGGTGCGCCCCTCCAGCGCCGACTTTGGTTCCACGCGCGCCGACCTGCTCGGGGGCCCCATTGCGGTGGGCGGCATCGCGGGCGACCAGCAAAGCGCGCTATTCGGTCAGGCCTGCTTCGAGGCGGGCATGGCCAAGAATACCTACGGCACGGGCTGCTTCATGTTGATGCACACGGGCGCGCGTTTCCAATCGTCGGCCAACGGTCTGATCACCACCCGCACCGCGCAAATCGGAGATGACGCAGGGTATGCGCTCGAGGGCAGCGTGTTCGTGGGCGGCGCAGTGGTGCAGTGGCTACGCGATGGCTTGCAGGCGATTCGCAGCAGTGCCGAGGTCGAGGCGCTGGCCGCCAGCGTACCCGATGCGGGCGGCGTGTCGCTGGTGCCCGCCTTCACCGGCCTGGGCGCGCCCTACTGGCAGCCCGATGCCCGCGGCACCATCACCGGCCTCACGCGGGGCTCCACCTTGGCGCACATCGCGCGCGCGGCGCTCGAGAGCATCGCCTGCCAAAGTGCGGCGCTGTTGCAAGCCATGAGCCGCGACGCGCAGGCCGCGGGTGGCGCGCCGCTGGCCCAATTGCGCGTGGACGGCGGTGCCAGCGTGAACAACCTCTTGATGCAGTTCCAGGCCGACCTGCTGGGGATCCCGGTGGTGCGCCCAGCGATCACCGAGACCACGGCTCTGGGCGCGGCCTGGCTCGCAGGCCTGTCCGCAGGCGTGTATGGCGGCCTGTCGGATCTCACGTCGCTGTGGCGCGCCGACCGCGTGTTCGATCCGATGTGGGACCGTGCACGCGCCCAGGAGCGCATGGCGCAGTGGGAGCACGCGGTGCGCCAGACGACTGCGGCCTGAGGGATCTCAGGCGGTCTTCAGCGGTCGTCCGCCAAAGATCGCGGTGCCCACGCGCACCATGGTGCTGCCCGCTGCAATCGCGGCTTCGAGGTCCGACGTCATTCCCATCGAGAGCGTGTCCAGCGCCAGCCCCTGCGCACGCAGTTGGTCGAACAGCGCGCGTGCGCGCAGATGCACCGCGCGCTGTGATTCAAAGTCGGGTGCGGGCTCTGGAATCGTCATGAGCCCGCGCAAAACCAGATGGGGTAGCGCGGCGATCTCACGCGCCAGTGCCAGCGTCTCCTCGGGCATCACGCCCGCCTTGTTGGCGCCGCCGTCGATGTTCACCTGAATGCAGACATTGAGCGGCGCCAGGTGTGCGGGCCGCTGCTGCGACAGGCGCTGCGCGGTCTTGAGTCGATCGACGGTGTGGGCCCAGTCGAAGTGTTCGGCCACCAGCCGTGTCTTGTTGCTCTGGATCGGGCCGATGCAGTGCCATTCCAGGCGCGGCGCAGCGGCATCCTCGGCCAGGTTGGCCATTTTCTCGACCGCTTCTTGCAGGTAGTTCTCGCCAAAAGCGCGCTGCCCGCAGTCGGCGGCCGCGCGCACGGCTTCAGGCCCGAAGGTCTTGGACACCGCCAGCAGCGTGACCTCGGCGGGCGAGCGCCCGGCCGCCTGACAGGCCGCATCAACGCGCGCACGCACCTGCTCCATATTTAATGAAATGGTATTCATAATGGCCGATTTCGGCATCGATTCCTCATGGTCATGAACATCCATCAGCTGCTGGCCTTCAGCGTCAAGAACAAGGCCTCCGACCTGCACCTGTCGGCCGGCCTGCCCCCGATGATCCGCGTGCACGGCCAGATGTGCCGCATCAACGTCGAGCCCCTGTCGCACGCCCAGGTCGGCGCGATGCTCGCCGACATCATGACCGAGACCCAGCGCCGTCACCATCAGGAGACGCTGGAGTGCGATTTTTCCATCGAACTGCCGGGCCTGTCGCGGTTTCGGGTCAATGCATTTCACCAAAGTCGCGGCGCTGCCGCCGTGCTGCGGGCCATTCCCTCGCGTGTGCTGACCTTGCAGGAGTTGGGTGCCCCGGCGATCTTTGCCGAACTTGCGCTGCGCCCGCGCGGGCTCGTGCTCGTGACCGGCCCCACCGGCTCGGGCAAGTCCACCACGCTGGCCGCCATGGTCCATCACCTCAATGACACCGAGGCCGGCCACATCCTCACCGTCGAAGACCCGATCGAGTTCGTACACGAATCGCGCAAATGCCTGGTCAATCAGCGCGAGGTCGGGCCCATGACGCATTCGTTTTCCGCCGCCTTGCGCGCCGCCCTGCGCGAAGACCCCGACGCCATCCTGGTGGGCGAGCTGCGTGACCTGGAAACCATCCGCCTGGCCATGACCGCCGCCGAGACCGGCCACCTGGTCTTCGCCACCTTGCACACCGCCAGCGCCGCCAAGACCATCGACCGCATCATCGATGTCTTCCCCGCCGAGGAAAAAGAGATGGTGCGCGCCATGCTCGCGGAATCGCTGCAGGCGGTGATCGCCCAGACCCTGTGCCGCCAGGCCGATGGCGCTGGCCGCGTCGCGGCGCACGAGGTGATGCTCGCCACCTCCGCCATCCGCAACCTGATACGCGAGAACAAGGTGGCCCAGATGTATTCCGCCATGCAGACTGGCGCTGCGACCGGCATGCAGACCCTGGACCAGGCCCTGGCCGATCTGGTGCGCCGGCGCCTGATCACGCCGGCCGAGGCGCGTTCCAAGGCCCGTCACCCCGAGAACTTCGCAGGCTGAGGCCTGCCGAGGTACCCGACCAAAGCGCTGCCCCGGGATTTATCCCCAAGGACAACTCGGGTTGCCTTCGTTTAAGGTTCGGGCATGAGCACCACCAACCCCAAAACCTACGAATCCGTCCCCCCGCGCAAAGTCGCCTTTCTGGGCCTGGGCGTCATGGGCCTGCCCATGGCCGGTCACCTGGCCCTGGCGGGTCACGATGTCACCGTCTACAACCGCAGCGCGCCCAAGGCGCAGGCCTGGGTGGCCGAGTTCAAGGGCCGCATGGCGCCCACGCCGCGTGAAGCGGTCGCGGGCTGCGACATCGTCTTTTGCTGCGTCGGCAACGACGACGACCTGCGCTCCGTGGTCCTGGGCCCCGACGGCGCCTTCGCCGGCATGAAGCCCGGCGCGGTCTTTGTGGATCACACCACGGCCTCGGCCAACGTCGCGCGCGAGCTCGATGCCCAGGCGCGTGCCAAGGGCCTGGTCTTTATCGATGCGCCGGTGTCCGGTGGTCAGGCCGGCGCGCAAAACGGCATGCTCACGGTGATGTGTGGCGGTGATGCCGCCGCCTTCGAGTCCGTGCGCCCCGTGGCCATGGCCTTCTCGCGTGCCTTCACGCTCCTGGGCGCCAGCGGCGCCGGTCAATTGGCCAAGATGGTCAACCAGATTTGCATCGCCGGTTTGGTGCAGGGCCTGTCCGAGGCCATCGCCTTCGGCCAGAAGGCCGGCCTGGACATGCACCAGGTGCTGGAGGTGATCGGCAAGGGCGCCGCCCAGAGCTGGCAGATGGACAACCGCGGCAAGACCATGATCGACGACAAGTTCGATTTCGGCTTCGCGGTGGATTGGATGCGAAAGGACCTGGGCCTGGTGCTGGACGAGGCCAAGCGCAATGGCGCGCGCCTGCCCGTCACCGCGCTGGTCGATCAGTTCTACGCCGACGTGCAGGGCATGGGCGGTCAGCGCTGGGACACGTCCAGCCTGATCCGGCGCCTGCGCTGACGCGCCCTTTGCCCTTTACTTGGCGGCGCTGGCAGGCTGCAGCGGCGCCAGGGCGGGCGCTGCAGCCGGCGTGGCCACTGCGCCGGCGGCTGCGGCCTTGGGCGCGATGCGGGCCAGTTCTTCTTCGCTGATGATCTCGAACACGCGCACCACGCGGTTGACGCCACTGATCTGACGTACCACGGCCGTGGCCCGCTCCGATTCGCGTTGGGTCACACGACCCATGAGATAGACCGCCCCCCGCTCGGTCACCACCTTGAAGGCGGTGGCGGTTAGGTCCTTGGCATCGACCAGGCTGGCCTTGATCTTGCCGGTGATGAAGATGTCGGTACTGCGCTGGGTGAGGGTGCTGGCGCTCATGACGCCCAGTTCGTTGACGACGCTGCGCACGTTGTCCAGCTTGGCCACGGTTTGTTCGGCCAGTTGCTTGGTGGCGGCGTCGGGCACTTCACCGGTCAGGAGCACCTGGCGGTTGTAGCTGGTCACGTTGATATGGGCGCGGCTACCCAGGATTTCGCCCAGGCGACTCCTGGCGCGCAGCTCGATGGTTTCGTCTTCGAGTTGTGAGCCGGACGTGCGGCGGTCCACCATCATCAGCGTGCCGACCGCAGCACCTCCGATCAGCAGCGGCGCGCAGCCAGAGAGGGTGGTGGCCAGCAGGACGGCTGCGAGCGTGGGGAGGGCAAGGCGTTGCATGGGGGTCATGTCGTGGTCTCCTGTTCCTGGTCTCCGAGCAATTGGGCGTCGACCCCGTCGCACAAGCAATGCAGGACGAGGAGGTGCACTTCGTGGATACGCGGCGCGCGGTCATGCGGCACGCAGATGTTCACATCGGTTTCGCGCAGGGCCTGGGCCAATCGGCCACCGCCCTGCCCGGTGAGGGCCACCACCGACATTTCGCGCTCGTGGGCCGCTTGCACCGCAGCCAGCACGTTGGCGCACTGACCGTCGACCGAGAGGGCCAGCAGCACGTCGCCGCTTTGGCCCAGGGCGCGCACCTGGCGCGCGTAGACCTGGTCGAAGTCCTGGTAGGTGCCCACGCCGGTGAGGAGGGCCGTGTCGGCACTCAGGGCGATGGCGCCGAGCTCGGGCCGCTCACGCTCAAAGCGGCCGACGAACTTGGCGGAAAAATTCTGGGCGTCTGCTGCCGACCCGCCGTTGCCGCAGGTCAAGACCTTGCCGCCGCTGGTGACGCAGGCCAGCACCGCCTGGATGGCGTCGGCGATCGGCTTGGTCAGCGACTGCGCGGCCTGGTACTTGAGGTCGGCGCTGTCGATGAAATGCTGTTGGATTCGTTGTTCGAGCATCTGCGGGGATGATAACGCCCGCGTGTGCCTGCGCCGCTTCAGGCGGCGTCGAAAGCCGCCTTGAGCCAATGGACGCTCTGGCCCTCGATGGCCACCACGTCAAAGCGGCAGGCCGGCGGCTGTGGCAGGCGCATCAGGTAGTAGCGCGCTGCGAAGATGATGCGTCGACGTTTGCTGGCCCCCACGCTGGCGGCGGCACCACCGAAGCGGGCGCTGGCGCGTTGGCGCACTTCGGCGAACACCAGGGTGCCGTCGGGTTCGCGCAGGATCAGGTCGATCTCGCCGCCGCCGCGCCCGGGAGTTCGATAATTGCGTTGGACGAGGCGCAGGCCCGCGCTGGCCAGGTGCGCCAGGGCGAGCGCCTCGGCCGCGTCGCCCGTCTGCTTCGTTGTCGTGGCCCGTTTTGCCAGGAGTTTCATGACCGCTTCGTTCGCCTCCGCCCTGAAGGCCGCCCGTGAGGCCGCCGGTGCCCAGAATTACCCACAGGGGGCACTCTATGTGGTGGCCACGCCGATTGGCAATCTCTGCGACATCAGCCTGCGCGCCCTGCATGTGCTCGAGCTGGCCGATGCCATCGCCTGCGAGGACACGCGCCACACGCAGGCCCTGCTGCGCGCGCTGGGCCTGGATCGGCCCTCGGGGGGGCTGATCGCGGTGCACCAGCACAATGAATCCGAGGCCGCGCAGCAGGTGCTGGCGCGCTTGCAAGCGGGCCAGCGCGTGGCCTATGCCAGTGATGCCGGCACGCCGGCGGTGAGCGACCCCGGCGCGCGCCTGGTGGCCGCAGTGCAGGCGGCGGGGCTACGCGTGATTCCCTTGCCCGGTGCCAGCAGCGTGACGGCGGCCCTGAGTGTGGCGGGTGCCTGGAGCGAAGCGCCGGGCTTTGTCTTTGGTGGCTTTTTGCCAGCCCGCGCGGGCGAGCGCGCCGCCGCCGTGCAGGCCTTGGCGCAGGAGTCGCGTGCGGTGGTCCTGCTCGAGGCGCCGCATCGCATCGCCGATCTGGCGCAGGCGCTGACCCCCCTGGGTCCGCGGCCGCTGACCGTGGGGCGTGAACTGACCAAGCAGTTCGAGCAGGTGCACACGCTGGCCTGCCAGGATCTGAGCGCGTGGCTTGCGGCGGATGCCTCGCGCAGCCGAGGCGAGTTCACGCTCGTGCTGCATCCCCAGGCCGCAGCGCCTGCGGCCGATGACGGCATGGCCTTGCTTGAATTGCTGCTGCCCGAGTTGCCGGTCAAGACCGCGGTGCGCATCGCCGCCGAGGCCAGTGGCGCTTCACGCAATGCCTTGTATGACGCCGCCTTGCGTTGGCGCAAGGCCGCCGGCGAATCCGCAGACGAATCCGTGGGCGATTGAGGCGCCGCGCCTCACACCGATAGCGGATCGACGTCCACGGCCCACCGCAGCATGCCCGGCTCGCGCAGCGCGTGCAGGGTCTCTTGCCACGCCAGCAAAAACCGTTGCAGCGCCGGGCGTGAGGCGCTTTCCACCAGCAGCTGCGCCCGTTCCACATGGGCGATGCGCTGCACCGACATGGGCACCGCTGCATACATCACCACCTGGCCGGTCGCATCCAGGGTCTGACCCGCATCGCGCGCTGCATTCAGAAAGGCCTGTGCCGCCTCCTGCGTGCGGGCCTCGGCGCGCACCAGGGCCTGAAAGGCAAAGGGTGGCATGCCGGCCTGTAGTCGTTCGGTCAATTGCGTGGCGGCGAAGGCCGGGTAGTCGTGGCGGCGCAGCGCCGCGAACAGCGGGTGCGTCGGGTTCCAGGTTTGCACCCACATCTCGCTGTGGCCCGCCTGCGCCGCGTCGCGCCCGGCCCGGCCCGCGGCCTGCATCAACAGCGCGAACAGGCGCTCGGGCGCACGAAAGTCGCTGGAGAACAAGGCCGTGTCCGGGTTGATGGCGGCCACCAGGGTGATGCGCCGGAAATCGTGTCCCTTCGTGACCATCTGCGTGCCCACCAGCACGTCGACATCGCCCGCATGCACCTGGGCCAGTTGCGCCTCCAGTGCCCCCTTGGCGCGTGTGGTGTCGGCGTCCATGCGGGCCACGCGCACGGGCCGTGCCGCATCGCCCTCGGCATTGCCTGGACGCTGCACCTGCGCGAGCAAGGCGGCGATTTGTTCTTCCAGCTGCTCGGTGCCGCGCCCCACCGGCGCGATGTCCACATTGCCGCAGGCGGGGCAGGCGCGCGGCACCCGCTCGGTGTAGCCGCAGTGGTGGCAACGCAAGGTGCGGTCGATCTTGTGAAAGACGCGAAAGGTACTGCAATGCGGGCAGTCGCTTTTCCAGTCGCAGGCGGTGCAGGCCAGCACCGGTGCGTAGCCGCGGCGATTGAGAAAAAGCAGCGATTGCTCACCGCGTGCGATGCGCGTTTGAATCGCCTCGAGCAAGGCCGGCGCCAGCAGCGTGCGTGGCGGCTGCAGGTTCATGTCCACGAGCCGCACCTGAGGCAGCGCCCCGGCGCCGATGCGCGCGGGCATCTCCAGGCGCTGGTAGCGCCCGGTTTCGCTGGCCTGCCAACTTTCTAGCGAAGGCGTGGCGGATCCGAGCAACACCTGCGCGTGTTCGAGCCGCCCGCGCAGTACCGCCAGATCGCGCGCGGAATAACGCGCGCCTTCCTGTTGCTTGTAGCTGGGGTCGTGTTCTTCATCGACCACGATCAGCCGCAGGCCTGGCAGCGAGGCGAACACCGCCATGCGCGTGCCCAGCACGATGCGCGCCGTTCCCGCATGCGCGGCGAGCCAGCCGCGAAGACGCTGCGCCGGGGTGAGCCCGCTGTGCATGGCGACCACCTGCGCCTGCCCAAAGCGTTCGACAAAGCGCGCCATCAGCTGCGGCGTGAGGTTGATCTCCGGCACCATCACCAGCGCCTGGGCTTGCCGGTCGGCATCGAGCACGCTTTGCACCGCTTGCAGATAGACCTCGGTCTTGCCGCTGCCGGTCGCCCCAAACAACAGGAACGGTCCGTTTGCTGCCCGCATCTTTTCCAGCACGTCGTGTTGCTGCTCGGTCAACGCAGGGGCGGTGCCCGGGGCGCTGCTTGCGCTGGCGGCGGCCGGTTTGCGTTGGAGCCGGCGTGCCAGCTGCGTGGTGTCTAGATCGCGCAATTGCGGCGGCAGGGCGGCCAGGGCCACCTCGCCCACACCGCGCTGGTAGTACGAGGCGGCGAAGTCCACCAGCTGCCGCCATGCACCGGCGAGGGGCGCGAGCCCGGCCAGCACGCCTGCGATCGGTTTTTCGGTCACAGCCGCCGGCATTTCGGCAGCTGATGCCGCATCCCAGACCACGCCCAGCACCTCGCGCTTGCCTAGGGGCACGCGCACCAGCGTGCCCGGCGGGAGCGCAGACTCACTTCGGTAGCTCAGGGGTCCGCGGATGCCGCTGTGCGCGGGGGTGGCGACCACGACGGACAGGCGGTGATGCATGGCAGGGACGTTTTAGCGGCTTATTCTCAGGCGGTTCACAGATGTCGCGCTTAAGTCCTTGAATTCAAAGCCTTTTGTGACCCATCCAGAATTTCTGTGGATAACTTTGTTGATAGCGACCCCCGAACCCACTGCGAAGCTAGAAAAATCAAGGCTTTCGCTGGGATGCCCGCAAAACTGGCAGAAAACGAACCCCATAAGAATCAACAACTTACGTGAACCGTGACCGGCGCGACCGTGCTGGGGGTCGCTGGCACTTTTTCTCGCGCCGCAGCACGGTTTTTGTGCATAAGTCAAGTACGCGTAAGTCGTTTTTGCCTGAAGTCCAGTTAGGGAAGCTCCGGAAAACGAAGGTTTTGCTCAGCGCTTGACAGCCTGGCGCATTGCACGTGAGTGCGCGTGCACGGTCTCGACCAGCGCGCTCACATGCTCGGGTGGCGTGTGCTGGCTGATGCCGTGGCCCAGGTTGAAGATGTGCGTGGGGCCCTGCCCCTCGCCCTGGTGCGGCGTGCCGAAGCTGTCCAGGACGCGCCGTGCCTGCTCGCTCACCTGCTCGGGCGAAGCAAACAGCACATTGGGGTCGAGGTTGCCTTGCAGCGCCTTGTGCGCGCCCACTTGCGCGCGCGCACGGCCCAGGTTGACCGTCCAGTCCAGACCCAGGGCGTCGCAATCGAGCTGGCCCATTTCTTCCAGCCACAGGCCGCCGCCCTTGGTGAAGACGATGCGGGGGATCACGGCACCGTCGTGTGTGCGTTTGAGCTGGGCCAGCACGCGTGCGGTGTAGGCCAGGCTGAATTCCTGGAAGCAGCCGTCGGCCATCACGCCGCCCCAGCTGTCAAACACCATCACCGCCTGCGCGCCGGCTTCGATCTGGGCGTTCAGGTAGGCCGCGACCGCGTCGGCGTTGACCGCCAGGATGCGGTGCATCAGGTCGGGGCGGCTGTACATCATGGTTTTGACCAGACGGTAGTCGTCCGAGCCCGCGCCCTCGACCATGTAGCAGGCCAGCGTCCAGGGGCTGCCCGAGAACCCGATCAGGGGCACGCGCCCGTTCAGGGCCTTGCGGATCGAGGTGACAGCGTCGAACACATAACGCAGCTTGTTCATGTCCGGCACCACCAGTGCGTTGACGGCGGCTTCATCGCGCACGACTTTTTCGAATTTGGGTCCTTCGCCCAGCGCGAAGCTCAGGCCCAGCCCCATCGCGTCGGGCACGGTCAGGATGTCCGAGAACAGGATGGCCGCGTCCAGGTCGTAGCGGTCCAGGGGCTGCAGGGTCACCTCGGTGGCGTAATCCACGTTCGTGGCCAGGCCCATGAAGCTACCGGCCTTGGCCCGGGTCGCGCGGTATTCCGGCAGGTAACGGCCCGCCTGGCGCATCAGCCACAGCGGGGTGTAGTCGGTGGCCTGGCGCAGGCAGGCGCGCAGGAAGCGGTCGTTTTGAAGGGGTGCGAAGCTCATGCCCGACATTGTGGCAGGGCTTAAGACCCTCCCGTCCTGGGGCCCGACCGGCCCTCAGAGGGCGGCCAGCCGCGCCCGCACTTCGCTGGCGGACAAGACCTCGGACATCACCACTGGCGTGCGCCCTGGCGCGTACAGCACATAGACCGGCACGCCGCTGCGCCCCAGTGTGCTCAGGGCCTGGGTGATGGCCGGATCGCGCAGCGTCCAGTCGGCCCGCAGCAAGGTGACCTGGCGCGCTGCGAAATCGGCCAACACCTGTTCGTCGGCCAGCGTCGTGCGCTTGTTGTACTGGCAGGTCACGCACCAGGCCGCGGTGAAGTCCACAAACACCGGCTTGCCCGCTGCCAAGGTGTCGCGCACCGTCTGCGCGGACCAGGGTTGCCAGGGGTCGCCCGCCACCGCGCTGGGCGCGGTAACAGGCGCCAGTCGCAGCACCTGTGGCCCCAGCGTCCAGGCCAGTGTCACGGCAGTGCCCAGGGCCAGCACGCCGACGATGCGGCGTGCGCGCCCTTGTAGCGTCAACGCCCACACCACGAGCGCCAGGGCCACCAGCAGCACGAGGAGCCCACCCGCGCCGTCGATGCCGCTTTGCTGCCCTAGCACCCAAACCAGCCAGGCCACGGTGGCAAACATCGGAAACGCCATCAGTTTGCGCAAGGTGTCCATCCAGGGCCCGGGTCGCGGCAGCCATCCCGCCACCGCCGGGATCCAGCTGGCCGCCAGATACGGCAAGGCCATGCCCACGCCCAGCGCCGCGAACACCATCAACGCCTGGCTCGCGGGCAGGGCGATCGCCAGGCCCAGGGAGGCCCCCATGAAGGGCGCGGTGCAAGGCGAGGCGATGGCCACTGCCAGCACGCCCGAGAGGAAGGCGTCGCCCGCTGGATGCCGCGCCTGCAAGCTCGCCACGCGCGAAGGCAGGAAGGTGCCGAACTCAAACACGCCGGCCAGGTTCAGACCGATCAGGGTGAACAGAGCGGCCAGCGTGGCCACCACGGCCGGTGACTGCAGCTGAAACCCCCAGCCCAGTTGCTCGCCCGCCGAGCGCAGCGCCAGCATCAGCGCGCCCAAGGCGAGAAAGGAGATCACCACGCCGGCGGTGTAGGCCAGCCCGCCTACACGGTGGGCACGGCGGTCATCGCCATGGCGCGCAAAGCCCATGACCTTCACCGCCAGCACCGGGAACACGCAGGGCATCAGATTGAGGATCAGGCCGCCCAGGAGCGCCCCTAGCAAGGCCGCCGCGAGCGAGGCGGACACGGCCGCTGTGGGCGCGGGCTCCGCGTTGCGTCGCAGGGCTTCTTCCAGCGCCGGCGACACGGCGGCCACCGGGGCCACGGCGGGCCAGGGGCCGGTCACAGGCAACTCGGTGCGCCAGCCCGCGCCTTCACGCGAAGGGTCGGCGACCACCACCGCCAGCATGGAAGGTGCGGCGCTGCGCTGCGCCGACAGCGGCAGTTGCGCGGTCCAGGTCGTGCCTTGCCAGGCCTGTGTCCAGGCGCCGGCGGGTTCGGTGATGGCCGTGGTCTCGGGAAAGATCTCCAGGCTCTTGCCGCGAAGCGAGGCGGGCAGCCCGGGGATGGACACGCGCAGCGTCGGGTCTTGCACCTGGGCGCTGGCGCCACCGGCCACGCGCTCCAGTGGCCGCGGTTGTGCGTCCCAGGCCGCCTGAAACACGCCCCCATGCAGCGCGGTGCTGCCGCGGGTGGGAATGCGCAGGCTGAAGGCGCCTTCTTCCGGGATGCATTCCTTGCGACACACCAGCCAATTGGCCTGCAGCTTGACCTCGAGATCGCCGGTGAGAAGCGAGGGCCGAAAGTCCGACGCGATCGTCAGGGGCACGGGCAGCAGCACCGTGCCCTCGTAGCCGTAATTGGCCAGATTCCCCAGCGGCAATTTGCGCGGCACCGGCCAGCCGATCTCGCCCGCGGTCACCCCCGCAGGCAGCGTCCAGGCCAGCGTGGTCGGCAGGCCGGAATCACCGGGGTTCTTCCAATAGGTATGCCACTGCGGCTGATGCCGAATCTGCAGTCCCACCCACACCGTCTGCCCGGGCGCCACACCCTGCGGTGCATGCGCCAGCAGCTCGGCGCGTACCCGCTCGGTGGTGACCACGGCGCTGCCTGCGGCCCCCGCAGCCCCCGCGGGCAGGGCGATGCCTGCAGCCAGGAAGCCGGCGAAAACCAAAAGCACAGAAATCAGGCGCATGAATAGGGTGGAAGGAGCACCCGATGGTACTGAATCAAACCCGGCGGCCAGCGCCTAAGATCGGGGGGATGGCCACCTCCCGCTTCTGGTCCGATCTCACCACCCGCGACTTTGCCCGCCGCCAAGCCTCGGGCGCCGGCCTGCGCACCGTGGCCGTCTTGCCCGTGGCCGCCACCGAGCAGCATGGCCCGCACCTGCCGCTGAATGTGGACACCACCTTGGCCGACGGCGTCATCGCCGCCAGCCTGCCGCACCTGCCCGAGTCGCTCGACGTGCTGTTCCTGCCGACCCAGGCCGTGGGCAAGAGCAACGAGCATCTGCGTTTTCCCGGCACCCTCACTCTCTCGGCCGAGACCTTGATCCGCCTGTGGACCGAGATCGGCGAGTCGGTCGCCCGCGCCGGTGTGCGCAAGCTGGTCTTGTTCAACGCCCATGGCGGCCAGGTCAGCGTGATGGACATCGTGGCCCGCGACCTGCGCACACGCTGCAACCTGCTGGTGTATTCGGTCAATTGGTATGACCTGCCGCTCGGCGATGACGTCAACGGCCTGTTCCCGCCCGAGGAACATCGCTTTGGCATTCACGCCGGCGAGATCGAAACCTCCATGATGCTGGCCCTCAGGCCCGAGCAGGTCGACATGACGCAGGCGCGCGATTTCCGTTCCACCTCGCAAGACCGCGCGCAGGCCTTCGAGATCCTGGGCAACGGCCGCAGCGCCAAGCTCGGGTGGCAGATGCAGGACTACCACCCCCAGGGCGCGGCCGGTAATGCGGCCCGTGCCACCGCGGCCAAAGGGCAGGCCGTGGTCCAGTCGGCAGGCCTGCAACTCGCACGCCTCTTGCAGGAAGTCGATCGCCTGCCTCTGTCGACCCTGGTCGATCGCCCCCAGTTCCCGGATTGAGCGTCCGGCATCGCCGACGTCCTACGCCAGCTTGCGTGGGCGCCGATGGCGCGTGGCGGCAGGCTCACTAGATTGGGCGGACGCCGGCAACCCGCCCGGCCCACCCCAAGGAGAACGCGATGACCACAGTGGCAGATGTCATGACCCGAGACGTGCGCAGCATGACGCCCAACGACACCCTGATCCAGGCCGCTCGCGCCATGAAGGATTTCAACATCGGGGCCATCCCGGTCTGCGACAAGGACCGCCTGGTCGGCATGGTCACTGACCGAGACCTCGTCGTGCGCGGCGTCGCCGAGGACCTGGATCTGAAATCCGCCAAGCTCGCCGACATCATGAGCGCCCATGTACGTACCGTGCGCGAAAGCGACGATGTGACCGAGGTCCAAAGCGAAATGACCCGCGCCAAGATTCGTCGCATGCCCGTGGTCGATCCGCAGGACCATCTGGTGGGCATCGTCTCCATGGAGGATACGGCAGCCCACCCCTCGACAGGCCACGAGGTCATGGCGGAACCCGAAGAGGTCTTCTCGGTCCAGGCCCGTGTGCAGCCCGCCAGCGGTGAGGGCACGCCGCAGCGCCAAACCGGCTGACGCGGCGTCTCGGCGGGCGCGTTAAGCTCGCCCGATGCGAATCGAGACCTTGCGGCAACGGCTACGCGCTTTGGGCGCGCGGCCTGTCCACGAGCAGCGTGTGCTGCGTCTGTGGGCGCAGGCCCAGCCGCAAGACAGCGGCCGCCGCCGCGTCGAAGACTTCATGCCCCAGACGCTGCGCGAGGCCCTGCCCGATCTCGCGCGCGAGCTCGACGCACTGGTGAGCCTGCGCTCTGCGCACCCCAGTGACGACGGCTCCGAGCGCCTGTTGGTCGATCTGGCCGACGGACAAACGGTGGAAAGCGTGCTGCTGCCACGCGGCGGCCTGTGCGTATCCACGCAGGTGGGGTGCGCGGTGGGCTGCGTCTTTTGCATGACAGGCCGCGAAGGCCTGCTGCGCCAGGTCGAAAGCGCCGAGATCGTGGCCCAGGTCGCCCTGGCGCGCCAGCGCCGCGCGGTGCGCAAGGTGGTGTTCATGGGCATGGGCGAGCCCGCCCACAACCTGGACAACGTCATGGAAGCCATCGAGCTGCTCGGAACCGCCGGCAACATCGGCCACAAGAGCCTGGTGTTTTCCACGGTGGGTGATCCGCGCGTGTTCGAGCGTTTGCCGCAGGGGCGGGTCAAGCCTGCACTCGCTTTGTCGCTGCACACGACGCGCGCCGAACTTCGCGCGCAGCTCCTGCCGCGCGCACCGCGCATCAGCCCCGAAGAATTGGTCGAAGCCGGCGAGCACTACGCGCGTACCACTGGCTATCCGATTCAGTACCAGTGGACATTGATCGAGGGCGTGAACGATGGCGACGACGAGATCGAAGGCATCGTCCGCCTGCTGGCGGGTCGCTACGCAGTGATGAATTTGATCCCGTTCAACGCGGTCGACGGACTGGACTTTCAGCGTCCCTCCTGGGAGCGCGCAGCCGCCATGGCGCGCGCCTTGCACCGGCGCGGCGTGCTGACCAAGTTGCGCCATTCGGCGGGCCAGGATGTCGAAGGGGGGTGCGGCCAGTTGCGGGCCCGCGCGCAGCGGCCTGCAGGCCGCGTCATCGCCTTGCAGCCGGCGGCGGGCTGATCGCCCGAGCCGGCTGCGACGAGCATCAGGCGCTGCTGCCGGACTTGTTGGCGCGGCTGTTCTGGCTGCGTGCTTGTCCGCCCTTGCGACCGGCCTCGCGTGCTTCTTCCGAACTGAACTCGTGGGCCGTGCCTTTCTCGTGGGCTGCGCGCCCGCCCTGGCTGGCGATCTCGCGTTGTCGCTGCGGGTCCATCGAGGCGAAGCCGCGGTTCGAGCTGCCGCTCTTGCCACTGGGATTGCTAACGGGGCTACTGGATGCCATGGTGGGTACTCCTTCGGTCATGCATAGAAAAATCCAGGGCCAGCACCGCACTGGCCCGGCCATGCATTGAGAGCCCGCTACGGCGCGGCGCTCGTCAGGATGGGCACAACAGCTGCGTAGGACGAGGTCGCGTGGATCAGACTGGCGGCAGCCCGTCGGCCACCAGGCGTGCGAGCAGCGCCTGGGCCTGTGCGGGCACGGCACCGGCTGCGGGGTCTTCGCGCAGACTCTCCAGCAGTCTGCCGATCGAGCCGATCGAGGGCAGGACCGGACCGAGAAAACGCACCGTGGGCCCTTGCGCGATCAAGAGCGTCGGGAAGGTCTCGACATCCACATCGCCCATCGCGTCGGCCTGGTCCTCGATGTCGACCCATGAAAACCGCACGTTCGGGTGACGCGCCGCTTCCTGCGCCAGCTGCGGCCGCCATTCCCGGCAGGTGCCGCACCAATCGGCGCACAGGCAGATCAACTGCCAGGACGCGTCGTGAGGTGTGAGGGGCGTGGCGTCGGACATCGTGGGTGCAGCGTGCAGCTTGCGCAGTGTAGCGGCGCGCGCCTGCGCCTCAGGCGTAAGTCACCCAATCCCGGTAGGCCGCGTCTTCCAGGTGGGCGATGCCGTTGTAGCTAACGAGCATGTGCCGCTTGGGCGTGAACGCGAATTGCGTGACCGAGGTGTTGCGCATACGCAGATTCAACTCGATCGTGGTGGACGGCGGTGTCTGCAGCACCTGCCCCACGGCCGTCGAGATCGGCCCGCCGCTGCTCACGATCAAGACGTTGCGCCCCGCGTGGTGAGCGCGTACGTGATCGAGGGCCCCGGTCACGCCGGCGACGAAGTCGGTGTACGTGGGCATGCCGCGCGGGCGCGTGGCCCCTGCGATCCACTGGTTCAGGCCCTCGCGCAGCAGACGGAAATGGTGACGGTACAACTCGGGCGTGTCCGGCTTTTGCAGGGGCTGCGGGTGGATCGCCGCGATCACCGCCTCGCTGTCGTACTCGTTCAGGCCTGGCCAGGGCAGGGGCTCGCCCGCCTGCTGCATGCCTTCGAGGATGCCGGCCAGTGTCTGCTGGTGGCGTTTGAGCGTGCCCGTGATCAGGCCGTCGAAACGCAAACCCTGCTGCGCGAAGTACGCGCCCAGTCGCACGCTTTGCCGGTGCCCGAGCGCACTCAGTTGGTCGTAGTCGTCGGCGCCAAAGGAGGCCTGGCCATGGCGCACGAGGTAGAGATTTCCCATCCCGGAAATTCTGGCCAGCCTGAACGCGCCGTGCCGTCGCCCGGGCGACTGTGCGCAGGCCTCAGAGCGCGACCTGACCTTCGATGCAGGTGACGCAGGCGCCGCCGATCCAGATCGTCTCGGGCGATTGCGCGTCCTGCTCCACGTGCACGCGCCCGACGCGCCCCAGGGCCGTGCCCTGGCTTGCGACATACCGCGTCGGCGCCAGACCGGCCCCGATCAGCCACTGCGCCATCGCGGCATTCAGGCTGCCTGTGACCGGATCCTCGGCGATGCCGCCGTGCCCCGGGAAAAACGCGCGCACCTCGAAGGCACACGCGCCAGTGGGCAGCGGCGCGACCACGCCGATCTTCATGCCCGCCAACAAGGCGCTGTCGGGTCGCAAGTCCAGCACCTGCTGCGGCGAGCGCAACATCACACCCCGCCATTGCGGGCCGTTGTCGCACCAGGCGTGGGCCACGATATCCGCGCGGGCCACGCCCAGACCCTGCGCGATTCGGGCCACTTCGCTGTCTTCCAAAGGCCCGCTGCGTCGCAAGGGCGGTGCGGCGAACGCCAGGCGGGTGCCGTCACGGCGTATGCGTACCAGGCCCACGCCGCACTCCTGCACCACATGCTCGCCGCGCGGGCGGCCACCGGCGCGCAGCCAGGCATGGCAGCTGCCCAGCGTCGGGTGGCCGGCAAAGGGCAGCTCGCGGCCGGGGCAGAAGATCCGCAATTGGTAGTCCGCCTCGGGGTGCTCGGGCGGCAGCACGAAGGTAGCCTCGGACAGGTTCGTCCAATCCGTGAAGCTTTGCATCTGCTCGGTGCTCAAGCCGGTGCCATCGAGCACCACGGCCACTGGATTGCCCAGGAGCGCCACCTCGGTGAAGACATCGACTTGCTGGAAGGGGCGTGGTGTGGCGGCTAGCGTCATGGCGTGGCGTCGGGTCGTTGCACCGGCATTTTCTTCCCGATGAACACCGTGGCGATCACCGCCGCGGCGAATCCGAGCGTCACGGCGTCGAGCGTTTCGCCCAGGAGCGGGACGGCGAACAGCATGCTCAGAAAGGGCTGCACCAGTTGCACCTGGCTCACGCGCACCGTGCCGCCCAGCGCCAGCCCGCGGTACCACGCGAAGAACCCGATCCACATGGAGAACACCGACACATAGGCGAACGCCCACCAGGCTGAAGCGGCGATCGTCTCCTGAGGTTGGGTCCACAGCGCGAGCGGCAGGGTCACGGGCAGGGCGATCACCAGGGCCCAGCAAATTACGTGGTCCGCCCGCATCCGCTGCGACAGCTGCCCGCCCTGGGCATAGCCGATCGCGGCGCATCCCATCGCGGCGAGCAGCAGCAGGTCCGCCGGGTGCAAGGCCAGACCGGCTGATCCCGACCGCAGGATCGCAAAGCCCACCACCAGGACGCTACCCAGCGCGGCGCAGACCCAGAAGCCGTTGGAAGGCCGCTGGCGGTGCAGGTAGGCGCCCGCCGCGGCGGTCGCCAGCGGCAGCACGCCCACGATCACGCTCGCGTGCACCGCCTGCACATGCCGCATCGCCAGTGACGTGAACAAGGGAAAGCCCAGTACCACACCCATCGCCGTCAGCGCCAGGGGCCACAGGTCCTCGCGCCGCGGCCGCGGCGCCCGGGTCGCCCAAAGGAACGCCGCGGACAGGGCGGCGGCCACCACGGCCCGTCCCATCGCCACGAACAGACCGGACAGTTGCGGTTGATCGGTGGTGCCGACGGCCAGGCGCGTCATGGGCAGGGTCAGGCCGAATATCGCCACGCCGAGCAGCCCCAGCCACAGGCCACGGGCTGCATCGGCATCGTGTGGCGACGTCATACCGTGAGCATCCAGGCGGCTGTCACCACCAGCACCAGCCCCAGCACGCGGTTGAACCACAGCAGCCGCCGGCCCTGCGCCAGCCACCCGCGCAGCATCGACCCGACCAGGGCATAGGTGAAGTTGCTGGTGAAGGCGTAGAACACCATGCAGCCCGCCACGATGGCCAGGCGTTCGCCCGTGTTGGTCGCCGGCTGGCCGTTGGCATTCACCACCCAGCCCGCGGTCAGCGTGAGCGCGATCATCCAGGCCTTGATGTTCACGAACTGCAAGGCCACGCCTTGCACGAAGGTCACTTGCAGCCGACTCGCATCCGCCTGGGCCAGCGTCGTCGTTTGATTCAATTTCCACACCATCCACAGCAGGTAGGTCACGCCCGTGAGCTTGATCGCCCAGCGCAGCGCCGGCACGCTGTTCACCAGCGCGCCCACGCCCAGCCCGCAGGCCAGAAGCAGCAAGACCCAGCCGGTGGGCACCGCCAGACAAAACCGCATCGCCCGGCGCAGCCCGAAGTTGGCGGCCAGTGCGGTCGACAGCGTGGTGTTGGGGCCCGGCGAAAAACTCATCGCCGCACCAAAGGCCATGAGCGCAGCCAACTCGCTCGCGTTCATCCCAGGTGTTCCCATCGCTCCAGGGCTGCGATCAGCGCGTCATCGATCTGCGTGCTGCGTTCGGCCAGGCGCGCCGCGCGCGCGCCGTCCGTGCGGTACAGGCTGCCATCGGCCAGTTCGCCCTGAATCGCTTTCTGCTCCTGCTCCAGGGCCTCGATCAGACCCGGCAGGCTCTCGAGCTCGCGTTGTTCCTTGTAGCTCAGTTTTTTCTTGGGTGCGCCAGTGGGCGTGTTGGCTGCTACTTCGCTACGCGCTTCGGGTGCAGGCGCTGCGCTCGCGGCCGGTGACTGTGATGCCGCTTGCGAAGCCGTGCCGCGGGCCAGTGCCTGCGCCCGGCGCGACTGCGTCAGCCAATCTTGCACGCCGCCCTCGTACTCACGCCAGCGGCCCTCGCCCTCGTAGGCGATGGTGCTGGTTACCACGTTGTCCAGGAAGCTGCGGTCGTGGCTCACGAGGAACACCGTACCGTCGTATTGCTGCAGCAATTCCTCCAGCAGTTCGAGCGTGTCGATGTCCAGGTCGTTGGTCGGCTCGTCGAGCACCAGCACGTTGGCCGGGCGCGCAAAAAGCCTTGCCAGCAGCAAGCGATTGCGCTCGCCCCCGGACAGCGAGCGCACGGGCGATGCCGCGCGCGCCGGTGAAAACAGGAAGTCGCCCAGATAGCTCTTGACGTGCTTGCGTTGCGCGCCGATCTCGATCCACTCGCTGCCGGGGCTGATGAAGTCTTCGAGCGTCGCGTCCAGATCCAGCGCATTGCGCATCTGATCGAAATAAGCCACTTGCAGGTTGGCGCCCTGGCGCACTTGTCCGCTGGTTGGCGCGAGCTCACCCAGGATCAACTTCAGCAGCGTGGTCTTGCCCGCGCCATTGGGCCCGATCAGACCGACCTTGTCCCCGCGCAGCACGGTGGCCGAGAAATCGCGCACCACGGTCTTGTCGCCAAAGGCCTGCGTCACCTGCGTGAGCTCGCCCACGATCTTTCCACTGGGCAAGCCCGAAGCCACGTCCAGCTTCACGCGCCCGAGGGCTTCGCGGCGCGCGGCGCGTCGTTGACGCAGTTGGTCCAAGCGGTTGATCCGTCCTTGGGCGCGCGTGCGCCGCGCCTCCACGCCCCTGCGAATCCAGATTTCTTCCTGCGCCAGCAGCTTGTCTGCCTTGGCCTGGATCACGGCTTCTTGTGCGAGCTGTTCCTCCTTGAGCACCTGGTAGCGGCTGAAGTTGCCGGGAAAGGAGCGCAGCTGCCCGCGATCGAGTTCGACGATGCGGGTTGCCACCCGGTCCAGGAAGGCGCGGTCGTGGGTGATGGTCACCACGCTGCCCTTGAAATCGAGCAACAGACCTTCGAGCCACTCGATGGCATCCAGGTCCAGGTGGTTGGTCGGTTCATCCAGCAGCAGCACGCTGGGTCGGCGCACCAGCGCCTGGGCCAGGGCCACTCGCTTGCGCGTGCCACCCGAGAGCGTGCCCACACGCGCCTGGCTGTCCAGCCGCAGGCGTTGCAGGGTCTCCTCGATGCGCTGCTCCCAGTTCCAGCCGTCCTGCGCCTCGATTTGCCGTTGCAGCGCGTCCAGATCGCCCTGACCGCTGGTGTATTCGTCGATCACGGCCAGCAAGGGCGCCAGGCCGGCGCGCACGGCCTCGAAGACGCTGTCCTCTGCGTCCAGCAGTGGCTCCTGGGCCACATAAGCCACCTGCAGCCCTTGTTGGAGTTGCAGCAGGCCGTCATCGGGCTTTTCAAGCCCACCGAGGATCTTCAGCAGCGAAGACTTGCCCGCTCCGTTGCGACCGATCAGGCCCACCCGTTCGTTGCTCTCGAGGGCGAAATCTGTGTGATCGAGGAGCGGCACGTGGCCGAACGCGAGCTGCGCGTTGGAGAGAGTCAGTAGGGCCATGGGGTCGCCAGTTGAGGGCCGGCAAGGGTATCACCGCCTCTCGAGGGGGCCTCGCGCTCGGGAGGGCCGCCGCAAGTGCGCGGGTCTGCCCCTGTCGGTGTTCGTTGGGCGCGGTCTGTGCGCCTGCTGGCGAGACTCGAGCCCCAGCAAGTTCTCAGGGTTCTCCCGGATCCGTGTCATAATCGTGGGCTTCGCTGTTGACAGCGGTGCTTCTGAGAGGCGATGAGCTTCTGGGGTGCTGCCCAGGGTGGCGGGGCGTGGGTTTGGGGTGTGTTTGGCCGGTGGCAGACGAAATTTTCTGCTTGGGTTGACCGGTGTCTCAAATTCGTGTCATAATTCAAGGCTTCGCTGATCGCAGCGGGGACAGTTGGGTAGGGCGGATGCCCTGGGGCGAGAGCCTCGTTTGCCTAACGCGGTTCATTAAAAATACACAGCCGATAAGCGTGGGCGTTTGGGTGGCATGCGAAGTGCCAGATTCTTCGGAATCGAAGGCTTCTTTGGAAGCTTTCACTTAAACGCTCATGAGAATAGAAGTGAAGTTCACTTCAATTCCGTTTTTATGAGTGGTCGCTGAGAGGCGACAAACAATTCAAGATCGAACTGTAGAGTTTGATCCTGGCTCAGATTGAACGCTGGCGGAATGCTTTACACATGCAAGTCGAACGGCAGCACGGGGGCAACCCTGGTGGCGAGTGGCGAACGGGTGAGTAATACATCGGAACGTGCCCATGTCGTGGGGGATAACGTAGCGAAAGCTACGCTAATACCGCATACGATCTAAGGATGAAAGCGGGGGACCGTAAGGCCTCGCGCGATTGGAGCGGCCGATGGCAGATTAGGTAGTTGGTGGGGTAAAGGCTCACCAAGCCTGCGATCTGTAGCTGGTCTGAGAGGACGACCAGCCACACTGGGACTGAGACACGGCCCAGACTCCTACGGGAGGCAGCAGTGGGGAATTTTGGACAATGGGCGCAAGCCTGATCCAGCC
>Ga0315902_10000490_pt1 | contig 65859 bp, 60 predicted proteins | sample LakEriMetagenome_9_FD_203523 | JGI IMG/M metagenome (GOLD analysis project Ga0315902, IMG submission 203523) | Freshwater fungal communities from buoy surface, Lake Erie, Ohio, United States - Buoy 12 MA117 | ecosystem: Environmental > Aquatic > Freshwater > Lake > Lake biofilm | place: USA... | reverse complement strand
CCCGCGTGAATCGCCAAATACTTTGGGCTCGATGATGAGCACATCGGGTATTGCTGTCTTGATTACATTCATGGTGTCAGTACACCTTGTCTTTCAGCAGGCGTAGCAGATATTGGCCGTAGGTATTCTTCTTCAGAGGCTCGGCCAGCTTCTCGAGCTGTGCTGCATCAATATAGCCTTTGCGATAAGCGACTTCCTCGGGGCAAGCGACTTTCAGGCCTTGTCGCTTTTCGAGCGTGGCAATGAACTGTGCCGCTTCCAGCAGGGATTCATGCGTACCGGTATCCAGCCATGCCATCCCGCGTCCCATCAGCTCGACATGCAATTCTTTTTGCTGGAGATAGATCTTGTTAACGTCAGTGATTTCGAGTTCGCCGCGGGCAGACGGCTTGATGCTGGCAGCAATATCGCATACCTGACGATCATAAAAATACAGCCCGGTTACTGCGTAATTGGATTGGGGATGCTTTGGTTTTTCTTCGATACTGATCGCGCGCCGATTGGCATCAAATCCGACAACGCCGTAGCGCTCGGGATCCTCGACATGATAGGCGAACACGGAGGCGCCTTCACTACGCTCATTGGCGGCGCGCAGCTTGCCATCGAAGTCATGGCCATAGAACAGATTGTCTCCAAGGATCAGCGCCGAGTCATGATTACCTACAAATTCACGCCCAATAATGAAAGCCTGGGCAAGTCCGTCCGGCGAGGGTTGTACCGCGTACTGGATATGGATTCCCCACTGACTCCCATCGCCCAGCAATGCCTCAAATCGCGGCGTGTCCTGCGGTGTCGATATCAGCAGGATGTCGCGCATACCAGACAACATCAGCGTCGTCAGTGGGTAGTAGATCATGGGCTTGTCGTACACCGGCATCAACTGCTTGGAGACCGCCATGGTCACCGGATACAAACGCGTTCCTGATCCGCCAGCAAGAATGATGCCGCGTCGATGGTGCTTGTCGCTCATGCGGTGCTCCCTGTGCGCTGGCTGTAGTTACGGTCTATCCATTTGAGGTAATCGCCAGATTGAATCTTGCGCACCCATTCCTGATTGGCCAGATACCACTGCACTGTCTTGCGCATGCCTGTCTCAAAAGTTTCTGACGGACGCCATCCCAGCTCACGCTCTGTCTTGCGCGCATCGATCGCATAACGGCGATCATGACCGGGGCGATCGGTCACATAGGTGATCTGCTGTCGATAAGACTGCTTGCCAGGCGCCAGTTCATCCAGCAAATCGCACAGCGTGTGCACGACATCGATATTGGCCTTTTCATTCCAGCCGCCGATGTTGTAGGTCTCCCCCGGCTTGCCATCGGTCAGAATGCGGCGTATCGCGCTGCAATGATCGCCCACATAGAGCCAGTCGCGAACCTGCTGACCATCGCCATAGATAGGCAGCGGCTTGCCTGCCAGTGCATTGGCGATCATCAAAGGCACCAGCTTTTCGGGAAATTGCAGCGGTCCGTAATTGTTCGAGCAATTGCTGGTCAGTACCGGCAAGCCATACGTGTGATGCCAGGCACGCACCAGATGGTCTGAGGCTGCCTTTGATGCCGAGTAGGGGCTGTTAGGTGCGTAGGGAGTAGTCTCGGAAAACGGCGGGTCGGTCGGACTCAGCGTACCGAATACCTCATCAGTCGATACATGCAAGAATCGAAAATTGTTCTTGTCGGTGTCGGACAGGCCAGCGCAGTAGGCACGTGCGGCTTCCAGCAGACTGAAGGTGCCATCGACATTGGTGCGAATGAAGTCGCCAGGGCCATGAATCGAGCGATCGACATGGCTCTCAGCAGCGAAATGCACAATAGCACGAGGCTTGTGCGTTGCCATTAACTGATTGACCAATTCCCGATCGCAGATATCCCCCTTCAACAGCTGATGCCGCGAATCGCCTTCGATGGCAGACAAATTATCTGGATTGCCCGCGTAAGTCAGCTTGTCCAGATTGATCACCGGCTCGTCCGTGGACGCCAGCCAGTCAAGTACGAAATTCGAGCCGATGAAGCCCGCGCCACCAGTTACCAGAATCATTGAGATGCCTTGTTAAAACGCCTTATTATTTGATTAACTTATTCCTTCCAAACACTCGACATTTTAACGGAGCGCCGCGCCCTCGAAGCAGGCTACCGAAAGAATCTCATCCTCATGCTTTTCTCGTTCTGGTGACCAATAAAAAAGGCGTGTCTCGCGACACGCCTTTGCACGTTGGATTCAGTGAATTAAACGCGCTCGACACCTCTCAAACCTGACCAGCGGTTACCAATCCACGCTGCCCCCTTCGACACGAAAGCGCCGATGGCTTTGGCACCATGAGCCACGCCATGAGCCACTGCCCTGCCGATGGAAGCAATCGCGTGCCCACTTGCGGCACCTGCTTTTCTGATGGCGTCGGTTGCCTTATTCAGTCCCTTGGCTGCCCGCGTTGCTGAAGCCTTGGCCACTTCGCCCGCCGTTTCGGCAATTTGACCAGCGGAACTCTTCAGGCGAGCGACTGCCTTACCGTTCAATGCATTGCGGAGTCTGTCACCCGTCCGAATTCCCGCGTCGGTGAGCGTCGGCGACAATCTGGCCCGTACCGAAGTCATCGCCTTTCTTATGACAGCACTGCCCTTCGATGACCAGACAGAAGCGTTATGCCTAATCCATTCGGTCGCTTCACGGACTGGCGGTATCAACTTTTTACCTGCCGCGAACAATTTATCACCTGCGGCAGAAAAAACGGCGTGTACACCAAGCGCCAAACCTGATAATCCAGCTTTTACTGACCGGCGACTGCCGACTCTGCCATCGCTATTGACATCAAGTGGTTTTATATCGAGCGCTACCGCAGACTCACGATGGCGCTCCGTGCGCTGCGTGCGCTGCGTGCGTTTCGTGTGGCTATCCAAACCGGCATCTGCTCGCTTCTTCGGAGTGTCAGTGGTCCGCGCCGACTGAAAATCAGTTGATTGCTGTCCCAATGATCCCTGAGAGGGAATCGGCGGAATAAATGAAAATTCTGATGAATCCTCACCGAGCGCCGAACTCTCGCGGTCCTTCAGGGATTTTTCGATGATTGCACGAACCTCGGTCGCCGTCGAATCGTAATCACGACCGATCACATTCAGTGTGTCGTTTAGCTGGTGACGTTGTGCTTCTTCCATTCCCATATCGTCAATATGATCGAGGGTAAAATCCAAAGCCAGTGCGAAACGTGCGGAGTGATGAGGATCATCGCCAGCCTGGAGAAAAATCAGTTGTTTTATTTTCTCAACGAAAATACGAGTATCTTCAGTTTTATCAGCCCCCCATAAAACGAGCACTGCATTGGCGCGTTGCTGAGTATTGAGACTGGCAAAACAAGAATCCAGATCCACACGCAGCGTGCCAACGGTAACCTGCAGATTCGCAGACTCCGTTGTTGCATGAGCCTGAGGATTCATCGCTCTTTGAATACGCTGATCTTGAGAGAACATTATTACTCCACGAGAAGTTAGAAAGCGGTCTTGAGTGCGCCTCTCAGCGGAGAAGTTTCAGAATCGAGGAAAATATTGATGATTATTCGGTAGGTGACGGTTCTATGAAACCGCGTGAGGCGATCACCGAACCGTTTGCATTAAAATGTTTCACGAAAACATGTGTGCCCATATTGAGCCCGTTGGACGTGTGTATTCGATAAGTCAAAAATATCCGTTATCGCCAGATCACCTTTGTTAACTTGTAGACCGAGCCACTTTCCTCATGTCCGACACGCCTATGCTTCCGGTATTTGTCATCGGCGACCTGCAAGGTTGTAGAGGGGAGCTGGATTTATTGCTGGATCGCATTGAGGCAAAAGCTCCTCGCGCCCGCTTGGTGTTTGTCGGTGATTTGGTCAATCGCGGCCCGGACTCATTAGGTTGCCTGCGTCGTATTCGGGCAATGGCTGACCGTGCACAGATTGTGCTCGGCAATCATGATCTCCATTTGCTGGCCGTCGCCAATGGCATCCGACCTCGAGGACGCTCTGATACGCTGGAAGCGCTACTCGCCGCGCCTGATCTCCACGACTTGCTGCAATGGCTGAGACAGCAACCGCTGTCTCTGATGGCGGAGGGGCACTTGATCGTGCACGCCGGCGTGCTGCCCCAGTGGACGACCGAGCAAACCCTCGCACTCGCAGACGAAGTGTCCACAGTACTGAGAGGAAGCGACTGGCTGGATTTCTTGGCTCAGATGTATGGCAATGAACCAGCACAATGGCACGACGATCTGCAAGGTGCAGACCGATTGCGCTGCATCGTGAACGCGTTGACCCGGCTGCGCTTCTGCACGGTGCAGGGCGAGATGGAATTCACCTCCAAGGAAGGACCTGAAAAACCCCCTGCGGGCTATATGCCGTGGTTCGATGTGCCAGAACGATTAACGCAAGAGACTCCCGTCGTTTTCGGGCACTGGTCGACCCTGGGACTGATACTGAGACCGAACATCATCGGTCTGGACACAGGCTGCGTGTGGGGGGGCAAGCTCAGCGCACTGCGCTTGTCTGATCGTAAGCTGGTGCAGGTCGACTGTCCGCAGCATCAGCATCCGGGCTAAGCACTTTTTCCACCAGCTCTCTTGCGGCAGCTGCCAGCTCGCGACGGTGTGCACCCTCGGTCGATATCGCCGGCAGGCGTATCAGCTCGGCGTGCATGCCGCCGCTCTTTAGGATAGCGATCACGCTCTCAACAAATGTCATCTCGCCGATAAAGTCTGCCGAGTCATGCAAGCCACCATCGGCGTCCAGATAGCGGAGCGCGTAGGGTTGCACTGGCACTTCGGCCTCAATCGCTGCTTCGAACAAATTCGCATGAAACGGCAGCACCGTGCCTTGCGGCGCGGTCGTACCCTCGGGGAAGAAAGCGACGCGCTCGCCATCATGGATACTTTTGACTAGCCCGGCATAAATCCTTCGCACATCGCGCTGTTTGCCACGCGCGATGAAAATCGTTCCGGTGTTTTCACACAGCCAGCCGATCAGGGGCCAGCTTCGAATATCGGATTTCGCGACGAAGCGGCACGGATGGATGGAATTCATCACGAAGATGTCCAACCATGAAATGTGATTACAGACGATCAGCGCCGGCGATACCAGCTCGCGCTGCGCACTATCGTTGATGGAGAAAGATACGCCGCAGATTGCCACCAGCTGGCGCGACCAGCGCTGTATGCGGAGCTCGCGTCCTGCTGCACCAAGAAAAGGAAACAGCAGCGCCACCTTGAGCAGTCCCACGACAAGATGCCAGGCTAGTCTGGCCAGACCCCATACCGGCATGATGATCAGCGGCTGTAGGCGAGACGGCCGGACACGATAGTGTGCCTGACCTGACCCTGCAACTCGTAACCAAGAAACGGTGTGTGCTTGCCCTGACTGACAATCGCGGATGCTTCGACCTTCCAGCGCGCGTTCGGGTCGAAGATACAGATATCGGCGACGCTGTCCACCGAGAGCTTGCCGGCATCGATTCCAGCCACGCGAGCAGCATCGCAGGTAATGCGGGCAATCGCCTTGGAAAGACCGTCCTTGCTTTTCAAATGATCCTCCGCCCACTTCAGCGACAACGACAGTAGCAACTCCAGACCCGTCGCACCGGGAGAAGCTTCGCCGAAGGGCAGCAGCTTCTCATCATCATCAACCGGTGTGTGGTCCGAGCAGATCGCATCAACCGTGCCATCGGCCAGTGCCTCGCGTATCGCATCACGGTCGCGCTGGCTGCGCAGCGGCGGAGAGAGTCTGGCGTTGGGATCGAAGAAACCGATATCGTGATCGGTCAGGTGCACATGGTGTGCGCCGACATCGCAACTCACGCGCAAGCCTTCGGTCTTGGCGGCACGAATCAGCGCAATCCCGTCAGCAGACGACAGGCGGCACAGATGCACGCGCGCGCCGGTGGAGCGCATCAGTTCGAAGATCGTGTGCAAGGCGATCGTCTCACTCATCACCGGAACGCCGGACAGTCCCAGCCGGGACGCCAGCGGTCCGCTGTGCGCGGTGCCTCCCTTGCCGAGGTGCGGATCCTGCGGACGCAGCCAGACGGTATATCCATAGGTTTGCGCATACTGCATCGCGCGCATCAGCACGGTGGTGTCTTCAATCGGCTCTTCGGCCTGCGCAAAACCGACGCAACCGGCTTCAGTCAGTTCGGCCATCTCGGTCAGTTCGCGTCCCTTCAAGCCTACCGTCAGCGCGCCCAGCGGATAGACTTGCGACTGATTCATCAGCCGGGCGCGGTGCACAAGCATCTCGACCAGCCCCGGCTCATCCAGCACGGGATCGGTGTCCGGCGGGCACAGCAGACTGGTCACGCCGCCAGCCAGTGCCGATTGCAACTCGGATTCGAGGGTCGCCTTGTATTCATAACCGGGTTCACGCAGACGTACCGACAAATCCACCAGACCCGGTGAGATGATCAGTCCGCTGGCATCGATGGTCTGGTCAGTGCCGAAGCCCTCGGGTGCCTTGCCGATCGACGTAATCTTGCCATCCGCAATGAATACATCGTGTGAAGCATCAATGTTATTGGCCGGATCGATCACGCGGCCATTTTTGATATGTAGTCTCATCTCATCCCATTCCTGCTTGCACTGCTAGCCACTCAAGCGCCCGCCAGCATGCTCATCACCGCCATACGCACTGCGATACCAAAGGTCACTTGGGGAAGAATCACTGCCTGCGCGCCATCGGCCACGGCCGAGTCAATCTCTACGCCACGGTTCATCGGCCCCGGGTGCATCACGATCGCATCGGGTTTCGCCAGTGCCAAGCGCTCTGGCGTGAGTCCGTAGCTCTTGAAATATTCCTGCGCCGACGGCAGTAACGCGCCGGTCATGCGCTCATTTTGCAGGCGCAGCATGATGATCACGTCCACACCCTTCAAGCCCTCATTCATGTCGTTGAAAACGCGCAAGCCCATTTGCTCCAGCCCGCCGGGCAGCAAGGTGCGCGGCCCAATCGCACGCACCTCCGGCACGCCCAGCGTCGTCAGGCCGTGAATGTCAGAACGCGCGACGCGACTATGCAGAATGTCGCCAACAATCGCTACGGTCAGATTGGTGAAGTCTTTTTTGTAATGGCGGATGGTGTACATGTCCAGCAAACCCTGAGTGGGGTGCGCATGGCGACCGTCGCCCGCATTGACCACATGCACATGCTGCTGATGGGTTTCGGTCAGATGGCGCGCGATCAGATACGGCGCGCCCGATTGCGAATGACGAACGACGAACATATCGGCGTGCATCGCAGCGAGATTGTCTATCGTGTCGAGCAGCGACTCACCTTTGCTAGCCGATGAAGCAGAAATGTTCAGGTTGATCACGTCTGCCGACAATCGCTTGGACGCGATTTCGAAGGTGGTGCGGGTACGCGTGGAATTCTCGAAAAACAGATTGAAGACGCTCTTGCCCCGCATGAGTGGGACTTTTTTTACTTCACGATCGCTGACACTCACGAAAGACGCTGCCGTGTCGAGTATGCGAGTGATCATCGCCTTTGGCAGCCCTTCCAGCGTGAGCAGATGCTGCAGCTCGCCGTGCTTGTTGAGTTGGGGGTTATGCATGATCTACGCTCAGGGAAAGTCGTCCATCCTCGGCTTTTTGCAGCACAAGGGTCTGTTGCTCCGGCAGCGTGACGGTCGCTGCGACAAAGTCGGCCGCGATGGGCAGCTCGCGCCCGCCACGATCGACCAGCGCCGCGAGCATGATCTTCCCGGGTCGACCGTAGTCGAACAGCGTATTGATCGCCGCGCGGGTGGTACGACCGGTGTAGAGCACATCATCGACTAGCAGGATGTTCGCTCCTTCGACCTCGAAGGGTATCTGGCTGGGGCGTACCTCTTCCTTGAGCCCTCGCTTCGCATAATCATCGCGATAAAAAGACACGTCGATGTAGCCCACTGTGCTTACATCAAGTGACTTTGCAAGACGTTCTGCCAGCCAGGCGCCGCCAGAGTAGATGCCGACCAGCGCCAGCCGCGGCGCGCCGGCAAGCGCGGCCTTCAGGCCATGCTCGAGCTGCTGAAAGAGCTTCTCGGCGTCGAGTTCAGGATGGGTCATGAGTATCGAAGTATTGTTGGAGTATGAGCGCCGCCGCTTCGCTGTCCACATGCTCGCCGCGCGCCGGATTCAGCACGACGGAGGTGTAACGTTCATCCACCAGCGTGGTGGGCAATCCGAAACGGCCATTCATCTGGTTCGCAAATCGTCGGCAGCGCACGCTCATCTCATGCTCTGCGCCGTCCGGATGCAGCGGCAGGCCCACCACCACCGCTTCGGGCTGCCACTCGCTGATCAGCGCGGCAATCGCTGAAAACTTTGCATCATTCGTTGCGGCGTCAATTACTGCCAGCGGCTGAGCCTGCTTCAGCAAACGGTTACCGATGGCGACACCAATCCGGCGCAATCCGAAATCGAAGGCGATCACCGTGCTCATCTCGGTCGCATGCTCTCAGGGCAACCCCGAGTTGACAGCTCGATGGCAAAGCGGTGCGACGCGACGGGCAGCCTGACAAAGCAGGCTCTACGCATGTCCGGCTTCACCCGAGAGCATGAAAGGATCAATGCCCAGCAGGCTCATGGCGGCAACAAAGCGCTGCTCGACTGGCGTATCAAACAAAATCGTCGTATCGGCGCGAACCGTGAGCCAGCCATTGCGTAGTATTTCCTCTTCGAGCTGGCCCGCGCTCCATCCCGCGCAGCCGAGCGTGACCAGCAGCCGTTGCGGCCCGTCGCCGCGCGCGGCGGCTTCCAACACATCACGAGAGGTGGTCAGCGCGACCTCATCCGACACGATAAGCGACGAATTGTAGTCGTCGGCCGGCGCATGCAGCACGAAGCCGCGCTCAACCTGCACCGGGCCGCCAAACATCACCGGACCTCGTGCCGCGGCTCTGCCATGCGGATCGATCTCGAGCGACAAGTCCAGTCGCTCGAACAGCACATCCATGGTCATGTCGGTGGGACGGTTGATGATCATGCCCAGTGCCCCGCCATCATTGTGCTCGCAAATATAGACGACGGTACCGCCGAAAATAGGATCGAGCATCGAGGGCATGGCGATCAGAAAATGATCGGCGAGTTGCAGCGGTGGAAGGAAGTTGCCGTTGTTGGAGTAAAAATCGTCGGCATCCGCGCCAGGCGCGGAGGAGGAAGGAGATTGACGCTTGCCTTGCTTGGCCATGTCCACGATTTTATCAGCTTTGCCGGCCAAGCCGCCGACCTCGGAAAGCGGCTGCGACATCTTTTAGTACGAAACGGCTACACTCCTTGGCAGGCTTGCTCTACTGCTTGCCCACATGTTTCGCTGTTTCGCTTCCCCTTTCCCCATCAGAGACGCCGATGAACCGCTACAACAAGGCACTGGTCTGGTTTCGCCGCGACCTTCGCCATATCGACAACGCTGCGCTGCACCACGCACTCGCCAGTAGCGCTACCGTATACTGCGTTTTCATTTTTGACAAAGATATTCTTGACCCCTTGCTGTCTGAGGGCCGCCTGGACAGGCGCGTCGCCTTCATTCACGCAAGCCTGCAAGAACTCGATGCCGAGCTCAAGCGAGGCGGCGGTGGCTTAATCGTGCGTCATGCGCGCGCGGCGACGGAGATCGTTGCGCTGGCCGACGAGCTCGCAGTCGATGCGGTGTTCGCGAATGAAGATTATGAACCTTCTGCCGTGGAACGTGATGCCAAAATTGCCAAGGCGTTGCAGCGCGCCGGTCGTGCACTTCATCTCTTCAAGGATCAGGTCATCTTCGCCAAAGATGAAGTACTGTCACTGGCAAATAAACCTTTTTCTGTGTTCACCCCCTACAAAAACGCTTGGCTGAAAAAACTCTCGCTGCCCTCAGGCGAATTGAATCTTGATGCGCTGGCACCACTAGTCTGCAAGCCTGTCAAAGGGCAGCTCGCCATGCTGCCAACCGCGCCGAACATGCCGACGCTGGCGTCGATGGGCTTTGACGACTGTGATCTGGCCGCGCTGAAGATCCCGACGGGCATGAAAGGCAGCGCCACTCTGTTGAAAGATTTCATTCCGCGAATGTCGCTCTACAAGGCATCACGCGACTACCCAGCAGTCAAAGGGCCCTCTTATCTGTCGGTGCATCTGCGCTTTGGTACCGTATCCATACGCACACTGGCGCGACTCGCCGCTGAGGCGCTGCAATCAGGCGAAGGCGGAGAAGGTGCCGCGGTCTGGCTGTCCGAACTGATCTGGCGCGACTTCTATTTCATGATCTTGCACAATAATCCGCACGTGGTCGGGGGTGCGTTCAAGCCCGAGTACGATCGAATCAAGTGGGAAAGCGGCAAAGAAGCGGACCAGGCGTTTGCGGCTTGGTGTGAGGGACGCACGGGCTATCCGCTGGTGGATGCAGCCATGATGCAGCTGAACCAGACTGGCTATATGCATAACCGCTTGCGCATGGTCACCGCATGTTTTCTGATCAAGGATCTGGGCATCGACTGGCGACGGGGGGAAGCTTACTTTGCGCGGCAGCTCAATGATTTCGACCTGTCGGCCAACAACGGCGGCTGGCAGTGGGCCTCGTCATCGGGTTGCGATGCTCAGCCTTATTTCCGAATCTTCAATCCGGTAACTCAGTCGGAAAAATTCGATCCCGAGGGCCAATTCATCAAGCGCTATCTTCCGCAACTGGCCAAGCTCGACCGCAAGCAGATTCATGCACCATGGCTGGCACCAGAGATGACGCTGTCGATGGCAGGCATCGTACTGGGAAAGGATTATCCTCGCCCGCTGGTCGCGCATGACGAAGCACGCAAGAAGACGCTGGCTCGCTACGCCGTTGTAAAAAAATAATTCCTGACCGGCTCACAGCGAAAGTGGATTCAGCTGCCGGCTGTGCCGGGTCAGATCGTATTGCATCGCGCCGCTTTCGCGTCCTGACTGCTTGAGCCAGTCGGGATGGTTAATCGTGTCTTGCATGTCACGTCGTCCTGCCTCCCAGCGCTCCAGCACCGATACTCGCGAGAATTCATAGTCCTTGGACTCTCTCTCCTCGGGCCCCTGGCGATAGATCAGGTGAACCAAATCGATTGGCGCCACATTCGCAAAGGCTTGTAGCCGCTGCACTTCGGGATCATCCAGCAAACTCTCGGGCAGTTTGGCAACCAGATCAACAATTGCACGGCGCAGATTGGTCAGATCAGCGGCGACATTGCTGGCGTAGCGAGTACGGCTGGAATACTGAATATCCTTTTGTCGCTTCAGCACCTCATCGAAATTCACCGGTACCGGCCCGCGCGCATTGAACAGATCGATCTGGAACACCAGCAGGCATTCGCGAGGGTTACGTACCTCGAGCACGTGCTGCAAAGGCGTATTCGACAGGATGCCTCCATCCCACCAAGCCTCGCCATCGATCACGATCGGTGGAAACGAGGGTGGTAATGCGCCGCTGGCCATTACATGCTCCGGCCTAATTCGCTCGTTGCTGCTATCGAAGTAATACGAATTTCCTGTTCGCACATTGACTGTGCCCAAAGACAGGCGCACCGGCCCTTTATTAATCAGATCGAAATCGATCAGCGACTCCAGCGTCTCGCGCAGTGGCGTGGTGTCGTACAAGCTCAGCGCTGCTGGCGTGCCCGGCAGCTGAAACGGTGGTGGCGGCACCCGCGGCTGATAAAACCCGGGAATACCCAGCCACGCCGCATGCCACGCACTGAGCTGATTGAGTGCGGTGCGGGTGTCATGAATCTCGGTCAGCGCGCGCAGCCAGGGGGTCAGCGACAAGGCGCCACCGACCTGTGGCAAGCCGGACGACACCAGTCGCCAGAATTCATTCAATCTTTCCACGCGCTGCTTGGGCGGATTACCGGCGATGATGGCCGCATTGATCGCGCCAATGGAAACGCCCACCACCCAGTCAGGCTGATACGTTGTCTCGGACAAGGTATCGAAAACACCCGCCTGATAAGCACCGAGTGCGCCGCCCCCTTGCATCACCAGCGCGATACGATCATGACTTCGCTGTAGTGCGAGAGTCTTACCATCCATCGTCCAATCAATTTTCATCAGGCTTCCTTGCTCGGGAATGCTTGCTTTGTCGGACACAGCGCAGGGTTACCGCAGATATTTCATGCGCTCTTCTGTGTATTTTGCTTTTTGCAGCTCGTCAGGTCGCGCTGGTACTGTTTTGTCGAATTGGCGCGCACGAGTTCAGCCAGTCGAACAACTCCTGATCCCGATACGGCTTGCCGAAATACGCATTTGCACCCAATTGCATCGCATGCGATCGGTGTCGCTCTGCAGCGCGCGAGGTGACCATTGCGACCGGCATGGATTTGAGACGGACATCAGCACGAATACGACTCAGAAGTTCAAAACCATCCATGCGCGGCATCTCGATATCCAGTAGCAACGCTGCCGGCGTGATGTCACGTAATTGCTCCAGTGCCTCCAACCCATGTCGCGCCACTGACACCCGATATCCATGCCGCTCCAGCAAGCGCTGGCTTACCCGGCGCACTGTCAGTGAATCATCGACCACCATGACCAGCGGCGTTTTGTCGAAAGTCGTATCCGTGTTGATTTGTGTCTGCGTTATTCGGTGATGGAGAGACAGGTAGTCGAACCATTGCAGCAGGTTCATGATCAGCAGCACGCTGCCGTCTGCCTGCAGCGTGGCGCCGGCAAGGCCTGGCACACCAGCCAGTTGCAAGCCCGTTTGCTTGACGACGACTTCCCGATGACCGATCACTTCGCCGACCCGGATCGCCATCCATTGATCCAGCTGGCGCAAGATGACCACCGAGGGGCGATGTACGCCAGAGGCAAGCGAATCAGCTGCTCGAAGAACGTCGGAGGATTGACTCGAACATGCTCCGTACAAGTCGCTCAGACTTCGCAAAGGCATGGTTTGCCGCTGCCACTCCAAGCTGCCGGTGGTTATGGCATGGCGCAGCACGGATTGATTCAGCTGCATTACCTGTTGCACCATGGATGCCGGTAACGCGACCGACTGGGTACCGTCTGACACCACCAGCACCTGCTGCGTGGACAGCAGCTGCGGCAAACCCAGCGTGATGCAGGTCCCCTCGCCCGACAAGCTGTCAACCTTGAGCGCGCCACCCATTTGCATCACGGCTTCTTTTACGGCATCCATGCCTATGCCACGTCCGGCTAGTCCGGTGACTTGCTCTGCAGTGGACAGACCAGGATGAAAAATCAATTCGGCTAACTGAGCATCATCAATGACCGATGTCTCGCTCAGTACGCCGAGTGCGCAGGCGCGCGCACGTATGCGAGCGACATCGAGCCCCCTTCCGTCATCGCTGATCTGCAGCCGCAGCTCGCCGCCCTGCTGGCCGAGCAACACCCGAACGAGGCCACAGCGCGGTTTGCCTGCCTGCTCGCGCTGTACGGGTGTCTCGATACCATGCACGATGGCATTGCGTATCAGGTGCTGCAGCGCACCGTTCAGACGGTCTAGCTGCTGGCGATCGATCTCGATCCGTGCACCCTCGATCTCGAAACGGACGTCACGGCCAGTCTCGTCCGCCACTTGCCGCACCAGACGGCGCAAGCGGGGCTCGATACTGGAAAACGCCTGCATGCCGACCCGCCTCAGATCCGACTGCAACGAACGCGCATGTCGGGTCTGCTGCGACAGCATGGCTACCGTCGAATCGGATTGCCGTCCCAGCGTGCGTTGCAAGCTGGTCAAATCGGCCAGACTTTCCGCAGTCATGCGAGTCAGTTCCTGGAGGCGGGTGTAGCGATCAAACTCCAGCGGATCGAAGACGGACGCACTGGGTTGTGCATGCGCCGTGATGCGTGACTCCGATTGCAGCTCGAGCTCGCGTAACTGGTTACGCAGCCGCAGAAGATTTTCTGCCAGCTCGGTCACCGTTTGGCGCTGACGCTGCAACTCCTCACTGGCGCGCACGGCGCCCACCAGCAACTCGGCAGCACTACCGGTAGCGCGCTCGAGAAGATCATTGCGAATCTTGGGAGCAAGGCCTGCTGCCTCGGTGGGCGAGCGCTCAGCGAGAGCGCGCTCAACCTCCAGCGGCTCTGGCAACGATGCGGCGTGCGCAGCGGAGGATGCGTTAGATTCCACTGCGCGAGTAGACAAAAGACCTGCCTCGGCCAGCAGCTCAGCAAGTTCATGCCGAAAACCATTCAGCTCATGATCCGAAAAGCTGTCTGCTCTGGCAAACTGTGCGACCTCATGCTCCATGCGGTGCAGTCGTTCGCCAAGCACCGTCTCCCCGGCCATTCTCGCACTGCCTTTGAGCGTGTGCAGAAGACGCAGCACACCGGAACGCTGGGTATCATCACGTGGCGCGGCAAGCCAGACCTCCATCTGCTGGGCCAACAGGGGCATGAGTTCGGCTGCCTCCTCGCTGAACACGGCAAATAACTCTGTATGCGCAGACAGTGTGTCGTCCAGCAGATTGAAAGCCGCGTCGCACTCGCCAAGCTCATCGGGTATCAACGGATCATTTGCATGCTCGGTACGGCATCGATCGATTGACCGAGGCGAAGGCTGGGCCGCTTCACTTGGAAAATACTGATCAAGCTGATCGCTTGGGTGGCTTGGGTAGCACGAATAGCTCTGGGCCGCTTGATCGTCTGGGGCATTCTCGGAGGGTGGGTGGTTCGATGCGTCGGTTGGACAGTCGGAGAGATCTGCGAGAGATTTCAGCAACTCGCTCAGTGCATCAGCATTATCCGGAACATCCTGTTCGGCAGGATCAGCCGATCCAATCGTCCGTGTCGAATGCAATTCCTGCTCCAGTGCCCGCACGCTCTGCATCAGCGCGTCCGCATAGTCATGCTGCCTTTCCAAGGGCAAATTGACCAGATGATCGACCACCTGCTCCAGCGCCAGCGCCCCATCATGCAGGCGCCGGCGACCGACAGTCGCCGAGCTGCCGGCGAGGCCGTGGGCCTCATTGGCAACCTCGAGTGGCAGGCTGACAGCGGGATTATTCGCCCACGTGGAAACGGCCTGATTGAGTCGTGATAGTCGCTGAGTCGCTTCTTGAATGAAGATCTGTTCCAGGCGATCGGCGGGTCGACATTCATTCAGCCCACTGCCTGGGGCATGATTCGTCGAATTCTCAGTCACATGACTGGCTAATTCATTCAATGACATGTTCGAAGGTTGAGTTGACGATATCTCGGCAACACTACCCAAACCGGCACCTGCCGATGCATCCATGCGGTCACACGCGCCGTGGATATCGCGCGAATCAGTGTGATCATGATCTGCATGATCTCCCGCTGGCCAGGCATCGGCCCATTCATGCAGCTGCACCCATTGCAAGGCAAGCTTTTGCATGTCTGCGTCAAGCCCATCGGATGCGGTCGATGCAGCGTGCTGTTTGGTCGCGCACAGTGACTTCTTGAGCGACGCTGCCATCTGTACTGCCGCGCTTTTGCCGACAAGGGATAACGCGCCGATCACTCGGTCAACAGACAAAATGAGCTCGCGCAACGCGGCCACCACATTTCCCGACTCAACCATGGCGTCTGCTTTTCGCTCGGCATCCGTCAGTGTTGTCAGTATTGCTGTTCTCAGCGCTCCGAGTGCAGCAGATCGCTGCAGATCAGGTGCCAAACAGCCAAGCTCATTCCACAATGAGACATCCGCCACGAAGGCGCTCTTGGCATATGCAGACATCGCCTCTAGCGCTAGTAACGCTGCATTGCGTTTATATGAAGAACTTTTGTCATCGAGTGCATCGGCAGCAGCCCGTGCCATCAGCAACCCAGCGGCCAATAACAGACCATTACTTTCATCATGCGTCCACAAACCGAGTAAGGAATCTCCCACAGAAGCTAGTGCGGGCATTGCTTGTAACCTGCCAACGATAGCTTCCATGTGCCGACGTCGCTGACCCGGATCGGCACAGGGCCATGCAAGCTCGATCTCATCCAGACTGGCGAGCAGTTGACGCTTCTGCTCGTTCATCCGCTCAGTGATAGCAAGGTCTGGCCCTGGCCTGAGCTGCCAATCCAGCGCAAAACCATCGCGCACACTTTGGCTGGTGCTGGTCACGGGCGCGAACAAACCTATCTGGAACAACACATCTTGCGTGAGTCTGTCTGGAAGCATCACCACAAGCTCAGCAGATCGCTGCGCCACCTGACGAACAGCACGCATCACTGCAGAGAGATTTTTTTTCGCCAGGGCCAGATCCATGGGAGCATCTGCCAGCAAGTGTTCACAGTAGATCAGTATCAATGTCCAGCGCAGATGATCACGCTGATCTTGAGCATGTTGTCGCACCAGAGAAATGACTGCCGCGACCTTGCTTAGCGAATCGTGCAATCTTTCGGAACCTGGCTCGGCGCGTAACAGCTCAAGCAATATCTTGTCGATATCACCTACCGACACCGAAACCTCAGTCGGTGACCAGGTATACGAACCCAGGAACGCCTGTGCAACATGCACCGCTTCGGGATCGTTGGGATGGGAAAGCGTGATCATCGCGGACGGAGAAGGCGCTGATCCGGGCAAGTGCGCGGCAAGCTCTCTCCATGCCGGCAGCAAGGCACCCGCCGCAACTGCCCGGCCTTGCTGCAGCGACGGCAATGACGCCAACAGATGCGAGCATGCGCAATCCAAAGCGTGCAGCGAACCTGAGGGTAGCGGACGATCACCCGAGTTCTGCACTAACTCAAGCATCAACCAGCAAAGCATCTCGAGGCTCTGAGCGCCACAGAACCGGAAAGTCCCCGCAAGCAAGCGCAACTGCTTTTCCGTGGTGGCGAGAAAGATCTCGCGGGACAGATCGCCGTCTGGCTGCTCGATAGCGCTTCGGAAAGCAATCAGCGAGAGTTGCTGCGCGTTGACGAGTGCCGTCAGCGCGGGTGAAGGACCTACCGGCAGCGGCAACGGACAGCGATTATCTGCGCATGGATCGATCGGCCTGAAATCACCGGACATGATGCCTGCCGTCAGGCGATGCGGAAGCGTTCGATCGCACGCTCCAACGCCTTCGCCAGCTCAGCCAACTCTTGTACCGAACTGGCGGTTTGCTGGGTGCCGTGTCGTGTGTGCTCGGTCACGGTAAGAATACTATCGATATTGCGCGTGACCGCATCCGCGACGGTTGCCTGCTGCGCAGCCGAACCTGAAATACCGGCGATTAGCTCCGCCAGATGCTGAGATATGCGCCGAATATCGCCAAGCGCGGTGCCGGCAGCATCGGATAGACGTGCACCTTCGACGACACCCTGTGTTGACAGCTCCATCGCCACCACGGCTTCCTGAGCATCCTCCTGCACGGTCTTGACCAGAGTGGCGATCTGGCGCGCCGCATCGCCACAACGCTCTGCCAGTCTTTGAACTTCCTCGGCAACCACGGCAAATCCCCGGCCCGCCTCGCCTGCAGCGGCTGCCTGTATTGATGCATTGAGCGCGAGTACATGTGTCTGCTCGGTGATATCCGAAATCAGCTCGGTGATATCGCCGATTTCCAGCGACGATTCACCGAGACGCTTGATACGTTTGGAAGTCTCTTGTATCTGCTCGCGGATATGCTGCATGCCGCGTATCGAGTCCTGCACAGCGGTCTCGCCCTGCTGCGCAGCCTGAACTGATGATTGAGCCACATCGGAAGACTCGCTGGCGGCACGCGATACCCGATGAATCTGCGCGGTCATCTGCAGCACCATCTGACCCGTCTGTTGTATCTCGCCGGATTGACGTTTGGAAAGCGCGAGCAACTCGCTTGACATGTTTTGTGCGAGCTCGCAGGAGCCTCCCACTTGGAGTGCGGTCTGCCTGACTTTGCCCAGCAAGCGCCTGAGTTCTTCGAGCATCACATTCACCGAATCCGCAATCGCACCAGTCACGTCCTCGGAAACCGTCGCATGCACGGTGAAATTACCCTCGGCAATTTCCTGCAGCTCGTTCATCAGCCTGAGAATCGCCGCCTGATTCTGCTGGTTCAGTTTGCGCGCAGCTTCTTCTTCGTGCATGGCCTTGCGCTGCTGATCTTCGGCCAATAGCCGCCGAGCTTGCGCCTCTGCGGCTTCGAGTCGGCTCTCTCGCAAAAGCAACCAGGCCAGCAACAGGCCCAGCAATAATGAACTGCTCGCAAAACCACCGATTGCCCAGTGTATCCAGCTGACGTCGTGTTCCAGACCACGGTAGGACTGCTGGAGTGCGGAGAGTTTTTCACGCAGCGGCTCGTTTTCCTGGAACAAGCTGCGCTCGGCTTCCTTGGCTGCGATGAATTTGCCGAGATTAGACAGCATTCCCGACATCTCGCGTCGATAATTATCGAATGATATTTTCAGCTCGTTCAGCCGCTGTCTCGCATCCGGGTGACGTATCGGCGGCAGTCTGAGCACCTCACTGCCCTCGGCGAATCCAGCGATGATGTCGCGAAAGGTATTGGCATCTTTACCCAGCATGAAAGCCGTGTCTTGGTTGATGCCCTCGGGGGTCATGAATTCATTGGCGCTCTTACCCAGTCTCTGAGTCAGCATCACGAGTTGGCCAGCAGCGGCAACCTCACGCGGTGAGGCACCCGTCTGAGCGAGCAGACTGGCAATCTGTTCGGACAGTTCGAGCAGAACCGGACTGATGGTGTTGAGCGTTCGCAGTGTGGTGCGAAAACCCGTCAGCTCTTTTTCCATTGACAGAATTTGTGCCGCTGTCTTGTCGGACTTCAGCCAAGCCTGCTGAATGGCAGCGATGCGCACCGCGTATACCGCATCCGACTCAGGAATCATCCGTCCCTGCCATTCGCCACCTGCAGCAAGCAGCTTTAATTGCTGGTTGATCGCCGATCGGCTCTGCTCCAGCTGGCGAAAAGCCGCAGGGTTGCCCTGAATCGCATTCGGTGCAGCCTTTCCAAGCCGCTGAGAGTGCATCACCAGTTCACTGGCGATCTGGGTTCTGGCTGCTGTCATCAATGCATCGCTCGTGCTGACCCATGCAAAAGCCAGCAGTGCCGCGACAGATAACGACAAAGCGAGCTGTGCAACGCGGCGCAGGCGCTTTGCTGTCCAGTCTGGCAAATTCCATACCTTGCGAGCAGGACGCAGCAAACCAAGAAAAATGGAAAATCCGACATGGCGTCCCAGTCGGACCCATCGTCCAATGCGTGGTTGACGCCCCACAACAGACGTCGGCGTATCTTGCATATCCATTTAATTGACTCCGTTAATTCAACGTAGGCGACCGCTTGTTCAGCGAGCTGTGCGGTGGCGATGGCGGTGCAATTGGTCCAACCGTATTTTTTTACAGCGCTGCATGAGAAAAACGAGGGTCTGCCATCAGTGTCAGTACATCCAGCCGATGCCATGACTTGCCCCGAACACGCACGGACTCGCCTTGCCAAATCGGTTTTCCGATGATGGAGCCTGCTGACAATTTCTCGGCTTCGCTGTCTGAGGTATCGGAAAATTCCATCAGTCCGGTGACGGCAGCGACGCGCAATGCGCACGTGGTCGGAAAACGATCGGACAATACAATCAGTCGACCAAAGGTTTTATGTGATGAGGATTGATCACCAAGAAAATTTTCGAAATCGATGACGCTCGTCAGCTTGCCGCGATGATTGATCAGACCAAGAAACCAAGCTTGCGTACCGGGTACCGGTGTGATTGCGGGTACTGGCATGATCTCTGCCGCATCATTCAGGTTGATCAACCATCCGCTGCCAGCGGCAAGAAACCCAAGCTGTCGCGAGGACGCGGCAGGAGATGCCAGTGCAGAGGTTGTGCGCTGCGCGAGTTGGTGCTGATAATCACGTAGCGATTGCCGCGACTTGCGCGCGACCGAGACCGAAGCGCTGGCTGACCCGCTACTCATCGATCAGCCTGCCTGTTCGAGCAACGAGGCTATTTTTTTCAGCAACTGGATCGGATCAACAGGCTTGACCATGAATTCACGCGCCCCCTGTCGAATGCCCCAGATGCGGTCGGTGTCCTGATTCTTGCTGGAGCAGATAATGATGGGTACGTGCTGGGTCGACGGATCACGACTGATCTCGCGCGTGGTCTGGAATCCGTTTTGCCCGGGCATCACGACATCCATGATGATCAGATGTGGCAGACTGGCTCGGATGCAAGACAGTGCCGCCTCACCATTTTCGGCAGTGCTGACCTGATACCCATGTGACGACAACAGCTCAGACAAGAAATGTCTCTCGGTGGGCGAGTCATCGACAACAAGTATGTTCCGGCGGGGCATAAGGGGATGAATTTAATCGCTGCTGGTCGACAAGAAAAAACGGATGGGCAAACACAGAAGAAAGCTCAGGAAGCCGGTGGCGGCAATAACTCGCGCACGGTACGCAGCAGGCTGTCTTTTGCAAAAGGCTTGGTGAGATAAGCGCTCGCGCCGGCCAGCGCCCCTCTCGCGCGGTCGAAAATGCCATCCCGAGAAGAGAGCAGTACGACCGGCAGTTTCCGAAACCGCTCGCTGGTGCGGATCAGGCTGCAGGTGTGGTAGCCGTCAAGGCGCGGCATCAGGATGTCGCAGAACACCAGCGCGGGTTCATGATCGACGATACAGGACAGTGCCTCAAAGCCATCGTCGGCAAGAAGCACGGAGTAACCCGCCTGAGACAGGAAGATTTCAGCAGAACGACGTATGGTGCTGCTGTCGTCGACGACGAGAATCGCAGAGGACTGCGGCGGCGTCTGCGCTTGCGATGCATTCATTGCGACCCCGTTACGATGGTTCACGAAACGGGCGCAACTCTAGCAAAAAGGATAACTACTTAAAACATTGGCAAAGTAAATTGTCGCAACATGGGCTTTTTGGCGACACATCGGCCGGCGATGAACTCGGCCTGCTGCGCATCACCAGCGACCATGCAGCACGAGTATGCGTCATATCAAACTGCGACCATCTCGAAATCATCCTTGCGAGCGCCGCACTCCGGACAGGTCCAGTTCATCGGCACATCTTCCCAGCGCGTGCCGGGGGCGATCCCCTCTTCCGGAAGACCAGCCGCTTCATCGTATACCCATCCGCAGATCAGGCACATCCAGGTTTTGAATTCTTGTTTGGTCTCGTTATCGCTCACGCTGCAGCCCTTCAAGTAAAATGCATAGCCACCTATCTTAATCGTTTCCCTGTGCAAAACCAAACTTCTCCGCTCGTTTTAACTTTCGGCGTCGCCGATCCGGTCGGGGCGATCGGCATACAAGCGGATCTTGCCTCATTGGCAGCGATGGGTTGTCACGGATTGTCTGTGATCACTGCACTGTCGATCGGCGACACCACGGGAACCGAAGACACACAAGCGGTCGAGCCTGACTGGGTCGCTGATCAGGCGCGTGTGCTGCTCGAAGACATGCCCGTTTCCGCCTTCAAGGTCGGACATATCGGTAGCATCGAAAACGTATCCGTCATCGCTGAGATCGTCTCCGATTACCCTGAGCAGCCGCTGGTGCTCGATCCGTTTTCCACCACCCTGCCCGATCAGGGGCCGGATGAAGAAATGCTACTCGCCGTGCGCGAGCTGCTGATACCACAAACAACACTATTGCTGGTATCGGCCGACGAACTGTCGCGACTCGCAGAGACTTGGCGCGAGCCCAGCGACGACAATATGATCGAGATCGATGCATTGCAAATGATCGAGTTCGGCTGCGAATTTCTTTTTGTCACTGGCATACCGGGCGATGCGCACGATGTGACGAACCTGCTTTTTTCGGAAGAAGGACTTGTCCGCAGCGCAAGCTGGCCCCGGCAAACGGGGCCATTTGCCGGGGCAGGCAACACCTTGTCAGCTACCATTACGGCGATGCTGGCAAATGGCCTCGATGTTCCCGAGGCTGTGGCGGAAGCGGAAGAATTCACGAATGCGACGCTCTCGCACGCCCAGCGGCTAGGTATGGGCAAACTGATACCTGACCGTTTTTTCTGGGCGCACGAGGGAGATGCTGAATCTCCAGCGTCCTGAGCCAGCGCGAAGAACACCGACTGACAAACTCGGCAGCCATGCGTCCTGCGGCGGGATAACAAAAAAAGGCTGCACCTTACTATGGGGGCTGATGTGTCCAACAACGAAACCTTGTTCGCCCGCGCACAGCGCAGCACGCCCGGCGGCGTAAACTCTCCTGTACGCGCTTTCCGCTCGGTCGGCGGTACGCCGCGCTTCATCACAAACGCCGAAGGTCCATGGTTCTGGGATGCCGATGGCAAGCGCTACATTGATTACATCGGGTCCTGGGGACCGGCCATCGTCGGCCATGCACATCCGGAAGTGATCAGCGCAGTCCAGCAGGCCGCCGTGCGCGGACTGTCTTTCGGTGCACCCACCGAAGGCGAGATCCTGATGGCCGAAGAAATCTGCAAACTGGTCCCATCGATCGAGCAGGTGCGCCTTGTGTCATCGGGCACGGAAGCCGCGATGAGCGCACTGCGATTGGCGCGAGGCGCCACTGGTCGCGATCTGGTGATTAAATTCGAGGGCTGCTACCATGGCCATGCAGATTCGATGCTCGTCAAAGCAGGGAGCGGCCTGCTCACTTTCGGCAACCCAACATCGTCAGGTGTGCCAGAAGATTTTGCTAAACATACGATGGTGCTCGACTATAACAACAGCGAGCAGCTTGAGCAGGCATTTAAGAACCTTGGCGACAAGATCGCTGCGGTCATCGTCGAGCCAGTCGCCGGCAATATGAATCTTTTGCCAGCGACCAAAGAATTCCTTCAGACCATGCGCACACTGTGCAGCCAGCATGGCGCGCTGTTGTTGTTCGATGAAGTGATGTCGGGATTCCGCGTGGCGCTCGGCGGTGCGCAAGCGCTATACGAAATCCAGCCCGACATGACAGTGCTGGGCAAAGTGATTGGCGGTGGCTTGCCAGTGGCTGCCTTCGGCGGACGCGCCGATCTGATGAAACATCTCGCCCCGCTGGGACCTGTTTATCAGGCGGGCACCTTGTCAGGCAACCCAGTGGCCGTCGCTGCTGGCATGACCACACTAAAAATCATTCAGCGCGCCGGCTTCTATGAATCATTGACCGCTCAGACGAAGAAACTGGTTGATGGGTTGTCGAGAGACGCTGCGGCGGCAGGCGTGAGCTTCTGCGCGAACTCAGTGGGCGGCATGTTCGGTATCTACTTCGCTGCGAAGGTACCGGAGGATTATGCGCAGATCATGGCGTGCGACAAAGAGCGCTTCAACAAGTTCTTCCATGCGATGCTGGACGACGGTGTGTACCTCGCACCGTCGGCGTTCGAGGCGGGATTTGTATCAGCAGCGCATGATGATGCAGCCATTGAAGCGACCTTGTCGGCTGCACGTTCTGCGTTTGGGAAGGTGGCCATCTAAAGCAAGCCCTGAGGCCTTCGACTGCGTACTCAAATCGTCATCCGGGCGCAGAACTTGGCACCGTCATACCTAGACGCTCGTACTGAGACTCTCAAACTTGTTATCCCGGCGCAGGCGCAAGAGTGGCGTTTCCGTCGCCACTTCAACGCAGCCAACCACGCCTTCTGAAATACCAGAATGGCGTCACCGCGCTGCCGATCATCAGCAGCAAAGCAAACGGATAGCCGAGGGACCAGCTTAGCTCTGGCAGCACGCGGAAGTTCATACCGTAAATGCTGGCGATCAGCGTCGGCGGCAGGAAGGCGACCGAGGCCACCGAGAAAATCTTGATGATCTTGTTCTGGTTGATATTAATGAAACCAACCGTGGCATCCATCAGGAAGTTGATCTTGTCGAACAGGAAGGCGGTATGGCCGTCGAGTGATTCAATATCACGCAGGATCTGACGCGCATCATCGAACTGATCCGAGCTAAGCAAGCGTCCGCGCATCAAAAAGCTCACCGCGCGACGTGTATCCATCATGTTGCGACGGATACGACCATTCAAGTCTTCTTCGCGCGCCATAGCTGACAGCGACTCGGCTGCATCCTGATCGCTGAAGTCTTTCTGCAGCACGCTGCGGCTGACTTCCTCGAGATTCTGATAAATACCCTCCAGCGCGTCCGCTGAGTATTCGACATCAGTCGCGTACAGATCAAGCAGCACGTCCTTGAAATCACCGATCGAGCCCGGCCGAGAACGGGCGCGCATGCGCACCAGCCGGAATACGGGCAGATCATCGCTGTGCATCGAGAACAGCATATTGCGCGCGAGGATGAAGGCCACAGTCACTACGCGCGACTCGCCCTCATCTTCCTCGAGCAAGAAATCCGAACGAAGGTGAAGGTCACCATTGTCCCCCTCGTAGTAGCGGGCCGATGCCTCGATATCCTTGACCTCATCTTCATCAGGCAGCGTCACACCGTAGATGCTACGTACCCAGTCGCGCTCTTCCTCGCTGGGGTCGGTCAGATCGACCCAGACTGGCGAGGCGCGAGCGAGATCGTCTCGGCTGTCGATATTGACCTGGCTAAGCCGTCCGTTCTGGAGGACGAATACATTGATCATAAGCTCTCCCAGTTGCGCGCAACGCGGCAATGACAGTGGCACGATGTCCGCCATCGGTAAAACGATTGTTCAGGGAGCGTGGCCAAAGGCCATGCGCGCCTGCCGACCCTGACCCGGGCGAGCGGCGCGAAAAGAAAAGCGTCAGCTGGCAGCGGGCCCGTCGAACGACGGTCGATGATGAGAAGAGATACTGCCCAAAGGGGTTCTCCGCTGTTAAAAACGGTGCAAGTGTACTGAGATCGGCGGGCTGAGGCAAGTCGTGAATTGATTAAGGCCGAGCGTCAGGGCAGCTCCGCGCTGTTCATCCGCTGCATGATCAGTGCGCTACGCCGGGCCAAATAACCGGAGTCCATGTGTTTGCCAAAATACCTGGGGTTGGGCAGCATCACGGCTAGTCTCGCCGCCTCCTGTGGTCCGAGTGCCGAGGCGGGAACGGCGAAGTAACGCTGCGCGCCGGCCTCGGCGCCGAAAACGCCTGAGCCCAGCTCGATCACGTTCAGGTAGATTTCAAAGATGCGCCGCTTATCCATCACCATTTCCAACATGAAAGTGATCGCCATCTCCTGTACCTTGCGTGAATAGCTCCGCTGCCCGGACAAGAACAGGTTCTTCGCGAGCTGCTGAGTGATGGTCGAGCCACCCGACACAACTTTGCCTTTTTTCGTGTTTTTCTCGTAGGCCTTTTGCAGCGCTTGCCAGTCCACTCCGTCATGATCGGCAAAGTTCGCATCCTCGGCGGCGATGATCGCACGCTTCAGGTGTACCGAGATACGGTTGTAGGGTACCCATTTATGCTGCAGCGTTGCCCTGGGATTTTTCTCCTGGAGTTTTTCCAGCTGGTAGCGCATGAAAGCGGTTGATGTCGGGTTGTACTTCACCCACCAGCAGATATGCAGGAAGTACCAGGCTTGCAGCAGCAGCACCAGCGCGAGCGGCACGCCGACCAGCCACCACAAGAGCTTGCGTCGCAGGCTCATAGCGTTGAACGAAGCCAGGCATAGACTGGCGCGGTCTGGGGACGCACGCCACGCCAGATGAGGAAGGACTCGGCAGCCTGCTCGACCAGCATGCCCAGTCCATCACGCACGTGTGCGCCGTACCCGCTTGCGAGCTGCATGAATGGCGTGGGCTGCGCAGAATACATCATGTCATAGACGAAGCTGTGACTGCCGAACACCGTGACCGGCACCGGCGGCAGCTCGGCGGACAGGCTTGCGGAAGTGGCGTTGATCACCACATCGAAAGACTCGTTCAGCTCGGCAAAACTACTTGCCCCGATCGGCACCAATTGATCCGAAAATTGCGCCGCCAATTCAGCCGCACGCTCCGGTGTGCGATTGGCTATCTGCAATCGGGCCGGCAACTCGGCAAGCAAGGGCAAGATCACACCTCGGGCAGCGCCTCCAGCGCCGAGCAGGAGCAGTCGCTTGCCACTGATCTGCACACCGGCTGCCTCCACAATGTCGCGCACCAGTCCGACGCCATCCGTGTTATCGCCAAAAACCTGTCCGTCTCTGACATGCAGCGTATTGACTGCACCGGCGGCCCGGGCTCGCGCACTGAGTTCATTCGCAAATCGGAATGCCTCCAGCTTGAAGGGCACCGTCACATTGGCACCTCTTCCGCCTGATGCAATGAAGGTCTTCACCGTCGCTTCGAACGCATCGGCAGGCGCCAGCAGACGCTCATACCTGATTTGCTGTCCCGTTTGTTCAGCAAATCGCGCATGAATCTGCGGCGACTTGCTGTGCGCAATCGGATTACCGATCACTGCGTAATGATCAGGTCCACTCATTGCTCATTCCCCGGGCCCGTTTCGAGCACGTCATCGCGCGTGAACTTGAAGCGAGTGATGATTTCCCATACATGCGTCTTGCCATCCGCCGTTGTCGATCGCGGAAAATGTCCGAAAGGAGCCGCGCGCCGGACGATCGCGAGCGCTGCACGGTCGAGCATGGGATTGCCCGAGCTGCGCTCGATACGTGGGCCGCCTTCTTTGTCATAGAGAGAGCCATTCTGATACACCGGAATATAGACGATGAGTTCACCGTAGATTTTCTTTCCATCTTGTTGCGGGAAATAACGGGTACCAGTCTGCTCGATCTGCTTTTGGAGCGCAGTGTAATACAACGCATACGCCACCTCACGGGTATTGGGGGTCAGCTGCGTCTTTAGCGGCCGCTTGTTGTAGTCGGCCACATTGCGTGCGATCTCGGCCTCCCGACGCGCCAACGCCATACTGTCGACCATTTCGGCGACTGGTGGACGCTCGCTGCGCTGCCTGAAGTCTTTGTCAGCTGCACGGACTTTGTCACGTGACAGCGTGCTCAATTGCGTCAGCAACCGGTTCTGCTGCTGCTCGAGTTCGGCTATGCGGCGACGCTGTGTCTCAAGGTGATTGCCATCCACCGACTGCTGCATGTTGGGCAAGGGCGATTTTGCACGCCCCGCATCAGCCTGCCCACCACCCTCGAGATTGGCTTGTGCAAGCGCATCCGCCTTGCGCGGCGCTTTGTCATGGCGCGCATTGACGAGAACGATCTCCAGACTGCTGGCCAGCGGCCGAGTTTTCGGTATATCGGGCGGTGAAAACCGAAGCGCAAGCAAGGCACCATGCAGCAGCAGCGACGCTGCAATTGCTATCGACAGCAACCGGTTGTCTGAGACACGCATCACTGCGATCAGCTGGCCGCTTCAGGCGGTGCAGCGGCAGGCTCCTCATTTGAAGAACCCTCCGAATACGACTCATCATGCGCCGTCTTCTCTGCCGCTGTTTCTACCTCATCTGCGATGTCTGCTTCTTCCAGTTCCATCGCCTCGTCGAGCGCAATTGCTGAGGTATTCACCTCCAGTACTCGCGCCTGCACTGACAGATCGATCTCATCCCAAGAGATCAACTCGATCTTCAGCTGCGTGCCGCGTGGATGGCGAGTGCCCGGCACAGCAATGATCAGCGGGATATCGACCAGACGAAGCACATCATCTTTCAGCAGCACGGCATCGACATGGCGCGCGGAATGCTGGTCCAGCCAGCGCAGGCACCAGTAACGTTCCATCGTCGACTGGAACTCTGCATAGGCAGCATAAGCGCTGTCAAAGGCCGAGACAATCGCAAATAAATCGGCATCTTTGGGCTTGAATGGCGCCACCAGAGGCGCGGTGACGCCATGCTTAACGCAGGCGAGTATCTGCCACTGGTTAACGAGATCGGTGTATCTGCGCAGCGGTGATGTGCTCCATGCATACTGATCGACGCCGAGACCCTGATGAGGCGCGGCATGCGTGAGCATGCGTACCTGCATGCGATTCGCCCAACCACCTCCACCCTGTGTGCGATAGATACCCGGAACGCCATGCTCATGCATCAATCGACCCCAGCTGCTGTTGGCGAAGATCATCAGCTCGGCGACGATCTTGTCGAGCGGCGCGCCACGTTTGCGACGGTTAATGGTCACGATATCGTCTTCAACATAAAAATTGAAATCGACGCGATTGTTCTGCTCTGGTCGCAAGCCGAAACTTTCACGCTTGGCCATGCGGCCGCGCTCCAGCACCTGTGCCCATTGCCACAGCAGCTCGATCTCTTCCTTATGCGGATAATCGCCAGAACTGGCAGCGAGGTTTTCTTCAGTGACGATCTCATCCAGATCGTTGTGGCGCAGGTTGGCAGCGATGGTCACATTCTCGGCTAGGGTCTCGGTCGCCACCACTGACCAGTCACTGGTATCCAGCGTTGCGTAGAGCGAGAGCGCTGGACGCGTGCCGCCCTCTGCCAGCGTGAAGATATCGACCAGCGAATCTGGCAGCATGGTGATCTTGTCGCCAGGCATATATACGGTGCTCATGCGAGCGCGTGCAACTGCATCGATCCCATCATCACGGGCGATACCAAGGCCTGGCACAGCGATATGAATGCCTATCCTGACTTTGCCATCATTCACTCTGCACACCGAAAATGCATCATCGATCTCGGTCGTGGTGACGTCGTCAATCGAAAACGCCTGCACATCTGCCTGAGGCAATGACGGAATGGCAGGCGGTTCCAGCATGGGGAAGCCGGTACCCTTGGGGAAATGCTCGTATAAAAAGCGGTGACTATGCAAGGCTTTGGGTGAATCCAATGCACCCACGGAAAGCATCAGTCGCGCCGGAGTCGTCTGAAGCTCGGCACAGGCTGCGTCCATCGCCTTGTATTCGATGCTGTTTTTGTCGGGCTTGAAAAGCAACTGGCGCACAATGGGCGCCATGGATGTCGGTAGTTTGCCTGACTTGAGCTCTTCCACCTGCGCCGCTTGCACCTGCGCCATCTGCTTTTTCTTTTCCAAACCGGCCAGCGCCGCCTGCACGGTGACCGCCGGCGCAGCCTTGTAACGACCTTTGCCCTTTTTATGAAAATAGATCGGCGAGGCGGCGATGGCGAGCAGCAGCCCCGCCGCTTCTTCCGGCTTGGGCGGGTGGCCAAAATATTCGGCACCTAGTTCTGCAACGCCGAATTCTTCCTCGCCGGCGACCTCCCACAAAAAGCTGATATCAACATCCCCTGAGAGCGCACTCGCCTTCGTCATCAGCTCGACTGGCGATGGCGAATCGAACTGCAGCAGCACATCTCGCGCGCGCACTTTAGTGCGTTTTCCTGAGGGCGTCTCGACCTGAAAGGCCTCGCCCTGATGGGTGAGCACCGCACCCACTTTGAAATCGCCGGATTCTTCAAAAAACAGGTTCATTCAGCTCGCTCGGCGAAAAAATTCATCCGGCCGCCACTTCTGCTCACCGCTCAGGTCAAACAGAAATTGACGACTTCCTCCATGTACTGTTCAAAATCGGACAGACCATGATCGCTGCCCTCAATGATCTTGTGCCGCGCACCCGGATAATGCTCAACCATCTGTCGCCAGTCCAATACCTCATCTCCGGTAGCGGCGATCAGAAAATACCGTTCAGGCCGGGTGATACGGGTACGGGCGATAGATACTAATTCGTCAACATACTCGGCGTGAAACTCGAACTGCTCATCAGAATGCCACGCACGCTGGATGCCAACATGCTTGCGCAGATCATCTGCTGGCGTGATGGCTGGATTGAGCAGCACTGCACGACAACCATATTTTTCTGCGAGCGCCGTCGCATAAAAGCCGCCCAGCGATGACCCAATCAGCGAAAGTTTAGCGGCCGTCACAGACTGGCAGATGTCATTTGCCATCTGCATCGCCCCTTTCGGTGACACCGGCAGCTGCGGACACTGAAACCGACGGGACTCACCTCGCTCTGCAAAAAAATCATTCAGCAGACGCGCCTTGAATGACTTGGGCGAAGAGCGGAAGCCGTGAAGGTAAAGAATCATCCTTGGTTACGGCGCCTAGCCGGCGGTGGATGCGTGTAGCGCATCCAGCAGCTTCTGATGGACACCACCGAAACCGCCGTTGCTCATGACGAGCACCGAGTCACCCGGCCTTGCTGCTGAGGCCACCGCATCGACTAGCGCCGACAGCTCATCAAACGCACGTGCCTTATCGCCCAAAGGAGCAAGAGCCGCGCCGAGATCCCAGCCCAGCGCCTCTTTGCCATCGCCTTTTGCGCCATAACCAAACACCAGATCAGCGGCCATCAAGCTTCCGGGTAGCGCATCTTTCATTGTGCCGAGTTTCATGGTGTTCGATCGAGGTTCTAGCACCGCGAGTATGCGTGACGTGCCGACCTTGCGACGTAGTCCCTCGACGGTGGTCGCGATCGCGGTCGGATGGTGCGCGAAATCGTCAATGACCGTGATGTTATTGACGACGCCGCGCACTTCCATCCGACGCTTCACGTTCTGGAAACTGGAAAGCGAATCGATGGCCTGTGCGGGTGGCACGCCGGTATGACGCGCGGCAGCAATCGCAGCAATCGCGTTCCATCGATTGTGCTCACCCATCAAGTCCCAACTCACGGTGCCCTGCCGCTGCCCGTCCAAGTAAACATCGAAACGGCCATCGCCATGCTCGATCATGCGCCAGTGTTCGTTATCTGTGCCGTTGAACCACTCGACCTCGCTCCAGCAGCCGCGTTCAATCACTCGCCTGAGTGACTCCTCGCAGCCGTTAGCGATGATCCGTCCTATCGCCGGGACCGTGCGAACCAAATGATGGAATTGGGTCTCTATGGCGGCGAGGTCAGGAAAAATGTCAGCGTGGTCGTATTCAAGGTTATTGAAGATCACCGTGCGAGGACGGTAGTGCACGAATTTGCTGCGCTTATCAAAAAATGCAGTGTCATATTCATCGGCTTCAATCACGAAAAAAGGGGCTTGGGCAGCGTACGCACCCAGTCGTGCAGAGACACCGAAATTTAGTGGCACGCCACCGATCAGAAAACCAGGCTCGTAGCCAGCCTGCTCGAGAATCCAGGCTAGCATCGATGAGGTCGTCGTCTTGCCGTGCGTGCCAGCAACGGCAAGTACCCACTTGTCATGCAGGATGTACTCGCCCATCCACTGCGGACCGGATACGTAAGGCAAGCCGCGGTTCATGATGGTTTCCATCAGGGAATTGCCGCGCGAGACTACGTTGCCAATCACGTACATGTCAGGCTGAAGGCTGATCTGATGCTGGCCAAAGCCCTCGATCAGCTCAATGCCCTGATCGCGCAGCTGGGTGCTCATCGGCGGATAGACATTGGCATCGCAACCCGTGACTTTGTGTCCGGCTTCTTTCGCGAGCACAGCCAGGCCACCCATGAAAGTGCCGCAGATGCCAAGAATGTGAATGTGCATGGATGATCAGGTCAAGGTAATCTACGGATTTTACCCGAGCCTGCACACCGGGAAATGCTCGTACGCATCCTGAGTGTCAATGGACGGGCAGGTTTTTTCTGCGGCAAAGGCAAATCCGACTTCCGGAGCGTATGAAAATTAATTACCCTGGCGATGCAGAGGCGCTGCGCGCGGAAATCGCAGCGGCGGCGGCGCGAATGATTGCAGAGGATGGCGCAGACTACGGCACGGCAAAACGTAAGGCCGCCAAGATCATTCTCGGAAACCAGAAAGTTCGCGGAGACATCTTGCCGGACAACGCGCAAATCGAAGCCGAAGTGCGGGAATATCAGTCGCTTTTCTTTGGTGATGCGCAGGCGGAGCGGCTTCGGCATCTTCGGCAGCTGGCACTAGAACTAATGGAGCATCTGTCTGATTTCACTCCCTACCTGACGGGCGCTGTGCTGAATGGCACGGCGGGAGAGCATTCGGACATTCATTTGCAGCTGTTTGCGGAGAGCGGCAAGGAAGTCGCCGTTTTTCTGCTCAATCAGAACGTCAACTATGAAGTCTCCGAGGCGCCGCATTTCCGCCACCCGGGGCGTACAGTCGAAGTGCTGTCTTTTTTCTGGCAGGGCGAGGCGGCACACCTCACGCTCTACGAACATGATGACTTACGCCACGTCGGCAAAGGCGGTCCGCATAAACGGTTGGAGCGCGCTGATCTCGCGGCCGTAAAGCAGCTGCTGGAACCGCAAAACGACCATTAAAAAAACGCTAAATGAACAAAAAAACCCTCTTATTTGTTGCGATTGCCATCTTATCTTCCGTCATTGGTATGTATGTCGGCATGCACAGATTGACGCCGGAAGTGCCCCCGAACCCCGCCGTGGCAAAGCTGATGCAAAGCCGTCTGCCGGATGCCGCCGGGCAGCCTCACCAGTTATCTGACTGGAAAGGAAAGATCTTGCTGGTGAATTTTTGGGCGCCCTGGTGTCCGCCTTGCGTCGCCGAGATGCCGGAACTGGTCGCGCTGCAAAATGACATGGCGTCTAAAAACCTACAAATTGTCGGCATCGGCATTGATTCTCCGTCCAACATCAAGCAATTTGCTGACAAACATCAGATCAGCTTCCCCTTGCTGGTCGCTGGCATGCAAGGCACCGAACTCTCGCGCGAGATGGGTAATCAGGCGGGTGGGCTGCCGTTTACCGTATTGTTGGATCCAGCCGGGCAAGTTCGACAAACTTATCTGGGCAAGTTGAACCTGGAGCAGGTGCGCTCTGATCTCGCTGCGCTGTGAAGAATCGGCCGCGTCGGGCTTGGTGAAGCCGGCGGCAGCAAAGTTTACGCTGCCCCCAAGATCGGATCAATATAAGCCCGATAAGCATTTCTGCTTGCCATCTTGCGTCAATTGGCCGCAAAATGCCGGCTTCCTCGGCAAATCAAGGCCTAACAATGGCAACGAACATTCTGCTGCTGAATGGCCCCAATCTCAATCTGCTCGGTAGTCGGGAACCCGAAGTCTATGGCTCAGCCACTCTCGCCGACGTCGAGCACGAGGCAAAGCGCGTCGCCTCTGCCGCGGGTGCCCGGGTGTTCTGCTTTCAGAGCAACCACGAGGGAGCACTAATTGACAGGATTCATGCTGCGAAATCCGAGGGCATCGACGCCATTGTGATCAATCCGGGCGGGCTCACGCATACCAGCGTAGCCTTGCGTGATGCGCTCTCGGGCATCGGTTTGCCCGTGGTCGAGGTGCATATCTCGAACATTCACCGGCGCGAAGACTTCAGGCACCATTCTTATATTTCTGGCATCGCTGCTGGCGTGATCTGCGGGCTCGGTGTGGACGGCTACCGTGTCGCCATCGATTTTGTCATTAAAAAGCTATAATTAGCGCATATCGCGCCTTAATTCCCCCCGATCTTGCTCCAATGCGAGTACGCTTGCCGAGATCCCCAACTTCCAAGAGTGAATGAAGCATGGATTTACGAAAACTCAAGACCCTGATCGACCTCGTCGCCGAGTCCGGCATATCGGAACTCGAAGTGACTGAGGGCGAGAGCAAGGTCCGTATCGTCAAAAGCGCTGCCGCCAGCCAGAGCCAAGTCGTTATGATGCAACAGCCGCCGGCTGCGCCAGTCGCGCAGGCCCCTGCAGCCGTTGCCGCTCCCGCTGTGCCAACAGAGGCGCCCGTTGCTGCTCCCCCGCCTGTGGGTCACGTCGTGAAGTCGCCGATGGTCGGCACCTTTTACCGTGCGTCCGCGCCAGGCGCGGCAGCCTTCGTCGAGATTGGCAGCGCCGTCAAGCAAGGCGAGACCATTTGCATTATCGAAGCCATGAAACTGCTGAACGAGATCGAAGCCGATGCATCTGGCGTCATCACGGAAATCCTTGTCGAGAACGGCCAGCCAGTCGAATTCGGTCAGCCCCTGTTCATCATCGGCTGACGCCATGTTTGAAAAAATTCTCATTGCCAACCGCGGTGAAATCGCGCTGCGCATTCAACGTGCCTGCCGCGAGATGGGTATCAAGACTGTCGTCGTTCACTCAGAGGCCGATCGCGAAGCCAAATACGTGAAGCTGGCCGATGAATCGGTATGTATCGGTCCCGCCCCCTCTGCGCAGAGCTATTTGTCGATGCCGGCCATCATCAGCGCAGCGGAAGTCACGGACGCTGAAGCGATTCATCCTGGCTATGGCTTCCTGTCGGAGAACGCTGACTTCGCCGAGCGCGTCGAGCAATCGGGCTTCGTGTTCATCGGCCCGCGACCTGAATCGATCCGCATCATGGGCGACAAGGTGTCGGCCAAGCAGGCGATGATCAAGGCGGGTGTCCCCTGCGTGCCCGGTTCGGAGGGCGCACTGCCGGACGACCCCAAGGTGATCATTCAGACGGCGCGGCGCATCGGCTACCCGGTGATCATTAAGGCCGCCGGTGGCGGTGGCGGGCGCGGAATGCGCGTGGTGCACACCGAAGCCGCGCTACTCAATGCGGTCACGATGACCAAAACGGAGGCCGGTGCAGCATTCGGCAATCCTGAGGTCTATATGGAAAAATACCTCGAGAATCCGCGTCATGTCGAAATTCAGGTGCTGGCAGACGAATTCAAGAATGCGGTCTGGCTTGGTGAGCGAGACTGTTCGATGCAGCGCCGCCATCAGAAAGTAATCGAGGAAGCACCCGCTCCGGGCATTCCGCGCAAACTGATCGAAAAGATCGGCGACCGCTGCGCCGAGGCCTGCCGCAAGCTCGGTTACCGGGGTGCAGGCACTTTCGAGTTTCTGTACGAGGCGGGCGAGTTCTACTTCATCGAGATGAATACCCGTATCCAGGTAGAGCACCCGGTAACGGAAATGATCACCGGTGTTGATCTCGTTCAGGAACAGATCCGCATCGCCGCCGGAGAAAAATTGCGCTTCAAGCAGCGTGACATCGTGCTCAAAGGCCATGCGATCGAATGCCGCATCAACGCAGAAGATCCTTTCAAGTTCACACCTTCGCCGGGACGCATCCTGGCTTGGCATGCGCCCGGCGGCCCCGGCATCCGCGTTGATTCACATGCCTACGCCGGCTACTTCGTTCCACCCAACTATGATTCAATGGTCGGTAAGGTGATCGCCTATGGTGCAACGCGCGATCAGGCGATACGCCGGATGCAGATTGCGCTGTCGGAAATGGTTGTCGAAGGCATTCTCACCAACATACCGCTGCACCGCGATCTGATGGTCGATGCACGTTTCGCGGAGGGCGGTACCAACATCCACTATCTGGAACAAAAGCTCGCCAGCAAAAAGTGAGACCCGATGAGCTGGACTGAGATTGTTCTGGAGGTTCCGCGCGGACAGGCTGAGCGCCTCTCTGATGCGCTGATGGAATCGGGGGCTTTATCGGTATCGGTGGAAGATGCCGACGAAGGTACCGAGGCAGAACGCCCGCTGTTCGGTGAGCCCGGCATGGAGCCGGAACAGCACGCATGGGAGCGTAGCCGAGTTGTAGCGCTGGCTGATAGAGAGGCCGATCTTCTGGCCTTGGTCGAGGAGGCCTGCGCGCTGTGCGAATTGCATCCCGTGCCGTCTTTCATCTCGAGAAGCGTGGCCGATCAGGATTGGGTCAGGCTGACGCAGTCGCAATTCGAACCCATACCTATCGGCCAGCGGATCTGGGTCGTGCCCAGCTGGCATCAGGCACCAGATCCCGATGCGATCGTTCTGGAACTCGATCCTGGGATGGCCTTTGGCACGGGCAGCCACCCCACCACGCGCCTGTGCATGGAGTGGATGGAAGCCAACCTCAATGAGCGGGTATCGCTGCTCGACTATGGATGCGGTTCGGGCATCCTTGCGATGCTGGGCGAGAAGCTCGGCGCACAGCCGGTTGACGGCGTGGATATCGATCCTCAGGCGATCCTCTCCGCGTGCGATAACAGCGTGCGCAACCGCTGCGATATCTCCTATTTTCTGCCCGAGGAATTCGCCAGCATGCGCAAGGACACCCGCTATGCGCTGGTCGTCGCGAATATCCTGTCCGGGCCACTGAAAGTGATGGCACCCATGCTGTGCGGACGCGTCGCCGCTGGCGGCCAGTTGCTTCTCTCCGGTGTGCTCTCGCGCCAGGCAGAGGAGGTCATTGCCGCCTACTCAGGCTTTATCTCACTGAGCGTTTGGAATGAGCGCGAGGGCTGGGTCGCGCTGGCTGGGCAGCGGGCCGGGCTGGCAATCGATTAATATAGAACGCTATGCTCGCTACCCGTTGCCCCCACTGCCAGACTCGCTTCCGCGTGACCGTTGCCCAACTCGAACTTCGGGCGGGGTTGGTGCGCTGTGGCGCTTGCCGCGAGATCTTCAACGGGCGCGACCATTTGCTGGGCGATCTGGAAGAAATCGAAGCCTTGGACACTCCCGGCCAGGATGCGGATGGACGGATGACGCTGATCGACTTTGGCTCGCTGCGTGCCACCCAGCCGGCGGTCACTTCCAAGATGCAGGAGGAGCTGGACGAGTTGTCCAAAGCGATTGCCGACCTGCAGGCAAAACCCTGGCGCGACACGCCGCAGCATGAGCTCGCCGCAGGCGCTCAGGCCGAGAGCGCAAGCTCTGCCGCTGCAGCCACCACACCGAACACGCCGCCCGCCTTCGTAGCTCAAGCGCGCAAGCAGCGTCAGAGCAGCGGCCAGTGGAAATTCCTGCTGTGGCTGGGCTTGCCATTGCTACTGCTGGCGCTTGCCGCGCAGCTGAGCTATTTCTTCCGCGCTGACATCGCCGCTTATTCACCGGAAGCGGGACGCTACCTGCGCGCCGCCTGCGCCAGACTGGGATGCGAAGTGAAGCTGCCACAGCATATCGATCTGTTGTCGCTGGAATCGAGTCACCTGCAGGAATTACAAGGACAGCAGGGACAATACACGCTGACCGCACTGCTGCGCAATCAGGCAGACGCTGCGCAAGCCTGGCCATCGCTGGATCTGCAGCTCAAGGCCGAGACCGGGCAGCCACTGATACGGAAAGTGGTGGAGCCAGCGAGTTACCTGAACAGCGTTGATCTTAAAAAAGGTATCGCAGCGCATGCCGAGCATGAAATCCAGCTCAGTTTCGAAATGATCGGCGAACGTCCGGGAGGATTCAGCGTCACGCTGTTTTTCCACTGAGCCTCGCCAGATCACAGCGCGGAGCTATCGCCCGATCGACTTCACCCCCTGATAAAGACTACAACATGACTTCCCTGATCTGCGGCTCCATGGCCTTCGATACCATCATGTCTTTCCATGGTCGCTTCTCCGAGGCGCTGCTGGCCGACCAGCTACATAAGATTAATGTCGCGTTTCTGGTGCCGGGTATACGCCGGGAATTCGGCGGCTGCGCTGGCAACATTGCTTACAACCTCAAGCTTCTGAACGGCGACCCGCTGATCATGGCCACGGTCGGCATGGACAGCGTGCCCTACATGGAACGTCTCGACAAACTAGACATCAGCCGTCGCTGCATTCGCACCATCAATGATGCCTATACGGCTCAAGCTTTCATTACGACCGATGCGGACAATAATCAGATCACGGCCTTTCACCCGGGCGCGATGGGCAGCTCGCACCAGAACAAAGTCGCTGATGCTGGCAAGGTCAAGCTGGCTATCGTCGCGCCTGATGGCCGCGACGGCATGATCGAACACGCGCAGGATTGCGCCAAGCTGGGGATTCCCTTCATCTTCGATCCCGGCCAGGGCTTGCCAATGTTCAGCGGCGAAGAGCTGATCCGCTTCATCGAGATGGCAACCTACGTCGCAGTGAATGACTACGAGGCCGAGCTGCTCACTGAGCGAACCGGCCTGTCGCTGGAACAAATCGCCGAGCGAGTCTCCGCTCTGGTCGTCACCCGAGGGGAACAGGGCGCGGAGATTTACACCAGCGCGCAACGTTACGACATTCCGGTGGTGCAGGTCGATCAGGTCGTCGATCCTACCGGTTGCGGCGACGCCTTCCGCGCGGGCATGCTCTACGGTCTGACAAATGATATGGACTGGATGACCATCGGTCGTCTTTCCTCACTGATGGGTGCGATCAAGATTGCCAGCCAGGGCGGACAAAACCATGTGCTCACGCGCGAGGCGATTGAACAGCGCTTCGAGAAGGAATTCGGTTACCGCTTCTGAGTCTGCGCGAGAGTGGCGATAGGAAGGCTCAGCCCAGTAGTCGCCGCTTGGCCTCCTCGACCCCCAGATCGTCCCGTACCTCGAGAAGCCTCTGACGGCTGGTGTGTCCGTGGCTGACGCTGACCGCGCGTCGCGCCTCACCCAGCCTCTCCGCAATGAAGCGCTCCAACGCGTCGTTTTCCTTGCCATCTACCGAGGGCGCACTGAGCCGGATCTTCAGCGCTCCATCGGTGTCTGCGGACACTTCCGAGCGTGATGCATTTGGATGTACCTGAACGGCAATGCGAAACTCATCTTCATGCCGGCTGCATCAGGGACGAGACATCAAACAATCAGATGCAAAAGCAAATTATCTGCAGCGAACAGAATAATCCTTAGCAGCAGAAAAGCGACGATCGGCGACAAATCGACGCCGGCAATCGGCGGTATCAGGCGTCGCAAAGGCCGCATCAGCGGCTCATTGAGCGCGCGCACCAGCGGTGCCAGCGGCGCATCGGGATTCACCCAGCTGAATATGACCTCGATCACGATCAAACCAATGAAACCGTAAACCACCCAGTGAATCAGGGTCAGCAGCGACAGCGCTATCCAGGTTTCGCCGTTGAAGGCGGAGCGTACACCCAACTCAATGGCCATCGACAGCAGCGCGACCAGTATCACAGCCAAGAGACTGGACCAGTCCAGACCACCCCAACCGGGCATTACCCGCCGCAATGGCAGCACCAGCCAGTCAGTCAGCCGGAAGATGAACTGACCCAGCGAGAAGGGTGGTCTGACGCGCACCGCCTGCATCCAGAAGCGCAACAGTAGCAGCGCAGCCAGAAGGGTGGCGACCGTGTCGATGATCAGATTGAATAAGTTGTAAATCAAGCTTGCTCCGCTGGCGCACGTTCATGCCGACGCGCGCATAAAAAAAATCCCGCTGCAGACAATGCCTGCAGCGGGGATTTTGCCCGAAAGCGCAAAGTACCCCAAGCAAGGCTCAGGGACGTACGCCCGTCGGAAAGGGCCAGGCTGCTGCCGGGCTGAGCACCGTTTTGATTGCAGTCGCTTGCGCGGGTGCCGCTACCGGTGCAGCGGCGGGTTTGGCGACGACCTTCTTGGGCGCGACCTTCTTGGGCGCAGCCTTCTTCGGCGCGGCCTTCTTGGGCGCAGCTTTTTTCGTGGCGGGCTTCTTTGCCACGCTCTTTTTCGCAACTTTCTTGGCTGCGGGCTTCTTCTTTGCTACCGCTTTCTTTGAGACTTTTTTTGCGGCCTTCTTGGCTACGGGCTTCTTCTTCGCTACCACTTTCTTTGCGATTTTTTTTGCCGCCTTCTTGGCTACGGGCTTTTTCTTTGCTACCGCTTTTTTCGCAACTACTTTCTTTTTGGCCACCGCCTTTTTGGCTACTGGCTTCTTCTTAGCCGCCGGCTTTTTCTTAGCCGCCGTTTTCTTCTTTGCTGTTGCCATTGCTTTCTCCTTCACGTGATCACGTATCACTAGGTACATAAGGGAAACCCGTCTGGACCTGAAGGACCAAGCGGATTATTCATCGGCGCAAACCAATCTCGGGTTTGCGCTAATGAATTCGGCACCCGCTGAACTGCTGCATCTCCTCGACGATGCAGCGCTTCAGCGCGCAGCCAGCCGCCCCGCATCGCCGCGCCAGCGGCGATGGCGCCGTATCCCTCTTGAGGAGGCGGCGCCCGATCTGCAGGGCTGCGCGGGGCACATGCCCTGCGCTGGAGTCGCGTTTATCCAGCGTATGCCTAGCGGCAAGTTAGCGCCGCATGACTTTCCCTGTCGCTGGAACCTGCTCCTCCCTGGCCAAAAAAAACGCCGGCAACAATGCCGGCGCGAGTATGCGTTTGCAGAAAGACCAACTCATTTTCCGAAGAATACGCTGCCATACCCGAGACGGTCGGGACAGGGAACGATTTGAAAAGAGTCTGATTCGGCCCGATACTGTCCATCAAGTCAGATTGCCACCTTTCCGCTGATAGGCTGGCTGCGGTCGCGGTAGAAGCATCTCCACCTTCGGCCACAGCTTGTACGACAGGTACTGCTTCCCTCTGCCTTGACGATGCCCGCCGTAGCGCGCATCCCTGTTATTCCCAGCTCAACGCGCCGCCGGTCTGATACTCGATGACCCGAGTCTCGAAGAAGTTACGTTCTTTCTTCAAGTCGATCATCTCGCTCATCCACGGGAAGGGATTTTCTTCCTGTGGGAACAGCGTCTCAAGACCGATCTGCTGAGCGCGACGGTTGGCGATGAAGCGCAGGTAGCCTTTGAACATTGCTGCATTCAAGCCCAGAACGCCACGCGGCATTGTATCTTCAGCGTAGCGATATTCCAACTCCACAGCTTGCAAAAACAACGCTTTTATCTCTTCCTTAAAAGCAGGCGTCCACAGATGGGGGTTTTCAAGCTTGATCGTGTTAATCAGGTCGATACCGAAATTACAGTGCATGGACTCGTCGCGCAGAATGTACTGATACTGCTCGGCGGCGCCCATCATCTTGTTTTGGCGGCCTAGCGCAAGAATCTGGGTAAAGCCGACGTAGAAGAACAAGCCTTCCATCAGACAGGCGAAGACGATCAGGGACTTCAGAAGCTGCTGGTCGCTCTCGGTGGTGCCCGTGGTGAAGGCCGGATCGGTCAGCGTCTCGATGAAAGGGATCAGGAACTCGTCTTTGTCGCGGATCGAGGTAACCTCGTGATAGGCGTTGAAGATCTCCCCCTCGTCCAGGCCCAGCGACTCGACGATGTATTGGTACGCGTGCGTATGAATCGCTTCTTCGAACGCCTGACGAAGCAGGTACTGCCGGCACTCGGGCGCCGTAATGTGGCGGTAGGTACCCAGCACGATATTGTTGGCCGCGAGCGAGTCTGCGGTCACAAAGAAACCGAGATTGCGCTTGACCAGACGACGTTCGTCCTCGGTCAGGCCGTTCGGGTTCTTCCACAGCTCGATATCGCGTTGCATGTTGATTTCCTGAGGCATCCAATGATTCGCACAGCCGGCGAGGTATTTGTCCCAGGCCCACTTGTACTTGAACGGCACCAGCTGGTTGACATCGGTCTGGCCATTGATGATTCGCTTGTCGACGGCCTTGACCCGACCCTCGGTGCTGTCCTTGGGGTCAGGACGGGCAAGGATGCCGGGATCCAGCGCAGCGTCGGCGTGGGTAACGTACTGAGGTGCGGTGGGCACGGCCTGCAGTTGCGGCCGGGGCTGAGCTGCCGGGCGGGGAGCGACTACGGATTCTTCATCCCAGGAGAGCATGTTGGTGTCCTTTGTTGCTTTGGTCTGTGATCAATCGTGGATAGTTCAGTGTCTTTTGCAAATTCCGCAGCTGGCTTGACTGGGGTCCTGTCCAATCAAGCCAGCGATGCGCTTTCTCGCTGTCTTACTGGCAGGCCTCGCACTCATCGAAGCCCGGATCGCCTGGTCGCAGATAGCAGGCTGCGCCCTCCGCTTCTGCCGAGACTGCCGACGATGCAGGCGCCGCTGCGCCAGCGGCTTGCGCTGTCGGGATATCTGAAGACACCGCATTAAGCGCACCGGCCTTGCTGGTTGACTTCTCTGCATGCGTGGCACCGATGGTGCGAAGGTAATACGTCGTCTTCAGTCCGCGCAGCCAGGCCAACTTATAGGTCTCGTCGAGCTTCTTGCCGGAAGCGCCTGCCATGTAGATGTTCAGCGACTGCGCCTGATCGATCCATTTCTGACGGCGCGATGCGGCTTCGACCAGCCAGCTCGGGTCGACCTCGAACGCGGTCGCATACAGATCGCGCAGATCCTGAGGAATACGGTCGATGCGCGACAGGCTGCCATCGAAATACTTCAGGTCAGCGACCATCACCTCGTCCCACAGACCATGCGCCTTCAGGTCGCGCACCAGATATTCATTGATCTCGGTGAACTCGCCCGACAGATTCGACTTGACGTACAGGTTCTGGTAGGTCGGCTCGATGCAGGCCGACACGCCGATGATGTTAGAAATTGTCGCCGTCGGCGCGATGGCCACGCAGTTGGAATTGCGCATGCCATGACGCTTGATGCGATCGCGCAGCGACTGCCAATCCATGGCCTCGGTGGTGTCGACTTCCAGATAGCCGCCACGCTCATCGGCCAGGAGTTTCAGTGAATCTTGCGGCAGGATGCCGCGATCCCACAGCGAACCGCGATAGGAACTGTAAGTGCCACGCTCTTCGGCCAGCTCGGTCGATGCAAGGTAGGCGTAGTAGCAAACAGCTTCCATCGAACGGTCGGCAAACTCGACCGCCTCTTTCGATGCGTAGGGCACGCGCATGAGGTGCAGGCAGTCCTGGAAACCCATGATGCCCATACCCACCGGACGGTGACGCAGGTTGGAGTCGCGCGCCTTTTTAACCGCGTAGTAGTTGATGTCGATCACGTTGTCGAGCATGCGCATGGCTGTGCGAATGGTCTTCTGCAGCTTTTCGTGATCCAGCTTGCCATCCCTCATATGGGCCGGCAGGTTCACCGAACCGAGGTTGCAGACTGCGATTTCGGAATCATTGGTGTTAAGCGTGATCTCCGTGCACAGGTTGGAGCTGTGAACAACACCGACATGCTGCTGAGGCGAGCGGATGTTGCACGGATCCTTGAAGGTGATCCACGGATGGCCGGTCTCGAACAGCATTGACAACATCTTGCGCCACAGATCCAGCGCCTGCACTTTCTTGAACAGCTTCATCTCGCCGGAGGCGCACTTGGCTTCATAGGCGAGGTAGGCCTGCTCGAATTCCTTGCCGAACTTGTCGTGCAGGTCGATCACGTCGGAAGGCGAGAACAGGGTCCATTCGCCCTTTTCCATCACACGCTTCATGAACAGATCGGGAATCCAGTTCGCGGTGTTCATGTCGTGCGTGCGGCGGCGGTCGTCACCGGTGTTCTTGCGGAGGTCGAGGAATTCCTCGACGTCCAGGTGCCAAGTCTCGAGGTAGGCACAGACTGCCCCCTTGCGCTTGCCCCCCTGATTGACCGCGACCGCGGTATCGTTGACTACTTTCAGGAAAGGCACCACGCCCTGCGACTTGCCGTTGGTACCTTTGATATGTGCACCAAGCGCGCGCACAGGCGTCCAGTCATTACCAAGACCACCGGCGTACTTGGCAAGCAGCGCATTCTCTTTGATCGCTTCGTAGATGCCATCGAGATCGTCCGCCACCGTCGTGAGATAGCAGGATGAGAGCTGCGAGCGCTGCGTGCCGGAGTTGAACAGGGTCGGCGTCGAGCTCATGAAGTCAAAGGTCGACAGCAGATGGTAGAACTCGATCGCGCGCGCCTCGCGGTCGATCTCGTTCAGTGCCAAGCCCATCGCAACGCGCATGTAGAACGCCTGCGGCATCTCGATACGGGTACCCTGAATGTGCAGGAAATAGCGGTCATATAGCGTCTGCAAGCCGAGGTAGCCGAACTGCAGGTCGCGCTCGGGCACCAGTGCCTTGGCAAGCTTTTTCAGATCGAACTGACCCAGCTTCGTATCGAGCAGCTCGGCATCGATACCTTTCTTGATGAACTTAGGGAAGTAGTCGATGTAGTGCGCACCGGCGTCTGCCTGTGCAACCTCGGTGCCAAACACTTCCTTGCGAATGGTGTGCATAAGAAGGCGCGCAGTGACCTGGCTGTACGCCGGGTCTTTTTCCATTAGCGCTCGCGCGGCGAGAATGGCCGATTTATAGAGTTCCTCGACAGGCACGCCGTCATACAGATTACGGACGGTCTCGTGGAGGATGGCATCGGCATCGACATGCTTTTCCAGTCCAATGCAGGCCGAGGTGATCATGGTCTTGAGCTTCTGCTGATCAAGCGGTACGCGCTGCCCATCCACCACAATATGAAGCGCATGCGGCGGCTCGGCCGCGCCCTTGGCGGCTTGCTGCTGCGCGCGCTCTTCCTGGCGCTTCGCACGATACAGTACGTAGGCGCGGGCAACGTCATGCTCGCCAGAACGCATCAGCGCCAACTCGACCTGATCTTGCACGTCTTCGATATGGAAAGTGCCACCCGCCGGCTGGCGGCGCATGAGCGCCGAGACGACACCAACGGTGAGCTGCTCGACAAGCTCGCGAACGCGCGCCGAAGCTGCACCCTGCCCACCGTTCACGGCGAGGAAGGCCTTGGTCATCGCGATAGAGATTTTTGACGGCTCGAAACCAACCACGGCACCGTTGCGGCGGATGATCTTGTAGTCGGCAATGGTGGCAACGGTGCTGGATGAGGAAGGCGCGAGCGCCGACACCTTGGGCACGGCCGCGAACTCGCTGCCGGACTTGACTGAAGTTTCCTGACTGGTCTGCACTGCGCCTCCCCAATGGTCATGCTGTAGGCATTGCTGCCTTGTTACTTTGAAATGCCAAGCGTATGGCCTGACATCTGTTTTATTTGTTTTCTTCCCAGCTGGCGCGCCGCATATTTGCATGGGCACGAACTGAAAAATTGCTTGCTGCCGATGGGTCCTGGCCAAGCCCCACATTCCTCGGGACGCTGCGGACGTCCAAAAAACGCTTCGTATTACGCTACTTGGTCAGTTCAATTGATGGGTTGAGCTGCATAGCCGGACACTAGATCTAGTGGATCGAGCGGCCGTGAGCACTAATTCTAGTGCTCAGCTCGGCTACTTGCAACCGCTTTTTTCAATCTGGAAAGCGCAGCACCCGGGGAAATTTCGCGCGTGATAACTCACTTCCCGAAAGCGCTGAGAATTCCTTGTGAAATCTGGCCCAATCAAAGCAAGGGCCCGGATCCGTCTTGCGATCGGGCGCAATGTGCTGATGGCCCGTCACATCGGTCAGAGGGTGGCGCCGCGTGAGCGCTTGTGTCAGAACGGCAAGAGTTGCGTATTGTGCATCGCAAAATGTTTCGTGATCGGAACCTTCGAGTTCGATGCCGATGGAAAAATCATTGCAGCGCTGTCGACCCTGAAATTCCGACACGCCGGCATGCCACGCGCGGTCGAGCGTGGAAACGAACTGGATGGCGCCGCCGTCACGCCGAATCAGAAAATGCGATGACACCCGCAGACCGCGCAGCTGATCAAAATAGGGATGAGCTTCACAATCGAGGGTATTGGTGAATAGCGCCTCGATGTACCCGCCGCCAAATTCCCCCGGGGGCAGGCTGATGTTATGTATCACCAGCAAGCTGATCTCGGCATCCTCAGGACGCGCATCGAAATTGCTGGATGCGGAATGCAACAGAGCGCCGCACCAGCCATCGTGGCCAATCAGCAGAGGGGCTTCAGTCGGGTTCATGAATGTCGAGACGCTGCATCCGGTAGCGAAGTTGACGCAAGCTTATCCCAAGACGTTCCGCGGCGCGGGCTCGACGAAAGCGAGCTTCGCGCAGCGCATCGATGATGAGCTGCCGCTCGAACGCACGCACTCTCAAGGCTAACGAGCTGGCATCAGCAGGGACGAGCCCGATCTCTGCAGACGGCTCTTGGGTACATGACACAGCGGCACAAGATGACAGCGACCTTGGCATCAGATCCTCTGCGCCGATCACGCCATTGCAGGCAAATGCCGCGGCACGCTCAAGCATGTTCTCCAGCTCGCGCACATTGCCCGGGAAATCATGCGCTTTGAGCGCAGCCACCGCCTCTGCGGTCAAGGTCACCGGTCCGACACGCTTGAGCTGCCGCCGCAGCAAAGCCTCGCACAACGAGGGAATATCTTCGCGCCGCTCTCTCAGAGAGGGCAGCCTTAGCTCAATCACGTTCAGCCGGTAATACAGATCCTGCCTGAATGCGCGCTGCTGCACTGCCTGCGCCAGCGGCAAATGGGTCGCGCACAAAATGCGAACATCCACCGGCTCCTCGCGCGCCGAACCCAGCTTGCGAACCTTGCCCTCCTGTATCACTCGCAACAACTTGACTTGCATGGACAGGGGAAGTTCGGCGATCTCATCGAGGAAAAGCGTACCGCGATGTGCCGCCTGAAAAAATCCCGGGCGATCCTCGGTGGCACCGGTGAATGCGCCGCGTCGTACGCCGAAAAATTCGGACTCCATCAGACTTTCGGGAATCGCGCCGCAATTGACCGGCACAAACGCTTGCCGCGATCGGGCGCTCAATGAGTGGATATCGCGCGCAGCAAGCTCCTTGCCGCTGCCGGACTCCCCATAGATCGCCACGGGCACCGAACTTGCCGCGAGTTTGCGTATCTGCTCGCGTGCAGCCTGCATCACCGGTGAATCACCCAACAGCGAAAACATCGGAGCGACTGCATCCGCTGCAGACGCATTCAGCACATCATGGCCAGGAGAGTTCATCGCGCACCGAAAAAAACAGCGCGAAGCTTACTGCATGGCTGGGTAGATAAGTTCCTGAGTTCAGTACGCTGCTGGAAAAACGCAACAATGCAGACAGAAAAACATTTGCAGCACAAACAGCAAACGATCAGGAGCTCGGGGCATTGAGTCTGTGAGCATCACTACAAAAGAAACGATCGCCCGAACCGGGCAGCGCCTCGGACAGCGGAAGATGCAGTCCGCACTCGGCACATTTGACCATGCGCTCAGCTCCCGCGCTGGACGTTGGCTCTTCGGAAACCGCTGCATCGCCGGCTTGCGCGCTCTTGCGAGCCTGTGCCGCCGAGAACCAGCGCCATGCAAGGTAGATCAGCAAGGCCCAGAGCAGATACTTCAAACCGCACCCCGATGCAGCACAACCTCCAACACAAAGCGGCTGCCGACATAGGCCAGGAACAAGGTCGCAAAACCCGATAACGTGAACGTCAGCGCCGTCCTTCCGCGCCAACCACGCCAGTGACGACCTGCAAGCAGCACACCGAATAACAGCCATGACAGCAGCGTGAACACCGTCTTGTGCTCCCAACGGAAGGGCTTGCCGAACAATTGTTCCGAGAAGAACACGCCCGATATGACGGTCAGGGTCAGCAACAAGAAGCCCAGTGCGATCATGCGAAACAGTAGGCGCTCCATGGTCAGCAACGGTGGCAGATTGTCAATGGCCAGCGAGAGCCAGCCACGATGACCAACCGCCGCCGGCAAAGCGTGCAGCCTGGATTCCTGCATCGCCATCAGCACCGCATGAAAAGCGGCGATGGTGAGCGAACCATAGGCAAGCGTGGAGACTGCGATGTGCCATGCGAACAGTGGCGGCTTGCCGGCCAGGGGAATCGCTGTGCCCGGAAAAATCACGGGCAGCACAATCGTCAGCGCCGCCGTGGGCAACACCATGCGGCGCAATCCATCGACAGACATATTACGGTTTTCCACCCAATAAGCACCGACTGATATCCACAGCGCGGCTGACAGCATGACTGCAAACCCCAGCCGCAGATGGTCCGGCGTGACCACGGCATCCGCCAGAGACATCGCATGCAGCACCCATGCGAGCAAGGTGCCAAGCGCGATCATGCGGCGGCGCTGATCGGGCAGCAGCGCACAGATGATGTATAGCAGGCCAGCGGCATGGATGAGAAAAAGTTTCATCGATTAAGTGTACACCATGTGCCTGCATACAAAGACACGGCAAGTATCAGGCTTACGGTAAAATCCGAGCGTCGGTTTCACTCTGCGGAGCGCGATTTTCCTGCTGCTCCTACCGCTGTCGCAGACAGCGAAAAGCAGGCCTTCCCAGATACCTCATCACGTCCTCTACATCCCCTGATTCCCATGCTAAACAATCTCACCCAACGCCTCTCCAAAGTCGTCAAGACCATGCGCGGCGAAGCCCGACTGACCGAGTCGAACACTGCCGAAATGCTGCGCGAGGTCAGGCTGGCGCTGCTGGAAGCGGATGTCGCGCTACCGGCGGTTCGCGACTTCGTTGCCAGAGTAAAAGAAAAAGCGCTAGGCGAAGCAGTCATCGGCTCGCTGACGCCGGGGCAGGCGCTCGTGGGCGTGGTGCATGATGAATTGGCAAAGCTGATGGGCGCCGACCTTGGCCCCGAAGCAAACCAGCTATCCTTCGCGACGCAGCCGCCCGCGATCATCCTGATGGCCGGACTGCAGGGCGCCGGCAAAACCACGACCGTTGGCAAGCTGGCGAAATTCCTGAAGGAACAAAAAAAGAAAAAAGTGCTGACGGTCTCTGCAGACGTCTACCGCCCCGCAGCCATCGGACAGCTGGAAACCGTGACCGCTCAGGTCGGCGCCGACTTCTTTCCCTCGCAAGCCTCGCAGAAGCCGGTGGACATCGCGCTGTCCGCTGTCGATTACGCGAAAAAACATCACCATGATGTGCTCATCATCGATACTGCCGGCCGTCTGGGCATCGACGAGGTAATGATGCAAGAGATCAGCGCACTGCACGCCGCAGTGACACCCATCGAGACGCTATTCGTGGTCGATGCCATGCTCGGGCAGGATGCGGTCAACACGGCGCGAGCCTTCAACGAAGCTCTGCCCCTCACCGGTATCGTCCTCACCAAGCTTGATGGCGATGCCCGCGGCGGCGCAGCACTGTCGGTGCGTCATGTCACGGGCAAGCCGATCAAGTTTGCCGGCGTTGCAGAGAAGCTCGACGGTCTAGAGCCGTTCGATCCGGAACGCATGGCTAACCGTGTGCTAGGCATGGGCGACATTCTGGCACTGGTCGAAGAAGCGAAAAAAGGCGTCGACATGGCCGCCGCTGCCGACCTCGCGAACAAGATCAAGGGGGGCGGCAAATTCGACTTGGATGACTTCAAGGCGCAGCTCTCGCAGATGAAAAAAATGGGCGGCCTGTCCGGGCTGATGGACAAGCTGCCGGCGCAATTCCAGCAGGCAGCCTCCGGAGCGAATGTCGATCAGGCAGAGCGGCAAGTGCGGCGGATGGAGGGCATCATCAACTCGATGACCGCTCAGGAGCGTGCCAAGCCTGAGCTGATCAAGGCCTCACGCAAGCGCCGGATCGCGGCCGGCGCTGGCGTGCAGGTACAGGAAGTCAATCGCATGCTGTCCCAGTTCGAACAAATGCAGTCGATGATGAAAAAACTCAAGGGCGGCGGCATGATGAAGATGATGAGGAGCATGAAGGGCATGATGCCTGGTATGCGCTGAAGCGCTGAATCTGACCCTGTCTCTGGCTCTGACGCTGCCGAATCAGGGTTCTTGCCTTTGGTTTCAAAGCAGTTTCAGAGGGAAATCGCGGGTTTTCAGAGGGGATTCATGGGGTGCTCAGTGATCCTGCACTGATATTTTTCGACACCCAAAGCAGACATTTATCCCATCGCGAGTCCTATCAAGCGACTCTCCCAGAGGGAATTCAACGCCGATTCAGCCGCTTCGTCGATGGCGCATCACAAGTCTCTCGCAGCCATCTTGCCCCTATTGATGCTCTCCGCTCAGAGGGAAAAATCGAAAAAAACGCATAAAAACACTTGCATCACGAGCAAAACCCTAAGACTATTGGCGGTGCGTAAATTTGCGCAACATTTCATCACCACAGCAAAGGAGGTTCACGTATGGCTACAGCCAAGAAAGCGGCCGCCAAAAAATCCGCTGCTAAAAAGAAGCCTGCAGCTAAAAAAGCGCCCGCCAAGAAGAAAGTAGTAGCGAAAAAGGTAGTGGCGAAGAAGCCGGCAGCGAAAAAGGCAGCGGCCAAAAAAACCGTAGCGAAAAAGGCTCCAGCTAAAAAAGCAGCTGCAAAGAAAGCGCCTGCCAAGAAAGCCAAAACTGCACGCAAGCCAAATGCAGCATTCATGAAGCCTCTGACCCCGTCCGCAGCGCTGGCTGCCGTGATCGGTGCCAAGCCGTTGCCCCGAACGGATGTCACCAAGAAGGTTTGGGACTACATCAAGAAGCACAAGCTTCAGGACAGCGTCAATCGCCGCAACATCAACGCAGATGATGCGCTGAAGGCCGTTTTCAATGGTAAGAAGACCGTCTCCATGTTCGAGATGACCAAGCTCATCTCTGGCCACTTGAAATAATCCTCAGGTGCCGAACAAAAACGCCCGCACAATGTGCGGGCGTTTTTGTTTTCTGCCTCTCTGCCAAGAGGTGGGGCAGTTATTTCGATTTATTGTATTTAGTGATCGCGTTCGCCAGATCCTGGTACTCCTCGCACCCCTTGCCACAGATTTTCTCAAGCTCGGCAAGGTGCCCGGCCGCCTTGTCCGGCTGGCCAGCCTTCAAATAAGCCTGACCGATATATTCATGCGCACCCTTGTGTTTCGGATCAAGCTTCAGCGCCTCCCGATAATGGGCAAACGAGTTATCCAGATCACCCAGATGGCGGTAGGAATAACCCAGATAGGTGTGCGTATCCGGATTATCAGGTATGCGTTTCACGGATTTACTCAGCGCCTCAATCGCGGACTTCCAGTCCTTGCGCTTGATCGCCGCCTTGCCCGCCGCGAAATCAGGGTCGCTGGCATTTGCCGCACCCTGAGTTTCCGTCATATTCGCCATAGCCGGCGGGATGCAGGCCATGATCAGCACGAACAGCAGTTTTTTCATTCGGGGTCCCTCCAGTTGGTTTTCATCCTTGTTCCCAGCGTTTCCACGCAGCCCTGACAGCATTCGGATACTCTGGACGGCCACGACTGCCATTGTAGCGGCCCAGCGCAAGGAAGAGGTTTCCGCGCTCCATGTCGATATACAAACGCAGTATGCTGCAGCCGTAACGCAAATTGGCCTGCATATGAAACAGCCTCGCGGGTCGTCCATCTCCGATCACACGAGTCCAGAAAGGCATCACCTGCATGTAGCCACGGGCGCCGACGGATGAGATCGCGTACTTGCGAAACCCGGATTCTACTTGTATCAGCCCGAGCACCAGGGCTGGCTCCAGCCCTGCACGCCGTGCCTCGTACCAGACGGTTTGCAAGAATTCGCTGCGAACCATTGCATCCGGCATTCTGCTGTGGAGACGGCGAGACATTGCATCAAACCACTGCTGCCATTCCAGACGCTCTGTCTCGCGCGCAAAATGCAGCTGGGGAGGTCGGGGATCGTTGATGGAACGCGTCAACGCCAGTCTGACGGCATCGGCCAGCACTTCCTCGCGCTGATTGCCCGCGTGCGAATCATCCAGGGGTAGCAGCCAGAGCGCCGCAGCCACCAGCCGCACAATCCAGGCAAGAGGTCGCTGCGGGGTGTTCATGACGACTAGCTCAGTCGTGCTCTCAGAAAACCGCTCATTTCGGCCACAGGTAGCTGTGTGGCCGCCTCATCTGTTCGCCCCTGATATTCCAGCATTCCTTCTTTCAGGCCGCGCTCCCCGATCACGACGCGATGCGGGACACCGATCAATTCCCAGTCGGCGAACATCGCGCCCGGGCGCTCGCCGCGATCGTCAAGGATCACGTCGACGCCTGCCTCGAGCAGCGATGCGTACAGCGCTTCTGTTGCCTCGCGCACCGCTTCGCTACGGTCGAGCCCCATCGGACAGAGCACGACCTCGAAAGGCGCGATGGATCCAGGCCAGATGATGCCTTTCGCATCGAAATTCTGCTCGATGGCCGCACCCAATATCCGTGTGACGCCAATACCGTAGCAGCCCATCTGCATCAGCTGCGGCTTACCCTGCTCATCGAGATAGGTTGCCTTCATGTCGGCAGAGTAGCGTGTACCGAGTTGGAACACGTGTCCGACCTCGATGCCGCGCTGGATCTCCAGCCGGCCTTTGCCATCCGGCGACAGATCCCCGGCAACGACATTACGAATGTCGGCCACGACAGGTTCAGGCAGGTCGCGCGCCCAGTTGGCGCCGGTGTAGTGGAAATCTTCTTCGTTTGCACCACAGACAAAATCACTCATGAGAGCCACTGTATGATCGGCGACGATCTTCACCGGCTTGGCCGGGCCTATCGGACCAAGGTATCCCGGCTTGCATCCAAAGTGCTCGACGATTTCGGTATCGCTGGCAAAACGGAAAGGGCCAATGCCTGGCAGCTTGCCCGCCTTGACTTCATTGAGCTCATGATCGCCCCGCAAAAGCAGCAGCCAGATCTCGCGTGTGCCCTCTTCTTTTTCGACCGAGAGCACGATGGACTTCACGGTCTGTGTCAGCGGCAGTCCCAGCAACTGGGCGACGTCTTCACAACGCGCCTTGCCCGGCGTCGGTGTCTTGGTCAGCGGCTTTGACGCAGCGGCACGAGGTGCAGAAGGCGCCAGCGCCTCGGCCGCTTCGATATTGGCGGCGTAGTCGGACTGAGGGCAATAGACAAGCGCATCTTCGCCGGTGTCAGCGATCACGTGGAACTCCTGCGAACCGGAGCCGCCGATCGCACCGTTGTCAGCCGCGACCGCGCGAAACTTCAGACCGAAGCGATTGAAGATTCGTGTGTAAGCATCCACCATCGCCTGATACGAACGCTGCAATCCCTCGGCGTCGCGGTCGAACGAATACGCATCCTTCATGGTGAACTCGCGCCCGCGCATCAGCCCGAAGCGCGGACGACGCTCGTCGCGGAACTTGGTCTGTATGTGATAAAAGTTCACCGGCAGCTGTCGATACGACTTGATCTCGCTGCGAGCGATATCCGTGACGACTTCTTCGGAGGTGGGCTGTATCGCGTAATCGCGGCCGTGCCTGTCCTTCACGCGCAACAGCTCCGGGCCCATCTTCTCCCAGCGCCCGGTTTCCTCCCATAGTTCGGCCGGCTGCACCAATGGCATTAGCAATTCGATAGCTCCGGCACGGTTCATCTCCTCGCGAACGATATTCTCGACCTTGCGGATCACCCGCAGGCCCATGGGCATGTAGTTGTAAATACCCGAGCCCAACCGCCGGATCATGCCGGCACGGATCATCAGTTTGTGGCTGACGATCTCGGCGTCCGACGGAGCTTCCTTGAGGGTGGAAATGAAAAAACAGGAGGCGCGCATGGAGATGAAATCTTTTAAAAAGAGGGGGTTATAATCGACTCAATTTTAAAGTATTCGCTGGTCGCTGCGCCGGCGGATCGCACTACCCGCGCGCTTTTTGGCCACATCCGGCCGACTGCTCCTTGCGCCCTCTGTGCGACCCCGTCCCGACCGCAGAAAAATCGAGGTGCGACATGCTGGACCGTGAAGGCTTTCGCCCGAACGTCGGCATCATCCTGCTAAACCACCAGAACGAAGTCTGGTGGGGCAAGCGGGTGCGTGAACATTCGTGGCAATTTCCCCAGGGCGGGATCAAGCATGGCGAAACGCCAGAGCAGGCGATGTACCGCGAACTCGAAGAAGAGGTCGGGCTCAAGGCCGAGCACGTGAAGATCATCGGACGTACACGTGACTGGTTGCGCTACGAGGTGCCTGACCATTTCATCAAGCGTGAAGTGCGCGGGCATTACCGCGGTCAAAAACAGATCTGGTTCCTGTTGCGCATGGTGGGCCGCGATTGCGACGTCAATCTGCGTAACACCGAGCATCCAGAATTCGACGCTTGGCGCTGGCACGACTACTGGGTGCCGATGGACGTGGTGATCGAATTCAAACGGGATGTGTATACAAGAGCACTTCAGGAGCTCTCGCGCTTCCTTAACCGCCCCCCACATCAAGTCCAGCGCCGCGCGCGCGACCCTGTTTCGGCAAAATCTTTGAATACTGAAACCAGTACTCAGACCCAGCCCGGCACCGAATGATCAAGCGCCCTCTGCCGATATCTGCTGCCCTCTGGCTTTCGCCCATGCTGATCTTCTCGACAGCATGGTCTGAACCGACGGCGCCCGGGAAAGACGGGCAGGTATCAGAAAGCGACGTCTCGCTTCCCGCGCCAGCCCAAAAAAACAATCTCTTGCCGTTTTACGTCAGCCCCACGACCACCATGGATTTCGCGATCGACGCGAAATCTCTGAGCGTGACGCCGGACGGCATCGTGCGCTTTACCCTGGTCGTTACCAGCAAGACAGGCGCAATCAATATCAGTTACGAGGGCATACGCTGCGCCACCGAAGAAAAGAAACTGTACGCAACAGGCAAAACCGATGGCGGCTGGTCACCGTCGCGACGCGATGTTTGGTCACCCATTGGTGACGTTGGCGCGAACCGGCAGCATGCGGCACTGATGAAAGATTATTTTTGCGAGGGAACTACTGTCGCGGGCAAAGCAGAGGCCATCATCGAACGAATCAGGAGACAAAAGCCGCTGAAGTGAACTCACGGCAGTTCGGATGAATACTTTTACAGCAGTACCAGATTATCGCGGTGAATCAACTCCACCTCCTCGACATAACCCAGTATCGATTCAATCTCCGACGAGGGCTTGCGCATGATGCGCCTAACTTCCGCACTCGCGTAGTTGGTGATCCCGCGAGCAACCGCAGCGCCCGACTGATCGACGCAAGTGATCACGTCGCCGCGCCCAAAATCGCCGCTGACCTCGATGACGCCGATCGGCAACAGAGATTTGCCCTCGGCGACCAACTTCGTCACTGCGCCGGTATCCAGGACCACCTTGCCGGCAGTCTGCAGATGGTCCGCCATCCACTGCTTGCGTGCAGTCAGGCGAGCTGTCTGCGCGAGCAGCTGGGTGCCAATCGCCTCGCCCTGAGCTAGACGCACCAGGACCTGCTCTTCCCGGCCCCATGCAATCACCGTATGTGCGCCCGAGCTGGCGGCACGGCGCGCGGCAAGTATCTTGGTCAGCATGCCGCCGCTACCTATGCCAGAGCCCGCACCGCCGGCCATCGCCTCAAGCGCTGGATCGCCTGCCTTGGCTTCATGAACAAATTGTGCGTCCGGGTTCTTACGCGGGTCGGCAGTGTAAAGCCCGCGCTGGTCGGTCAGTATGATGAGCGCATCTGCCTCGATCAGATTCGCGACCAGCGAACCCAGCGTATCGTTATCACCGAACTTGATCTCGTCAGTGACGACCGTGTCATTCTCATTGATGACAGGTACCACCTCAAACTCCAGCAAGGTAAACAAAGTCGAGCGCGCATTCAGATAACGCTCGCGATCAGCAAGATCAGCATGCGTGAGCAACACCTGCGCGGTGCGCAAGCCATGTTTGCCGAAACTGGTCTCATAGATCTGCGCCAGCCCCATCTGGCCGACTGCTGCGCAAGCCTGCAGCTCATGCACACCTGTAGGACGCTTGTCAAAACCCAGACGCTGCATGCCTTCTGCTACCGCGCCCGAGCTGACCAGAACGACCTGTTTGCCCATCCGACGTAAATTTGCGATCTGATCGGCCCAATTGGCGATAGCCGAATGATCCAGCCCTTTGCCGTCATTGGTTACCAGCGAGGAGCCTACTTTGACGATTAAGCGCTGCGCTGACTGGATCACGGATTGCATGGGTTCGATACGCTCGGACGACGTAATGAGTGGGGCATTGATATTAATTGATGGTCTTGAAGCGGGGATCATCGGCATCGATCGACTTGACCTCCATCACCACGTCGGCTACACCAGACTGCTCGCGCTGTTCCTGCTGGCGCTGAGAGGCGAGATAGTCATAGATCTCGGTAACCAGATCTTCACAACCTTCGCGCGTCAGACCGGAGATCTGAAACACCGGCCCTTTCCAGCTAAAGCGCTTGACGAAATCCTTTACGCGCTGCGCTCGCTCGTCTTCAGGCACCATGTCGAGCTTGTTCAGCACCAGCCAGCGGGGCTTGTCGAACAAAGACTCGTCATATTTTTTCAGTTCCTTGACGATGGCTTTGGCCTCTTTGACCGGGTCAATGTTTGCATCGAAAGGCGCGAGATCCACAATATGCAGCAGCAGGCGCGTGCGCTGCAAATGACGCAGGAATTGCACACCCAGACCGGCGCCATCCGCTGCTCCCTCGATCAGCCCGGGAATATCGGCGATGACAAAGCTCTTTTCATGACTGACACGTACCATTCCCAGATTCGGATGCAGCGTCGTGAAAGGATAGTCCGCCACCTTGGGCCTTGCATTCGATACGGCAGCAATAAAAGTAGATTTGCCGGCATTCGGCATGCCCAGCAAGCCGACATCGGCAAGAACCTTGAGTTCCAGCTTAAGATCGCGGCGCTCACCTTCCTTGCCATCGGTTTTCTGGCGCGGCGCACGATTGGTCGAGGTCTTAAAATGAATATTGCCCCAGCCGCCCTCGCCGCCTTTGGCCAGCAGCGCGAGCTGACCATGCTCCGTCAGATCAGCGATGATCGCGCCATCGTTCTGGTCGATGACCAGCGTGCCAACGGGCATGCGAAGATAGACATCGTCAGCGCCCTTGCCGTAACAATCTGAGCCACGACCATTCTCGCCATTCTTTGCGCGGTGCAGCTTTGCATAGCGATAGTCGACAAGCGTGTTGATATTACGGTCGGCGATCGCGTAGATGCTGCCGCCACGACCACCGTCGCCGCCATCGGGGCCACCGAAGGGGCGGAATTTTTCGCGACAAAAGGAGGCCACGCCATTGCCGCCATTGCCGGCGACGACTTCGATCTTCGCTTCGTCGATGAACTTCATGATTGCTGCTCTCTAAATAAAAAAGGCCCTACCTGCGCGGCAGAGCCTCTTTGCAGGGTTGGTGCAGCTTGGTTAAGCTGGCACCACCATAACCACGTGACGCTTTTGCGCGCCCTTGGTCGCAAACTGCACTTTGCCATCAATCAGCGCAAACAACGTGTGATCCTTGCCCATACCGACATTCTCTCCGGCATGCAGCCTTGTCCCACGCTGGCGAACAATGATGCCGCCAGCATTGATAGCCTGACCGCCGTAGACTTTCACGCCAAGCCGTTTCGACTCCGAATCACGGCCGTTACGCGTCGTGCCGCCGCCTTTTTTGTGTGCCATTTGATACTCCTGATTCTTCGGTAATTCTGATCTGCGGCTTAACCGTTGATCGAGACGATTTGTAATTCAGTGTAGTTCTGGCGATGGCCCTGCCGCTTCTGATAATGCTTACGACGACGCATCTTGAAGATCTTCACCTTGTCGTGGCGACCATGCGCCACTACCGTAGCCAGCACCTTGGCACCTTGAACCAAGGGCGCACCGAATGTCATGGTGTCGCCGGCGCCCACTGCGAGCACCTGATCCAACGTGATTTCGGAGCCAATGTCTGCCGGTATCTGTTCTACTTTAAGTTTTTCGCCAGCAGCAACTTTGTACTGTTTGCCGCCGGTTTTTATGACCGCGTACATGGGAACCTCATCTTCTAAATTTCGGGGTTTTTACCCTGCCGCATCGGGGCAGGGCTGATTTTCGCCCAAACCGTCCACCAAAGGGTGGGCGAATCCGGGAAAACCCCAAATTATACATGGACTTAGGATTCCGGTCAAAAGGTGCGGCACTCTGGCGGGGCGGGCTATCAGCAGCGCATAGCCGGCCCTTCCTTTGAGAGAGCGCCGTCTGCGAGCCGGTGGCGGCGTCGTATAATCGCGACTTTTCCCTTTGCCCCGCCGGTTTTTCTTCGTGTCCGTCCAACATCCCGCCGCCCAGAACCAGCCCTTGGCTATGATTACCGCTGACATGCAGGCGGTGGATGGGGTCATCCGATCTCAGCTTCACTCCGACGTTCCGCTGGTCAGCCAGATCGCCGACTACATCATCAGCGCCGGCGGCAAACGGATTCGTCCGGCACTGGTGCTGCTGACCGCCAATGCTTGGGGCTACCAGGGGACTGAGCATCACAAGCTGGCCGCAGTAATCGAGTTCATCCACACGGCTACCCTGCTGCATGATGACGTGGTGGACGAGTCCGAGCTGCGGCGAGGACGCCGGACAGCAAATGCGCTTTTTGGCAATGCCGCCTCGGTACTGGTGGGCGATTTTGTGTATTCCCGGGCGTTCCAGATGATGGTCTCGGTAAACAACATGCGCGTGATGCAGATACTTGCCGATGCAACCAACGTGATTGCCGAAGGCGAGGTGCTGCAGTTGATGAACATGCATGACCCGGATGTGACCGAGGACCGCTACCTGCAAGTGATTCGCTCCAAGACTGCCAAGCTTTTCGAGGCCGCGACCGAGCTCGGCAGCCTGATCGCGGGCGCACCCGAAGATGCCATCGTCGCTGCTTCAGAGTATGGTCGTTCGCTGGGCACGGCGTTTCAGCTGATTGATGATGTTCTCGATTACTCGGGTAATGCAACCGACATCGGCAAGAATGTCGGCGATGATCTGCGCGAGGGCAAACCGACCCTGCCGCTGATCTATTTGCTACAACATGGCAGCGAGGCGCAGCGAGTTCTCGTGCGAGACTGCATCGCGCAAGGCGATGAGGCGCATTTCGATGAAATTCTGTCGGTGATCACGCAGTCGGGGGCGTTGGAGTACACACGCGAAAGAGCCGCGGAATCCAGTCAGCGCGCCATTGAGGCTATTGCAAAACTGCCCGAGAGCAGCTTTAAAGAGGCACTGACCGAGCTGGCAGTGTTTTCGGTCAGCCGCAATCACTGACAGGGCGGAGCGGTATTGCGTCAGGCAGACGCCGACTCGATTTCTTCTGTTCTGCTCTGCGACACAGCGGAATCGGCCTGCCTGCTGCCCTGGGCGTTGTCGCTGCTATTCGAACTCGCCACTGGTTCTTTCGTCGCCGCAGTAGGCGCACCACTGCTAGCTGTCCCTTCCTCAGCGGCCAATGCCGCCGGCGATTCGCTTTCCTCGTCAACGACAGTCTCTTCGTCCCCGGCAGTTGATTCCTCCGACGTGATTACCGACTCCTCTTCCGGCACTTCATCTTCGTAGCCCAACAAGCGCCGAATATGACTCGCCAGATCGTCGACGAAGCGATCGATCAAATCCTCGTAACCAGCAACAGAAATTGCCGCCGTTTTTGCTGGCAACCGGTACCAGATGAATTCGGTTTGCTTATTCAGCTGGTACCGCGCGTAAATTCCCGGCTCGGGCCGTACGATGCGACGCGCGATGAGCTTTGGTACCTCGTAATTGAAGCCGGGATTGAGGTGGTATAGCGCCACGTCAACGAGCCAGTCTCCGACGAGACACACGACGTGACCATTCCATTTTTCTGTATTCCAGTAATTAACAACGCCGCCAACCGTTTCTCGGTTGTGTGGCATTGGGGGGCGCACTGATGAACACCACAGCCTGCACGGCAGCACGCGCGTACGAATGCCAAAACGATGAAGGGTACGACTGAGTATGTGTGTCGCAAACAGGCTATGCACCTGCAGCGCCGGCGGAAGCACGGCGTAATAATCTTCCACCACCAGCCTCAGTATCTGGCGCTCCTCGTCTTTCAGCGGATTAAGTCTCAAACGCTGCTCAGGCTTCATTGAGTACTTCCCTGTTCCCGGGGCTCTGGTGCGGCATAAACAATTTGGCAATTTCTTAGTCGTGCACGGATTCACCGTCTTCCCAGTGTATCGGCACCTGCTAGCAGAACTGTAGTGTGAACTTGCCGCCAGAAAAGCGAGATAGTAAAATCGCGGGCTCACCAAAACGGGGTGTAGCTTAGCCTGGTAGAGCGCTACGTTCGGGACGTAGAGGCCGGAGGTTCGAATCCTCTCACCCCGACCATTTCCCATTGGTTTCCGCTCTTCGCTCGGCATGCTGAGCGAACATGTCTTTGAGCCAAGGCATTCTTCACCTCGCTATCGCGCTCATTGCTGGCATCCCGATCCCCGCTGTTCATCGTATCAAAGTCAATCATAACTTTGTGTCACGGCCACGCACATGAGTGGTCTAGCCTTCAAGTGATTGATCTTCCGGTGGCGACGAAACAAAGTGAGTGTCCCCTTGTAGGGTGGAGCTTTGTAGAAGCAAAGCACATCGCCAGCAGCTGCAGTTTGCTGCGCATCTCATGCCAATTGAGCGTTAACAAATTCTCGATGCACGCTGTTTGAGCGTGCACGTCCTTGAAAAACCGTGGCTCTCCAAACTCTCGACATACCTGTCAACCACTGGAGGGATCGTGATGAACAAAAAGCTTCTTGCACCGGCGATCGTCGGACTGCTGGCGAGCGGCGCGGCATGCGCGGAGGCGGGGCTGACTCTGTATGGAAATATCGATGCATCGGTGGTCACGGCAAGCGGCATCGGTGGTAACTCAAGCCGTCGCACCAGCTTCGGTGAGGGCAACTGGGTACCATCGGTCTGGGGGCTCAAAGGCACCGAGGATCTGGGCGGCGGCATGAAAGCGCATGTCCGGCTGGAGGGTGGCTTCAATGCAGGCAATGGCGGTATTGCGAACGGCGGCACCACCGGTTTGTTCAGTCGTTTGGCCAATGTCGGACTGAGTGGATCACTGGGCTCGGTGTCAGCCGGTCTGAATCTATCGCCTTTTATTGCCGCATACACCTCAACACTTGCCCTGGCAGGGAATAATTTTTATGTGCCTGCGCTGCAGATGCACCGCACCGGCACCGTGCTGAATCAGGCCGCTGCCACGGTACCGGTATACCCCGGCGGCACGGATGCTGATCCGGCGCTGGGTACTACTGGGGGCTTTTTCATCCCGAACTCAATCACTTACACTTTACCTTCGGAGCTACTGAGGGGCGCGACGGCCAGCGTACTATATGCGCTGGGCGGCGTGCCGGGTTCGTTCGGAGAAAACCGTTTCGCATCGGGTAACCTCGGCTATGCATTTGGGGAATTGACTCTCGTCGCAGCGATATCCGACCGTGACTCGCAATACCGGCAGTGGCTGTTGGGGGCAAGCGCACCGGTCGGACCTATGAACGTCGCAGCGAATTTTGTTCGTTTCAATCCTCAAACTGGAGAGAAAACGCAGACCTATACTCTCGGCGCCTCAATGAAGTTCATGCCGCATGCTACTGTTGGCGTGAATTATGCGCGTAACGATGGTCCCGGCCATCCGAGCATCATTAACGTCTCTGCGATCTACGAGATGTCAAAGACGATGAATCTGTATGCCGCATTCAATCGCGCTACAGATGGCGTTTCATCATCCTACTCTGCAATAGGTGATGCGGCAGCTGACCCTACATTCACTCAGACCGGCACGTCGAATGCGGTCATCATCGGACTGCAAAAAGGTTTCTGAGCAGCGCTGCTGAGTCCGCTACCAGATTCACTGCCCGCCACCCGGCGGGTTTTTTATATAGGCCACTCATGCTTTAGTCATTTTAGGCAGACGAAATACCGAGGCATTAGCGTAGAAGGCTTCGTCTTGCTCCTGCCACCATCCGGGCACCCCCAGGATCGGTAAATGATGAAAATCGCTACTGACAAAACCTGGTGCAACCGAGGCAGCCAATACCTCATCCAGCAGAGGCAGCGGCAGCTGGCCTCGATCCTCACTACCCAGATCCTGACAATGCAGGGGCCATACATGTGCCGTAATGGCTTTGTAGGGCTGAATTAATTTTTCCAGTAAGGCATGGCCGAACAGGATTACCTGACATTCAGCGTGGAATCGTGTCGCATTGGCGAGTAATAGTGTGTGCCACTGTCGCTGCGCCAGCAATGTGATCATTGATGATTGGCGGCTGACAAAGATGGCCGCGTTTTCGTCGAACAGAGTCGCGGCGTCACGCTGCTTGCCTCGGAGATTTCGCCTCGGGTTACGATGAATTTCTGCTGTCTGCAGCTGGTTCAGCATGCGCTTGGTAGCAGGAAAATGCAGCCAGATCAGCGCATTGAAAAAATCATGCAAGTTATGGCGTGTCGGCACTTGCCCGGTCGCGTGGATATGCGCTTCATAGACCACCGACTTTGGCAGCACGTCGTGCGGCACAAAAACGATAGGAAGATGTATCGAGTTCGTCAAGCCTCGTTCGCTGGCAAGTGCACTCGCTGCCGCAATCCAGTCTGGTGAGGTGGTGAGTTGAGCTCCCAATTCACTCAGGTGTGCCAGCCAGGGCCGTTGCCAGTCGATGGCAGAAAAATCCATCCGGCCGTCAGCTCAGACGAATTTCCAGTTCAGCGATTGTCCTGCGTCCAGCGGCACCACGGTCGTGTCGCCCATCGGCAGCTCTTCCGGCACATTCCATGTCGCGCGCTCCAGCGTCACCTTATCCGCATTGCGCGGCAGTCCATAAAAATCAGGCCCGTAGAAACTCGCGAAAGCTTCCAGCTTGTCCAGCGCGTCCGCTTGTTCAAAAGCCTGCGCGTACAGCTCCATGGCGTGCAAAGCCGTGTAACAACCTGCGCATCCGCACGCGTGCTCTTTTAATCCCTTGGCATGCGGCGCGGAGTCCGTACCTAGAAAAAATTTCGGACTACCTGATGTTGCAGCGGCGATCAGCGCTTGTCGGTGAGTCTCGCGCTTGAGCACAGGAAGGCAGTAGTAATGAGGGCGCATGCCTCCTGTGAACATCGCATTCCGGTTGTACAGCAGGTGATGCGCCGTAATGGTTGCCGCGGTCGGACCATCCGCCTCCTTTACATACTGAACCGCCTCGTTGGTCGTGATGTGCTCGAACACGATCTTCAGCGCTGGCAGCTGGCGACGCAGGGGTATCAGCACGCGCTCGATGAATACAGCCTCCCGGTCGAACATATCGATGTCGCGGTCAGTGACTTCACCATGAATAAGTAGCGGCAAGCCGAGCGCCTGCATCTGCTCAAGCGCAACCATGCAGCGCTTGAGGTCGGTCACGCCAGCGTCGGAATTTGTAGTGGCACCGGCGGGATACAGCTTGACGCCATGAACAATGCCGCTCTCGACGGCGCGCCCAATCTCGTCGGCGGTGGTGTTATCCGTCAGATAGAGTGTCATCAGCGGCTCGAAATGCATATCGGTCGGCAGTACATCAAGTATTCGCTTCCGATAGTCTCTGGCCATCTCCGTGGTGGTAACCGGCGGCTTAAGATTAGGCATGACAATCGCCCGCGCAAACTGCCGGGCTGTGTGGGGCAACACATCCCGGAGCACCACCCCGTCACGCAGGTGAAGATGCCAGTCATCGGGACGGGTAAGGATGATCTTGGAAATCATGACGCGACCCGAATGAATTAACCACTAAAGAAGTTGGAAGATTTGCTGGCGTTTTACAGAACAAGGATCACACGATAATCGTTCACATTAGTGCGCGTTGGTCCAGTCACCAGCAAATCGCCCAGCGCCTCGAAATAACTGTAACCGTCATTATTGGCGAGCAGTTGTTTGGCGCTGATACCCTTCGCCGTTGCCCGCGCCGGGCTGTCTGGCAGCAGCAGCGCACCAGCATTGTCCTCAGTGCCATCAATGCCATCGGTATCTGCTGCCAGTGCGTACACGTCTGGCATGCCATCGAGCTCAACAGCCAGTGACGTCAGAAATTCGGCGCAGCGTCCACCGCGACCATTACCCCGCACTGTCACTGTGCATTCACCGCCGGAAATCAATGCGACCGGGGGCCTGAACGGTTGCTGATGGTCGCGAATTTCCCGCACCAGTGCGGCATAGACCTTTGCCACCTCAGAAGCCTCGCCGGTGACCGTGTCACCGAGCACGACTGGCGTGATCTGATGATCGGTAAAGAAGTCGGCGGCCGCTCGCAGGCACTGGTGCGCAGTCGCGATGACTCTCACATCCGAGTGTGCCACCGCAGCGTCGCCCGGCTTGGGCGTCTCAGCGACGAGGCCAGCCGCGCCTTTCTCGAGATGGGCAAGTACCGAGGCAGGTGCCTCGACATTGAAACGCGATATGACATCCAGCGCATCGCGATAGGTGCTCGGATCGGCGCACGTCGGGCCAGAGGCAATCGCGCTCGGATCATCGCCAGTGACATCACTGATAACCAGTGTGAGTATCGGCGCTCGGCAGGCCGCCGCGAGGCGTCCGCCCTGAATCCGAGAGAGGTGCTTGCGAACGATATTCATCTCGGTGATCGGCGCTCCCGAGCGCAGCAAGGCGTTGGTTACTGCTTTCAGATCGGACATGCTGACCGTCTCGACCGGCAGCGATAGCAGACTTGAGCCACCTCCCGAGACCAATGCAATCAGCAAATCGTCTGCATCTAGTCGCGAGACCTGCTCAAGTATTTGCGCAGCAGCGGCTTCTCCAGCGCCATCGGGGACCGGATGTCCCGCTTCCATCACCTGTATGTGATCGGTGGGCATGCCATGCGCGTAGCGGGTGACGACCAGCCCTTCGATGGGCGCAGAGGCCGGCCAGGCCAGCTCGACTGCGCGCGCCATGCTGGCCGCAGCCTTGCCCGCACCAATCACCAGTGTGCGCCCTTTGGGCGGGGATGGAAGATGGGGAGCTACGATCTTCAGCGGATCGGCAGCGGCCACCGCCGCGTGGAAACTATCGGTAAGCAGACGTCTGGAGTTCATCAGTCAAGCGGGTCGAGTTGATCTTCACCCGACATTGTAAGAGACAAGTGCTCATCAGGCAGAAGGCCGCCTCAGGCCCGGCCCATCAGCGTCAGTGGGGGCGATTCCGGTGCCTCATCGCGCCTGGCCTGCTGTCGCTCCCACATTTGTGCGTACAGGCCTTTCATCGCCAGCAGCGACGCATGGGTGCCACGCTCGACAATACGGCCCTGCTCGAGTACCAGAATCTGATCGGCATCGGCGATGGTCGACAGACGGTGCGCGATGATCAGGGTCGTGCGATTGCGCGCGATTTCCTTCAACTGGGACTGTATGGCTTGCTCGGCTTGAGAATCCAGCGCTGAGGTGGCTTCGTCGAAAACAAGTATCGAAGGATTTTTCAGCAAGGCGCGTGCGATGGCGACACGCTGTTTCTCGCCCCCGGAGAGCTTCAGCCCGCGCTCGCCGACCATGGTGTCGTAGCCCTCAGGCAGACTGACGATGAAATCATGGATATAGGCTGCGCGAGCGGCGGTGATGATTTCATCCTGGGTCGCGTCGGGCCGGCCATAGGCAACGTTATAGCCTATGCTGTCGTTGAACAGTACCGTGTCTTGGGGAACGATGCCAATCGCTGCCCGCAGCGAGGCTTGAGTGACCGACCGCAGGTCTTGCCCGTCGATGACGATCTGACCACGATCGACGTCATAAAAACGGAACAGCAGCCTTGCGAGTGTGGATTTGCCTGAGCCACTGTGCCCGACCACCGCGGTGGTGGTTCCAGCCGGGACTTCAAAATCCACGCCAAACAAAATCTGGCGGTTTTTCTCGTAGCTGAAATCGATCTGCCTGAACTGTAGTGCCGCTGCCTGCAGTCGTAGCGGCCGTGCATCAGACATGTCAGCGACCTCTCGGTGCTGATCGAGCAGATTGAACATTTTTTCCATGTCCGCCAAGCTCTGCTTGATTTCCCGATATAACACGCCCAGGAAATTCAGCGGCAGGTACAACTGGATCATGAAGGCATTGACCAGTACCAGATCACCCAACGTCATGGTGCCGGCGATTACCCCCAGCGTGGCGCGCCACAAGATCAGTGTCACGGCGGCGGCGATGATCAGCGACTGTCCGGCATTAAGCAGGCTGAGCGATTTCTGGGAGCGTATCGCCGCTCGCTCGTAGTGCCTCAGACCATCGTCATAGCGCTGCGCCTCGTATTCCTCATTACCAAAATATTTCACTGTCTCGTAATTGAGCAGTGAATCGATGGCGCGGGAGCTGGCCTTGGAATCCAGCTCGTTCATTGTGCGCCGAAAATGGGTACGCCATTCAGTGACGATGACGGTAAAAGCGATATAAGTGACCAGAGCAATCAGCGTGATTGCAGAAAACCACAGATCATATTGCAGCGACAGATAACCCAATACCAGTGCGATCTCGACCAAGGTCGGCAAGATACTGAACAGCGTATAAGACACCAGTGACGATACGGCGCGGGTGCCACGCTCGATGTCCCGGGTGACACCTCCCGTCTGACGACCGAGATGAAAGCGCAACGACAAGGCATGCAGGTGACGAAACACTTGCAGTGCGATCGTGCGCACTGCGCGTTGGGTAACTCTGGCGAAAAAGAACTCTCTGAGCTCGGTGAATACCGTCGTGGACAGCCGCAGCAAGCCATAGGCGATCAGCACGCCGACGGGTAGTACCAGCGCAGCAGCCGGTTGTTCAGGGGTGATCGTCAGACCGTCGATCAGTTGTTTGAGAACGAGCGGCACACCCACGTTAGCCAGCTTGGCCGATACCAGACAGCCGAGTGCCAGCAGCACCCGCCATTTCCATTGCCACAGGTAGGGCAGGAGGGTCTTTATCGTTGCCCAGTCATTCCGAGTACCCTGATTGGCAGGTGCCTGCGGGTGGTGGCTGCTAGGACTGACGTGGTGGCGCATGATGGATGGCGAAAGGCCTTGAGTTTAGGAGGTACGGATTACACAAGACCGGTACGCGCTGTGGCTAGCTGAATGTCTCCAGGCCCTTGATTTT
>Ga0315902_10000489_pt1 | contig 65865 bp, 68 predicted proteins | sample LakEriMetagenome_9_FD_203523 | JGI IMG/M metagenome (GOLD analysis project Ga0315902, IMG submission 203523) | Freshwater fungal communities from buoy surface, Lake Erie, Ohio, United States - Buoy 12 MA117 | ecosystem: Environmental > Aquatic > Freshwater > Lake > Lake biofilm | place: USA... | reverse complement strand
CCGTCACCGTGCCGCTCGAGTCGCGAAGGAATCCGGTCACAGTTGTTTCAAGTGCGTATCGTGCATGCCCCGCGCCGACCGCACCGCTGATGTGACCAGCATGCGAGGAGGCTGCCGCATACCCGTTCGTCAGTGCAACCTGATTTATGAAGCCGTCGCCGGCGCGGAAACGCACCTGCCGAATCTCAGGTGAAAGGTATGACCAGCGCGCACGTGCTTCATCACCGCTCAGCAGCTCCACGTCAGTAAGACCAAAGGTTCGCTGCAGCGCAACGAGTTCACGCCCCCTCGCGGCGCTCGCCTCGGTGCGACTACAGAAGAGGTAGCCCTGCTGTCGAATCCCAAGGTTCCACCCGTTGAGGCCCGACTCCGCTGCAAAGTTCAGATAGAGCGACAGGCCCTCTTGCACAAGCGCCAGTTCATCAGCGTTGTCGTGCTGCAAGCGAAACGCGCCCGTTGCAGCGGCGGTGGTGAGTGAGGCAATGCTGCTACGGCGTTCGATCACCAGAACCTTGAGGCCGGCACGTGCTGCAAAGTACGCCGTGGCAGCACCGGCAACGCCAGCGCCAATCACTACCAGGTCAACTTGCGGAGGGAGTGCTCCGTTCGTGCGGTCGTAAGTTGGAAGGTGGCTGTTGTCGACGTTCACGCGGGGAGCCCGGCAGCCTCACGGGCAGCGCGCATCCGCGCGGCAATGGCTGAGGCGCTGCGCGGATCGGCGCCGTCGAGCAGCTTCAGTCCAACACCGAAACCTGCGGCACCGGCGGCACGAAGTGCGGCGATCTCGTCGAGGCCCACGTTCGTTGGCACAATCTTGCTCGTTGGGCTCGGCGCAAGTGTTGAGCGAATAAATGCCGGTGCATTGATAGCGGCGGCGGGGAAGAGTTTCACGTAGCGCGCACCAGAGCGTTCGGCGAGGGTGATCTCGGTGGGGGTATAGGCACCGGGGAGCCAATCAATGCCTGCCTCTTGGGCAATCGCGCCAGTAGCGGGATCGGTGATTGGTGAGACGAGGAAGGTGGCACCAGCGTCGGCCATGCGCCGTGCGGTAGGCGCGTCGTAGACGCTCCCCGCGCCGATCGACAGTGTTGGGTGTGAGGTGCGCAGCGTGACGATCGCTGCAACCACCGCCTCCTCGGCACCCTCGCCACGCAAGAAGAGCTCCAGTGCAGGGATCCCAGCATCAACGGCGGCATCGGCCCAAGCGTTCAGCACGACCGCATCTTGCGCCGCCACAGCGGGGAGGATGCCAGCCGTACGAAAGAGTGTGTCGAGAATCTTCGCGCCCATGGCGGCAGTATCCCACGGAGGACGGTAGGCTCGCGCCATGAAGTTCACAACGCACACGATCGGCCGACACGCCATTGAGGTGTGCGTTCCGCCCACCCTGTCGCCGACCACACCGATCCTGGTCATGCACGACGGGAAGAACGTCTTCAACCCAGCCACGTCAACGGTTGGCGTGACCTGGGGTGTTGCGGAGGCGGTCGAACGCGTCATCGCGCCTGCACACCCCGAACTACATCCACTCATCGTGGCGGTGTGGGTTCCCGACGAGAGCCGCCGCTTTCAGGAGCTCGCCCCGCAAGCGGTGATGGAGCGCTACCCACAGATCTGGGATGAAATTGGCGGGCCGACCGTCTCATGGGCGATCAACGATCGCACCCTGCGCGGCGATGAGTACCAAGAGGTACTCGCAACACAGGTGCTGCCGTGGGCGCGCGAGAGTTTTGGCATCACCGCATCGCGCGAGCGCACCGCCATCTGCGGTTCGTCGATGGGGGCGCTGGCATCGCTCTATGCGTTGGCGCGATACCCAGAAACCTGGGGGTCGGCGCTCGCCCTTTCCACGCACCTGCCGCTCGGCGATGGACTGATGGGGGCGGGCCTCGCCGATCTGCTGCCGCCGCCGGGTCACCACCGCATCTGGATGGACTACGGCGACCAGACGCTCGATGCCGCCTATGCCCCGTACCAAGCACGCTTCGATGCGGACCTTGCGGCGCGCGGCTGGAAGTTCGGCACCGATGTGCTGACCACCCCATTTCCGGGGCACGACCACAGTGAGCGCGCCTGGTCGGCACGCATCCATCTTGTGCTGCAGTGGTGGCTCAACGGCCTCGGGTGAGTTTCGCCCTCTGGTAGGCTCGCCCTATGCCACAGACCATCATTGAAAAGATCTGGAACCAGCACGTTGTCGATCAGCAGGAGGGTGCGCCCGCCATCCTCGCGATCGACCTGCACCTTGTGCACGAGGTCACCAGCCCTCAGGCATTCACCGGCCTCCGCGCTCGCGGGCTGAAGGTTCGCCGCCCTGATCGCACGGTGGCCACCGCCGACCACTCCATCCCCACCACCCCGCGCAACCTGCCGATCGCCGATGAGATGGCCGCCGCCCAGGTGAAGCAGCTCGAGGCGAACTGCGCCGAGTTCGGCGTGCCGCTCCACGGCTGGGAGTCACCGAACCAGGGGATCGTGCACGTTATTGGGCCAGAGCTCGGTCTCACCCAGCCAGGCGCAACCATTGTCTGTGGCGACTCACATACGGCAACGCACGGCGCATTCGGTGCCCTCGCCTTCGGCATCGGCACCAGCGAAGTTGAGATGGTTCTCGCCACCCAGTGCCTGCTGCAGCGCAAGCCGAAGACCTACCTCGTTCGCGTCGATGGAACGCTGCGCCCAGGCGTCTCCGCAAAAGACATCATCCTCGCGCTGATCGCGCGCATCGGCGTTGGTGGCGGCACCGGCCACGTCTTTGAATACGCAGGCTCTGCCATTCGCGCCCTCTCAATGGAAGAGCGGATGACGATCTGCAACATGAGCATTGAGGGCGGCGCGCGCGCCGGACTCGTTGCCCCCGACGAAACGACCTTCGCCTATTTGAAGGGTCGACCGCATGCGCCACAGGGTGCCGATTGGGATGCCGCCGTCGCGCGCTGGCGAACGCTCACCAGTGATGAAGGCGCAACGTACGACAAAGAGATTGTCATTGATGCGAACACGTTGGAGCCGATGGTCACCTACGGCACGAACCCAGGAATGGGCTTGCCGATTAGTGGCACCATTCCAAATCCTGCCGATGAATCCGATCCCGCCGCCGCGCGTGCCCTGACCCGCGCGCTTGAATACATGGATCTGCGCGCGGGCGACAGCATTATTGGTCGACCGGTCAACACCGTCTTTATTGGCAGCTGCACGAACGGTCGCATTAGCGACCTTCGCCTCGCCGCAAACGTGCTGAAAGGTCAGACCGTTGCAAAGGGTGTGCGTGTGATGGTGGTCCCTGGCTCTGCCGACGTGAAGCGCCAGGCCGAACGCGAAGGGCTCGACACGATCTTCCGCGACGCTGGTGCGGATTGGCGCGAGGCTGGCTGCTCGATGTGCATCGCCATGAACGGCGATCAGCTCGCCCCTGGCGAATACGCGATCAGCACCTCGAACCGCAACTTCGAGGGGCGTCAGGGGAAGGGGGGTCGCACCTTCTTGGCCTCACCGCTCACCGCTGCCGCCACCGCCCTCACCGGCGTGATCGCCGATCCACGCACCCTTCCAGGGATGAGCCGCTGATGGCCGCCCCGAAGGTCAGCACCTTCACCACGGGGCTCGTGCCGCTCCCCGCCGAGAATGTCGACACCGACCAGATCGTCCCCGCCCGCTACCTGAAGGTCATCGACAAGGCGGGCCTCGCCGATGCCCTCTTCCACGACTGGCGCTTTGAGGCCGATGGCAGCAAGAAGAACCCGCCGTTCGTGATTGATGAGCCGCGCTACGCCGGCCACGGCATCCTCGTTGCGGGCGACAACTTCGGCACCGGCTCCAGCCGCGAGCATGCGCCGTGGGCCCTTGGCGCCTTCGGTATCAAGGCGATCCTCTCAACCAGCTTCGCCGACATCTTTAAGTCGAACGCACTGAAGAACGGCATTCTGCCGATCGTCGTGCCCGCCGATTTGCACGCCACGCTGATGCAGATCGCCAAAGAAGACCTCGCCGCAAAGGTCACCATTAACCTTGCTGCAGCGACCATGACGACGCCCGACGGTGCAACGCACGCATTCCCGATTGACCGCTTCAGCCAGAAGATGCTGCTCGAGGGGCTTGACGAACTCGACTACATCCGCACGCAGAGCAACAAGATCGCCGCACACGAGTCGTCGCACCCAGGAACGATCAACACGTTGCAACCGAACGCGCCGCGATGAGCAAGAACCCGTACGACCGCGCGAGCGATCCGGCGAAGCGGCACTCCGCCGCCATGACCGACGGACCAGATCGCGCACCAGCGCGCGCAATGTTGAAGGCGGTCGGCTTCACCGACGAAGATCTCGCCAAACCGATCATTGGCGTTGCCACCACCTGGATCGAGACGATGCCGTGCAACCTGAATCAGCGCGAGCTTGCCGAAGCAGTGAAGCGCGGCATTCGACGCGCGGGCGGTACGCCGATGGAATTCGGCACCATCTCTGTCTCCGACGGCGTGGCTATGGGAACCGAAGGAATGAAAGCCTCGCTCATCTCGCGCGAGATAATCGCCGACTCGATCGAGCTCGTCTCCACGGGGCACAGCTTCGACGGCATCGTCTGCCTCACCGGCTGCGATAAGACCAGCCCTGGCGCCGCGATGGCGCTCGGCCGACTGAACATTCCTGGGCTCGTCCTCTACAACGGCACGATTCTTCCGGGCTCCTATAAGGGGAAGGATGTGACGGTACAGAGCGTCTTTGAGGCGGTCGGCTCGTACAACGCGGGGAAGATCACCGCCGAAGAGCTCTGGGACCTTGAGAACGCCGCCTGCCCGGGGGCGGGCGCGTGCGGTGGGCAGTTCACCGCCAACACGATGAGCATGGCGCTCGAGGTGATTGGCCTCTCCCCCGCCGGCCTCAACGGCATCCCCGCCACCGACCCCGACAAGATCGCCGCCGCCGAGCGTTCCGGCGAGATCGCCGTGGAGCTGGTGCGCAAGAACCTGAAGCCGCGCGACATCGTCACCGGTAAGGCCCTCGAGAATGCAATTCGCGCCGTTGGCGCGACCGCCGGCTCCACAAATGCGGTGCTCCATCTGCTCGCCATTGCACGCGAGTTTGATCTGCCACTCGAGATCGAGGCATTTGAGCGCCTCGGCGAGTCGACGCCCGTTATCGGCAACTTAATCCCTGGCGGCTCGTACGCCGCACTGGATCTCTATAAGGCGGGTGGTATTGCGCTGGTGTTACGCGAACTTGCTGCTGGCGGCCTGCTGCACCTGAACGAGCAGGGCGTTGATGGACGAACGATGGGCGAGATCGCCTCGCAGGCGAACGAGCGCGCAGGGCAGGATGTGATTCGCCCGATCAGCAACCCGATCAAGAAGACGGGCGGCCTCACCGTGCTACGCGGCAGCCTCGCGCCCGAGGGTGCGATCGTGAAGCTCGCCGGACATGAGCGCCGACATCACAGTGGACCAGCGCGCGTCTTCGATTCTGAGGAGGCGGCCTTCGCTGCGATTCGCGCGAACGCGATTGTTGCGGGCGACGTCGTGGTGATTCGCTACGAAGGCCCCGTCGGTGGGCCAGGGATGCGCGAGATGCTCGCCGTAACGGCAGCGCTTGTCGGCCAAGGGCTCGGCGACGAGGTTGCGCTCATTACCGACGGCCGCTTCTCTGGCGCAACCCACGGCTTCATGGTCGCGCACATTTCCCCAGAGGCGGCACTCGGCGGGCCGATCGCCCTGGTGCAGGAGGGTGACACCATCACGATCGATGTTGACTCGCACGAGCTGCGCATCGACGTTGCCGAGAGCGAGCTCGCCACACGTCGCGCCGCCTGGCGCGCCCCCGCACCACACTACGCTGGCGGGGTCTGGGCGAAGTACGCTGCACTCGTGAGTAGCGCGTCAGATGGCGCCATTACCACAGGGGTGCGCCTCGCCAAGGCGCTGAAAGGATCGACCGACCGATGAGCGCAGCCAAGCGAGTTGATCCGAAAGACCCACGCGGTGGCCTCCGTGGCCTCGATGCGCCGGCAATCCCTGGTGGTGACCGTCTCACCAAGGCCCAAAAAGCAAAGGCCGATGCCGATGAGCGCTTCGGCATGCGCGGCGTCAAGGTCATTGTTGGCGGACTCGTTGGCCTCACCATCGTCGCACTCATCCTTCAGCTGATCCTCACCATCGCTGGAGCTGGTGCGTGAGCGGAACGTCGCGCTTCACCGCAACGGCCGCTGATCACTTTCCAAAGGGGCTCCCCTCTGCTTCTGTAGATGGAGCACTGATGAAGCGCATTGGCGCCGAGGCGGGTGACGATCTGGTGCAGCTCATTCGCGCCGAGAGCGTGAACCCGCCGGGCAATGAAACCCGCGCCGCCAAAGTAGTGATTGATCTTCTCCGACGCGAAGGCCTCGAGCCTGAGTTCTTTGAGCCGATCCCCGATCGCGGCAATGTGAGCGTACGACTGCGCGGCAGCGCATCCGCTGCCAATCCGAACCTTGATCCACGTGATCCGAAAGATGGCGCGCTCCTCCTCTTCGCGCACCTTGATGTGGTGCCAGCCAATCAAGACGGCTGGACGGTGAATCCATTTGAAGGTGTGGTGAAGGATGGCTACATCTGGGGCCGCGGCGCTGTTGACATGAAGGGCGCACTTGCGGTGCAGATCGGCGTGATCCGACTCCTCTGTGAGCGCGCTCGTGCCGCCGGACTTAATCCAGCGAAGGATGTGATCCCCGGCTTGCGTCGCGACATCATCCTCACCGCCACCGCCGACGAAGAGACGGGCGGCCTTGACGGCATCGCCCTCGTTCTCAAGGATCGCAAGCACTGGCTTGACGCTGCCGTTGGCCTCACCGAAGCGGGTGGCATGACGATCACCGCCGCCGGTCGACGCATCTACCCGCTGCAGGTTGCCGAGAAGGGCTTCGCCCGCTTCGCCATCACCGTCAGCGGCCGCTGGGGACACGCCTCGATGCCCGACAGCGACAACGCCCTCCTGCGCGCCGCCCAGGTAGTGGAGCGTGTCTCAGTGCCGGGCCCCGTGCAGATCGTGCCCGAAAACGAGGCACTTCTGGCCGCCCTCCGTGCCGCCCTCCCAGCGGGAGCCCTCGGTCGCCTTGAACGCCTCCTTAGCGAGCAGACCTTCGACGATGCAAAGGAGCTCAACAGCGAGGCGGCGGCGGCAGGGTGTGCCCCAGAACTGCTCCGCGCACTGCGCGCCGTGCTGCGCGACACCTTCGCCCCAACGATCCTGACGTCAGGAATTCGCTCCAATGTGTTGCCAGGTTCGGCAACCCTCACAGTTGATAGCCGCATCCTGCCGGGGACGACGCGCGAGGCCGCCGAGCGCAACATGCTCGACCGCATCGGCGCAGATCTTGCGCCATTCGTGAAACTCAACCTGATTGAATACGGTGGTGCAGTGAGCAACCCGATGGATCACGAGATTCTCGGTATTGCGAGTGCCGCAATTCGCACGCGTGACAGCGAGGCGATCTTGATGCCAGCGGTCGCTCCGTATGCGACCGACGCAAAGATCACCGTGCCGGCTGGGATTCCAACCTACGGATTCTCACCGTATCTGCTGGATCCGAAGGAGCGCTTCATGGAGCGCTTCCACGGCATCGACGAGCGTGTCTCGCAAGAGGCCCTCGCCTGGGGCGTTGAGGTGCTCTACGACGTAGCTATGGGGTACGCGGGGGAGTAACCGGCGCGCGCGTTGCCAGTGCGGCAACCGCTGCAGCAACCAGACCGCGCTCCGCCTTTGGCAGTCGTCGCACCAGATCCACAAACTGTTCAGCGCGACCGCGATCAATCGACGTCAACAGCGCTTCGCCGCTCGGTGCTAGTTGTGACCGACGCACCCGTGCATCACTCGTTGGCGCAGCGCGCAGATAACGACGCTCATGCAAGAAGCTCACCAAGCGACTCGTTGCTGAATGCGAGCGGCCAAGGTCCCGCGCAATCTCTCCCACCGAACGCGGCTTCCCATCGGCAAGCAGATAGAGCGCGGCGACCTGCGCAAGAGAGAGTTCGCTCGGCGCCAGCTGCTGCGCCGTTGAAAGCACGAGCTCGCGCCAGAGGCGACGAATGGAGACGATGCGACCACCGATCTCGCCGAGGCTCTGCCGGCGTCGCGACACCTCATCGAGCGGGCTCTCCCCCATCTCGCCACGGGCAACGCGCACCGCGGCAGGGAGACGACTGCGCAGCCCTTCAGCAGCCTTCGTGAGCTCCGAGATGCGGCTTCGGCGAGGTGTATGCATATGCGCATACATTAACGCAGCCCCCTAGGTGGGCGGCTAGGATTCGCCGCATGTCTCCGATCACGTCGTGGATCTTCCCTGGGCAGGGCTCGCAGAGCGTAGGCATGGGTGCCGCCGCCCTCGCGGCCTCCCCCGCCGCACGCGCCGTGCTGGCGGAGGCTGAGGCCGCACTCGGCGAGCCGCTCGGCCAGCTGATGGCCGCCGGCCCAGCCGAAGCCCTCGAGCGCACCGAGGTCGCACAGCCCGCCATCCTCACCATCTCCATCGCCTTGCTTGCCGCCGCGCGAGAGCGCGCCGCCGCTGCGGGCACCGCACTTGATGAACCAATTCTCATTGCTGGGCATTCGGCCGGCCAGTACGCCGCCGCCGTTGCCGCTGGTGCGCTCTCTGTTGCCGACGGTGTACGACTCGCGCGTCGACGCGGCGAGCTGATGCAGGCATCGGGCGGCGGACGACCTGGTGCCATGGCCGCAATCCTTGGTCTCCCTGAGAGCTCCGAGGTCGACGTGATCGCCGCTGGCGCGAAGCTCGGCATCTTGGTCTTCGCCAATCGCAACTCGCCAGGGCAGATCGTGCTCTCGGGTGAAGTCGCCGCTATTGAAGCGGCCGTTGCCGCCGCAAGTGCCGCGGGCGCAAAGCGCGCCGTGCGACTACAGGTCAGCATCGCCAGCCACTCGCCACTGATGGAAGAGGCCGCCGCCGGCATGCGCGAGGCACTCGCCGCCGTCACCATCTCCGATCCGAAGACGCCGATGCTTGCCAACGCCACGGCTGCGCGCATCACCACCGCCGCGCAGCTGCGCGACGAACTCTCGAATCACCTCACCGGCGGCGTCGATTGGATCGCCGCGGTGAACGCGATGGCCGCGGCAGGCACGCAGCGCTACATCGAGGTCGGCTCGGGTCGTGTGCTCGCCGGACTCGTAAAGCGCATCCCGTCGGCCGACGGCGCCGAGATCCTCTCCATTGAAGAAGTAAGCCCAGCAGCCTAAGTAGTGAAGGAGTAGTAGCACCATGCGCGAACCAGATCACACCCGACGCGTCGTCATCACCGGACTCGGCATCGTCTCGCCGATTGGCAACACCATCGACGACGTGTGGGCATCGCTCACCGAAGGCCGCAGCGGCATCGCGCAGATCACCCACTGGGATCCGACCCCGTACGCGCCCTATGTCGTCGCTGGCGAGGTGAAGGACTTCGACGTCACGCAGTGGCTCGACGCCAAGCAGATCCGACGCACTGGCCCCGAGATTCATTGGGGCGTGGCCGCGGCGAAGGCCGCCCTCCGCGACTCAGGGCTCGAGATCACCGACGCGAACCGCGAAGAGGTTGGCGTCGTCTTCGGCTCGGGCGCTGGCGGACAGGGGCTCTTCATCGAGAACCAGATGGCCTGGAAAGAGAAGGGGCCGCGCTCCGTTGCGCCGACCTTCATCGCCCACGGTCTCGTCGACAGCACCTCGGGCATGATCGCAATCGAGTCTGGTGCCGTGGGGCACAACCTTGCGGTTGTCTCCGCCTGCGCCACCGGCACGCACGCCTTGGGCGAGGCGGCAGAGGCGATCAAGCGCGGTGACGTGACCGCCGTGATCGCTGGCTCCACCGAGAACCCACTTCTTGAGGTCGCCCACATCGGCTTCATGAATATGCGTGGCCTTGCCGGTCCGCGCGACGGCGAAGGGCCAGCATCGGCCTGCCGACCGTACGACGTGGATCGCGCTGGCTTCGTCTTGGGCGAAGGCGCGGGCGCCTTCATCGTCGAGGACCTCGCCTCGGCTATGGCGCGCGGCGCCACCATCTACGCCGAAGTCGTCGGCTACGGCAGCTCTGCCGATGCGCACGACATGATTCAGCCAATCGAGGGTGGCGCCGGTTCGGCGCGCTCCATCAAGTGGGCGCTGCAGCGCGGCAAGATTGACCCAACCGAGATTGACCTGATCAATCCGCACGGCACCAGCACGCCGGTGGGTGACGAGCGCGAGGCGCTCGCCTTCCACGCCACCTTCGGTGCACGCGCGGCAGAGATTCCAGTCTCTGCCACCAAGTCGCTCACAGGCCACCTGATGGGTGCCGCCGGTGCGGTCGAGGCGGTCTTCACGACCCTCTCGCTGCATCACCAGGTGATCCCAGGAACGCTGCACACCAAGAACGTCGACCCTGCCTGCAACCTGAATGTAGTCCGAGAGACTCACAGTGCCGAGATTCGCGCCGCGGTGAGCAACAACGTCGGACTCGGTGGGCATAATGGCGCCATCGTGTTGCGACGCTGGACCGGAAAGTAGGAGGAGCCATGAGCACCAACCCTGTACGAACCGAGGCACAGCGCGCGGTCATCACCGGCTACGGCGCGATCACCCCGATCGGCAATAGCGCCGGCGAGTACTGGGACGGACTCATCGCCGGGCGCTCAGGCGCTGGCCCCATCACCCACTTCGACGCCTCACCGAATGAGGTGCGCATCGCCGCCGAGGTGAAGGGTTTCGATCCGCTCCTCACCATGGACATGAAGATGGCGCGCCGCATGAGCCGCTTCGTGCAGTTCGCGATCGCCGCCGCCACCGAAGCGATTGAACATGCCGGTCTCGCCGACATCGCCAGCTGGGAGCCAGAGCGCCGCGACCGCGTCGCCACGGTGATCAACACCGGCGGTGGTGGCATTGAGCAGGTCACCATGGGGAGCGACGCCTATCGCGAAAAGGGCGGTCGCTTCGTCAGCGCCTTCGCCATTCCTGCCCTCAGCCCAAGCATGGGCGCATGCATGGTCAGCATGAAGTACGGCCTCACCGGCGCCGCCATCACCCAGGCCGCCGCCTGCGCCACGGGCGTGCTCGCCTTCCAAGATGCGCTTCGCCTAATCCGCAGCGGCGAGGCCGACGTGGTCGTTGCCGGCGGCGTCGAGGCACCACTCCTGCCGATGGCCTTCGCCGCCCTCAGCAACATGGGCGCCCTCAGCAAGCGGAACGACGACCCAACGCACGCCAGCCGACCGTTCGACAAGAACCGCGACGGCTTCGTCTTCGGCGAGGGTGGTGCCGTGTTCGTGATCGAGTCGCTCGCCCATGCCAAGGCACGTGGCGCAATCATTCGCGCCGAGCTGCTCGGCGCCGGCGCAACCGCCGACGCCTTCCACATCAGCGCCCCCGAGCCAACCGGCCGTGGCGCGGCAGGCTCCATGACGAAGGCGATCCTCGATGGTGGCGCCGTCATCGACGACATCAGCTACATCGTGGCGCACGGCACGAGCACCCCACTCAACGACCTCACCGAAACGAAGGCGATCAAGCGCGCCCTTGGTGATCACGCCTACAAGATTCCGATCAGCTCCCCAAAGAGCATGGTCGGCCACCTCTTGGGTGGCGCTGGCGCCGTTGCTGGACTCGCCGCCATCAAGGCGATCGAGACGGGCACCGTGCCACCAACGATCAACCTCGACACACCAGACCCAGAATGCGACCTTGACTACGTGCCGCACACCGCGCGCACGAATCAGGCAATCGACCGCGTTCTGATCAATGGCTTCGGCTTCGGTGGCCAGAACGCCTCGGCGCTCTTCGGCAAGCTTCGGTAGGAATGCGCTTCGTTCTCTTCGTCATCGACGGCGGCAGCAACACTGCCACCCCTGGCGAAGGTGCCGCAATCGACGCCTTCAACGAGCGTCTCACCGCAGGCAACCACCTAATTCTCGCCGCGGGTATCGCCGAACCGAACCGTGCCACGCTGATCGACAATCGCAACGGTCTCGGCGCCATCACCGCCGGTTCACTCTTCGCGGGCTCCGAGCACTACAGCGGATTTTGGATCATCAACGCCGATTCACCGGAGCAGGCCCAGGCATTTGCAGTGGACGGCTCTCGCGCATGTAATCGCCGGGTGGAGCTTCGGCCGTTTCTCGGCTAGGCCGCACGCACCTCGATTGACCAGTTACAGCGCAAAGCCCAGAGTGCCACAGGGCTAGGCCCACAAGTTGAAGTAGTAGGCCCACATTCCTAGCAAATTCACCGCAAGCCCAATTACCAACGCACATTTAGCCTCAAACGAGAATCGGCCGCGCGTGCCGTGAGCGATCAATAAGAAAATGAATGGATAAAAGTCTTGCGCATATCTAAATCCCCACTGTGATCCCCCTGCGTCCGCATGGGTCAAGATTGGCACGCAGATGAGCCCAATTGCCATCCAGGTACCGACCACAAACAGATTGAACTGGCGTGCTTTGATAGCCCACAGCACCAGTGGTGTTGTAAGGAAGATGCTTAACCCTCCTAGCAGCCTTGGCTTGAGCCAAGGAAAATCACGATCGTAGGTAAACGAGGTAAGAAACATTGCATGAATCTTCTTAACGACGTTTGAGACGCTGAAGAAGCCGTTCCGATACTGATCTTCTTGCAAAAGCCCAGGAATTAGAGCGTATCCGGGTTCCAGCGGTGATCCAAATCTAGCGGCGTTGTATAGCCCAAACATTGAGAAGCCCATAAGGACAGGGCCTGAGAAGCGTGCAGTGTTTGCTATGAAATTTCCCAAATGCTTGCGGCGTACCGTGTATGCCGCCTGAACAAGCTCTGTGAATTGTGTTGGTAGACCCTCGCGGCTTGACCTCGCAACAATGTAGGCAACAAAAAACGGAGCCGCTGCCAACATCGGTAACCTTGATAAGCCAGCCAAGGCGAAAAAGAATCCGATTACCCAGAGTGACGAATCACGCTGGCAACTTCGGATAGCGCCCAGCATGGCAAACAAGGAAACTACGTGCGCAAAGTGCCAGGCGGTCCCGATGCTCGGTGCGTACCAAGTCACGCTTCCAAATGCAAAGGTTAGTGCGATAAGTACAGCCCCTCGGGTCGAGATTCTTGTCGCCAGGAGCATGTGAAAGACGAGAACAACGTTGAGGGCACCGAGGGCCATCGATGCGTACTCCTGTCGAAATTGTGGTCCGAAAACTGCTACAAACGGCATCAAGAGGACTGCAGGCGCTGGCGGATAGACAACATACAACTGGCCGTTAGAGCCTGGCACGAGTTCATTCATCCAGGATGGCGCATCGAGAAGACCCAACCGACCCTGGAGAAAGGCGTCCGCCAGATGAGGGAAGTAGCTGGTGTAAGCCGGCCGATCAGCATTTAAGAAGATGAAGAGGGCTAAGGCTGCGAAAAAGAGAACTATGGAAATTGTGCGATTTGTTAACCTGCCGCGCAGAGAGTGAAGGATTTGCACGATGCGTACTCACTTTCAATGAGCCAGGCTCAGTTACGAATCTGGTTAGGTTCTGTGGATCCTAGCAGGGGCCTAGTTCAGCCGATCTCGCTCTAGCGGCAGCCTGCGCAGCCTCAAGGCATTCAACACCACCGTCACGCTTGATCCGCCCATGGCGGCGGCGGCGAGCGCTGGGTCGAGTCCAATGCCGAAGGCCGGCAGGGCCAGACCAGCGGCGAGTGGCACAAGAAGGATGTTGTAGCCGAAGGCCCAGGCGAGGTTCTGCTTGATGATGCGTGTGGTGGCGCGCGCAAGGTCCACAAGGAGCGGCACACCGCGCGGGTCAGCACCGCTCAGGGTTGCGGCCGAAGCGTCAATGGCGATCTCGGTGCCGCCACCCATCGAGATACCCACGTCGGCGGCGGCGAGTGCTGGGGCGTCATTCACGCCATCCCCCACCATCGCCACTGGTCCGCTGCTGCTGCGTCGGATCTCGGCGATCGCATCGCCCTTGCCGCCAGGAAGAATGCCGCCACGGGCGCGCTCAGGTGGAATGTTGAGATCGCGCGCAATGGCGTTCACCACCTCTTGGCGATCGCCGCTGATGATCCACGACTCGATGCCGCGCGCGCTCAGTGCACGAATCGCTGCGGCGCTCTCTGGGCGGACGGTGTCGGCAAGGCTGAGTGCGCCAGCAGATTCGCCGTTCATTGAGATAAAGAGCGGCGTGCGTCCGGCAGCCGCCTCCGTTGCTGCCCATGCGATGAGCTCGGCGTTGGTGGTGCTGGTGAAGGCCTCGGTGCCGATTCGGACCGTTGCACCGTTGACAATGGCGCTCACGCCGTGACCGGCGTGCATCGTGAAGTCGGTGGCACTTGCGGTAACGGTGCCAGCGGCGCGGACGATGGCGCGAGCGAGTGGATGCTCCGATGGGCTCTCAATGGCTGCGGCAATCTGCAGGAGGCGATCGGTGTCGCCAGCGAGTGGGCCAGTGGAAAGGGCGAGTCGGCCGACGAGGGCATGCTGACCGAGGGTGAGGGTGCCGGTCTTATCCCAGACCACGGCGCGCAGCTTCCCCGCCGCCTCGAGGATGGCGGCGTCGCGCACGAGGATCCCCGCCTCGGCGCCACGGCCGGTGCCAGCGATCACGGCGGTGGGGGTGGCGAGACCCATGGCGCAGGGGCAGGCAACCACGAGCACGGCGATGGCGGTGGCCACGGCACGCACCAGGCGCGGCTCCGCCCCGAGCAGGTACCAGCCAACGAAGGTCGCCACGGCGATCAGCAGGATGGCGGGAACGAACACCTCGGAGATGCGGTCGGCGAGGCGAGCAATCGCAGGCTTTGAACCTTGTGCGCGCTCGACCATGGCGACGATTCGAGCCAACGTGGTGTTGGCACCGACCTGCGTTGCGCGCACGACGATCGACGCATCAGTCAGCAGTGTGCCGGCGGCGAGTCGGCTCCCTGGACCGCGCTCTACTGGGAGTGACTCGCCGGTGATCGCCGACTCATCAACCGCGGCGCGTCCACTCACGATGATGCCGTCGACAGGAATGCGACCACCAGGGCGAATACGCAGGAGGTCACCAGCGATGATCTTATTCACGGCGATGGTGGACGCGGTCGGTGCGTCGGCGGTTGCAAGCAGCTCTGCCTCTTTTGGCTGCAAGGCTAGAATTCCGCGCACTGCGCTGGTGGTCTGCTCTTTGGCACGCGCCTCCATCCAGCGACCCAGGGCAACGAATCCAAGGATGAGTGCCGCGGCATCCCACGTTGCATGCGCCGGCACGCCGATGCGCATGAGCTCCCGATGGAAGAGGGTGATCGCCACTGACCAGCCCCATGCCGCCGTGGTGCCGAGGCTAACCAGTGTCTCCATGGTGAGCGAACCGTGTCGCAGTGCTCGCACTGCGCGCGAGTGGAAGCGCCAGCCCACGGCGAACTGAATGATGGTGGAGGGCACGATCAGAATCCAGTTGATGCGCTCCATGCTGAGGAAGAACCACGGCTGCAACATGAGCGCCATCGCACCGAAGCCGAAGACTGTGGCGACGATTCCGTCACGGAGAAGTCCGCGCGTCTCTTTGGTGCGCGCGGCGACCAGCTCAGCATCGAGTGCTTCGCGCGCCTCTTGTGCGTCGGCGTCGCCTTCGCGTCCGGCGAGGGCGAGGGCTGCGGCGGGCACTTCGTAGCCCGCGGCACTAATGACGGCGGCAAGATCGGCAACACCCGTCGCCTCTGGCGCGTATTGAATGGTGGCCATCGAGGTGGCGAGGTTCACGCTCGCGCCGCTCACGCCGTCGGCCTTCTTTAGGAATCGCTCCACGCGGTTCACGCACGATGCGCAGGTCATCCCAGTGACAGGGAGGGCAATCTCCGCCACGGGAGTCGCTGGTGCCACAGGAACGGGTTCGGTTGACATACTCAGGGGGAGTATACGCCTCACCTGGGCGATACGCCCCTGCGGCTAGGCTGCGCGCATGCAGATCTACTCGTGGTCGAGCCCGTGGGGAGCCCTTCCGGTGGCCGTGGAGAACGGCCGCATCTGCGCCATCGCCCTCGACCCACGCGCACCATTTACACCTGTGGGCACTGGCGCTGTAGCGCGTCGCACTGCCGGGCCAATCACGAGCGCACGCGAGGTGAACCGCATCCTGAACGCCGCACTTCGCGGAAAGCTCAGTGCACGCGAGCGACTCGCGGCCGTGGATCTTTCGTGGGCGACAGAGTTTGAACAGCGCGTGTTCCGTGCGTTAGCTGGCGTGCACTTTGGTGCCACGGTCACGTATGGCGAACTTGCAGCGGCGAGTGGGTCACCACGTGCCGCGCGTGCCGTGGGCGGTGCGCTCGGTAAGAACCGCGTGCCCGTGCTCATTCCCTGCCATCGCGTGCTGGCGTCAAACGGCATCGGCGGATTCGGTGGCGGCGCAGGGAGCAGCTGGCGTCCTGGGGCAACAGATCCGATCGCCTTCAAGCGCGCGCTGCTGCGCAGCGAAGGGGTCGACGCTTAGGCGTGCAGCGTCAGGCTGTGGAAGCCGAGCACCACGCGTGCGCGCGGTGAGTCGGCGAAGATCAGCGCGATCTCTCCTTCGCGTACCAGGCTCTCAATAATGCGCGCCTCGCGCTCAGGGAGACCGATCCATGCTGGACCTTCGGGTGTCTCGATGCGCGTGGTGATCTCTTCATCGCCAGGGAGACCATAGGTTCTTCGCAAGTCATGCAGCGGCACATACGGTCGCGCCTTAGCGATGCGGCGCACCTGCGCCGGAGTCGCCTGGCGAACCTGCTGCTGTGCGTTTGCGACTGGACCGTCGTTCATCCGGCCACCACGTAAAGGTCGCGCTTGGTGTGATTCAGTGAATCCACGGCGCTCTCGCCACACAGCACGATGTCTTCAATGCGGGCACCGTTGACGCCCTCGACGTAGATGCCGGGCTCGATTGAGAAGGCGTGGCCTGGGACGAGCTTTGTGGCGTTCCCGGCCACGATGTACGGATCTTCGTGCTCCTCAAGGCCGATTCCGTGCCCCGTGCGGTGGAAGAAGTTTGCCCCCTCCCCTGCCGCGTCGATCACGGCGCGGGCGGCGGCATCGACCGATTCACAGCTCACCCCTGGGCGAACATGGTCCATCGCCGCCTGGTGGGCGCGCTTCAAGATCTCGTAGCGGCGAAGGAAGTCATCCGTTGGTGGCACCGCTCCGTTCGGTCCAGTCACCCAGATCGTGCGGGTGGTGTCTGAGCCGTAGCCACCGAATACACCGCCGATGTCGAGCACGATGGCGTCGCCGGCGCTAATCACACGCGAGGAGGCCTCGTGATGAGGCGAGGCGGAGTTTGGACCGGAGCCGACGATGGCGAATGAGGAAACTTCGTGGCCAGCGCCAGTCAGTCGCTCACGCACTTCGCGCGCCACATCGTTCTCGGTGCGGCCAAGTAGATTGCCGCTCGTGATCGCCATGACAACAGTATCGACAGCGCGACCTGCGCCGCGAAGCAGTGCCGCCTCTTCGGCCGACTTCACCGTGCGCAACTTGCCGATCACCTGTGACGCAAGCTGCGTTTGCGTGATTGCGCCGTGGGTGCGCAGTGCCGCCTCAATGCGAATCAAGAAGGTCGACCAGAGTCGATCGGAGACAGCCACGCCACGCGCAGCAGATCCTGCTCGACCGCCAGCCTTCACTGCGGTAGCAACAAGAGCAAAGGGGTCATCGGTCTCGCCGAAGGTGACGCAGGCCACGTGGCCGCCGCGCATCGCTGGCGCATCGCCGGCCATGCCCGCTTCAAGTCGGGGCACGATCAGTGAGGGGGCGCCGTTTGCCGGAACCACCAACATGGTGAGTCGTTCCAGCGCTGGTGCGGCGTAACCGGTGAGATAGCGCATGTCGGCGCCGAAGCCGAGCAACACCGCGTCGAGACCGGCGTCGTTCACCGCGTCGCGCGCAGCGGAGAGTCGCGCAGCGTAGGCGGCGGGCCCGATGAGCTTCGCCTCAAGGGCGTGACCGGCGCCGATGCCTGGTGTCGCGGCGTCGTAGGCGACGGCAATCTCAGTGCTTCGGTTGCTCATGCGCCCTCCCCTGTTGGTGTTGCTGGGCTCGTCACCGGTGGGACCGGTAGGTCAAGCAGTCCTGCGAGGATCCCATGCCCGCGCTCAAAGAGCGCGCGATACGGCATGGCGCGCGCTGCCCCTGCCGCAATCAGGCTCGCCCGCCCCTCAGGATCGTCATGCTGCACGAGGGCCAGAACCCGTGCTCCCGTCGCCGCCACGGCGCGGACCGCCGCCTCGGCGTCGTAGGTACGGGCGGTGGCGTCGATTGCCACCAGGTCGGTCGGCGTGGCGGGGTGAGTGGCGAGGGCGGCGATCAGAGGCTCAGTGGTAGTGAAGCGTTGGACGGTCGCGCCGAGGGTGCGCCCCTGCCCTTCAAGTCGGGTCGCCCAGATCAGATCGTCGGCCAGCACCAAGAGGCGCGGCGCGGTCACTCGACCGTCCAGGTCTCCCCTGAGGCGAGGAGCTTCTGCAGGTCGACTGGGCCCTTCGCGGCTCGCGCCGCTTTCGCCCCCTCAATCTGCTCAATCAACAGCTGGTCGTGGGTTGGGCGCGGCACGCGACGGAAGACGCCGACCGGCACGGGGAAGTCGGGCCACCACATGCGGCTCAAGATCTGCGTGCGCGTGGCATCAGGGTCGGTCTCATCGTGCACCCAGAGGTCGGCAACACTGACGCCGTTCTCGCCGATCGTCACGACCTCAGGCTGCAAGCCGTTGAGGCGGATCCCCTTGTTCTTCTCAGCGCCAAAGATCATCGGCTCGCCGTGCTTCAGCACCAGCATGCGGTCCTCTTTCACCGACTTGTCGGTGAAGTCGCGCCATGCGCCATCGTTGAAGATGTTGCAGTTCTGCAGGACTTCCAGGAAGGCGGCACCCGAGTGCTCGCCGGCGCGCTGCATCATCTCTTGCAGGTGTTCGGAGTGCGTGTCGACCGATCGTGCGATGAAGCTCGCTTCGGCGGCAGCAACCAGGTTGAGCGGAATGATTGGCGTCTCGATGGTGCCCAGCGGCGTTGACTTGGTCTTCTTGCCGATTGGCGAGGTTGGCGAGGCCTGACCCTTGGTGAGGCCGTAGATGCGGTTGTTGAACATGATCATCTTCATATCGACGTTGCGGCGCATCGCGTGGATCAGGTGGTTGCCGCCGATCGAGAGGGCGTCGCCGTCACCGGTGATCACCCAGACCATCAGGTCGGGTCGCGCCGCCTTGAGGCCGGTGGCAATCGTTGCCGCACGGCCATGGATCGTGTGGAAACCGTAGGTGTTCATGTAGTACGGGAGGCGACCCGAGCAGCCGATCCCAGAGATGAAGACGATCTTCTCTTTGGCGACACCGAAGTTGGGCATCGTCTTCTGCGTCTGGGCAAGGATCGAATAGTCGCCGCATCCTGGGCACCAGCGCACATCCTGGTCGGACTCGAAATCCTTCTTTGTCAGGACTGGGAGTTCAGACTGGGTCACTTCGCGGCCTCCACACTCTCGCCGAGCAGCGACTCGGCCTTCGCCTCGATCTCACCGATCTGGAACGGCTTGCCGCGCACCAGGTTAAAGCCCACCGCGTCGACCAGGTACTTGGCACGAATCAGCATGCGGAGCTGGCCGGCGTTGAGCTCGGGCATCAGCACATGCTTGAAGTTCTGCAGCATCTCGCCGAGATCACTTGGAAGTGGATTCAGGTAGCGCAGATGGGCGTGGCTGACGCGCTTGCCGCGCGACTGTAGGCGCTCCACGGCCGAGCGAATCGAACCGTAGGTGGAGCCCCAGCCCAAGATGAGCAGGTCGCCGCTCTTCTCACCAAAGAGCTCCGTCAGCGGAATGTCGCGGGCAACACGCGCAACCTTCTCGGCGCGGAGCAGGTTCATGCGGTGATGGTTATCAGGGTCGTAGCTCACCGTGCCCAACTCATCGAGCTTCTCCAGCCCACCGATGCGGTGTTCAAGGCCCGGCGTTCCTGGTACTGCCCATGGGCGTGCCAGCGTCTCGGGATCGCGCTGGTACGGGCGGAAGCCTGGCTTGTCGGAGGCGGGGGCGTTCTCAACCTTGATGGAAGGGAGATCGGCAACGTTCGGAATGCTCCACGGCTCGGCACCCGTTGCCAAGAAGGCGTCGCTTAAGAAGACGACAGGTGTCATGTGATGGAGTGCAATGCGCCACGCTTCGATCGCCATCGTGAAGCACTCGGCGGGGGTCGCTGGGGCAATGACCGGAATCGGCGAATCGGAGTTGCGGCCGAACATGCTCATCAGCAGGTCGCCCTGCTCGGTCTTGGTCGGCATGCCCGTCGACGGGCCGGCGCGCTGCACATCAACGACGACGAGTGGCAGCTCAACCATGACGGCGAGCCCGAGCATCTCGGCCTTCAGTGCCATGCCTGGTCCCGAGGTGGTGGTCATGCCCATCGCGCCGCCATACGCCGCGCCCACCGCAGCGCCGATCGCCGCGATCTCATCTTCGGACTGCACCGTCTTGATGCCAAGATGCTTGTACGAGGAGAGCTGATGCAGGATGTCCGACGCAGGCGTGATCGGATAGCTCGCCAGGAAGAGGTCGCGCTCAGCGAGCTTCGAGGCCATCACGAAGCCGAGGGCGGTCGCCTCGTTGCCAGTGATGTTGCGATACGTGCCAGGTGGTAGGTGTGCCGCAGCAACGCGATAGTGCGTGTGGAAGATTTCGGTCGTCTCGCCGAAGGCGTAGCCAGCATGCAGCGCGCGACGATTCGCCTCGGCGATTGCATCTTTGCCGGCGAACTTCTCGGCGATCCACTTCTCAGTCCCGGCCATCGAGCGCTCGTAGAGCCAGAACATCACGCCGAGGGCGAAGAAGTTCTTCGTCAGCTCAACCTGCTTGCTGCTCAGGCCCAGCCCTTCACATGCACCAGCAACCATCGTCGACATCGGAATCTCATAGAGGTTGTAGCCCTGCAGGCTCTGGTTCTTCAGCGGGTCTTCGGCGAATCCTGCCTTGCGCAGGTTGATGTCGTTGAAGGCGTCGGTGTTCACGATGATCGCGCCGCCTGGCACCAGGTCTCCTAGGTTCACCTTGAGTGCTGCTGGGTTCATGGCGACGAGCACGTCAGGGCGATCGCCTGGCGTGTGAATGTCGCCGCTTGAGAAGCTGATCTGGAATCCTGAAACGCCGGGAAGCGAGCCGGCTGGCGCGCGAATCTCGGCGGGGTAATCCGGCAGGGTGGAGACGTCGTTGCCGAAGAGTGCGGTGGTGGCGGTGAACTGCGAGCCGGTCAGCTGCATTCCGTCGCCAGAGTCGCCGGCGAAGCGAATCGTGACGCGATCAAGCTCGGTAACCGTGCCGTGCTGCGCTCCCGAATCGGGGGTGGTCACGTCGCTCGTACTCCTCTGCCCGTGGGTCGGTTAGCGCCCAGACCGGGCGCGTCCACGCGAGCCTACCGCATCTGGGTAGGCGACCCGTAGGGCGGCCAGGAGGCGCTCCTCGTCACGGCGGCGAAGGAAGTGCCAGAGCAGATAGAGCGTGACGCCCAGGGTCCAGAGCGCCCCAGCGGCCAGCACCCCCACGTGCATACCCCCAGCTGCCACCTGGGTGAGCGCCTCGTCGAACCCTGCCCCCCAGAGGAGCGCGGCGGCAACGGAGTAGCCGATCGTCATGACACTGCCGTAGCCGCTCAGCCGACCGAAGGAGAGGAACGAGAGCTTCGGCGCATCGGGTTCATAGAAGTACGCCGCCTCCAGCCGATGGGCAGCAAGCACATCGCGACCGAGTCGCGCATTGATGGCGCGCTCAAGGAACTCTGCGTGTCGACGCGCGAACACCGTGTAGTAGAAGGTGTAGCCCGCCTCGAGAAAAGCGAATGGAACAACAAAGAGCAGAAGCACAGCAACAGGTGCGCCCGTGCTGAGGCCGGAGAGGGCGAGAAGGAGCAGGCTGACAACGCCCCAAATGGTGATCTGCCGAAAGAAGAGTCCTGAATACGCGCCAAGCATGCCGCGCATGCGGTCAAGTTGCGCCTCGAGGATGCGGAGCTCGTCTGCTCCCCCACGTCGTGCTGCCATCTACATCTCCTTCGTCAATAGCCTGCAGGTATAATCGCATGATGAGGCGATTCACCGCACTGCTCGTGGCCATCGCAGTCGCTACGAGCCTTGGCGCGTGTAGTACTGCCGCGGAACCGAGCGGCACCCCCGCGTACACGGTCACCCGAAGCTGGTCAAATGGCTACGAGGAGAGTGCGCTCGTCTACGCCGATGGGCGAAGCATCATGACCCACGGGCAATACATCGAGCGCATCACCCTCCCTTCGGACCAGATGGCCACACTCGCTGCGGCGGCCGCCCGCGCGATTCCGGTCGGCGCAAACAGTGATGATCCAATCCTCGGTGTGACCATCGGTGCCGGAGAGACGGTTCGGCCGGCTGGTCTCGAAGTGGACTCACTCCCGGAGCTGCTGAATCGGCTCCTCGACTCACACACACTGAACCCGTAAGGAGTTCAGCGCGCCGTCGCCTCAATCAGCACGAGGTGCCGCCCGAGCACTTCGGCGCGTCGATCGGTGAAACGAGCACCGAGCATCTCCCCCGCCGCCTGCTCCAACGTGGCTGGATCAAAGTTCGGCGGGGCAAGATCGATCACCGCAATACGCCCACCGGGCGCGAGCCAGGCATGGGCCACATCAATCATGCGCGCGCGTGGCTCCGCAGCGAGTTGGCTCAAGACAAACGGCACCACGACGAGCCCAGCGGGAGCCCCCTCAGGGCCCGCGTCAATCGCGCGCGGATGCAGATGTGCTGTGAGACCGTGGGCGATCAGTCGCCGACGCGCACGTTCTAGGCGATCCTCGCGGGCATCGTAGGCGCTCGTATCGCCGCGCGATGCAAGCAACACGGTCCAGAATCCGATCCCCGCGCCGAGCTCCACAATGCGCCCCTCATATGGGAGTGCGTCGAGCCAGAGCACCGCGCGATCGAGTTCGCCCTGCCACGTTGCACCACCAAGTGGCCCGCGATCGTACGGCGCGCGATTCAAGTACCAGGCCTCTAGTTCATCGGGATGTTGTGGTGGGGGGAGCAGCCCGAGTCGCGCCGGTACGCCGCTCTCACCAACCTCCGGCGCACCAGACGTCGCGGGTGTTGCTGGCGTTGGCGCGAGCGGAATGCCAACAGGTGGTTGCGCGCCTTCCGCGCGACGACGCAAGCCCTCTTTCAGTTTTGTTTTCAGATACGGCTGGCCCGGTGCGCGCTCAAGACAGGCGGGGCAGAGAAGGGTCCATGCCGAAAGGTCTTCGAGCGTTGTGGCAGAGACGGGGAGACCGCACCAGGAGCACGAGAAGGGTGCGACGGCGCTCAAGGCGCCCGCCTCAGCGCGGCTTAGCGGCGTCGACGGCGGTTCGTGCGCTGGCCTTGTCCTTGTACCAATCGGCGTCGATCTGAATGTAGCCAGACCACTGCGCTGGTACCGACTCGGCCGGGAAGATTGAATTCACTGGGCACTCTGGCTCGCAGGCGCCGCAGTCGATGCACTCATCAGGATCGATGAAGAGCTTGCGGTCGGTCCCCTCTTCGAAGTGGATGCAGTCCACGGGGCAGACGGCAACACACGACTGGTCAAGTACATCAACGCACGGTTCTGCGATCACGTAGGCCATTGTCGTGAGCTCCTCTCTCTTGCCCCCTTGTGGGAGCCTGTGCGCGAGAAGGTACCACTTCCCGCCCGACTTGCCCTACATCCCCGAGGGCTGATACCCCGCATCTAGGAATGGGCTCGGGTCGTCCTGGAAGTCGAGGAGGCAGCCGCGCCCACAGAAGTAGAAGCGCTCCTGCCCTGGGGCGCTCACGTCGAGTGCTCCGCGGTGGCGGTCGGCCTGGCCGGCAACGGCGAGCCCCGCGACTTCGATCGAGGTGGTGAGGGCGTCAGGGGCGATCGTCACCTCCATGCCGCAAACCGGGTCAATTGCCACACTCACTCTTCGCTCCTCTTCCGCTCCGCTAGGAGCACCTCTCGTCGACGGATCTCGGCAATCGCCGCCGCCGTCTGGGCCTCATCGTATCGCGACTTCGGTCGATCCTCAGCCTTTGCCAGTGCGGCCAAGACGACGAAGATCGCAACCAAGAAGAGTGCGTCGCCCACGAGCCACATGATCGCACCGGCGAGCTGCTGATCCTCAAGTGGGGTCGGCCCCCAGGCGCGCTGCAGCGTCGCATAGTAGGGGTAGAGCGGCGCAGGCGACCACATGATCGCGACGCCAAGGAAGCTGTTCTGCGGCATCTGCGTAATGAGGTAGACCAAGGCACTCGCGCCGCGCAAGCGGTGCCTGATCGGATCGACCGAGAAGATCGGCGCCCAGAAGAGAAGAGCGATTGATAGATAGAGCGCGTGCTCTAGGTAGTGAATGAACTGGTCTTGCAGGGCAGCATCGAACATGATCGAGAGGTGCGTCCCCCACATCACGGCGACAAGCAGCGTCCAGCCAACGAGCGGATGGCTGATCACCCCAACGGCACGACTCTGGAGAACGGCGAGGATTCGCGCGCGCCAGCGCGGCGAGGCAACCCGTAGGAGTAGTGTCACCGGCCCCGCCTGCAGCAGCAGGATCGGCACAGGGAAGAGCAGGATGAGGTGCTGCACCATATGCATCGAGAAGAGGGTCGTGTCGTAGCGCTCGATACCTGACTGCAGCGCTAGGAGAAGGAAGGCGAAGGCTGCTACTAGGCTGACCGTGCGGCGACGCGGGTACGGGTTCGTTGGATGCTCCCGAGCCACCTGACGGATCGCACGCAGCCAGAGGAGGCCAAAGAGCAGAGCTGCGATCGTGATCACTGGCGGCCAGGACCAGTAGAGGAGTGACTCCAGCGAGAGCTCCGGCGGGGTCCCTCCGTGGGTCGGGATCTGCAGCAGATGCGTCATACCCGCATCTTCGTCCAGTTCGTAGTTTTTTGGGCGGCGCTACAATCTCCCAAGCACAACCGACTGGCCCAACAACTGAAAGGTGGGAGCAGCCATGAACAAGTACGCCTACGCCTTTGGCCTCCTCTTTGTGGTCCTGAGCGCCGTCTATCTCTTCGTCTCAAACGACCTCCAGGGCGCAACGCTCCTCTTCTGCCTCGGGATCGCCATGGCGACGATGACGCTGATCCTGATCCACGCCATGAACACCGACAGCTAACGGATCCCGAGCGACATGGAGTTTCTCCGCTCCCTTCTTGAATGGGTGGTCTCTCTCCTTGGGCCGTTGGTTGCCCCTGACTGGGGCGCACTCATCAAACTCATTCCGATCGGCGTCCTTCTCTTGGTCGTCGCCTTCTACGGTTGGGTCTTCTGGCGCTTCCGCCGCGCCGGGCCTCGTCGCATTGGTATGCCGGTCCGCAAGCCACAGGTGCCAACTGGCATTCACCTGCCAGGGCCAAGCCTCGCGCCGTTCCTCATCTCAGCAGCATCTGGTGCGCTCTTCTTCTCCGTAGCACTCGGTGGCCCAGCGCTTGCCGTCGCGGGCGTTCTCTTCGTCTTGTCGCTCGTTGCGTGGGGCCGAGAAGCGGTTCGCGAATACGACGCGCTCGGCGCAGGTTCAGCGATGGCGCTGCACGTTGACGATGCTCCAGCAGCAGTGGCGCCAAGCGGCCCACCTGAGGGGGTGCATCTGCCGCCGCCTTCACTCCTGCCACTCTTGGTGAGCGCCGGCTCGGCCGTAATGCTCTTCGGGGTTGCAGTCGGACTTGAATTTGCGCTGCTCGGAACGCTCATGACGGCACTCGCGATGATTGGCTGGCTCGTCGACGCGGGGCGCGAGTATCGCGCCACCACCGAGGCAGACTCAACTGGGCACCTCGTCAACCCAACGCCACGCAAGGCGCCCACGGTTGCGATCGCCCTCTTCAGCCTCCTCTTCGTCTTCTTCGCTGGTTCGCAGGCGGGCATCATCGGTGGCGGTGAAGCGAGCCCCTCTCCGAGCGGCGAGCCAGCCGCCTGTGCCGAGGGTGGTGATGCGACCATCACGATGTGCGCGGAGCTTGTTGCCTTTGACAGCGAAACGATCACGGTGCCGGCTGGGGCTCCATTCACCATTCGCTTCGTGAACTACGACGCCGGAATCCCCCACAACGTGGCCATCCATGAAGACACGGGCACCGGCCCAGAGGTCTACCTCGGCGAGATCTTCAACGGCGTCGATGAGCGCATCTACGACGTGCCCGCCCTCACCGCAGGGAAGACCTATGTCTACATCTGCACCGTGCACCCCAACATGATTGGGACGGTCACCCTTCAGTGATCAACGTGGCGCGCATCCGCCGCGCCGCAATCGCCCTCCTTGCCGCTAGCCTGATCGCCGCCTGCAGCGGCCCCACAGCAAGTAGCGACCAACTGATCGGTCGGACGATGCAAATAGGTGTGGCACAACCCCTCAGTGACCCGACGGCCACCCTCACCTCGTGGCCAGAGGTTGCGGGCGGTAACCAGCGCATTCTGCTGAACTTCTGGGCGAGCTGGTGTATCCCCTGCCGTGATGAGATCCCGCTCCTCTCGGACTACGCATCAAGCTTCGCGCCGGGCGCAACAGTGCTCGGGGTGCTCTACAAGGATGCGGTGGGGCCAGCCACAGCGGCGGCGACAAAACTTGGGGCCACCTGGACAACTCTGATCGATGCCGACGGCGCCATTGCCGCGCAGGTGCCAGTAAATGCCGCTCCGCTCACCCTGCTTCTTGACGCAAACGGCGTGGTGCTCGACTACCGCGTCGGTCCGTTTATCAGCGTTGCAGAGATCGCGGAATTTGCCGACGGCCCATAGGCGGGTGTGCCCCGATACGGGGTTGAGGTCATGTTGGTTGCGGGGGATGGATTCGAACCACCGACCTTCGGGTTATGAGCCCGACGAGCTGCCACTGCTCCACCCCGCTCGCGAAGTATCGGCAGCGCGGGGCAAACCGTCAAATGCGCAGCTTATTCCCCGTATGCAACTGGGAGCCCCGCAGCCTCCCAGTCGGTAATGCCGCCCGCAAGGTTCGCGACGTTCGTGCGACCAGCGGTGCGCAGCGCCAGCGCCGCCTGACCTGAGCGACCACCTGAGCGGCACTGCATGATCAGCGCTCGACCCTCGGGAATCTCGCTCTGACGTGCCACAAACTGCGAGAGCGGAATTAGCAGTGCGCCAGGGATGTGCATCTCGTTCCACTCCGACTCTTCGCGGACATCGATGAGGAGTGGTGCATCGGGGCCACTGAGGAGTGCCGCCGCTTCGGCGGGGGTGAGTGTCAGCGGAAGACCGCTCACGAACACTCAGGCTCGGCGGATGCGGCGAGGCGGCGCAGGAACTCTGCAACCGGCAGACGCGAACCATACCCGTCGCCCATGTTGTGGGCGAAGAGCACCTCGTCGCCATCCCCCTCCTCCCAGCAGAGCAGGAACGGCAGGCCGAAGGCGATCGCTGGAAAGTCGACGAGGCCTCGGTCAATGTCGCGCAGCTCCACGCCGCGGCTGGTGACGCGGTCGACGCTCGCCTGCATCTGATCAACCGCCGCCCGAATGCGCATCTCCAGAACGGAGCTGCTCGCAAGCGCGTCGCGGAGGGCGGGGTCGAGGTCGGCCGGCTGCAGCTGATTCTGGTCGGCGCCGCCTGGCAGTGCGCCCATGCGCTCAAGGCGGCGGAGGCGCACGAGATCGTCCTTCATGCGCTCAAGTTCAATGCGCTGGTCGCGGAGGAGGGCGATGATCGGGCGCAGCACGGCCAACTCCTTCGTTGCCGCGTCGATCGTCCATGAGCGCCTCATAGCCGTATTCTCCCATGCCCAGGGCTCGTAACGCGCCCCGTCGTGGGAGAATCTGCGCGGGCCGGTAGCTCAGCGGTAGAGCAGGGGTCTTTTAAACCCTTGGTCGCGGGTTCGAACCCCGCTCGGCTCACCAGACTCTTGGCGCTCTCTCCGCCGCTTAGCGGCTGCGCAAGCGCTCCACTCCGTAGTAGATCAGCGCCACCACGTACCCGCCAACGATGACGCCAAGCATGAGCATCAGCACTGACGCGTAGCCGTAGGTGATCACATCAAAGAACCCGTACGGATAGACGCTGGCGAGTGCACCGTGAACCAACGTGTAGGCCAGATATGCAATCGGCACGATGAACACCGTAAAGGTATGTGCGAAACCGAATCGACCGCGCGGCCCCGCGACAACCCACACCGCAATCGTAATGAGTGGCGTGATGTAGTGGGTCAAGAGATTCGTGATGATGTGGAAGCTCTCCACCTTCGCGTACGGCGCAAGCAGAATGTTGTACAGCACGAAGGTCATGGTGATCATGAGGAGGGCGCTGTTGCGCAGCCATTCACGCGTTGCCGAACGCACAGTGGGGTGCTGGTAGAGCACCGTCAAGGTGATCGCCACGAGTAGGTTTGACCAGGTGGTGAAGTAGCCGTGCGAATTGAATACGCGACCAATGGCTCCAGCGAGCCCAGCCTCAGGCTGCGTAAAGAGATTGAGAAGCACAGGCTCCGTCGGCGCCTTTGCCGGAACAAGGTCCACGATGTTAATGAACTGCGAGAGTCCGTAGCCGAGCCACGCGACGAGCGCATTGATGCCAAAGAGACGCTTGGCGGTTGCTGTATTCATCGTTCCTCCTACTTCACACCCGGGCAGGTGTTTCGCGGAAGTATACGGCGGCGGCGTTCGGAACTAGCGGGAGGATGCGCCCTTTCGACCGAGCTTGGCGCTCACCCATGCGCGGAAGCGTTCGCGCTGGCCATAGGCGACTGCGGCACCGAGCAGGAGGACGAAGTTCAGTGTCCACGCCCCTGCGGCCGAGAGGAAGCCGATCTGCTGACCAACCTCACCCTGCAGCGCCAAGCCAGGAACGGTGAGCCCAACGAGGCCGGCGCGGAAGACTGGCGCCCTCGGCGATGTGCCGGCTGAGAGCGCGCCGGAGGTATAGGCGCCTGCGGAATCTGCACCGCCGAGGAGGAGCACATGCGTGCCCACCACGACGCCGCGTGCGCCGACGCGCGCAGCGTCTGCGGGGAGATTACTGAGCTCTACAGATGTCCAACTAGTGAGACCCGTGGCGGCTGCTGGTGCGGCCCACAGCACGCTCGTTGTTGCTACTCCATCGATCGTGCCGCCCGCGACATAGAGGGTGCCGTTGGCGCTCCAAAGTGCGGCACCGTCACGTGGGGTTGGCAGGTTGCCATCGCCCGCCGTGCCTTCCCAGCGGAAGATCGTGCCGAGCTCGGCATCACCCTGGTCGGGATTTGTAACTGGTGCGCTGTGGCCATCACTCGTTGGAGCCACAGCAATGTCCCCACGTAGCGCTGCAGCGGCTGGTCCGCTCGCATCATCTCCGCCCCACACATAGATGGAATCACCAACAACCGCGGCGGCGGCAAAGCTGCGTGGTTCTGGAAGTTCCATGAAGTCTGCCCACGGCTCGAGTTCGCCGTTGCTGCCGAGCTTCGCCTTCCAAACGGTGGTGGTTGGTGAGCGATCGGTGCCCTCGCCGCCGAGCACCACGATTCCATCAGAGACGACGGCGACCGATGCGCCCGACCGTGCGGCTGGCAGCTCAAGTGCGTCGAGTAGTTCCCATGCGGTGATCAGCCCGCTGGTTGCGTCAGGTGTTCCTACGTAGACCGATGCGGTTGCGGGAGTCGTGTCGGATGCGCCACCAATCACATACGCCTTGCCCGCAAAGAAGGCGACGCCTGCATGGGCGCGCGCCTCAGGGAGCGGTGTGCCCGCAGCCCAAGAGCTCAGCCCCGCGGCATCGATCGTTGCAACGGAGACATTTGTTGTGGCGAGGCGTGTTGCCGAGCCGCTCGTACCGCCGATGTAATAGAGATGTGCGCCAGCCTGCAGCAGAGATCCATCAACGCCATCGCCTGGAAGGTCTGCCTCGGTGGCGCTCTTCCACGGGATCAGTGCTCCGGCGGGTGCTGGGCACGGGAGCCCCTCATTCTCTGCAGGACAGATGTTCACGACTGACGCCATGTTGAGGCCAAGCTCAACGGTTGGCGAGACGGTCAGGTAGTAGGCGCGGTCTGGGATGTAGCCGAGCATCAAGATGATGACGAGCGTCCAGAGGACCGAGCGTACGCCCGCCCAGCCCCAACCATCCGCATCGAGCAGACCGAAGAGTACGCGGCGCGGCGCAACGGCCCCTGGGCCGAGTGCGCGTGGGTCGTTGCTGCCGCTCATCACTTCACCGTCAAGGTGCCGGCCATGTTTGGATGCACGGTGCAAATGAATGCATAGGTGCCAGCCGTGAGGGCTGGAACGTTATAGGTACGTGTGCCGATGCCAGGGAAGATCTCACCCTTGAAGACTTCTTCCCCCGTTGCAGTCCCCACATGGATCGCAACGTTATGAGGAACGCCAACATTGTTGTTGTTGAAGACGATGGTGAACGGAACGCCAGCCGCTGCCTCAAAGGCACTCTGTTCAAACTCGATAGGGTTCACCGCGCTGATGACGTAGGTCTCACCCATGCCGCCAGATGGCGTTGGGGTTGCGGGGCCGGACGGCGATGGAGAGACAGCGAATGCATCCTTCCAACAGGCCGGCACTGGGGTGGCACCAGGTGCGGGGGCATACGCCACATCGCGCCAGCCGGTGACCTCAATCATCTCGCCGGTCTTCGGGTCGCGCACCTTAACGACATCGTCGGTGGTGGCGCGCAGCCAGTCGATCAGCTCTTCAATTTCGCGGTAGTTGAGTGGGCCACCATTCGTATCTGCCCAAACACCCATGAGCGAATTGGCGTCACCACAGATGTAGCGCCCACCAACGGTAAGGACGTTCATGAGGTACTGCGGCGTGAGGTGGGCGAGGAGCTTCCCCTGGTCGTTGAGCACAGGCCCGATGCCGCCCTGACCCTGCTCGCCGTGGCAGCGGGCGCAGTTCGCCTCGTACAGGTTGTAGCCGCGCTTGACGCTCTCGAGGTACTGCTCGTGCTTCGCGGCGTCGAGGCGCGATGAGCCCTCAACTCCTGGAAGGCCCTGGTCGTAGAAGGCGTACACGATTATGAAGAGGGTGACGATGGCGATACCGAGCAGGGCTGCCATGCGCGACGAGCCGCTCTGGTTGACGATCTTGGCGGCGCGCTCTGCGGTCAGGCCATGCGTTTGAATCTGGCTTGGGCTCGAGAGGCGCGGCACTGGCGTGCTCGCTTTCTCGCTCGGCACTGGGAGCTGCTTCTCGTCACTCATCAGGTGCACCCTGTGGCGGCGCGTGGCGCCTCAATGCCTGGCATGCCAATCGCGAGTGGCACGGTGCCAAGGTTGATCTTGCCGGTGTCGAGGGTGAGAACGCCATCGTTGTCGACGGACAGCGAGAATCGGTCCATGCCGCGGTCAGCTGGGCCCAGCCCCTGTGCCTTGGTGCCGAGTCGGTCATAGCGGCTGCCGTGGCAGGCGCACTCAAGCCAATACGTTTTGATGCATGGGTTTGGCTTGCAGCCGAGGTGCGGGCAGCGCTGATACAGCGCGCGAACATTGAGGGCGGCGCCGTCGCCCGTTGTGTCTTCACCGGCCACAAACTCCTGGCGATTCGGGTCGACCAACATGATGAAGGCGCGCGCATCTTGTACGTAGGCTGGGTACCCCTCTGCGATTGGGAGTCCTGCGTTGGCGTCGATCAGTGACTTCAAGGTGCCGATGCGAATCTTGCCGCCGAAGCCACCTTCAAGGTTTGGCCAGAGGAAGCCGAGTGTGCCGGCGGTCACCTGCAGCAACCAGAGGCCGAAGCCTGCACCGATCGTAGTTCGCAGAAGGCGGCGGCGAGAAATACCCTGCACCTCTTCATGGCGCAGCGCTTTGATGGTTTGCGAGGTGAGCGCCTTCGGCTTATCGCTCGGTTCAACGCTGTAATGACTCACTGCGCCCCTCCGATCACAAGCTAAAGAAGAAGCCGCTGGACCACGGCAAGACGAATGCGTACCCAGGTCCGCGGAAGAAGATGCCGATGAAGGTCACGGTGAGCCCGAGTGCCCAGAGCACGGAGAAGAGGGTGACCTCCAACTTGCGCTCCGATGGCTTCGTGCTGTGCAGGTTGCGGCGATCGAGATACGGAATGAGTGCCGAGCCAACGAGCACGGCGGCTGGCGTCAGCGCGCCGGCAACAGTTGGGTGGAAATAGGCAAGCAGCTCCTGCAGGCCCAAGAAGTACCACGGCGCCTTGGCAACGGCTGGGGTGACGTTCGGGTTGGCGAGCTCTTCGAGCGGAGCATTAATGAAGAGGCCGAGCAGGAGCAAGAAGATGCTCATTGCGACTGCCGCCAGGAACTCAATCGTAAGAAGGTGTGGCCAGGTCATGACCGTGTCATCCGGCTCCTTCTGCACGCGAACAACAGCGTCTTGCTTGACGAGCGCGAGGAGTCGGTACGGTCGCGCTGCCATCGGCACGCGCTGCTTGTCGATCTCCGTCTGGCGCGACGGATCTACCGGCAGGGAGTTCGCTGGGCGCTGCTCGTCACTCATGGATCACAGCGGTCCGCTGATGCCGCCGTCCTTGCGGATCCGCCAGAAGTGGACCGCGAGGAAGACTGCCGCCAAGAGTGGGAAGACCATCACGTGCAGCACATAGAAGCGCAGCAGCGTGTTCTGTCCAACCTCAAGGCCACCAAGGAGGAGCAGCTTCGATGGCGTGTTCAGGAGCGGCGCATACCCGGCCATGTTTGAGCCGATGGTGATCGCCCAGTAGGCGATCTGGTCCCACGGCAACAGGTAGCCAGTGAAGCTGAGCATCAGTGTGAGGAAGAGCAAGATGACGCCCACGACCCAGTTGAATTCGCGTGGCGGCTTGTAGGCGCCGTGATAGAAGACGCGCATCATGTGCAAGAAGACGAAGAAGACCATGAGGTGCGCGCCCCAACGGTGAATATTGCGCGTGATCTGTCCGAATGGAATCAGCGTTTGAATCTTAAGAATGTCGGAGTACGCCTGCGTTGCCGAAGGGGCGTAGAAGAACATCAGGTAGACGCCCGTGACGGTGAGGACGAGGAAGAGGAAGAAGCTCAAGCCGCCGAGGCAGAAGGTGTAGGCGAACTTCACCGCGTGCTGGCGAACCCGCACTGGGTGGAGGTGGAGGAAGACGTTGTTCATCACCGCATAGGCGCGGCTGCGCTCGTCGTTCGGATAGGAGTTGCGGAAGATAGAGCGCCAGGCTGCTGACCTGCGGACCGCCTGATCGACCCTCGCCAGTAGGCTCACTGTGCCCCTCCCGCTACGCCGGCAACCCCGGCCAACTGTCCATCTCGGTAGGACTCCTTATAGAGGCGCCCGTCCGAGCTGATCTCTTGTAGTTCGAACCTCTCCATCGTAATGGCGTCGAAGGGACAGCGCTTTACGCAGAGGGCGCAGCGGATGCAGCGCTCCTCGTCCAGGAGCATCGCCCCGCCGTTCTCCCAGCCGTAGGCCTCGGAAAGCTCGGGGAGGGCGCCCTCAGACTTGAGTTGGTTGATGTCCACCATATGGATGACCCCCTCAGGGCAGACATCGGCGCAGGCGCCACAAAGGACGCAGCGCATCGGGTCAAACCAAATGTTGTAGTTGCACATGAGGCAGCGGGTACTCTCCGCAACCGCCTGCTGGGCCCCGTAGCCGAGCTCGACCTGGGTGGTGAAGTTCTCTACTGGGTCCCCAGAGGGGAGGCGTGCCGCCAGCGGCAGCACCGGAATGTGCTGGCGTGGGATGCGGTCGTAGAACTCAGGCATCTCGTGGCGCCACGAGCTGGTGATCTTCACGTTGGCGTCGACGGTGATCTCGGCCTGCCCGTCGAGGTAGCGGTCAATCGCGTAGGCGCACTTCTTGGCGTGGCCCGCCGCTTCGATCATGGTGGCAGGGCCAGTAACGAAGTCGCCGCAGGCCCAGACACCCTTGATGTTGGTGGCGTAGGTAGCTGGGTCAACCTTGACGCGACCGCGCGCCACTTCGAAGGTGCTCTCTACTGGAAGGAAGCCGAGCTCAGCGGCCTGTGACACCGCTGGAATCACCGTGTCGGCGGGAAGAATGAATTCGGAGCCCTCAATAGGAACGGGGCTGCGGCGACCCGATGCGTCTGGCTCGCCGAGGCGATTCTTGATCATGCGTACGCCGGTGATGCGGCCGTTCTCGCCGACGAGTTCAAGTGGCGAGACGAGGAAGTCCATGCGCACACCTTCGCGCTCCGTCTCACCGAGCTCCTCTTCGTCAACGACAAGTTCGGATCGCGTGCGGCGATAGGCGATGGTGACGCGCTCGGCGCCATGACGGAGTGAGGTGCGCGAGCAGTCCATGGCGGTGTAACCGCCACCGATCACGACAACATCTTTGCCAACGCTGAGCGGCTTGCCGAGGTTGGCATCTTTCATGAAGTCCACGCCGTAGACGAGACCCTCAAGGTCGGCGCCGGGAATGTCGAGTGCCACAGCATTCATTGCGCCGGCACAAATCGCGATTGCGTTGTGCTTCTGCTGCAACTGTTCAAAGGTGATGTCGCGACCGACCTCGGTGTTGTACACAAACTTCACGCCGAGTCGCTCAATGAGCCGAACGTCGGTCTCAATCGCTTCACGAGGAAGTCGGAAAGCCGGAACGCCGATGAGCATCGTGCCGCCACCATACGGCAGGCTGTCGTACACGGTGACCTGGTAGCCCTTCACGGCGAGCTCACGCGCCACCGAGAGACCGGCAGGGCCAGCACCGATCACCGCAACACTCTCGGTTCGTGGCGTGATCTCTGGCGCAACATCAGGAATGCCGGATGCGGCGTGCCACTCCACAAGGAAGCGCTTCATCGCGCGAATTGCGAGTGGTCGATCGATGTCGCCGCGGCGGCAGGCGCGCTCACACGGCGCGGAGCAGACGTACGAGCACATTGCGGCGATGGGGTTTGGCTCGCGGGAGAGGAGGTAGCCCTCTTCGAAACGCCCCTCGGCGGCGAGGTTGAGATAGCCGCGGCAGTTGGTGCCAACAGGGCAGGCCTCTTGGCACTCGATGTTGCACTGCAGCCAGGAGGCGTCGACTGGTTGGACCAGGAAGTCCTGCGTTTCAAGCGTCACAGTGAGCCTTTCGGTGTTGCCGCGGGTCATTGCTTGCAGGGTCAAGGGTAGCAGGGGCTCCCCAAAAGCGTGCTCAACGGGATAGTTGCAATTCGGTCGCTTTTTCTTGTGTAGAAGGTGAATTTCTGCCAGAATCGCCGCCTAAGGCGGTGCCGGCGTCCCCCCAAAGGCACCGCCTTTTAGCCCCTCTGACTCGTGATCTCCGCAAGCACCTCTGCCGCATGCCCGGTTGGGGTCACGCTCTCCCAAACCTTTGCCACCCGACCCTCTGGGTTGATCAGGAAGGTGACGCGATGGGTGCTCATGAAGCTCTTCCCCATCATCTGCTTCTCGCCCCAGACTCCGTAGGTTTCAGCAACCTGGTGGTCGAGGTCAGAGAGGATTGGGAAGTTCAGCGAGAACTTGTCACGGAAGGCGGCCTTGCTTGACTGGTCGTCGGGGCTCACCCCCCAAACGAGTGCCCCCTCCGCCTGCAACGCCGTCTCCGAATCGCGAAACTCGCAGGCCTCAATGGTGCACCCGGGGGTGTCATCTTTTGGATAGAAGTAGAGAACGAGCCACTTACCACGCGCATCGGTAGTGCTGTGCTCGCTGCCAGTTGCGTCGCGCAACGTGAACACCGGTGCTTCGCTACCGACCAGTGGAAACGATTTGAATGGACTCATGCGCCGAGTATACCCTCGACGATAGCCCGCGCAACGGAGACGAGCAGTCCACCAGCGCTGAGGCTCACAATGAGCAGATCGGCACGACCGAAGCGCGACGGCCGACGACGGGTAGGTGGCGACTGACGCGTCGGCAAGCGCACGCCACGGACCTCGAGGGCGATCGCCAGTTGTGGCACGGCGCGAATCACCGAATCAAACATGTCGGCGAGCAGCAGCGGATCTGCACCACGTCGGGTTAGCCGGCGAATCGCACGACGCTCGCGCGCCTCATCGCGCAGCGTTGGAATGCGTGCGGCGGTAGCGAGCAGCGCCATCGTTGGGGCGAAGGGTGCACGAAGTTTTTCGATAAACGCATCAGCCATGCGCAGCGGCTCAAATGGTCGGAGCAGTACGAGGCTACCGGCGGCAAAGGCAAGGAGGCGCGTGCCAGCACCGACCGCCTCTTCGACTGATGCGCCACCAAAGAGATTGGCGAGAGCGATGCCGGCGAGCGCTGGTGTTAGCGCTACGGCAAGTTTCAGTGTGGCGAGAATCTGCACGCCAGAGATCCATGCCACGACCAAGACCGGAAGGGCGATCGCGGCCTGCGCCACTGGCGTTGTTGGACTCGCAATCGAGAGGGCGAACCAGAAGAGGGCGAGGCCGAGGCGGGTGAGCGGATTCGCGGTGCCAATCAAGCGTCTGCCGAGCTCTGGCGAGAGGAGTCGCTCAGCGCTCTCGGCCACTCGGGCCGCCGGCGCTGGCAGGAGCGCGGCGAGGCCGCTCGCAACTGGCTCAACGCTGGTGCCTGTCTCCTCAGGGTGGCGCACCCGGCGGAGCGGCCGCGCATCTGGGTGGCTCAACGCACTCAGCCGTGGATCGTGCGTGGCGATCAACAGGGCGCTGGTGCCGAGCAGCTCTCGGTCGCCCAGAAGTGTGCAGAGCGCCGCCACACGCGCATCATCAAGACCGCCGCTCGGCTCGTCGAGGATCAAAACGTCTGGGGCTGCAGCAATCGTCACCACTATCGCAAGTCGACGACGCTCACCATCCGAGAGTCTTCCAGGTGATGCATCAAGGAGGTGTGCGACGTCAAGGCGTTGAGCAATCTCTTCGGCTCGCGCTGCATCGTTCGGTGCAATGTGCGCGCGAGCTGATCGAGCGCCAAGGAGGAGGCCTGAGTCCTGCGGTGCAAATCTGATCCGCAGGTCAGGCTGTGCGAGTCGTTCACCCGTATCGAGCGGGAGCGTTCCCGCCACAAGGTGGAGCAGTGTTGACTTGCCGCTCCCTGTGTCACCGGTGAGCAACGTTGTGGTGCTGCGCATCACCGCCAGGCTGGATGGCCCCACCGTGCGACCCGCCGCCGTGGCGCGCAGCAGCTGTACGATTGGCGCTCCTCCTCCATCGTCGCTGCCAATCTCGCTCCAGGGAGTCGCAGTTACTGGTGCCGCCGCTGTTGCGACGACCCTGCCACCATCAAGTCGGAGATGCTGCGCGTTTGCGGAGTCGATCAGAGAGAGGTCGTGTGCTGCAATCACGCGCGTCGCACCACTCTCACGCAACGTTAGTGCCAAGCGCTCTGCCGATCGCGCATCGAGGCCGCCAAGTGGCTCATCGGCGATCAGCAGATCGGGTGATGCAACAAGGGCAACCAGTGCAGCCGCCGCCGCTCGCTCGCCGCCGCTAAAGGTGCTCAAGCTGCGATCCATGAGGGCAACATCAACGGCGGCGTCGCGGGCAAACCGCTCAATGCGCGAGCGCATCTCCTCGGTGGGAACCTGTCGAGACTCCAGCGGGAGTGCCGCATCATCGAGCAGGAGCGGCAGCGCATAGGTAGGGGCTGGCCCGGCCGCAACGTACCCGAGACGCGCGCTCAGTCCGCGTGGAATCCCCGACTCTGTTGTTGCTGCGGCAACGAGATCAACTCCCCCCACCAGCAGCTTCCCGCGCAGTTCACCCGGAAGGACCGTGCCGAGCATCCCCGCGATCGCGCGGAGGAGGGTGCTCTTCCCCGCCCCCGATACACCGTTAACAAGGAGCACTCCCCCCGCGGGAACACTGACGGAAACGCCGCGCAGGTCGAGCGTCAGCCGGTCGGAGCCAGCTGGTCGCCAGGTGAGATCGGCGATCTCAATAGAGAGGGGCGGCATGCCGTTAGGCCCCGATCAGGTCAAGCGCACCGCTCCGTCGAAGTGCAGCGCGCAGGGCCAGCGCACCGAGGCCACCAATGATCGCCGAGCTTGCAACCATCGCCGCAGCCAGCGCTGCCGCGAACGAGGTGCTGACGTCGGGGAAGTAAAGCGGCAGATCATGCACCGCCATACCAACCCCCGAGAGTGCGCCAGCGGCGAGGGCCACGCGCCAGCCAGCAACGCGATAGCCGACCGCAGCGAAGGCGATCTCAGCGCCGAGCCCTTGGGCCGCGCCAGAGAAGATCGCATCAACCGACCACTGGCTCGCGAGCAAGAACGACACGGAGGCGGCGATCATCTCGCCGGCAAGTGCGGCACCAGGGCGACGGACGATCAGTCCGGCGAGTGGCCCCGCAATCACCCAGGTGCCAGCGAACAGCAGATATTGGAGTGGTAGGACGGCGGCGAAGAGCGGTGATGCGGCGCCCCACACAAGATTCCATCCGGCAAAGAGCACGCCGGAAGCGATGCCAATCGCTGCCACGGTAACGAGATCCAACAGACTCCATGAACGCTTCATGCTTCGCCTCCCTCTTCACTCACTAACACCGCGCCGTTGTGCACGGTGATCAAAACTTCTGCGGCGGTTGCCACATTAGAAATACCGCGCGTCCCGCCCGCGGCCAGAAGCTCGTTATTGAGTGACCAGCGCACACCGGTCGCTGTAACCATTGCGTCGCCACCCCATGGGGTGAGAGATACGGTGCGACCAGTCTCACCTTGAAGCGTGAGGGTGGTACCGCTCCGCACAAGTTGCGTCCGCGTCTGCTCATCAAGTATGACAACCGCCGCCGCATCACAACGCGGATGCGCTAGAAGTGCAAGGGTGCCAATGGCGTGATCGCTACGGCCACCCCAAGTGCAGAGGAGCGCGATCTCGGTTGCACCAGCATCGAGTGCGGCAAGCAGGGCAAGCTCCGTATCGGTCGCATCTTTGTTGGCTGAAAAGCGCGTGACGGTCACACCAGCCGCCTCAAGTTCGTCGGCGTCGCCTGCGCTGAGTGAATCAAAATCGCCAACCACCTGATGCAGTGGTAGGCCGAGCGGGGCCGCGTATCGCGCGCCGCCATCAGCGGCGATTACCAGCGCAACGTCACGCCATCCGGGCCATCGTGCCTCGAGCAGCGTCGGATCAGGTTGATCGCCCCCCGCAAGAATCAACGCGCGCACAGATACCTCGCTCTCTATCGCGCGGGGTACACCTGCGTCCTCCCTTCGCCGGCATGACCCGGATCAGGTTCGTAGGGTTCGCGGACCATCCGCATCTCAGCGCCCGATGGCGCTCCCCTGTCGCGATGGTGTGATTCTAGCGCTTCGCGCCGTCAAGAAGTGCCGCAACCCAGTCGGCAACAGAGGGGGCATGTTCGTGCGCATCGGCCTCATAGAAATCGTCGGGGTGGAAGAAGGGCGAGTGTATGCCAACAGCATGGACACCTGCGGCGCGCGCCATGCGCACGTCATCAAGGGTGTCGCCGAGGTAGGCCGTTTCGGCGGGCGTGGTTGCGTGGCCGAGCGCGGCGAGGCCGCGTCGCAGTGGTGCAGGATCGGGCTTCTGCTCGACCGCGTCATCGCCGTAGACCGCCGAGCCGATGAGGTCAGCGACACCAGTGCGACGGAGCTGCCCAGCAACAACTTTGCGATCACCGGCGGTGACGATGCCGAGGGGGATCCCCGCGGCGACCAGTCGCTCGAGCGCTGGATATGCGCCAGGGAGGAGCTCCGCTTCGTGCCCCTTATAGGCGCCGTGCCAGACGCTGGCCGCTCCCTCTACCAGGTGCTCAGGGACGCCGAGGGCGGCGTACATGCGGCGCCAGTTCGGCGAGAAGGCGGACCCATAGCGCTCACGAGTGAGGGGCGGGAGTCCGAAGGACTTCATCACCTCAACGTTCGCCTCGTAGACGTGTTCGGTCGTGTCAATAAGGGTCCCGTCCCAGTCGAACAACACGGCCTTCATGGCCTAAGCGTACGTCGCGCCTAGAATCGCTGGGTGAACGAACGTGCGAACGCCCCTATTCCAAGCGGAGCCGGCGAGCCGAAGAGTCGCATCAGCGACTTCCCGGGCGGCCTGCGTGTTCGTGCAACCTGGGGGAGCAGCGGCCAGGCCGCCGCAGTCTTCGCCCTCTCCGAAGTCGGCGCCACCCTCGTGGACCATGGTGCACTGGGTGCTGGCGCCGAAGGTGATCCCGATCGACTCTGTCGGATGGAGCTGCGGGTTGAGACGCCGGGCGGCGCATGGGCGGTCCGACTCGCCACCGTCATCTACGACGAGCCGCGCGCGATCCATTGGGATGATTCGCAACTCTTTGTCGTTGGCTACGGCTTCACTGTGTACGCCTTCGGTGCGCGCACCGGCGCACTCGCCTGGAGCCACCAGACCGGCACGCCAGTCGTTGAGCTGATCGCGTCGCCACGCTTTGGCCATGTGATCGTGCAGAGCGAGGTCGAGACCTGGGCGATTCGCAGCGACGGCGAGGTGCGATGGCGACTCGCACACAGTGATGTTGTTGGTGCCGCTGAACTGATCGGCGGTCGACTCATTGTCACCAGCATCAACGGCGATGTGCAGGCGATTGATCCCAACACTGGGAAGCAGGGCTCATGAGCCCCATCGCACTGATCGGTGCCGCACTCTTGGTGATTGGACTGCTGCTCTCACGCCGTACCGATGCGCGCACGCGCGCCGGGCAACTCCTTGCCGGACTCTCACCGATCTCCCCCACCGAAGCGCTCAAGCTTGCCGCGCTGCGTGGCGAGTCAGCGCCGTATCTCGCCATCAAGGGGAGCATCGATGCGCCGGAGATCTTTGAGGACGAGCACCACCGCCCGCTCGTCTTTCGTCGTGAACGCGTCTCTATCGCCGACGAGGGTGGTTGGCGCGTGATTGATACCGCCGAACGGAGCCTCCCCTTTGTGGTGAGTGATCCGAGCAATTCGATCAGCATTGCCACCGCCGATCTTGCCGACGGACTCGTCGTCGTTGAGCGACGCTGGGAGGGGAGCGTCGGCGAACTGCACGCCGCCGGGCGCGAATATCAGCGCCCAGAGACAGCGGCACTCGTTGCCGCACTCGCGACGAGTGACCCGACGCGCGGTGCGCGGGTAGGCCTGGAGCAGATCAGCAATCTTGATCGTGCGACCGCAGCGGGGCAACTCGTTAACGGGGAGCTGCGCGCAGGTGCCGGTCGACCACTTGTGGTGACCACGCTCGAGCGCGCCGACGCACTCCGACTCCTTGGGGGCGAGGCGCGTGGGCGGCTCGTCAGCAGCACGCTCGCCCTTGCCCTCCTGGCGATCGGGCTCCTGCTCCTCCTCGGTGGCGTCGCCCTCGCCCTCACCTCGCCAGCAATCGGTGCCGATGCGGTGAGCCCCTCCCCCACGCCGACTCCGAATCCAGAATCTGGTGACGCACGGAACAGCGGAGTTGGCGTTGGCCCTGGCGGACTGCTCGGACTCGTTGTGATGTTTGCCATCCCCCTCCTCTTCGCTGCGATCGTGGTGCTGATTACGCGACTTGTCACTCGCCAGCGCCGCTAACCCAGTACGATCGCGCCATGACTACCAAGCCGTACGACGTCAACGCAATCCGCGCGCAATTCCCATCGCTCGCCAACACGCTTCCTGATGGTCGCCCGATCAGCTTCCTCGATGGCCCGGCCGGCACGCAGGTGCCGCAATCGGTGATTGACGCGTATCGCGACTTCTTCTTGCACGCCAATGCCAACTCTGGTGGTGCATTCATCACCTCGCAGCGACAGCAGCAGGTCGAAGACGCCGCACACCGAGCAGCTGAAGACCTACTGAATGCGCCGAAGGAGACGGTGAAGTTCGGTGCGAACATGTCGACCCTCAACTTCCAGCTCTCGCGATCGCTTGCGAAGAGCCTGAAGCCGGGTGATGAGGTGATCGTCTCGCAGCTTGATCACGACGCGAACTACAGCCCTTGGCTCTGGCTCGCCGAAGATTTTGGCCTCACCCTCAAGATCATTCCGATCCGCACCAGTGATGCCACCCTCGACATCGAGGCGTATGCGGCGCTGCGCTCACCGCGTACCAAGATCGTTGCGGTCGGCATGTCATCTAATGCACTTGGCACCATTAATCCCTGCAAGGAGATTGTTCGCCTTGCGCATGAGGCAGGCGCACTCACGGTGCTCGACGCGGTCTGCTCGGCGCCGCACTATCCAATTGATGTGCAAGCGCTCGATACCGACTTTCTGCTCTGCTCTCCATACAAGTTCTACGGGCCGCATGCGGGGCTCCTCTATGGGAAGCTGCCGCTCCTCGAGCGTTTCGGTCGCTATAAGGTGCGCCCCGCCCACGACCTCTGGGAGACCGGGACCCCAAGCTTTGAGGGAATGGCGGGCACGACCGCCGCGATCGACCACCTCGCCTGGATCGGGCGTGAGTTTGGGCACACTGGCGCACCAACAGCACTCACCGGCCGCCGGGCCGAGATCCGTGCGGGCCTACAGGCGATCACCCTCTACGAGCGTGACCTGACCGTGCACCTGCTCGATCGACTCGCTGAGATTCCAGGGGTCAAGGTCTACGGCATCACTGACCGAGATCAACTTGATCACCGCACCTCTATCGTCTCGTTCACGATGGAGTGGGCCACCCCAACAGAGGCGGCAACACACCTGGGTGCCGACGGCGTGCAGGTGTGGGACGGCGACTTCTACGCTGTGAATCCAGTCGAGGCACTCGGGCTGACCGAGCGCGGTGGCCTGCTGCGCGTTGGGCTTATGTCGTACAACACCAAAGAAGAGGTTGATCGACTGATCAGCTCGCTCAAGGAACTCGCGAAGGCGAGCGGAGTGCAGATCGACTGATGAGCGCGCCGCTCATTCTCATTACCGTCGCCGATCACGACGAGCCAAGTGACGCGGCACCAATCCACCTGATCAACGCGCGGTACGCCGACGGTGTGCGACGAGCCGGCGGAATTCCGATTTTGATGAGCGCGAGTGCGAACGACGAACAGCGCGCTACTGCTTTCGCCGCGATGGATGGCTTACTTCTTTCTGGTGGTGCCGATATTGATCCGGCGCGATACAACGAACCCATTGATGGCGCTGTCGGCATTGAGCCGGAGCGCGATGCGCTGGAGTGGGCCGCCCTTGATGCCGCTGATCGTCGCGGCATTCCCGTGTTTGGGATCTGTCGCGGCTTGCAGTTTTTGAATGTGCACCGCGGCGGATCGCTGCTGCAGCATGTTGAGGGGCAGGTTGGTGCGGCGTATCCGTCGACCCCTGCGCTCTCGCATCCGCTCGACGTACAGGTGGGCACCAAGCTGGCGCAGATTCTTGGTGACCGCACCACGCCACTTGCGGTGAACAGCTATCACCACCAGGCGGTGAGCCCAGAGCGACTCGCGCCAACGCTGCGCGCCTCAGCATTTACCGACTCGCCACGCGGCACCCTTGTTGAGGGGCTTGAAGAGGCAGGCGAGCGATTTGTGCTGGGTGTGCAGTGCCATCCCGAGCGCACCGAGAGCAGCCCTGCCGACTTGGAGCGGGTTTGGGCGGCGTTCATTGAGGCGGCACGGGGCCGCTAAATCTGAGGGGCACTCCCAACTGGGGGTGGAGTGGCACAATCTGAGCCATGAGTAACCACCCGCCTGAGGGCGACGCCGACTTCCAGAAGAGTGATCGCAGCGCTCGGCTCCTGCGCACCCTGCGCTATGTCGAGGCCGCCGGCGAGGCGGGGATCCGACCCGAGGATCTCGCCAAGAAGCTCGGCGTCAGTCGCCGCACCGCATACCGCGACTTGCAGGCCCTCGAGGCAAGTGTTGGCGTACCTGTGTGGAACAACCTTGGACGTTGGGGTGTCTCGCAAGAGGGACTCCTGCCAGAACTGCGCTTCAGTAAAGACGAGGCGATCTCCGTCGTTCTTGCGGCGCGACTGCTCGCAAAATTCTCTACCGGCTACGACCCAGAACTTGGCGCGGCGCTCATGAAGCTCGGCAGCCTACTTGAGAATCCGCTGCGCAGCGCAGTCGAGCGGACGGTGACGCAGTTGAGCCAACTCACTACCGATAGTGATGCGCGTGAACGGCTCCGCCTCCTCACCACCGCGTGGGTCACAGGGCGTGTTGTTGAGTTTGACTATGCGCCTGCCTGGAGCAATCCTGGGAGCAGCCGTCGCGCCCGCGTTCATCCGTACCTGATGGAGCCGTCATCGGCGACGCACACTACCTACCTCATCGGGCACGACGAGACACGCACCGCACTGCGAACCTTCCGCGTCGATCGCATCAGCAACGTGCGCGTGACCACCGCCACCTTTGATCTTCCGAAAGAGGTTGAACTTGAGCGAACCCTCGCTTCTGCGTGGGACATCGTCGCCGATCAGCCACTCGAAGAGATCGTGATCCGATTCACCAAGGAGACTGCGGCCCGCGCAAAAGAGACGCGTTGGCATCCATCGCAAACGATCGAAGAGCAGCCCGATGGATCGCTCATTTGGCGCGCGCGCATCTCGGGCTTACTGGAGATTCGCTCTTGGGTACTCACCTGGGGCGACGGCGCCGAGGTTCTGCGACCCGAGACACTTCGTGACGACATGGCGCGCACCCACCAGGCGGCCGCTGCGCGCTACGGCACCACCCCAAAGCCGAACGCGTAGCCATGGATGCGGAGCAGTTCAAGGCGGTCAACCTGATCAGCGACCCGATCCACGGGTATATCGAGCTCACAAAGCGCCTCACTCCTGAGGGGGCCGCGGCTACCGGCCATGCGCCAGAAGAGGCGGCCGAAGAGGATCTGCTCGACAGCCCTTGGCTGCAGCGCTTGCGCCGCATCAGCCAGTTGCAGAGCGCACGCTGGGTCTTCCCTACCGCCGAACACAGCCGCTTCTCGCATGGCCTCGGCGTTATGCATGAGGCAGGCCTCTGGGCACGTCATCTCTATCCGTCACTCGCGACGCGGCTAACGGGCGACGGAGTAACGCCCCCAAGTGAAGGGCTTGTCGTTGAGACGCTGCGCGTTGCTGGTCTCCTCCATGATGTTGGCCACGGACCGTTCGCGCACTTCTTTGATCACGCGGTACTGGAGGCCTTCCTGTCCCCAGCCGACCCGCGCCGACCAAAGGGGAAGCGTCTCGCCCACGAGGATCTCTCGGCGCTGATCATTGAGCGGGAGCTGGCCCCGCTCATTACAAAACTGCGTCGGGCACCTGGCGACTCGGCCGCTCGTGATGCCTTCGCCCCAACAGAGTCGATTGATCCACGCTGGGTTAGCTTCCTGATCTCAAAGCCACCACTTGAAGATCCAACCGTTCCGGCTTGGGTACGAATCCTGCAGCCGCTCCTCTCGGGCGTCTTCACCGTCGACAACCTTGACTACGTGCGACGCGACTCCTACATGACCGGCGTGCGCACTGCGGCGGTCGACGTAGAGCGACTCCGCCACTACAGCTTCATTGGCGCGCGTGGCCTCACGCTGTATGAGCCGGCGGTTGGTGCACTCGAGTCATTCCTTGGCGCGCGGCAGTTCCTCTATCAGCAGGTCTACCTGCATCGCACCGTGCGCGGCATCGACCTCGACATGAAAGAGGCGTTTGCGCCAGGAATTCGCGCGATCTTCGGGGACACCTCACCGGCCGACGATCTTGCCGCTTATTTGGAACTCGATGAGTACACCCTGCTGCATCAGGCGGCCCGCTGGTCGCGCGGCCAGGACCTCTCGGCCAACCCGCAGCCGAGGGACGGCACCGTCACCCCGGCGGTAGCCGACGCCTGGCGTGCCGTGCTCTTCCGCAGCCCTCGCTGGCAGATGGAGGAGGAGCTCCGCGCCGACTACTTTGATGAGTCAGTGCCCAAGAGCTTCGAGTCAGAACTTGGGGCCGCCATTCCTGGCGAAGTGGAGATTGACGTTGCCTACTGCGATCCCCGCCATGTCGAGGGGGACGCCGCCGATCAACTCTTGGCGGTCGAGGGACCAAACGGCCGTGAGGCACGCCCAATTTCAAGCCTCCTGTTGAAACTCCCCCTCTACTCGGTGGTTGCTCGGCGCTATCGGCGTCGATAGCGCGTTCAGCGCGGCGGCCTAACGGTTCGCGCGCAGCCAACCGAGTACCAACGCCATGGAGCGACAGTCGGCCGCGTTGTACTCGGTACCTGCACGGAAGTAGTCGTAGTCGGCGAGGCGCCTCCCTTCGGCGGCGGCGCGAGCATCCGCGGTGTACGCCGCAGCCATCGCACCCATCCCGTCAGCCGGGCCATCGCCCCACGAGACATCAATGAGCCCCTCGGCGCGCATCGCCTTGGCGATGTCTTTGAGGCCGAAGCCGTACGCGCCGCGCACACTGACCGGCACCTTGTAGACAAGCTCATCAAACGCATCAAACCAACCGATCTCGTCGGGGAGCGACCAGGTTGGGTGACGACCAGCAGCCGAATCGGCGGCGGTGAAAAGCAGGTTGCGCTCTGCGGGTGACCAGTGCACGATACGCGTCGCCCCCCAGGCAATGCCGAGGGATTGTCGCCACGCATCCATGAAGGCGACCCAGGCATCGAGCACGGCGCGCTCTGATTCGGCGTTGAGGCGATCGCCGCTCCACTGCCCGAATGCGGGGAACCACGAGGCGTCTTCGGCGCGCGGCGTGAAGAGTCGCTCGCCCACGTTCGCGCCGGCAGCAGTCGCCGCACTGATCTCCGCCACAGTTGGCTCGCGACCATCCACCGAAACGAGGCAGCCGATCTGGAAGATGCAGGCCGCGCCACCAACGTTTGGTAGTGCGGTGAAGTCGTCGTTGAGGTTCCCCGAGTTCTCAAAGTCGACGTGGAACTCAATGCGGGCTGGCGTACGCCAATGCTCGTCGTTACGGAGTTCAATGCGATCTGGGAGCACCTTCTCGTTTGCGGCGGCGGATTCGGGCACGTAGTTGGCTGCGAGCACGGCGGCGAGTCGTCGTGGTCGCGCGTCGCCAGTCACACCGAGACGGTCAGGCGAGAGTCCGGGCTCGTCGCGGCGCTTAATTCCGGCGGCGATGGCCGCATCACGAAGGTCGGGCCCAACACCCGGAAGGTACGTGAGCTCGCCAATCTCGCGGGCGATCTTGCGCTTCGCCTCGCTCCATGGCTGATCTTGGTCGGCATTCATGTTCGGGTAGAGCTCTGGTCGTGTTGGACGCGGCAGCGCATCCCAGGCGGCACCCTCGCGGCGCACGGTGCGGATCCACTCCAAGGCGCGACCAACCTCAACGGCGAGTGGGATCTCATCGTCGCGCGTGCTCTCGCGCTCAACGGGCACACGGGCGAGTCGCTCCAGTGCACCACTCCCCCGCCCCTTGCTGCTCATCCAGGTGCGACCGAGCAGATACGCCTCCGCCGGACAGTAGCCCTGCAAGCGTGCGATGGCGGCGGTGTAGACGAGCACCTGGCCGGCATAGTGTCGGTGCGAACTGCCCGCGTATCCGCTCACCGAGAGATCAAGCGTTGAGAACTTCACGTCAACCACCACGTAGTGCCACGGTGGCGCTTCACCACCATCGGGCGCAAGGGCCGGCGCTGATACCGCCGCTTCGCTCGGGTCGATCACTCCAGGGATCAGTCGCTCCAGCGCATCGCTTCGAACGAGCAGGTCAATTGCACCGTAGGTTCGATCTTCAGGATTTCGCACCACCGCCTGCTCGATCAGCTCAACCCCCTCGCGCATGGCGGCGAAGGTTGCCTCAGCGGCGGCCAGCGTGCGCGTCGCCTGCCAGCCATCAGAGATCTTGCGATGCGAAGCAACCTTCGGCTCAAGGATTTCGAAGATGCGCTCTTCAAAACGATTTCCTTGAGCAAAGAGCAGCTCGCGTAGATCGTACGGGCTCGGCGGATCAACATCGGCGCCAACATCTTTCGCAAAACTTTTGCTCGTGCCGTGCACCTCGAGCCAATCAAGAAGAGGGTCACGGCGCAGCCAGTTGCGCGTCTTTGATGCCGAGACCCATTCACGCCAGGCGGCACGATCGGTTGGGTCTGGATTTTGGACTTCGCCGCTGTCGCTGGTCGTAATTGCGGCGACCCCCGTGATCGGGGGCGGGGTGGCGCGATAGCGTCGAAGGTCGTCCATTCCCCCTACGATCGCACGCGGCGTCGCTTTGTGCCGCTCGCGGACTCAAACGAGATCAGCGCCACGCCGCCAAGGAGCAGGAGTGTTCCGAGAGCGAGACCAACATCAATGGCCTCGTTCAACACGCCAACGCCGAGAGCGGCGGCGATGAGCGGCTGCAGAAAGAGGACACCGGCGGCGAGCCGTGGCGGTGCAGCTGCATAGCCGCGGTACCAACTACTCCAGCCGATTGCCGTCGAGCCAATGCCAAGATACGCGATGGCGAACAGCGTGAACGGAGCGGTGGCATCGGCAAGGTTGATTCCAACGAGCACCACTTCGGCCGCCGAGAACGGGATCAGGAACGGGATCGAAACGAGCGCACTGAGGGTGACCGCGTTCCGTGCGCCGACCGCCGCAACGACGGGTCGCCCAAAGCTCGAGAAGAGCGCCCACGTCGCACCCGCTCCAATGAGCATCGCGACGCCAACCAGACGTACTAATGAATCTTCCGGCGCACCATCAACGGTGGGGCTGGCGGAGCGGAGCCCAAGTGCCACGACACCTGCCGTGGCGAGGGCAATCCCACCCCACGCCTGGCGAGGTACGGCAACACCCTCAATGAGGCGCCCAAAGATCAGCACGAAGACCGGCGTCGCCATGGTGACCACCGAACCCTCCACCGCAGAGGTCAGCGCTGTTCCTCCGAATTGCAAGAGCATCGAGGCGGCAACCGCCACCCCCGCAAAGAGAACGGCCTGCTTTGGGGCTTGCCGCCAGCCGAGCGATTCACCGCGAATCGCGGCGACCAGCACCAACACAGCCACACCCAGGATGATTCGCAACAGGCTCAGCGTTGCAGGAGGAACTGCGTCAAACGTTTCAGCAGACACCACATACATGCCGCCCCACAGCGCTGCGGCTAGGGCGAGGTCGAATGTTGCTGCTCGTGTGACACGACGTTCAGACATGCGGAGGAGTGTAGCCGCGAACCTTCATATTCGGTCTACGATAGGAGGGTGGTGATTCGACTCGATGAACAGGTCCCTAGGCCAGCGTTCTCTCCGGCTGGCGATAAGCGCGCGGCGTATGAGACCCACGGGACATCGTTCCTGCAATACCTGGCGCGACGCGCGGCGAAGAGCCGCATCTTGTTCCCGCTGCGCGACTTGTTGGCCGTCAAGCGCCGAGGTGGGCCAGAGTATGCAGCGGCACTCGCCTGCTTCGCCTACTACGCCGTTGCGGCCTCAACCACCTACGGGAAGGGCTACCGCCAGCCAGAGTTCACAGAGGAGAAACGAGTAGAGGAGCGCGACCGACAAACAGGCGCGCTCATCACCGCTCGGAGCGCCGGGGATGGCCGCAGCATTGCCGCCGAGGTTGATCTCACTCTTCCCAATATCGGCCAGTTCCGTGGCAGTGAGCGAATCCTTGGAACCACAGTAGGCCTACGCGGTCTTGGCATGGCGGCGCCGTCGACCTTCTCCTTCGCGATCGACGAGTCTGGGCACCGCGCGGGCCTCGCCGCCTGGTGGGGCGAGGGGCGCGGCACCATCACCACCGAACTTGCCCCCTCCTTGCGTGGCACCACCATTCGGGCCTACGGAGAGCTCGCCCTGACTGGATCAGACAGAAGTCGTGGACGCGCAACCTTGAATCGCGACGGGCGCGTCGAGGTTGAGGTGACCGGACCCACGGGAGATCTCTACCGCCTCAACGCCCCTCTCAAATAGCCCCGCGGCGTGGCACCATAGCGGCATGATTATTGCGAAGCGCCCTGCCCCGCTCAACCCGGCCGCCATCGCCGCCGTGCGTCGCCCCTTTGACGAGGCCGACATGTTCCCCCCACAGGTCTTCCACGACCAGGCGATCTTCGACTGGGAGTCGCAGGAGATTTTCCGCCACGAGTGGCGCTGCGTCGGCCGCGAAGAGGAGACACCAAACATCGGCTCCTATCGTCTGCTGGAGTTCGCTGGCGAACAGGTGATCATCTCGCGCGGCGAAGACAACAAGCTGCACGCCTTTATCAACGCCTGCCGCCACCGCGGCGCCACACTGATTGAAGGGCCCGCCGACGGAAAGCCCGACTGCGGCGAGGCGAAGAAGATCGTCTGCCCGTATCACGCCTGGGTCTACGGCCCCGACGGCAAGCTGCAGAAGGCGAAGCACACCGAAGACTTGAAGCGCTTCAACCCTGGCGACTATGACCTCGTGCCGCTGCGCTGCGAGACGTGGCAGGGATTTGTCTTCCTCACCCTCGACAAAGAGGCTGAGCCGCTCCTCACCTACCTCGACGATCTTGTCGACGTGTTCGCGCGGTTTGACTTCGCGCCACTGCGACTTGCCAAGCGCGAGACGTACGACGTGGCGGCGAACTGGAAGATCCTCGTGGAGAACTACTCCGAGTGCTATCACTGCCCAGGGGTGCATCCACAGTTGAATGCGCTTACTCCGTACGACCTTGGCGAAGATATCCCGGCGCGCGGCTGGTGGAAGGGTGGCTGGCAGCCGCTCGTCGGCGAGGCGCTCACGATGGGCCTCGACAAGGGATCGCACTCACGCCCGTGGCTGAGCGGTATGACCGAGACCGACGCGAAGCGCATCCAGTACTTCGCCGTGTGGCCGAACCTGCTCCTCTCGCTCCACCCCGACTACCTGATGGTGCACATGATCGAACCGCTCAGCCCAGGCCGATCACGCGTTGTGTGCGACTGGTACCTGCACCCCGACACCATGGAGCTCCCCGACTACGACTTCTCTGATGCGCATGGCTTCTGGGATATGACGAACCGCCAGGACTGGCACGTGTGCGAGCTGCAGCAGCGCGGCACCGCCTCGAGCATGTTGCCGCCGGGCCGCTACACCGAACTCGAGGCGAGCGTGCAGGCCTTCGACCTGATGGTTGCCGACCGCTACGCCGCCGATGGGAAGCGCACTTCACGCGGCTGGGCCGCCGGCCTCGCCCCAGGCGACATGGAGGGGATCGACTTCAGCGATCGTCAGGCGGCACGCGCCGCCATCGCCGCAAAACTCGCCGCTGCCGCGGAGTAGCGCCAGGGGCTAAGCGAGCCCCATCTCTCCCATTGGGCTCGATGGTCCCTCGCTGCGATCGTGCAACTTGAAGCGTCGATCGGGGAGCTGCATCGGGTCCTTGTGCAGCGCGGCTCGCGCCATCAGCTCGCCCACCATTGGACCCTGCTTGTAGCCATGCCCTGAGCCGCCGCCCGCCAACCAAATCGCAGGATTCTCGGGATGCTGATCAAGCACGTAGTGGCCGCTCTTGGTGCGCTCATGTTGGCAGGCGCGCGTTTCCTTGATTGGTGCACTCTTCAGTGCAGGGAAACGCACCGCGCATTCACGCGCTCGCGCGATCGACGTTGGATGCGCCTCGTCGGGCCACACACTCGGATCAAAGCTCCCCGCGTCAAACTCCGGGCCAACCTTCACGCCGTGCCCCTGGTCGTTTGGGATCCCCCAAACGGCGAGACCTTCGTCGATCCAGGTTGGGATCTCACCCACGCCCATGTGTGGTGCATCGAAGTAGATCGCATCACGGCGCACCGGGGTAATTGACGCCTCAGCATCTGCGCCAACCAACTGCGGAAAGAGTTCAGGGAGCCACGGCCCCGCCGCCCAGACCGTTGCACCAGCAGCGATCGGTCTCCCACTGGCATCGAGCGCGCTGCCATCCGCTGCTGGGGTTGCCCGACCGCGCGTAATCACGCCGCCCTCGCGTTCGAACATGCGCGCCGCCGCGCGTACGCCGTTCCCCGCGCGCAGGAAGCCCGCAGTCGGCTCATAGAGCACAGATGTCAAACCATCGGTACCGAGCGTTGGCCAGCGGTGCAGCGCCTCCTCTGGAGTGATGCGCTCGCACGGCACACCCGCCTCGCGCATGCGCTGCTCTGAGTGCGCTTCCCAGATGCCATCGCCAGAAACGAACCAGGCAACACCGCTCTCCATAAAAATCTGTTCGCCAGCGGCTTCGCCCAACTCTTTCCATGCAACTAGTGCGCGCTGCGTCCAGCCCATGAGCAGCGCATCCTCTCCGTGGGAGTGACGAATGATGCGGCTGTAATCGCCCGAGGTGGTCTTTGGGCCGCCAGGTTCGCGCTCTTCAATGAGCTGAACGGTGGCGCCGAGTCGACGTGCCTGCAGTGCCGTCCACGATCCCCAGACACCGCCGCCAACCACCAGCAGGTCGGGTGCGCCGCCCGCCATGGCTACTTCTTCGCGCCGAGGGTGCGGAAGCGCGAGAGGAACTCCTTGGTGCGCGGATCCTTCGGCGCGTCAATCACCTGCTCAGGTGGCCCGACTTCGGCGAACTCGCCCTTATCCATGTAGTAGACGCGGTCGGCCGCCTCATGCGCAAAGTCCATCTCGTGGGTGACCACGATCATCGTGCGACCCTCGTGTGCCAGGTCCGCCATGACCTTAAGCACCTCACCGACCAGCGTTGGGTCGAGTGCCGATGTTGGCTCGTCGAACAGCAGCACCTTCGGCTGCATGGTGAGTGCGCGCGCAATGGCGACGCGCTGGCGCTGTCCGCCGGAGAGTCGCGACGGATATTCGTCACGCTTCTCAAGCAAGCCGACCTTCGCGAGATACTTCTCCGCAATCGCCTCGGCCTCTTTGCGATCCATCCCCTTGACGTGCACGGGTGCTTCAACGCAGTTCTCAATCACACTTAGATGCGGGAAGAGATTGAACTCCTGGAAGACCATGCCAGCGCGCATGCGCACCTCGCGAATGCGCTCTTGGCGCTCGCGTCCCTCGGTGTGGAATGGATCGGCCCCAACAATGACACCATCAATCTCGACGGTGCCGTCGGTCGGATCCTCGAGGAAGTTGAGGCTGCGAAGGAAGGTGCTCTTCCCCGAGCCAGAGCGGCCCAGGATGCAGACAGTCTCACCCGGCCACACCGTGATGGAGGCGCCGCGCAGCACATGGTTCTCGCCAAACCACTTGGTGATGTTGGTTGCCTTCAGCACTGGCTCGGCCCCTGCCTTCACCAAAATCCCTGGCTTCTCAGCCGGGTGAAGCGTGTGCACTGCAGGCGTGGTCGAGAGCTGCTTCATGTCGCTCATCCCTTCACCGCCTTGTTTCGGTCGCCGGCCGCGAGGCGAGATTCAATGCGATTCTGCACCGCGGTAAAGACGATGGTCAGCGTCCAATAAATCATGGCGGCGATGATGAATGTCTGCAGCGTCTTGAACTCCTTCTGGCCGATGTTACGTGCGCGCCAGACGATCTCATGCAGCGCCACGGTTGATGCGAGGGCGGAGTCCTTCAGCATTGCAACGAAGTCGTTGCCGATGGCAGGCACGATGATGCGGAACGCCTGTGGGGCGATGATGCGGCGGAAGGCGGTTCCGCCAGACATGCCCAGTGCTGCAGCAGCCTCACGCTGACCGAGCGGCACCGCCTGGATGCCCGCGCGGAAGATTTCGGTCATATAGGCGCCGTAGTTCATGCCGAGCGCACCAATGGCGCAGAAGATCGGATCAAGAATGATGCCAACCTGCGGCAGGGCCAGGTACCACACGAGCAGCTGCAAGATGAGCGGCGTGCCACGGAAGAAGCTGACGTAGAACGAGGCGATGGCATTGACGACTGCGTTGCTGGAGAGGCGGCCGAGCGCGCCGAGCGCAGCGAGGAGCGTCGCCAGGACGATTGATGCGGAGGAGACGGCGAGGGTGATCCAGATGCCCTCAACGATGAACGGGGTTGCACGAGTAAGGAAATCAACTTCTACGTTGAGAGAGAGAAAAACGAATGCGGCGAGCAGACCAAGGAGTGCAGCCCAGCCAAGGCGAAAGCGCAGCTGCCAGCGCGCGGCACGCCGTGCCTCGTCTTTGGCAACCGCTTTGGCTAGCAGCTCGGCATCAGTGTGCACGACACCCCCTCTGGTATGGAGAGGGGAGCTGCGGTTTGACCCGCAGCTCCCCTGCCCAAAAGTTCGCTACCGAATCGTTACGGCTTCGTAACGTCGCGACCCAAGTGCGTCATCGAGAAGCCCGACAACGTACCGTCCGCGTGCATCGCAGCAATGATCTCGTTGATCGCAACGATTGCCGATGCGGTATCTGGACCCGACTTGTCGAGCGCAAACGAGATTCGTCCAGCAAAGTTTGGCTCCTCGGAGAGGAACTTCAACTTCCCGTCAGAATTCTTAATTGCGTTCTCGATGAATTCACGGCTCTGCGCCATGGCATCCCAGTCATCGGTGCGGCCCGCAAGGTACGCCTCGATGCAGTTGTAGTCGGTCGGATAGGTCTTGAGAACGGCACCTTCTGGCGCCTGATTGAACACATCAACCACGGTGCTGTTGGCGAATCCGCCCTCAATCCAGGTGGCGTGTGTGGTGCTCTCACCGGCGCAGATCGTCTTGCCAGCCAGGTCCGCGACCGAAGTGATCGCCGAGTCTGTTGGGACGATGAGGTATCCAGCCTCATAGAAGTACGGATCGAGGAAGTCGACCACCTTGGCGCGCTCCTCCGTCTGGGTCATGGAGCCGATGGAGATATCCCATCGTCCGCCCCAGTTACCGGCGGTGATTGCGGCCCAGTCAGGCGTGACCCACTCAACGGTGACGCCGAGGCGCTTAGCCGTCTCACGGGCTGTGTCTGAGTCGAATCCAACATATTCCCCCGATGCATTCAGCTCGGAATATGGTGGATAGGCTGGGTCGGTTGCGATTTTGATGACGCCTGCGGCGCAGATCTTCCCGAGCAGCGTTGTGGTTGGTTCGCCAGCGGCGATCGCCTTCTCACATCCCGTGCCGGCTGCGGCGCTTGCGCTTGGGCTCGCGGTTGAGCCACCACAGGCTCCAACCACGATGGCGGCACCCGCAAGGAGCGCCAGGAGTGTCGACTTGATCTTCATCTCGTCACTACCTCACATATTCCGGCGGGGCAGGCCCAGCGGGCCACCTCGACGCCTTGGGGGCGATGATCCCACGCTCGGAAGCGTGCTGCCAAGAGGTTGCGCAGGCTGCCCAGGCCGTAGGATGCCCCCATGAGCAGCCGAGCCACCCCTGGTCAGGTCCAGACCGTCCTCGGTCCCGTGGCGCCCAGCGAACTCGGCTTCACCCTCCCCCACGAGCACACCAAGTGCAGCCTCTGGTGGATTGAGAACCGCTGGGACTACTGGGAGCTGATCGGCGACGAGCCGCGAATCAACGAGGAGTTGGCAGCCTATAAGGGGCTCGGCGGCGGCGCCCTGGTCGATGTGACCCCCATCGGCATCGGCCGAGATCTGGCGCGGCTGGCCCGCCTCTCGCAGGCGACCGGACTCCACATCGTGGCGGGTGCTGGCTGGTACCGCCAGGCCTACTACCCCGCCGAGGCGCGCATCGATCGCCGCTCCATCGACGATCTCGCCGACGAGATCGTGCAGGAGTTTGTCGACGGCCCAGTGCGACCAGGGATCATCGGTGAGATCGGCACCGACAAGCCGTGGGTCACGGCACAAGAGGAGCGCGTCTTCCGCGCCGCCGCTCGCGCCGCACTTCGCACTGGCGCGTCGGTTACTACCCACGCGGTGCAGAGCGACGTTGGCCTGGCGCAGCTCACTATTCTTGAAGATGAAGGGCTCGACCCAGCGCGCATTGTCATTGGGCATTGCGACTCGCATCCGCGCATCGAGCATTGGCGCGAGATTGTGCGCCGTGGCGCGCATGTTGAGGCCGACTTCTTAGGCATGAGCTTCACACCGCTCGAGCGCGCCGGTGAGCCGAAGGTCGTGGAGTTGATTAGCACCCTCTTGAACGAAGGGTTTAAGAAGCAGATCTTGTTGAGCCAGGACGTGTGCCATGACTCACAGCTCGCCTCGTATGGTGGAAACGGCTACACCTATCTGCAGAAGAGTTTCTTGCCACGCCTTGCTGCGGCGGGTGTTGATGCGGCAACGATCAAGACGATCACCGAGGAAAATCCGGCGCGAATCTTGACGCTGCGCAATCCTGCCTAGCGGCGCGCGGCGACCAGTACCCCCACAAAAAGGATCAGCGCGCCAAGTAACTGGCCAGGTGCTGGGATCTCGCCGAAGATCAGCGCCCCCGCGACCACGGTCATGAGCGGCTGCACAAAGAGGAGCACCGAGCCCACCACACTTGGTAGGTGAGGAATTGAGGCATTGATCAGCGGGTAGCCGAGCACCTGCGACATGAGGGCGAGGAGCACCAGGTAGCCGACCCCTGGCCAGAGGTCAGGTGGGAGGAGCGTGCCGCCGGCGGCGGCGATGAGCCCCGAAACGACAATGGTGCCGATCGCCGCGTCGCGCAGCATGCCGAACGGGCCCACAGCGCTCGAGCCCGAGGAGATGTGGCGCGTGATCACCAGATAGAGGCCGTAGAAGCTCGCCGCCCCAAGGCCCCAGAGCACACCGAGAGCAGGGTCACTACCGGCCGATACGTTGAGCGCTCCCGCAAATGGATCCACCACCTGGGCGAGCAGGAGTAGCCCAAGGAAGGCGAGCGGGATCGCCGCAATGGCACGACCGGGCGTGCGCTCCCCCATGAGCGCGGCGTATACGCCAACGATGAAGACCTGTGCATTCGGTACCACCGTGGCTAGGCCCACGCCAAGCAACGGAATGGAGATGTGGAAGCACTGCAGGTCAAGGGCGAAGAGCCCACCGGCGAGTACGGCGAGGAGTCGATCACGGCGCGTTGCTGAGTGCCCTTCACGCCGCGCAATAAACCAGAGGAACGGGAGGGAGACGGCACCGCGGAAGAGCGTGACGACCGCAGGGCTACCACCGGAGAGCTTTGCCAGCGTTGATGACTGCGAAATCGCCAGCGCGCCAAGTGCCGCGCCGAGGCGCGGGTGTCGAGTAGCGAATCCTAGTGGGGCAGCTGGCATTGCTGCAGGATACACAGAGCGGAACGGTAGACGCAGAGCCGCCGCAGCCTACCCGCCAGTGAGCTACGGCGACCCGTTGTCGTTGGGCGGCTAACGATTAGTCGTCGTCGCCGTCCTCATCCTCGTCCTCGTCTTCATCCTCGTCTTCGTCCTCGTCTTCGTCCTCGTCTTCGTCCTCATCATCCGAGTCGCCGCCAGCTGGTGGCGGAATGACAATCGGGTCAGTGCCAGGTGCCGGGTCAACGGCGGGCACATCAGTTGGTGCCGGCGTGGCGTCAACGACAGGAGTTGGATCGACAGAAGCATCGGGCGTCTGGTCTGCGACCGCTGCGGTCTCTGTGCCGCCGAGTGGCGGCAAGATGCCTGCCTGACTTGCGAATGCTCCACCAATCGAGAGTCCGAATCCGGCGGCCAGCACGAAGGCGGCAATCGTTGAGGCTGGGTGGCGACCACTGGAGATCGCCTGCGGTGCGTACTCGGGGCGCCAAGGCTCCATCGGTGCGAGTTCCTGGCCCTTGAATGAGCTCGTCTTCTTTGCCATCAGGTTGCTCCTTTCAATCGCCTCGGCTATCGCCTCGGTCGCCTATAGCCATGATCGGTGCCTTGCAGTGCCGGCGTCCTGTGTGGGAGCACAGGAAGTCGTGAGAAGTCACCAATAAATCTCCTTAGATCGTGCGTGAGCGGAAGCCTTCGGTGGCGGTTAGCACCCCGTCGGTATCCATGGCGAGGGCGCCGTAGCCAGGCTCCTCGTCTACCCGCTGCATGCCGGCTCGCCCCTCAAGGAAGCAGATCGTGGCGAGGGCATCGACGCGGGCGATATCAGGCCCCACCACCGTAAAGCTGAGCCAAGGGCTGGACGCCGTTCCACCAGCGCCTGTGTTGCGCAGATGCCCTGGCCGCTCCGACATGCCGCTGGTGGCAATCGCCTCGTTCCGCAGAGCAACGCGCGCGACGAGTGTGGTGTTGCGACGCGGATCGACCACGCCAACGCTCCAGCCAATTCCGGCAGGCCCGCCGCCCGCGGCGGTGATGTCGCCACCGATGCCGAGTGAGAAGTTCTCGACGCCATGTGCGCGCAAGACTGCGCCGGCGACGCCGATCGCCCACCCCTTGACGTAGCCAGACGGCTCAAGGCCCCCATCACGACCGGCGTGCCACGCATCGAAGATGCCGCCGCTCTCAGTATGGAGCTGCTCGCAGACATCAAGGATCTGCTGTGTTTCGGGGTGGGCCGCTGCGCGGGCCAGCACACCGTCGCGGATCTGACAGATCTCAGAGTTTGGTCGATAGGTAGAGAAGCGATCCTCAATCTCGTTCAGCCGCGCGAAGGTTGCCCCAACCGCGGCAGATGGCAGTGGCCCAACCACTGCCAGCGATGCGGCGGTACCGAAAACCTTGCGAACGACTCGGGTGACCGACTCGTCGAGTGTGCCGCTCAATAGGTGGCCTTATCGATTGCCGCCTGGAGCGAGTTTGCATAGCCCCACCAGGAGTAGGTTGCACCGCTACAGGCCGCTGGGATGCGTGCCACAAAGCTGTTTCCGGCAGCACTGCTGGCTGCAAGATCAATTGCGGCGCTGTTGAACACTGCTTCAGTGCACGCCGCCTTCTTGTATCCGATGGCGTACTTGCCGGTCTGCACAGCCGATGCGGCGGTGACCTTGTCGCCGCTGATCGTGACGGTAACCTGCATGAAACCGTACTTGTAGTAGAAGTTGCTACCTGTATACGTCCCGTTATGCAGCGTCACTGCCGCAGGAGCGGTCGGCACTGGCGTGGCCGTAGGCTTCGGCGTCGCGGTTGGCTTTGGAGTTGCAGCGGGCGTGCCCGAAGCTCCAGGCGCGACCGATACACCCGCCGTTGGGGTCGGAGTCACGCTCGCCGTTGGCGTCACCTCTGGACTTGCGCTCACCAGCGGATCTGGTGACGCAAACGGATCGGGTGAGATCCCACCAATTCCCGCTTGGGCCGGTGGTACGTACCCAACGATCAGGCGCAGCCCTGCGATCGTAAAGATGAGTGTGAACAGACCTCGTCGTGGCATGTGTGTGCTCCTCTCTGCCCTATTGGGCTACCAACTAAACCGCTCAAGATGGATCTGATGACGTGGTACGCCGATGTCGCGCAGGCTCTTCTCGACGGTGGCCATCATGCGCGGTGAGCCGCACAGATAGATGTCGCGCTCGCGCACGTCTGGGTAGGCGGCCCACAGCCAACCAGGTGAGAGCGGATCGTCATCAAAAGTGAACTGGTCACGGCTCCCCGTCACAAAGTTGAGGTCGGCGCCGCGAGCCTCCGCAATTCGTCTGAGCTCCCGCTTCAGGACCACTGAGGCGTTTGATGGGGCGCGATAAAGGAGCGCCATGTCGCCACGGCGCACAGGGAGCACCTCAAAGAGTGCGCGCAGGGGTGTGATGCCGATGCCACCCGCAATGAGGAGCACTTTCTCGCGCGTGCGCACCGCTCCGGTGAGAACGCCGTATGGCCCCTCAAGGAAGACACGGGTGCCAGGCTTCAGGTGCTGGAACTCATGCGTACGATCGCCGAGATCCTCGATCGTGAAGCGCAGGTGTACTCCGTTGGGACCGGCCGAGAGCGAGAAGGGATTGGAGCGCCACCAGCCCTGCGCATTGAGCACGCGGATGCCAAACCACTGCCCCGCCCGAACTGGGAGTTTGTTCATCGCGCTCCCTGTGATCCACAGTGAAGCGACACCGTCCCGCTCAATCACCACCTTGTCGATGTAAAAACGATGGCGCAGGTTGCGCAGGAGCGGCTCAAGGAATCGGAAGAGGATCAGCGGCACAAAGGCAATGGCGTACAGGGCGATCCACGAGTTTCGGGCGAGCTCGTCGTTGACGAAGTCGGTGCCGATCGTGAGCTGGTGCAAGAAGCCGAGCGCCATCGCCACGTAGACGTAGAGGTGAATGCCGTACCAGGTCTCATATGCCAGCCGCGCCCGTGCGGCACGAATCGAGACCACAGCGACCAGGATGAGGAGGGCGAGCGCGATCGTGGCGCCAATCCCACCCGCTTCAAGAATCGTGAAGGTGTAGATCTGTTCCCACACCTCGCCGATGGTCGGAACCGTGATGGCTCCAGAGAGACCAATGGTTGAGGTCACCGCGTGCGCGACAAGGAACCAGACGCTAGTAAAGCCGGCGAGCCGATGGATGCGTGACGCCTCATCACTCCCCAACACTTGATCAATGAACGGCGCACGGGACATGAGCAGAATGCCGACCAGCGCCAAGTAGGTGCCGAAGAGCGCGGTAAGTTGCCCGATGGCGGTGAGTGCATTTAGTGGGCTGTCGAAGAGCTGAAGGCCGCCGTGCCGCACCCACATCGCGGCGATGATCAAGGCGATACCAAACACCCCCCAGTTGAGGTCGCTCGGCGTGATGGACCAGCGCCGCGGCAGTGGCGGACTGGTTGGCGCGATCTGGCGCACAGAACTGGTTCGACTGGCGGTCGTCATACGGTTCATCGTCGTGGAGTGGGGCTTGCGCTGTCCTGTACCCGTTCAAAACCTACGCCCCACCGCGTGAGAAAGTTCAAATCTTCGCCGTCCACTCCAGGGTGAGCGGGAGAGAGAGTCGCCCCCCCTCCTTGAGATGGATCGCGCCGCCGCGATGGAACGCGTCTGGGGGGCCCACCTGTGGCTCCACGCAGAGGGCGTCATCTGGGTCGTAGACCATCCAATGGGTCGCCGCTGACCCCGCCGTCAAGGTGAGGGTGAGGTCGTCACCCCAGGAGATCTGCGGTGGTGTGGTGACACCCACGAACGGGTCGTCCCAGGTTGCACCTGCGCCTGGCGCGGCAACGCCGCCATCAACGGCAGGTTGCACCGTATCGACAAGGTGCAAGCCAGGCATCGTCGTGTCTCGTGCCAGCACACCCGTCGGTGCAAAGGAGAGCACCCCTTCAGCGCCGATCTCGCTGCGCATGTTCGCATCAAGCAGGAAGCGACGGAAGCAAGGGTGCCACCCAGCAGTGACGTGCTGTTCCACTTCAGCGGTAATGGTGAGTGTGATCGTTAGGGCACCGGCGGCGGCGTTGCCGATCAGTGCCGCAGAGACTTCAGCGCGTGCGTTGAGGGGCCAACCGGCGGCACGATCGAGCGGCGCGTACATGACCGCCGATCTACCGTCTCCTGCAACGCTCTGCTCGTTCGCGCTGCACTGGTAGAGGCGACCGTGAAAGGCGTGATCGCCCCAGGTTGGTGGGAACTGATGCGTGGTGCCAGTGAGATCGGTGAACGCGGAGTTGGCCATGCGCCCAGCCCACGGCGCCATCGGAAAGATCCCCCACGTTGCAGGGTGACCGTTCTCGCGCACGAGCAGTTCGCGACCGGCCACCACCACGCTGCCAACACGAAGTCCGGCGTCTGGCAGGAGGGTGACCGAAACACCGTCAACGCCGAGCGCGATCGCCGTGGCCTGCAGATAGTCAGGAATCTGCGGATGTGCCTCTGGTGTTGATGCCGGGGCAAGGTGTGGATGTCGCGCGCTGCGAATCACCGTGTGACGCCAATCGGTGCCATAACGCCCCCTCCAACTCGCAAGAGATCTGCGGGTGAGAGCTCAATCGAGCGACCCCGCTGCCCCGCTGAGACGACGATCGTAGCGTGCACGCTCGCCCCGGAATCGAGCAGTAGTGGCACCGGTTGCTTCGAGCCGAGTGGGCTCACACCACCTGGCACGTACCCCGTGACACGGCGAACGCTCTCGGCATCCGCGAGTGCGGCTCGTTTCGCACCTAACGCCGCCGCAACCCCCTTCTCGGAGAGCTCACCGCTGCTCGGCACCACGGCGAAGGCAAAGAGCAGCCGCGCATCCTTCGCCCCATCAATAGCGAGCACCAGCGTCTTATAGAGACGATCGGGTGAGATGCCGAGGGCCGCTGCAGCCGCTTCGCCATAGGCAACGCGCTCGCCGCGATGCTGCGCCATACCGCTCAGTGGCTCCAGCTCGTACTCATGCAACGTGAACGACACACCGTGCTCGGTGAGGAGTGCGATCGCCGGAGTGCCAGCACCCATCGGGGGCTACTCCGTAGCGGCGAGCGGAATGCGCACGATCATGCGCGCGCCGCCACCAACGGCGGTCTCTGCAGCGATGGTCCCGTTATGGGCCGTAGCGATGGAGCGGGCGATGGCGAGGCCGAGACCTGCGCCGCCGTGGCTGCGCGCCTGCCCAGCGCCGCGGTAGAACGGTTCGAAGATGCGCTCGCGCTCAGAGAGCGGCACACCTGGGCCTTCGTCGTCGACCCAGATGGTTGCGAACCCGTCCGCGACGCTGGTTCCAATCGTCACGGTCCCTGCAGGCGGCGAGTGGCGAATCGCGTTCTCAACCAGGCCGAGTACCAACTGAATCAGTCGATCGGTGTCGCCCGCAATGGTGAGGCGCTTACGGCCAATGTTGGCACGCAGCTCGAGTCCAACGCGGCTGGCCAGCGGCCCCGCGCGCTCAACCGATTCGCGCGCCACATCATCAAGGTTGATCGGATGCAGGTCGACCGTGACCATGCGCTCGCCGCCCGCTGCGCTGGTCTGACGGCTTGAGAGGGTGAGCAGATCGGCACTCAATCGTCCGAGACGCTCAGATTCAGCGGCGATGCCGTGCAGCAACTCAAGTCCCGCCGGCTTCACGAGACCCTCGCGCTCCAAGATTTCAGCGCTCGAGAGGATCACCGAAGCGGGTGTGCGCAGCTCGTGGGAGGCACTCGCCACCAACGCGCGCTCGCGTGCGGCGGCGGCGGCGATGGGGGCAAGGGCGCGTCGGGCAATCAGGAGTGCCATCACCAGCGCACCGCCGAGTGAGAGGAGTGCAACCAACACCAGTGAGCCAAACAGGTTCTGTCGCTGGGCATCACGCACGTCAAGGCGACCGGCTACCTGTACAAAGCCGAGCACCTTGCCGTTTGGGTCTTGTGGATGCCGAATCGGAGTTGTAACCACACGAAACTCCGACTGACCAATCAGTACCGTCTTCGCCGTTGGGCGCGTGGCCGTGGCGTCAATCAGAGTGACGATCGGGAACTGCGCACTACCCCCTGCCGATCGCGCAAGAATCGCACCGTTGACATCAAGCACCGCCCATGGGCCGCCAGACCCAAACTCTTCATCGCTGATGCCTGGCGGAATTGACGGCGGCGCATCGTCACGGTGAGCACCCGACACCACAACAAAGAGCACGCTGGCCGCTGATGGTGATCGACCGTTGTCGTTCTCGTTCTCCTCATCCTCATCGTCGGGTTCCCCACTTGGAGGCGGAAGGTCGCCGCTCGGGCGCGGAGAACGCTCCTCTTCGGGTTCCTCTGACTCCTCTGGCTCTTCTGATGCGTTGGGGCTTTCGTTCGGATCTGGAGAGACAGATGGATTAGGCGACTCCTCAACAAGTGGTGGCAGCTCCTCTTGGATCTCAATGACGATGCGCTCCGCCCGCGCCACCAGGGCGTTGTCGAGGCCCGCATCAAGGGCGCTGTTTCCGGCAACGGCTCCACCAACGCCCACGAGCGCCACGATCAGCGCCGTTGCGCCGAGGATGAAGAGAGACATCTGCCGGCGAGTGCGCGCCAAGAGCGCCTCGATCCCCTCGCCCCTGAATTCGTCACGGAGTGGCATGACTACTTCTCTTTCGGAGCGTCAGCCAAGCGATAACCGACACCACGCACGGTCTTCAAGAGATCGTGGAAGCCTGCCTCCTCGAACTTCTTACGCAGATAGTGCACATATAGATCCACGACGTTTGAGTAGACATCAGGCTCCGCCCCCCACACCTCGTCGAGTAGCTGCTGACGTGTGAGGGCAATGCCGCGGTTGCGAATCAAATAGGCGATGAGTGCGTACTCGCGCGCCGAGAGGTCAATTACCTTCTCGCCAGCCGTCAGCGCATGCCGCCCCTCGTCCAAGAGGAGACCAGGAACCACCTCGCGCTCCGCCTCGCCGCTCGCCGACATCTCCCCGCGGCGGCCAAGGGCCCGCACGCGAGCGAGCAGCTCGGTCGCGGCAAACGGCTTGGTGAGGTAATCGTCAGCGCCAGAGTCGAGCCCCTCAACGCGATCGTCAACGGTACCGAGGGCGGTGAGCATCAACACTGGCGTGGTGTCGCCGGCGTGGCGGCGGTCGCGCAAAATTGATGACCCTTCAAGGTCAGGCAGCATGCGGTCAAGAATGATTAGGTCCCACGATGCCTTCTCCCAAAAGGTGAGGCCGTCGGCGCCTGTCGGGGAAAGCTGCACCGTATGGCGTTCAGCAGTCAGCAACCGCGCAATAAGCGGCCCGAGTCGTGCATCATCTTCAATCAGGAGAATCTTCATGAACCGATCGTGGCGTGCATCGACAGATCGGTCAAGCGAAACAGGTCGCATCTTTGAGATTTCACATCTGCATGCGGGGAGGATTGTGAGAGAAGATGTGGTGCGCCCTGAGGGACTCGAACCCCCGACCCTCTGGTCCGAAGCCAGATGCTCTATCCGCTGAGCTAAGGGCGCATGTTCCTATCTTCGCTCAGTTCAGTCGGATATGGGATTCAGCAGCTGTGTCGCGGCCAGGGGCGACCTGGCTCAGCGGCGATAGGTAACGGTGCCGTCGGCCGCAACGCTGACCTCGATAGCGCGCAGTGGCTGGTTTGCTGGTCCCATCGTGACCCCGCCTTCCGCAGAGAAGCGTGCGCCATGGTTGCTGCACAGGAAGTCACCACTCCCCGCCTGCCAATCAACGCTGGTCCCCTGATGGGTGCAGGCGCGCTCAAAGGCGCGGTAGGTGCCCTCATCGTTGATCAGCACCGCGTCAGTGCCCCCCGCAGAGAAGTTCAACGCCTGACCGTCGGCTAGGCCTGACGCACCGTCGATCGCTGTGCCTCCAGCGGACGCGGAGCTTGATGGTGTTGGCGTCGGGCTCACTCCCGAGGTTGGCGACGGTGTAGGGGTACCACCGTCGGCGATGGCCGAGATGGCCCGTGTTCGGTCGAGGAGAAGCAGAGCAGCGATACCGGCAGCGACGCCTGTGCCACTGACGATCGCTGCGCGTCGCTCTGGGCTGTATGCCCGCTGCGCTGGTGCACCGAGGCGCAGCACTCCGCCATCACCGAGCGCAGCAAGCGCAACGAATCCAACCAAGTACGGCAGGTCGTTGCCGTAGTAGTACGGGCTCACCCCCCACGAAGCGGTGAGCGCCAGCGTGAGCGAGATGCCTGCGCCGAGAAGAGCACCAATGCGTACCCATGAACCGGTCAGCAGCGATGCTCCAACGAGCAGCTGAGCTCCCGCCATGAGCGCGCCAATCACTACGGGCTGCGATAGTGCCACCGCCTCAACGAGCCCAGCGAGCGGGCCACCCGATGTCACGAAGAAGTTCAACGTCTCGCCGATTGAGCCGACGCCCGTGGTCTGTAAAAAGCGGGGGTCAAGCAGCACCTTGTCGACCGCGGCATACAACATCGTGCCGCCCAAGAAGATGCGAAGCACCACGGCCGCGACGCTCGTCGATGCGTATGGCGCAAGCACAGACCGCACTCGAGTGCTGAGTGGGATACGGCGACGTACTGAACGCTTTAATGGGCTCATGCCGCAAGTGTAGGTGATGAGATTCGCTAACCGAAGTGTGGCGCGCCCTGAGGGACTCGAACCCCCGGCCCTCTGGTCCGAAGCCAGATGCTCTATCCGCTGAGCTAAGGGCGCACTGACAGACCTGCGTTCACCGTACTGGTCGGGGCGAGAGGATTTGAACCTCCGACCTCGTCGTCCCGAACGACGCGCGCTACCAAGCTGCGCTACGCCCCGACCGATCCCGCATCACGGGAGGGGAAGGATAGCGGAACGGGGGCCGCACCCTGCGACCCCCGTCCTTTGCGTTCTGTTACTCAGCGCGTGCCCCGGTCACCCCTAGTAGAGCTCGAGGTAGCGATCGACCTCCCAGTTCGAAACGTGCGTGCGGTACTCGTCCCACTCAGCCCGCTTGGCGTCCAGGAAGTGCGAGAGCACGTGCTCGCCGAGCGCGCCACAGATGACTGGATCCGCCTTGAGCTCGTCGATTGCCTCGATCAGGCTCCCTGGGAGCTCCTCGATCCCCTTCTGCGCCACGCGCACGGAGTCCATCTCATAGAGCGACTCCTCGACTGGGTCTGGCAGCACCATCTTCTTCTCGATGCCATCAAGGCCGGCGGCGATCATCACCGC